>ERZ827043.2556-NODE-2556-length-15120-cov-6.486492_pt1 | contig 15120 bp, 9 predicted proteins | sample MGYA00519923_ERZ827043 | MGnify/ENA primary metagenome ERZ827043 (study PRJEB31778, sample SAMEA3449251) | human gut metagenome | biome: human gut; feature: human-associated habitat; material: faeces | place: United Kingdom | collected 2010/2012 ...
ACTGCGTTCCTTCAAAATATGTTCGCTGGTGTGACTCGTGTTCCCTTGCCACCCCATCCGGGGGACAGAATAAACCGCTCTACGTTCCTCCACAGAGTCATGTGGCACGTTGGTAAGCACCCATAGTCCCACCAGCGAAGCTGGGGGGAAGGTGGTGGCGCCAGCCACCAAAGGGGGGGCCGCATTTCCATCGGGCGTCAGCCCGGTTGTATGGTTTTCCTAGCTCACTAGCATACCAGCCCACTAGCCCACTAAATCGGTTTTATTAATACTGGCGCCCCTTCATTTTCAAAGGGCGCCCACCTTCACCCTTTGCACCCTCTGGCCCCTTTTACTTCCCACAGTCTGCTACTTTTCTGACCAGTTTTCTTGTAATACTTCCGAAGAAGTCCTGGTCTTGGAAGCGGAGGAAGCGAATAGGTTTTTCCACGCTCTTTACGTAAAGGGTGTCTTTATTGGTGAAGGAGAAGGTGTAGGCGCCGTCCAGGGAGAGGGAAAAGTTCTTTTCTCTTTCCGGTATGCTGATTTTGACGATTTCATCCTTTCTGAGCACCATGGCGAAGCGCTGGAGGGTGTGGGCGCAGATGGGGACGATGATGATGCGGTCGTCGGAGGGGCCCAGCACCGGGCCGCCGCAGGAGAGGGAGTAGCCGGTGGAGCCGGTGGGCGAGGAAATAATGAGGCCGTCGGCGGCGTATTCCTGGATGAAACTGTCGTTGATGAAGAGGCGGAGGCGGGCGAGCTGGCCTATGGTTTCATGGCCCATGACTACGTCATTCAGCACATGGGGCAGTTCTTCCCAATGACCGTCTCCATGGACGATGGCAGGCGCCAAGAAAAGGCGGTGTTCTTCCCGGTAGCGGCCGGAGAGGATTTCATCCAGCCTTTTTTCCATATCCGAAAGGGTGATGGAATTCAGGAACCCCAGGTCTCCCAGATGGAGGCCGGCCATGAGTACATCATCATTCTGGAAGGTGCGGGCGGCGCCAAGGAAGGAGCCGTCGCCGCCTACGGAGAGAATGAAGTCCCTTTGCCCCATGATTTCTTCCGTTTCATAGGTTTCTTCTGTAAATCCCATTTCCATGAGACCCTTTCTCATGGAAAGAGGAAAGCTGTAGTCTATTTTTTTCAACCTGAGGAGGCCGGTCAGGGCCGTAAGGGCCTGCTTTAAATCTGCTTTCCCCAGGTTTGGGTAAATGCCAAATCTCATTCCCTTATCCTTTCAAGCCGGTATGGGCTTCTTCTACCACTTTTTCCACATCTGCCGATGTAATGTCCCTTTCGGGTTTCTCATTCTTCAGCCACGCCAGAAATTCGATATTTCCCGAGCCCCCTTTGATGGGAGAATAGGTAAGGCCATGGCAGTAGAGGTGCTCTTCCGCAAAGGCGGAAAGGGTGTCTTCGATGACTTCCCTGTGCACCTTGGGGTCCTTCACAATGCCCCCCTTCCCCACTTTTTCCCGGCCCGCTTCAAACTGGGGCTTAATGAGAATCACCAGGGCCCCCTCCTCCTTCAGGATGGAATGGACGGCAGGAATGATTTTGGTGACGGATATAAAGGAAACGTCGGTGGAAATAAAATCCACCTTTTCGCCCAGAAGGTCGTCAGTGACCACCTTGATGTTCGTCTTTTCCATATTCACCACCTGGGGATTGCTCCGGAGCTTCCAGTCCAGCTGGTTCGTGCCCACATCGATGGCAAAGACCTTCGATGCCCCGTTTTGCAGGGCGCAGTCCGTAAAACCGCCGGTGGAAGCGCCGATGTCGGCCATCACCTTGCCCTTCAGGTCGATGGAAAAGGTCTTCAGCGCCTTCTCCAGCTTAAAACCGCCCCGCCCCACATAGGGCATGACGTGGCCTTTGATGCGGAGCCTGGCGTCCACAGGCACCTTCGTCCCTGCTTTGTCCACAGGCACATCATTCACCAGAATGATGCCTTCCATAATATGACGTTTTGCATTTTCCCGGCTTTCAAAAAATCCCTGCTCCACCAGGAGCACATCAAGCCGTTCTTTCTTTACTTTCTGGTTAGCCAATGTGAAACCTCTTTTTGAAAATTGACACACCTTCGGTGTGAGGGTTGACGGGGCTTCGCCCCGAGGGTTATGGCCGTCTTTCGGCGGCGGGTTGTGTTCGCTAGGGAAGCACTGATTAAATCATAGAGTCTGCTTTTATAAGAATTTTTATGCACTGCTTCGTCATGGGACTCCTTAAATAGCTCGCTATTCGCGTCGTCCCATTCCTTGCATTGCATAAAAATCCAAGAATAAAAGCAGACAGTGATTTAATCAGCGCTTCCCTAGCGCTCAGGGGGCGACAGCGGCTCTGCCGCTGAAGGTGGTGGTGGCGGCTTCGCCGCAAGTAAAAAAGGGGCGCGGCTGGCGCCGCAGGTTGGGGCCGACTGCGTCGGCAGGTTGTGTTGAAAGGGGCAACGGCCCTGCGGGCAATGAGTATAAAGTCTGCGTTACGGGAATGCCTTTTGTGTCACCAAGGGTACATGACGTAGTGCAAAAGCCTTCTTCCTCTGGAAGAAGGTGGCGCCGTCAGGCGACGGATGATAGCGGCCTTTCGCAGAAAGACCGAGGCCCCAAAGGGGCCTAAATGACTCTTCCATACAAACAATGCCGCCTGCGGCGGCGCCTTTGCTCTGCAAAGGCCTATCCTCAGCCCTATCGGGCAGCTCCTTTCTGAGAAAGGAGCCTGCGTTACGGGAATGCCTTCCCGCCCTCATCGTCATTCTGACCCCAGGCGAGAATTCTGGTACATGTAGATAGTGACACTTACTAGTCCACTAGTTCACCAGATCACTAGCCCACTAGCTCACTAGCCCACTAAATCGGTTTTATTTATACTGGCGCCCCTTCCCTTCTTTTTAAGGACGCCCACCACGGCCTTTGCCCCCTGAGCGACAGCGACGCAACCCTTGGCCCGTGCGTTAGCACAGGGCCATATGCCCCTCTGCCGCGCAGCGGCAGGCCCCTTCGGGAATACCGACCAACCCACCAGCTCACTAAATGGGTCTTATCATACTGGCGTCCCTTCATTTTCAAAAGGCGCCACACCACGGCCTCCGCCCCCGCCGCGTCAGCGGCCACAACCCTTGGCACCGAGGGACGAAGGCCCGATGGATGCCATACGCCCCTCTGCGCCGAAGGCGCAGGCCCCTACGGGAATACAGCCGCCCCGCCGACTGGTATTTACTGCCATTGGCAATACTTACTAAGCGTACCGAGATCCTTCGCTGACGCTCAGGATGATAGTGGGAGGCGGTCCCCCGATCCTCGATCCCGCTCTTCGATCCCAGCCGCTCCGCGCCTGCACGCCCACCACCTACCGCCGCAGGCGGCCACTAGCCCACTAGCCCACTAGCCCACTAGCTCACTACTCCACAAACTCCTCCAGCTTCTTCTCCGGCAGAGGCTCACCCATCGCCCAGGGATCCTGCCGGATCATATTTACCTCCCGGAGCACCGCCGCCAGATACTCCATCTCCTCACACTTTATCTTAACCTCATACCACTCCACTTTCCCGGAATCCTTCCCATGGGGTTCCCTGCCGGCCACCCTTTCTTCCGCCTTCCTTACCCGGGCCAGCTTTTCCTCCCTGTCCATTCCCATGGCGAAAACCCAGTTCACCCGCGGGACCATCCATTTTTGCAGGGACGGATCACTTACCTTTTGAGAAAGAGCCTTCCGGAAATCATGAAAAAACCTTTCCCTCTCCACCAGACACCGGAACTTCACCGGGCACACATCCTCGTCGGGATTGCAGTCCTTCCTGTTCTTACGCACCGTCAGCACCATCACTTCCGTGTCCGGCACCGGTTCCAGATAAACCATATCACACCGGAAGCCGATATCATAAAACCAGAGCCCTGCACCTCCAGCTCCGGAATCACTTTCCCTGCAGCCATCATGGCCCGTGCCCTGTCTGCTATCATTTTTACTACCTCCTTTGATGAAATAGGACTTACCGCCCCTATTGACTTTGAGCAATGCACCTGTGGGATGGGGACCGGGGGACGAGACTACCCCGCTGACCTCGGTCTTGAATGCACCGCCAGTCGCATCCTTAGTATAATACAGATCTGCTAAACTCACTGCCCCCCTTTCATGCTTATTTCATTTTTCATATAAGCATGAAAGTCGACGCTAGCTTCTCCATCATCAAAGAGCCCCTCAAAAGAGAGGCTCTTTTTTAGTCATCTATGGTATAAGAAGAAATCAAAATCATATTGGTAAAATCCGGCATGAAAACTGTAATAAAACTACTGGATTTACCTGCTCCTATATGCCCCTGCCTGAACCATGGGATAGCAATGGTTCCATCATCAAGACCACGAGCCGGTTTGTGAACACCGATGAATGCCATTCTAAGGGACTGGTCTTTGTACATGAACCTCATGGGCCGCAGTTCCCCGTTTTTAATAATAAAGAATCGATAATCCACAAAACTGACAGACATCTGCTTCGTTGTCACCAGCATATCCGGCTGTCCATCTTCTCCCTGGATCACATAAACTCCACCAATATAGGTTGGCGCTGTCACATTAATGAAATCAGGGCGAGTCACATCCATTTTCTTTCCAAAAAGCTGGACATACTGGATTTCTGCTGACCTTTTTCCCGGAGCAGACAGATATGCATTATAAGGATATGCTTTATAAACCTGATCAGTATCTCTTCCATAAAGCCAGGTAAAATGTTTTGCTCCTACAAACATTTCATTGTCTCCAATTATGTATACACTATAGATTTTGCCATTTTCATCATGCATCACAAAGGACTTCCGGGCCATTTCCATAGCCATTGTATCAGGCATTACCGCCTGGGCTGCATGAACTTCATGGCCTGCGGGGAGGAAAAACAGGGCCAAAATGATAGCGTAAAACACTTTCCATAGCTTCATAATATCTACTCCTTTGCACTTACCACCGGATTATACAAGTTTCTTGTTCGGAAATGACAGATATTTGAATGCTCCGGAAATATTAAGCGTCATTTCCCCAAAGGAGAAGCGGGCCGTGAAATTTCCGGTTTCATAATCTACCGATTCCACATACGCCCTGCCCAGACGTTTGTGCTGTATCCACTGTCCATCTATCAGCGCCAAAGCCCTTTGATCACGCATGCGAAGCTGTACCAGGGTCTCGTTATCAAGGACCTTCCGCAAAGGAGCTTTCGATGATAAATTTTCCCTTCGGTCGAAAGCTCTGTCTCTTCTGCTTCTGCCTTTTACCCTCTTTAATTTCTTATCTACATTCTTCTTGATTACGCCTTTCTTTCCACTCCCCTGCTTCTTTTTCTTCTTCTTTTTCCGCCGATGTGCATTCACATAATCCCAGTAGGAATCATAGCCTCTTTCCTTCCATGTTGGATGCCAGATATGATAACCGCGGCCAAACTGTGCCATATGCTCCCCCTCTTTCCATGACGAATATATTTGTTATTTTTATTATACAATATGGCTATGCCAGAATCTGTCACTCTCAAATATCTTTTAAATAAAGAGACAAAAATACCGGACCGCAGGTTTTGCAGTCCGGTATTTTCAGAAATAAACCGGCATCAGTCACCTTTTAAAAGCAGCTCATTGTCAAAGGCATAGGGAACAACATATTCGACGACGGTCTGACCATAAGCAACTTTGATAAGATGCTTCGTCATGTCCTGAGCAACGACGATGCCAATGCCATAGTCCTGACTTTCAACTTTCATGCCGGTATGAAGGTCTTTCAGCGTCAATCTGCTGCCCTTTGGCTTTTCTACATATTTCGGAAGCACAGAAGATTCCCCTTCCGGTTCCTCTGTTCCATAACACTGGGGCGTATTATTGACCACATTAGAGAAATCGATATAATCTGATTCCGTTTTGAAATGGATGCCTGTGTGCAGTGCCTCAAAATGTTTTTCCCCACATTCGATTTTAGCATTTTCAGAAATTCTCCGTTTCGTCTTGTCTACTGTCCCTTTAGTTTCAACGATGAAATAGAGTTTTTCCTGCCCATCATCATCAATGACTGCCGCCCAGTCCGGATTATAGGATCCCAGGGGTGTCATGATTTTAAACCAGTCCGGCAGTTTCACATAGAGTTTCACCGACTCATCCCGTTCAAAGGACCTGGCAAAGCTGCGTTCCACTTCGCTGTCATAAACAATATAATCATAGACAGATTTAGTAGCCCGGCACATATTTTCACCCAGATATCCCTTCAACTCCTCATTCAGGAAAAGTTCCTGGGAATAATAGGCGGTATCTCCGATACGCCTGTACTTGATACCATCCATAATAGCTTCATTCATTACCTGCCTGATGCGGTTGGCCGCCTCTTCCATATACTGCTGTGGATTACGGGTAAATTGGGAAAGGGTTCCGCTTTCAGTGAGAATCTTAGCCAGTGTTTTCCTTGTAAGATTTGTCTGGTTCTGGAGGTACATGAGAATATCCGGAAGAGGAAGTGTATCTGTATCCAACAGTTCTTCTTTTTTCCTTTTTTTGATTTCCGCATGAACTCCTGCATCCGTGATTTCTACATCTGATTTCTCGTACATCAGCTGAGGCTTGGTGACGACGAGGTCTTCCAGAGCCTGCGCCGCATGGTCAATGAGGCTGCTGCTGTCAAAATTCACGTGATATACCGTTTTATATTTTATCTTATCCCACAGTTCTTTGAACTCCGGACTCAAAATCCGCTGTTTCCGCGCTCGGGCCTGGGTACGGTTCTTATTCTTATGGACAAAGCCAAAGCCTTTCGCCGTGCGCTTACAGATGTCCAGAATTCTGTCTTTTAATGGAAGAAATTCCGGTGGAATGACCAGGGTATCATCCTTGAGCGCTTTTTGCATCTTTTCCTGAATTTTTCCGTCTTTGTCCAGGTATCCATACTGTTCCATCTGTTCATACAGCTGCTTCGACTTAGCTTCTCCCAGAGGATGCTCTTTCCCGGAATCATCAGCTACGGGAATCCGTGCAAAGATATGGGGTTCCATAACACCAAATTTGATACCTTCATCCACTTCATATTCATGCTGGAGTTTTTCTGCAAACTTATCGTAGCTTTCATTAGCCATAACGGTCAGAATATTCACATTGGGATCCCGTATCCGCTTTCCATCCTGATCCACGCAGAGACGAAGCCCCCGGCCAATTTCCTGCCTTTTCTTGATTTCGCTCTTTGTATCATTCAGTGTACATATCTGGAAAACATTGGGGTTATCCCAACCTTCCTTTAATGCGGAATGGGAAAAAATAAAACGTACTGGGCAGTCAAAGGAAAGAAGTCTCTCCTTATCTTTCATAATCAGGGTATAGGCACTGTCATCTGCCTTTGTATTACCGTTGGTGTCCTTCCACAGGGCATCATCAGCCTGTTTTTTACCGCCTTTTCCATCTACCGCAAAATACCCTTCATGCACCCTTTCTACCGGGTCATCCCGGCAGTAGAGATGAGCATATTTAGGCTTGGCAATCAGCGCATTGTACTCTTCTTCAAAAATCTGTCCGTAGCGGCCATTTTTTCCTTTTTGAGAAGAGCGGTAATTACTGACTCGGTCAAGGAAGAAAAGGGACAACACCTTGATTTTCAATTTCTTCTTCGCAAATTCCAGTTCCTTATCGAGATGTTCTTCGATGGTCTTACGAATCATCTTGCGCTTGAATTCGATATCCTCACCATCACCGATAGGCTTATCTATGCGGAGCACCGTATCTTTATTGGTAAAACTGACATACTCTTCCCCTTCGCCGCAGTAAATGTCATCGATCTGGTAACCGTCGTACACATCACGGCCGCCGGATTTCTCATAGAAATCATCTCCCGGCCTTACGGTGACTATTTTTCGCTTCACCGCACCTTTTTTATCCTGCCAGTCTATTTCCACACGGGCCTTGATTTCTTTCTTATTAGAAACGCTCTTTAGACAGAAATAAGCCTCATTATGATTTTCCAGAGACACAAAGTCGGCCACTTCGATCTGCTTCACCAGTCCCTTACGGAAGCTGTCCACCGCATCCAGTTTATAAATCAGGTCATGATGTTCGCGGTGCGTGGCAGAATAGCGGAATACACACAAAGGATGAAGCCTTGCAATGGCTTTATGGGATTTTTCCGTACTGTCTGCTGACTGGGGTTCGTCGATAATAACGATGGGATTCGTGCCTGCCAGTACATCAATAGGTCTGGCACCGCCAAATCCTTTTTCATCCAGTACCCGGTTGATGATATTAGCCTTGCCCTGGGAACCGTCCTCTTCCACATCCTTCCGGAAAGCATCGATGTTCATGAGCATAATATTCAGATTATTGTCCCGTGCATACCCAAGGATATCCGCTACCCTGTCACCGCTGTACACAAAATAATTATAGGGCAGTCCGTTATAAAGACGATTGAAATGAAGCCGGGTGATTTCCATAGTCTTCAATACGCCCTCTTTGATTGCCAGACTGGGGACCACGATGACAAATTTATTGAAACCATACCGGCGGCTCAGTTCCAGGGCTGTCCTAAGATATACATAGGTTTTCCCTGTGCCCGTTTCCATCTCAATATCAAAATCGTACCGGCCGTCAACCATGGTTTCCGTCTGGCGGATGCCGTTCCGAAGCTGCACCTTCCTCAGATTCTTCAAAATCTGGTCGGAAGAGATCAAAAGGCGGTTTCCATAGCCCATGTCCTCCATAAAATCGGAAGACCCTTCCCCATTATTCGAGGACGCGGAAATAGTAAAATTGGACTCTGCCTGGGGCTGCCCTTCAAACAAATCCACTGCAGCTGCAATGGCCTCCTCCTGGTAAGGAAGGTTGGACTCAAAATGTAAGCGTAAACTCATCTCTCGCGCCTCCTTAAATGGTCAGGAAATCCACGGGATCCAGCCCCTCACATTTGAGCATTTCCCTTACATTGGTTTTGTCCGCATCCCTGTCAAAAGCATTATCCCGGAAAACTACTTTCCATGTTTCCGGTGACAGCTCCTGGTGAAGTGCAGTCAGCACTTTCGCCACATCTTCATTCACATGGTCATCCAGACAGATGAAAAGGGCGCCCATGCCGATGCTGTAAACGGTATGTCCATCCCTCTCCAGCTTCTCCACCGGGCAGGAAAGGTCAATGCCCGTTTTCAACATGATTTCATAGACCACATCCTCTTCCGTTCGTCCTTCTACAAAATTGTCCACATAGTCCCAAAGAGACTGTGTCAGGTCCTTTTTATCCGGGTTCCAGCGCTTGATATTGGAACTGTCCAGCCGGAAAACCTTGAAGCCCGTATCCGGTGCTTCCTGATTTTTTTCTTCTGCTTCCTTTTCAATAAGAGCTCCGGCACGACGAATACGTTCTTCGCCAATATCACATATGGTCTGGAAGCCATTTTCTCTAGCTGAAGAATTTTTAGGTGTTTCCGCAGGGATTTGCACCAAAATAAATTTTTTATGTCCATTATCTTTTATATTTTCCATAAAAACGGCATGCGCCGTCGTTCCTGATCCGGAAAAGAAATCAAGAATCGTATCATCAGGACCCGCATTAGACAAATAAATGAGCTTTTGAAGGAGGCTGGTCGGTTTCGGTTTATCAAACATGACCGTTCCGTTAAAAAGCTTCATGACTTCCGCAGTCCCATTTCTGGTGGTGCCGACCCTATCTGCGCTAAACCATGAAGTATCAACAGACCCCAATTCACACTTTTCCGCATAGAAAGATTTAAGTTGTGGCCTGCCTTTACCGTCTTGCCCCCAAACAATTCTATGATCAGCCAGATATTTTTTAAAGGAACGCTCCTCCGTTCTCCAATGTCTACCCTTAGGCGGCCAGAATTCCTCGCCGGTATTTGGATTTTTTATAGCATAGGTCAGGTTCTCCCTGACATTAGGTGCATCAAACGGATCAGCTTTCCATAGTCCCCTCGGATCATTATCTGGATTAGAAAAAATACTTACATCCAGAGGCAAAGGTCTCACCACAAAATCATCTTTTTTATGCCATTCTGTAAAATTGCTTGCTTTTAATCGGCGATTCTGTTGCCTGCGTTTTCGTGCATAGGCACAGATATATTCATGGTTAACGCTGAAATCTGTATCATTTTGTACAGAAGCTCTAGACTGCCAGGGAATTTCTGCAACTAAATTTTCTTCTCCGAAAATCTCATTGCAAATCTGTTTTAAGTTATCAATTTCATTATCATCTATAGAGATAAAAATAACGCCGTCATCAGTAAGCAGATTTCTGGCCAAGCGAAGGCGGGGGTACATCATATTGAGCCAGTTGGTATGATATCGGCCGCCGGATTCCGTATTAGCCGAAAGGGCTCTGCCCTCTGCATCCACCTGTCCGGTAACCTGTTTATAGTTCTCAATATTATCTTTAAAATCATCCTTATAAACGAAGTCATGGCCGGTGTTGTAAGGTGGATCGATGTAAATCATTTTTATGGCCCGATGATAGCTTCTCTGGAGTATTTTCAATACTTCCAGATTATCCCCTTCTATATACAAGTTTTTTGTAGCGTCCCAGTTTTTACTTTTCTCAGGGCAGGGGCGAAGGGTGCCCATAGACGGGGTCTGGGAAATATGAAGGGCTTTTCCCTTTCCATTCCAGGTAAACTGGTACTTTTCCCTGGCATCATCTACGTACCCCCCCCAGAATTTGTCGGAGTATATCAAAATTTATTTTTCCTTCTTCAAAGGCTTCCGGAAAATCCTGTTTCATCTTTTCCAGATTTTCTTCCAAAATATCTAATGATGTTCCTTTCAATTCTGCCATAGTTATTCTCCCTCTTTCATCTGCTGTAATTGGGCTTTCAGTTTTTGTATTTCCACATTCAAGGATACCCGCCGGGCAAAGCGGTTTTCTCTTTTCAGCTGTGCTCTTTTTCTATCGATTTCTTTTTCCAGTTCTTCCATAAAAACCAGACTCTCCCTTGCCTTTATCCCGTCGGCCACGTGGGCCATTCCTTTTTTGACCGCCAGATACTTTGAAAAGGTATCCAAAAGGTCAGTATAGAAATCATAGAGGTTCGTAAACCGGGCCTCTGAGATAACAAAGGGAGCTTTTTCTTCGTCAGCCCATTCGGAATGGACTATGTTTTCCAATACCATCTGGGAAGGATTGGATGGATTCACATGTTCACCCGTCATCCACAGCTGCCATTTTTCCCCACGAAGGAAGAAAAGCATCATGGGATAGGGAATGGCATGCATGATGATTTCTGCCAATCTGGAAGGAATCTGTTCCTCTTTCACCGCTGCCAGTAGAACCACCACGGAAGAATAGTCCCGGATTTCATCCTTGTAAACCGGTATATTGATGGTATCCGGCTGGAATACCGCATAAAGGCGGATGGATGAAATAAGTCTGTCGAAACTTCGCTTGTCCGCCGTGCTCATCTGCACATTTTTGAAAAACAGTGTTTTGTATACCGGTTTATCCACGATGCATATCCCCGGTATTTTCATATTGTGTAGAAATTCCATCACACCGCCTCCAGGATAAGGAACGCTTCCAATGTAAATCCGGCAGATTCTCTACTCCCGTTGGAAATCCGAAGACCGCCGCGGGAGAAAAGGCTGGCCATACCTTCCTCTTCTTTAAATCCTGATGCCTGGGCGTAGGCCTGCTTGAGAAGGGAAGCATAGTGGTCCATGACCCGGCCCTCTTTTGTTTCAAGGTTCCATTTTCTCAAAGCTTCTTCATCTGGCTTAACAGCACTATGACACAGTCTTTTCATCAAGTCCAATGCTTTTTTCGAGTTAGGAACATCCCACTGCACTTTCCCATCATCGGTTACATAAAGGAGGATATGGGGTGTAAAGGGATTCATACCCTTTTCTTTGGCCTTGTCTCTTTCATCTTTCAGCAGGAATATGGCTCCCGGTGCAATTCCAGTATCCGACGTAACGCCTATGACAGCATGAAGACCACGGGGCGCTGTTTCCAAAGCCTTTCCATCTTCTTTCATGAATCCTGCCAGGTCCATCCGGAAATCATTAAAGGTCAAGTCGGTAATGGAAATGCTTCCGGAAATATCTTCCAAATCCAGCACCTGATGTTTCAGTTGCTCCAGCTGGGTCCTGCGGTATTCCAGGTCATGCATTTCTTCACCGCTGTTTTCTTCAATCACATTTTCTTCTCCCGTAGCAGATACATCAAGAAGAACCATGCGCCCTCGCACTCTCTTTTCCAGACTGATATATTCTTCCAGATTTTCCATGGGCCAGAAATTCACAAGCTGGATAGCTTTGTTTCGGGAGCCGATGCGGTCAATTCGTCCAAACCGCTGGATGATGCGCACAGGATTCCAATGGATATCATAATTAATCAGGTAGTCGCAGTCCTGAAGGTTCTGGCCTTCGGATATACAGTCAGTGGCGATGAGTAGGTCGATTCTGTCACTCACATCAGGCATAGTGGAAGATGCTTCTTTAGAGATAGGTGAGAAAAGGGTCAAAAGCGTGCTCATATCTGTTCTGCCGGCTGACTTTCCGGACAGCTTAATGGTTGTACGGTTTCTGCCGGAGCCGACAATCACCGCCTGATGAAGTCCAAGACTTTGGGATAGCGGCAGCAGGTTATCATAGAGATAATTAGCTGTATCAGCAAAGGCGGTAAATATGATGATTTTTTTATTTCCCTGATTGATGGGATGAGTCGTTTTCTCCCGGATGATATTTTTAAGTGCTTCCAGTTTTTCATCTCTCTCTGCTGTTACCTGCTCTGCCAATAACAGTATGCTAGCCAGTTTCTTTCTGTCTTCCTGCAGATCTGGTATCCAGCGCAAGGCATCGATATCCTGGAATAGTACTTTCACAGAGCTGCCCCAGGCCAGTGTCTCAAGGGCAGAGTCATCTTCATCGAAATCGCTTATATGAATAGATGGATCAAAGATTCCTTTCTGCTTCTGCATCATACCAAGGGCCATGTCAATTTTATCCATGATACGCCGTACCGTATCTGCAAAGGAGTGGATAGATGACTCCATCCGTTTCAGCATGCCCACTCGAATGAGACCGATAAGCTGCTGCTCCCGGTCCAACTGGGTAAATCTGGATTTCCCCTTATTGACCTTCGTATCATATCTGCTGGCATATTCAGTAAGTTTTGACAGTTTAAGATAAGCCATGGGTGAATAAACGGCCAGGGTGAGTCCTCTGATTTCTGTATTGATATTTTTTATATCAGGGAATTCTTTCTCCCTATCTATACCGGGATATAGATTGATCGGGGCCAACCGCTTAGGGAATGTTCCTATTTCAGAAGAGTCATAATATTTACTGATATGTTTTCTTGAGCGAGCAATGGTCAGTATGTCCAGCAAGCGGAAGTAGGACGGATTACGGGCAGACATGAGGCTTACGAATGAGTTGGTCGATTTATCTATGTTCTGTGTCTTATTCCACTGGTTAAACACTGTCTGTGCCAGTCGTAATACATTTTCAATACTGCTAATGCCCATGTCTTGGAGGGCTATATCATTTCCTTCTGTAATAAAGGCAATCTGGTTCTTGATATCGTTCATCCTGTTATTGACAGGGGTAGCGGAAAGCATAAGGACCTTCGTTTTTACTCCTGCTTTGATAATATCATTCATGAGCCGCTGATACCTGGTCATATGGCCTTTGGTAGGAACATTATTTCTGAAATTGTGGGATTCATCAATGACTACAAGATCGTAATTTCCCCAGTTCATGCCTGCCAGATCAATATCTCCAGACATACCGCTGGTTCTGGAAAGGTCGGTATGGTTAAGCACATCATAGTTAAAGCGATCCTGTACCAAAACATTGCGAACATCATTCCGGGTATAAATGGTCCAGTTATCGCGGAGGCGTTTGGGTGCCAGAACAAGGACCCGATTATTTCGAAGTTCATAGTATTTTATCACTGCAAGAGCAGTAAAGGTTTTCCCCAGCCCTACACTGTCCGCCAGAATGCAGCCATTGTATTTTTCCAGCTTACTGATAATACCCTTGGCCCCATCCTTCTGAAAGCTGTAAAGTTTATTCCATATGACTGAATTGTAAAAGCCGGTTCGTGCAAATCGGTCATCCATAATGTCGTCCAGATAATCCTTGAAAATTCGATAAAGGGTAATGGCATAAATAAACTGGGGCGGTTGATCTTCATATAGCATCCGCAATGAATCAAGAATCTGTTCCTTGATATCTATCACGCGGCTTTTATCTTCCCAGATCCGGTCAAACATGGAAAGAAACTGTCTCGTGTATGCTTCCCCGTACATGGCCACGTTAGCATCGGTTCTAGCAGAAGAAACGGTTCCTAAGCCGCCAGATGTCATATCGACTGTTCCCTGCACAACGGCAGAACCCTCTCCATTATCCGCCAGCAGCATATGCATGGCTGCTGGATTATCATCCCGGAATCCGCGAATAGAAAGTTTTCTTTTCACCCATTTCGCACATTCCCTGGCTATGTACGACTGCGTAAGACTATCCAACAATTCTTTTTCATCTTTGTCCCCACCAATTAAGTTCCTTCTCAGTGCCTTTGCTTCCGTCATATCTTTCTCAGACATAGCAAAGGAAGAATCTGTCAAAATCATGCGGACTTCAGGAATAGAAGACAGTTCTTTTTTCAGCGCATAAAAAGAATAGATGGTGAAATAAGAGGAAATGATAGAAAGTTTCGTATCTTTTCCCATCCATTTCCTAATCTCATCGACCACTCTTCCATTGTTTTTATTATCAAGGATTTTTGGAGACTGCATAGCATAACCTTTCTGATGATTAAACAAAATTACACTATCATGAAAATCACGCACTGCTCGAAAACTTTAATAATTCTATTGTAACATGAACTCCAGCCTGTCATGCTGTTTACCATATATTTTATATATCATCAGGGAGTACCAAAATTGTTACCATATCAATTTTCAATTTTTTCCTTCTGTTTCAAATCCATTAATACCATTATAGCAAATGAGTATGTCAAAACCTGGCATTCAAAAAAATAAATCTTAAAATATCATGATTGATACATCTGCATAGCAAAAAGGCACAGAAAAATCCTGTGCCTTTCCCTGCAATATGAAATTTCTTTCCCACCACGCAAAAAACAGAAAAGCCTATCAGGGGGAGTATCCAGGTAAGTTCAACCAATGAATCAGGCG
>ERZ827043.2557-NODE-2557-length-15117-cov-3.223144_pt1 | contig 15117 bp, 12 predicted proteins | sample MGYA00519923_ERZ827043 | MGnify/ENA primary metagenome ERZ827043 (study PRJEB31778, sample SAMEA3449251) | human gut metagenome | biome: human gut; feature: human-associated habitat; material: faeces | place: United Kingdom | collected 2010/2012 ...
AGCCCTGAAAAAATGTGATATTGCCAACGGAGCCGGAGTGCGGGTGACGCTGTTCGTCTCCGGCTGCACCAACCACTGCCCCGACTGCTTCCAGCCCCAGACCTGGGACTTCCACTTCGGCAGGCCCTTCACCGCCGACACGGAGCGGGAGATTTTCGCCGAGCTGGACAAGTCCTATGTGGACGGGCTGACGGTGCTGGGGGGCGAGCCCTTCGAGCCGGAAAACCAGAGGGACCTGCTGCCCTTTCTGCGGGAGGTCCGGCGGCGGTACCCGGGAAAGACCATCTGGTGCTTCACCGGCTTCCGGCTGGAGGATGAGCTGCTGCGGGAGGGGTCCCATCCCCGGTGTGCCGTGACGGACGACCTGCTCTCCTGCATCGACGTGCTGGTGGACGGACGGTTCGTGGCGGCGGAAAAGGACATCAGTCTGCAATTCCGGGGCAGCCGGAACCAGCGGGTGCTGGACCTGCCGAAAACCCTGGCCGCCGGGCAGCCGGTGATCTGGGAAAAGCTGAAAAAATGACAAGAGCATGCCCTGGGCGTTGTGCCCAGGGCATGTTTCAGCTTGTCAAAAAAATTTTTGACAGGCTGAAAAGCATTTTCAAAACTTTCATAAAAGTTCTGAAAATGCGGTGATTGAAAACGAAAGACACCCCTGATGGGTTTCTTTCGTAACTATCTTCCTTTCCGAAGGCGGGGGGAATCCTACTTTTTTGACAGACTGGCATGCCCTGGGCGCAACGCCCAGGGCATGCTTTATTATGGGGAGGTTACAGCTTTTCGGCCAGGCGCTCCAGCGCCTCGGTCATGGCCTCCTCGAAGGAGGGGTGGGGACGCATAACGGCCAGCAGCTGGCGCACCGTCAGACCGTTGACCAGGGCGGCGCTGAGTTGGCTAATGATGTCGCTGGCGTGCTGGCACATCAGCTGCGCGCCGATGAGTCGTCCGGTATCCCGGTCGGCCACCAGCTTCATGAAGCAGCGGCCCGGGTCCTCAATGACCGTGCGGGCATTGCCGAACATGGTGCACTTGCCGGACACGGCGTTGATGCCCTGCTCCTTGGCCTCGGCCTCGGTGAGGCCCACCACGGCGATCTCGGGGCTGCTGTAAATGCAGCTGGGCACCACGTTCAGATCCGTGGCGGAGGCCGCGCCGCACAGGCGGTCCACGCAGGCAATGCCCTGGGCGGCGGCCACATGGGCCAGCTGGATCACGGCGGACACGTCGCCGATGGCGTATACGCCGGGGATGCTGGTCTGGAAATCATCGTCCACCCGGAGGCTGCGGCCCCGGGTCTCAGGCGTCAGGTCCGGGGCAAACAGCCCGTCCCAGCAGGGACGGCGGCCAATGGCGCACAGGACCTTTTCGCCGGAGACGGCCTTTTCCTTGCCCTTCTGGTCAATATGGACGGTCAGGCCCTGGGGAGCCTGCTCCACGCTTTGGACCATGGCGGAGGTCAGCACCTCCACCCCCTGCTTTTTCAGGATCTGGCCCAGATTCTGGCCCAGCTCCCGGTCCATGGTGGGCAGCAGCCGGTCCATGCCCTCGATGAGGGTGACCCGGCAGCCCAGGTTGGCATAAAACGTGGCAAACTCCACGCCGATGACGCCCCCGCCCATGATGACCAGGGACTCATACAGGGTGTCGCTGCCCTCCAGCAGCTGGTCGGAGGTCATGACCCCCGGCAGGTCCAGCCCCGGAATCGGCGGGCGCACCGGCACGGAGCCGGTGGCGATCAGGAGGCGGTCGGCGGTGTAGGCAGTCTCCCCTGCCGGGCCGGTGACGGTGACCCGGCCCGGAACATCGATGCGGGCGGTCCCCTCCAGCAGGTCCACCCTGGCCCCCTTCAGCAGGGCGTGGATACCCCCCCGGAGCTTTTCGGAGACGCCGCGCTTATAGGCGAACATCTCCGCCAGGTCAAAGGTGATGTCTCCGGCGTGGACCCCGGCAGGAGCTCCGTCCACGGCGTCCCGGTACACCTGGGAGGCATGGAGCAGGGTCTTGGTGGGGATGCAGCCCCGGTTCAGGCAGGTGCCGCCCACCTCCCGGCGCTCCACCACGGCGGTGTGCAGGCCGCGCTTGGCCGCCTGCAGGGCGGCGGTGTAGCCCCCGGGCCCCGCGCCGATGACAATGAGCTGATAATCGGACATTGGTCCATCCTCCGTTATTCGTTATAGGTTTTGGCTGCGGATCAGGCCGCAGAGATCCCCGGCCACGTCCGCTGGCAGGCCCGCAGACTCCGCCGCGCCGCACAACGCCGCGCCGGAGAAGGCGCAGCCCTCCAGCTTCCGGGTCAGAACGTCGAACAGGTGGGCATCCATGGCGTCGGTATACACCGCCGCCTGGCGGCAAATGCCCTGCTCCACCCGCAGCCGGATGCTGACCTCGCCCCAGGGGAACTTTTCGGTGCAGGAAAAATCAAAGGGGAACGTGGCCCCGTATACCCAGTCGCGGCTGCTGAACTGCCTGTACAGCGTCTCCAGGGCCTCTTGGTCAAAATCCTTCTCCTCCAGGGGCTGGGCCGTCAGGCCGTATACCTGCTGGAAGGCCCGGTTCATGGCGTCGGTCATGCCCGCCACCGTCAGACCGGGGCACAGCTCCCGCAGATTCACCACCCGGGACGCCACGGAGGCCACGCCCTTGCTGGCGATCTTGGCCGGGGACGGGCTGAGATAGCGGCCCATTTTGGTCATGTCCGCGTCGATGAGCAGGGTGCCGTTGTGGAAGGAGCGGCCGCCGTGATTGTAGAAGGAGTTGCCGGAGAATTTCCGGCCCTGGGCCAGCAGGTCGTTGCGGCCGGACAGCTCCGCCTGGATGCCCAGCAGACGGCAGGCCTCCAGGATCACCCGCTGCTGGCGGGGCAGGTCATAATTCTCGGTGGACACGGAGAAGGTGAAGTTCAGATTCCCCATGTCGTGGAACACTGCACCGCCGCCGGACAGACGGCGGAGGAGATCCAGAAGGCCTGCACGGACCTGGCCCCCCAGGTGGAATCCAGCAGGCCGGTGCGGCACTCCTGCCAGGCGTTCTGGTTGCGGCCGATGACCACGGTGTTCTGGTTCTGCCACAGGTAGAGGATGCAGGCGTCGTCCGCCACATGCTCCGTCAGGTATTGCTCCAGGGCCAGGTTGCGATAGGGATCGGTTCCGTTGCCGGAATAGGTATACAGGTGCTTGATCATGGTTTCCTCCAACGCAGAATCGGGTGCCGGGCGGCCTTTACCTCGTCGGGACGGCCGATGGGCATATGGTGGGGTGCATCGTGCATGGCTTCGGGGGCATCGTAGGCCCGCTGGTACAGCATCCGCAGCACCTCCGCCGCCTGGTCCAGGACCTCGGGTCCCTCGGTCTCCGTGGGCTCCAGCATCAGGGCCTCATGGACGATCAGGGGGAAGTACATGGTGGGCGGATGAATGCCCTCGTCGATCAGGGACTTGGCCACATCCAGGGCGGAGACGCCGGTCTCCTTCTTCAGGCCGCTGAGATCCAGCACGAACTCGTGCATACACAGCCGGTCATAGGCCGGGGTATACGTCCCCTTCAGCTTTGCCAGCAGATAGTTGGCGTTCAGCACGGCGTTCTCCGCCGCCTCGGGGATGCCCTCCCTGCCCAATGCCAGCAGGTAGGCCAGCGCCCGCACCACCACCAGGAAGTTGCCCTGGAAGCTGCGTACCTGGATATGTCCCGGCTCCTCCGCCAGCGCGCTGTGGGGCAGGTATTCCTTCAGAAATGCCTTGCAGCCCACCGCGCCCGCGCCGGGACCGCCGCCGCCGTGAGGGGTGGCGAACGTCTTGTGCAGGTTCATGTGGATGCAGTCAAAGCCCATGTCGCCGGGACGAACCACACCCATGACGGCGTTGAGGTTGGCGCCGTCATAATAGCACAGGCCGCCGGCCTCGTGGACAAGGCGCGTGATCTCCAGAATGTTCTTGTCGAAGATGCCCACGGTGTTGGGATTGGTGAGCATCAGCCCTGCGGTGTCCTCGCCCAGCGCGGCACGGAGGGCGTCCAGATCCACGCAGCCGTCCTCGCCGGAGGCGATGTTCACCACATCGTAGCCGCACATGGCGGCGGTGGCAGGGTTGGTGCCGTGGGCGCTGTCGGGTACGATGATCTTCGTGCGCTTTTTGTCGCCCCGCGCATCGTGGTACTGCTTGATGAGCAGCACGCCGGTGAACTCGCCGTGTGCGCCGGCGGCGGGCTGGAAGGTCATGGCGTTCATGCCCGTGATCTCACAGAGGTACTGCGCCGCGGTGTCCAGCACCTGCCGCATGCCCCGTCGATCCTCCGCCGGAGACAGGGGGTGTACGCCCGTGAAGCCGGGCAGCGCCGCCATCTCCTCGTCGATGCGGGGATTGTACTTCATGGTGCAGGAGCCCAGGGGGTAGAAGCCGCAGTTGACGCCGTGGACCTGGTGGCACAGCTCCGTATAGTGGCGGGAGATGTCGGTCTCGCTGAGCTGGGGCAGGTCGGGCTTCGTCTCCCGGCGCAGGGACTCCGGCAGGGAGACGGCGTCCACGTCGCAGGGGGGCAGGATGGTGCACCGGCGGCCGGGCACGCTCTTTTCAAAAATCAGCTTCATTTGTCCAGCACCTCCTTGACGATGGATACGGCTTCGTCCAGCTCCCGGCGGCTGACCTTCTCCGTGGCGCACCACAGGACCCGGTCGTTGCCCAGAGGCAGACCGCCCAGGATGCCCCGGCGGTCCAGGGCCTCCAGCAGCTCCTGGCTGCGGGGCATTTTCAGGACAAATTCGTGGAAATACGCACCGCCGTATACCGGCTCCACCCCGGGCAGGGCGCACAGGGCCTTTTCCAGATAATGAGCCTTGGCCATGGACTGCTCCGCCGCCTGTGCCATTCCGTCGGGGCCCATGGTGGCCATGTACAGCCCGGCGGTCAGGGCGCACAGCGCCTCGTTGGAGCAGATGTTGCTGCTGGCCTTCTCCCGGCGGATGTGCTGCTCCCGGGCCTGCAGGCTCAGCACATAGGCGCGGCGTCCCTGAGCGTCCGCCGTCTCGCCTACGATACGGCCGGGCAGCTTGCGCATCAGCTTATCCGTAGTGGCCATGTAGCCCAGATACGGGCCGCCGCAGCCCATAGGCAGGCCCAGGGGCTGTCCCTCGCCTACGGCGATGTCCGCCCCACAGTCCCGAGGTGTTTTCATAACAGCCAGCGCGATGGGGTTGCAGCCCATGATGTACAGTGCGCCGGCTTCGTGGGTCAGCGCACCCAGCGCTTCCGCGTCCTCCAGCTGGCCGAAGAAGTTGGGCTGCTGCACATAAAAGCTGGCCACATCCGCTGTCAGCATCTCACGCAGGGCGTCCATATCGGTCTTGCCGTCTCTGGTGGGTACGATCCGCAGCTCATCGCCCGTACCGTAGCAGTAGGTATAGACGGTGTTGATGGTGTCGGGGTGCGCCGCACCGGAGATCAGCGTCACCCTGCGCTTGCGGTCGCGGCACATGGCGGCGGCTTCCGCCGCGGCGGTGGCGCCGTCGTATACGGAGGCATTGGACACATCCATCCCCGTCAGCTCGCAGATCATGGTCTGGTACTCGAAAATAGACTGCAGAAGGCCCTGACTCATCTCCGCCTGATAGGGGGTGTACGCCGTCAGGAACTCCTCCTTGGCGGGAATATATTTCACGATGGAGGGGATGTAGTGGTCATAGGCTCCGGCGCCCCGGAGGACTGTGCCGTATAAACGGTTCTCCGCCGCCATAGCGGTCATGGCGCGGCTGACCTCCAGCTCACTCATCCCGGCAGGGATATGCAGCGGCTCGGTGAGGAGCATCTGCTCCGGCACGTCCCGGAACAGGTCGCGGGTGCTGCTCACACCCACGGCACGGAGCATTTCCTCCCGCTGCGTCCCGGTAGAGGGAACGTAGCTGCCCATTGCTCAGCCCTCCTCGGTGCAGAAGGCTTCGTAGGCGGCGGCGTCCAGCAGCTCCTCACTGCCCTCCACGTTCTCCACCTTGATGAGCCATGCGCCGTAGGGATCGCTGTTCAGCTTCTCCGGCGCGTCCAGCAGCTCCTCGTTGACGGCGCACACCGTGCCGGTGACGGGGGACACCAGATCGGACACGGCCTTCACGGACTCCACGTCGCCAAAGGCATCGCCGGCGGTGACACCGTCGCCCTCAGCGGGCAGGTTCACGAACACCACGTCGCCCAGCGCGTTCTGCGCGAAATCGGAGATACCCACGACGGTGACGCCGTCCTCCACCTTCACCCACTCATGGGATTTGGAATACTGCTGTTCAACAGGATACAACATGATACTTTACCTCCATCAAAATATAAGTCGGGTCGTATTTTTACCTGCCCCGCCCCGTCAGGGGCGGGGTATATTTCCGTTATGGCTCGCGAGGCAGACGCCTTACACCAGCTTGGCGGCCAGCTGCTCCAGCGCCTCGTCGATCTCGGCATCATCGAAGCAGTAACGCATCTCCAGATGCTCGCTCCGCAGCTTCTTTACGTCCTCCTTCACATCCTTGCCCCGAAGAATGCAGTCCGCCATCAGCCCGGCAAGCCTGTCAAAGTCCGCCGCCTCAAAGCCGAAGCGGGTCATCTCGCTGACGCCCATACGCAGCGCGCCGGAGGCGGTGAAGCCCTCCTCGTCGGGGGTGGCCTGATAGTTCACCACGATGTTGTTCCGCTCCAGCCGCTCGGCGATGTCCGGCCCCTCGCCGTAGCCCACGGACACGATGACCTGATGTGTCTCGGTGTAGCCGATGGCCGGGTCGCCGGCCACGTCCAGGCCGTGGGCCTTCAGGCTGCGGGCGAAGGACTTGGCATTGTCGATGACCGCCTTCTGATACACGTCACGGAACTGGTTCATCTCGTAGGCGGCCATCAGCATGCCCAGTTGGGTACCCAGATGGTGATTGGACACGCTGCCGGGGAACGTGCGGCTCTCGATGGTCTTCCACAGGCCGTACTTCAGGTCATCCTCCTGATAGTTCACGCCGATGATGCCGCGCTGGGGGCCGAAGAACGTCTTATGGGTGGAGCCGGTGACGATCTCTGCTCCCTCGGCAAAGGGATTCTGGAAATGGTCGCCAATGAGTCCCAGCACATGCGCCATGTCGTACATGATGGTGGTGTGGATGTTCTGCTCATCCACGAACTTCCGGATCTCGGACACCGGCTCCCTGTGCAGCACCATGCTCTTGCCGAATACGATCAGCTCCGGACGGTAGCGATCGAGGAGCCTCTTCGTCTCCTCCACATCCATCTTGTAGGGGTTGTCGGCGCAGACGGGGAAGTTCACCACGGCAGGCTTCTCCGTCACCGGGTCGATGGCGATATAGTCGTGGAGCGCACCCATGGGCTGGGCGGACAGATGGCCGCCCTTAATGATGTGATTGTTCATCACGTAGCCCAGACGTTTGGCCTCGGATTTGCGGTCAACGCGGTTCTTCCAGTCCATCAGCGCGGAGAATACCGCCATGTTGGACATCTGACCGCTGAGGGTACGCGTTTCCACCTCGGTGCAGCCGAAGTAGGCACGCATTTCCTCCACCAGCAGCCGCTCCACCTCGTCGATGAATTTCGTACCCTGGTAATAGAATACCTCCTTGTCGTAGAAGGCCAGCACCTTCTTGTGCTCGGCGTACCGGCAGGCAGGGTCGCTGCCGCTGAGCAGCCGCACGGCGCGGCTGGGGGTGTTCTCGGAGGGAATGAGGTTCACGCACTGCTCCTGCCGCCACTGGTGGTTCTCCAGTGCTTTTTTCAGCAGCTCCAGCGCCTTGGGTGCACGATCGCCGCCGCCCACGCCGTGTGCGTCCTCCTCCACACCGTACAGCAGCGGGCGGGCAAAGGGAGGTGCGCCCACGCTCATGTGGCGGGCGGGGATGACGGCCTTCAGCCGCTTGCCCCGGACATCCACCTCCACGGTGTCGTCCTCCAGAATGTCGCTGTTGATGTAGCACAGGCCGATGGCGCGCTTGCCGCTGGCCTCCAGAATGACGGTGGACAGGCCCTCACCCTCGGTCTTGAAGTAGGGCACCATGGTGCCGCTGGTGACCCATCCCACCAGCTTGCCGCCCTGATAGATCTCCATACCCGCCCGCATGACGCCGCGATCCAGCAGCGCGATGGGAGCGATCTTCCTGGGCAGGCCGGACATATCGGAGAAGTCGCGATCCATGTACTTTACAAAGCATCTGTGCTGCTTCTCCAGCGCGGCACGTCCGATGTAATCGCCCTTCTGCTCGGAGAAGCTGACGGCGAACTTGGCCAACGGCACCGCAAAGACGGGGATCTCGCTGCCGTCGGGAGCAGTGCCCATCTCATGACCGTACAGAGGCAGAGAAGCCTCCATGCGCAGCGTGTCCCGGGCGCCCAGACCGGCGGGACGTGCGCCCAGTTCCACCAGACGGTTCCACAGCCACTCCGCGTCCTCGCTGTGGACATAGACCTCGTAGCCCAGAGGTTCGCCGGTGTAGCCGGTCTTGGCGACGTGGGCGTAATGGCCCTCCAGCGATACTGAGCCCAGCGCGTTCTTCATAGGCTCTGTCAGCTGTGCGCCGCCGTTGAGCGCCGTCAGCATTTCCTTGCTCTTAGGCCCCTGCACGGCGATGGCCGCCCAGCCCTTCGATATGTCGGTGATGGTGCAGTCAAAGCCCTCCAAAGCCTTTCGCAAATGCACCAAGTCTTTTTCTGTATTGGCGGCGTTCACCACCAGCAGATAGTTGTCCTCCTCGAACATGTACAGGTACGCATCGTCCACAGCCCCGCCGTTCTCATTGGGGATGATGCAGTACTGCGCCAGATTCACGTCCAGCGCCGCCACGTTGCTGGTCAGCACGTGCTGCAGGAATTTCCTGCGATCCGGCCCTTCGATCAGCAGACGGCCCATGTGGGACACATCAAACAGGCTGCATATCTGCCGGGTGTAGAGGTGCTCGGCAATAATGCCGCTGGGGTACTGGATGGGCATTTCCCATCCGCCGAAGTCCACCATTTCCGCGCCGGCGGCCACATGGACGTCGTATAGCTGGGTACGCTTCAGTTCACTCATACGATTTTCCTCCTTAAAGATCGTTTCTTTTTGGCAGCAAAAAAGGACACAAAGCCGCTCTTTACGGCTTTGTGCCCCCGTTGAGTTACCTGAGAGATTCCCTCCGCTATGGGAGGTTGCACCTTCGGTGGTCGGGCGTTTCCGTCCGGCCTTTTCGGAGTATCGTCCGGAATCGGTCCTTTTGCCTGAGAGCTTCTGCGTTCCCCTTCGGCGCCGCCTAAGCGATCTCTCCCGATCCCATCGTCCGATCGATATGAAATTTCGGCAGGGGAAACTGTTTCCCCTGCCGTAATTGTATCATTCGAAAAACAAATTTGTCAAGACTGAATTCCCGCGGCGTGTCAGTCAGGCCGCTGTCTGCCGCAGAGGCCGAAGCGGCATTTTTATCGCCGCGCGGGAGCTTCGTGCTATTTATATGTCCTGATCACGGATTCCGCCACCTCCCGCTTGGATATGCGCTGATCCATGGACTGCTTTTCGATATAGCGGTGCGCCTCCGGCTCTGTCATGCCAAGGCACTCGATCAGCAGCCATTTGGCGCGGTTGACCAGCCGGATCTCCTCGATCCTTTCCTCTACCGTGGCCTGCTTTGCCTCCATCTGGCGCATCCGCTCGCGGGTGGCGCAGAGGACCCGCAGGTTCTGCGCCACCATCTGCATACCGGTAGGCTTGGCCAGTGTGAGCACGCCATAGCTGACAACTTTGGCGTAGATGTCGTCGAACTGATCGCTCCGCACCAGCAGGAGGACTCCCGCACCGCTTCCGGTGCAAATATCCACCGCCAGATGCAGCCCGAAGTCATCCGGCAGCGGCGCGTTGATCAGCACAATATCAAATGACGTCTCCACGATCTTGCGGCGCGCTTCTCCCACGCTGTGTACCGTCGTCACCGGCCAGTAATCCGTCACGGGGAGCAGCGGCATGATCTTTGCGGTAAAGCTGTCCGAGGCTGTGACGAGCAGCACACTGTACGTCCGTTCCTGAAAGACCATGTTCTCCCCTCCTTTCATCTGCTTCCGGCAGATCGCTTATGGACGGCAATAGGCGGAGATCACGGCCTCTGGGAGATGCTGGCGGATAAATGCGCTCGCATCTGCCAGCGCGGCAGCCTCCGGCAGAGAGGCGGGCAGCTTTTCCAGCCCGTCCAGCACCTCGGCCGGCGCGGTGTAAACGTTGAAATCAGAGGCGGGGCAGAGCTGCAGATCGTGCTCAAGCCCATACATCCCGGCATAAATCAGGAGCGTGTAGGCAATATACGGGTTTGTCATCGGGTCGGCAGAGCGCAGCTCGGCGCGGCGGTATTCGCCCACCGCCGCCGGGATGCGGATCAGCTGGGAGCGGTTTTCCGCCGACCATGTCACGTAGAGCGGGGCTTTGTCGCTGCCAAGGCGGCGGTAGGACTCCTCGCAGGGGTTCAGAAACAGCGTCATCTCCCGGATGTTCTCCAGGATCCCCGCAATGACGCTGGGCAGCGGCTGGGTGTTCCCGTCGCATTTGACCGAGACGTTGATGTGCATCCCGTTCCCGTCACAGTCCGCCAGCGGCTTGGGGGAAAAGCTGGCGCAGAGCCCGTTCTGCGCCGCCACGGTGCGAACCATCGCGTGGAAGGTGACGGCGTTGTCGGCAGCCGCGAGGGGGTCCGAATACCGGAAGTCGATCTCGTTTTGTCCCGGGCCGCTCTCGTGGTGGGAGCTCTCCGGACAAATGCCCATCCGCTCCAGCATCAGGCAGATCTCCCGGCGGATCGTTTCCCCCCTGTCATCCGGCGCGATGTCCATGTAGCCCGCCCGGTCATAGGGGATCCTGGTGGGCTCGCCGTATTCGTCCAGACGGAACAGATAGAACTCCATCTCTGCGCCAAATGCGAAGCGGAAGCCCTTGGCCTCGGCGGTCGCCACCGCCCGCTTCAGGATGCTCCGCGTATCCCGTTCAAAGGGCCTGCCGTCCGGATAGGAGATGTCGCAGAACATCCGCACCACCTTGCCCTGCTCCGGCCGCCACGGAAGCTGGATCAGCGTGGAGGGGTCCGGGTGGAGCAGCAGATCGGAGCGGATCTCGCCGCCGAAGCCCTCCACCGCCGAGGCGTCGAAGGCGATCCCGTAGGTGAAGGCCCGCTTGAGCTCGGCGGGCATGATCGCCACATTGTGCTGCTTTCCATAGACGTTGCAGAAAGCCAGACGGATAAACTTAACGTCCTCCTCCTGCACGAACTGCATTACTTCTTCCGGCGTGTACTTCATGTTCTCACCTGCTTTCCTCAATTCAAAACATACATCTGACGATAGGGATTTTTCGTGTCCGGCGTGATCACCGTAAAGGGCGCAGCCATGACGGCGTCCCGATCCCCTCCGAAAAATGCGCAGTAGTTCTCCACATATTTCCCGATCTCGGCGAGGTCGTCCTCTCCGGCAGGGCGCGCATCGACCTGCTCGGGCAGGCGCAAGCCCCTGCCGTCTGAGCGCAGATAGAGCTTCCCGCCGTACATGCCGGTGCAGGGGAAATTGCTCACGATGGGGCGGCGCGTTCGGGACAGTCCCAGAACAAGGATGATCCCGCCCGCCTGATATTCTCCTAAAAAGCTTCCCGCCTTACCGCCGATGACCAGCGCCGGCACTTTATCGCCGTAAGCCTTCATGTGGATGCCCGCGCGGTAGCCGGCATCCCCCTGCACGTAGATCTCACCGCCCCGCATGGCGTATCCGGCGGCGTCGCCGATGCTGCCGTGGACGATGATCCGCCCGTCGTTCATCGTATCGCCGACGGCGTCCTGGGCGTTGCCGCGCACCTCGATACAGGCGCCGTCCAGATAGGCGCCCAGCGCATTTCCCGGCGTCCCCGTGATCTCCAGCCGTCCTTGCTCCGCCCCTGCGCCGATGAATCTCTGCCCAAGGCATCCGGTGATACGCAGCGTGCCGGGGCTGTGCCGGATCTGCTCATTCAGCCGGCGATGATCCAGCTGTGACGCATCGATGTGAATCATGATACCACGCCTCCTGTCGATTTTCTATCCTAAATTATTCTCCGGCATGAGAAATTCCGAGAATTTTCAGCTCTCTGTCGGTCAAGCCGACGCCCCGCAGCATCAGGCGGTTTCCCCGCAGCGCCTCCACGGAGTTGATGCCCATGCCGCCCATCATCTCCTTGATCTCGTGCCGCCATGCGGTCATCAGGTTGACGAGCCGGCGGCTTCCCTCGTCAATGTCGAGACGCTTGACCAGCTCCGGTCTCTGGGTGGTGATCCCCCAGTTACAAAGCCCGGTCTGACAGCTTCTGCACAGATGGCATCCCAGCGCCAGCAGGGCGGCGGTGCCGATGTAGCAGGCGTCCGCCCCCAGCGCGATGGCCTTGACCACATCGGCGGAGGAGCGGATGCTGCCGCCGGCGATCAGGGACACATGGTTGCGTATCCCCTCCTCCCGCAGCCGTTGATCCACCGCGGCCAGTGCCAGTTCAATGGGTATTCCCACATTATCCCGGATGCGGGTGGGAGCCGCGCCGGTGCCGCCACGGAAGCCATCGATGGCGATGATATCCGCGCCGCTGCGGGCAATCCCGCTGGCGATGGCCGCAATGTTGTGGACGGCTGCCACCTTGACGATGACAGGCTTTTGGTAAGCCGTCGTCTCCTTCAGGGAATAGACCAGCTGCCGCAGATCCTCAATGGAGTAAATATCATGGTGGGGCGCGGGTGAGATGGCGTCCGTCCCCTCCGGCACCATTCTGGTGCGGGAAATGTCGCCGACGATCTTGGCTCCCGGCAGATGTCCGCCGATACCGGGCTTTGCACCCTGTCCCATTTTGATCTCGATGGCGGCGCCGGCATTCAGATACCGCTTGTGTACGCCGAACCGTCCGGAGGCGACCTGCACGATGGTGTTCTCGCCGTAGGCGTAAAAGTCCTCATGAAGCCCGCCCTCGCCGGTATTGTAGCAGATGCCAAGCTCCTGCGCCGCTCTGGCAAGGCAGGCATGGGCGTTGTAGCTGATGGAGCCGTAGCTCATGGCGGAGAATAAAACCGGCATGGACAGCGAGAGCTGCGGCGGCAGGTCGCAGTTCAGCCGTCCGTCCGCCTCTCTCTGCATACGCTCCGGCTTCCTGCCCAGAAACACCCGCGTCTCCATCGGCTCCCGCAGGGGGTCAATGGGTGGGTTCGTCACCTGCGAGGCGTTGATCAGTATTTTGTCCCAGTAGACCGGAAAATGTCGGGGATTCCCCATGGAGGACAGCAGCACGCCGCCGCTCCCCGCCTGCCGGTAAAGCTCCTTGACGGTATCCTCGTCCCAGTTGTCGTTTTCCCGGAGGGCGCAGCTGCTCTTTTGTATCTTCAGCGCGTGAGTGGGACAGAAGCAGACGCACCGCTGGCAATTGACGCATTTGCTCTCGTCGCTGACCATGATCTGCCTCTCCGCATCGAACCGGTGGACCCCGTTGGCGCACTGCCTCTCACAGATACGGCAGTTGGTACACCGCTCCTCGCGGCGGATGACCTCAAATTGCGGGTAGATATAGTCGATCCCCATCAGTATCGTCCCTCCTTCACCCGAACGATCACCGGCTCGCCGCCGGCAGGGGCAAACAGGTTTTCCGCGTCCGGTTCCATAGCCCGGATCGCCGCCTCCTCGCTGGCGATCAGCACCTTGTCGTCCTTTTCCGCCACCACCAGACTGCGCAGCTTCAGCCGGTCGTTCAGTGCCATCAAGCCGCCTGTAAAGCCCAGAATGATGGAAAAGGGTCCCGTGACCAGAAGGCTGGAGAATACAGTGCGGAGATACCGGAGCTTCGTCTGCTCCGCCTCGCCCTTCGTCTCGATGGTGGACCAGAAGGGAGCTGCGATCACGGCGGACAGCTCCTCCAGCGAAAGCTCCTGCCTGCGGAGAAGATAATCCGCGATATAGGTGATGACCTCGGTATCCGTCTGCAAGGTGCAGCGGTAGCCGAACATTTCCATGAAGCGGCGATTGGCGTCGTAGGAGGATATTTCCCCGTTGTGGACGATGGAACGATCCAGCAGGGCGAACGGGTGCGCGCCGCCCCACCAGCCCGGCGTATTGGTGGGGTACCGGCCATGCGCCGTCCAGCTGTAAGCCGCATAGTCCTCCAAACGGTAGAAATGCCCCACATCCTCCGGGAATCCCACCGCCTTGAACACCCCCATATTCTTCCCGCTGGAAAAAACGTACACGCCCTTCATCTGCGTGTTGATCGCCATGACGGTGCGCGCCACGCACTCCTCCTCGTCTATCTGCATGGAGGCCAGCACGCTGCGAAGCGGCGTCACAAAGAACCGCCAGATCAGCGGCTCATCCGTAATGGCAGGCGTTTTCCGTGTGGGGATACGCTCCTCGCGGACGATCTCCATCGTCTCCCGCAGAAAGGCCTCACAGTTCTTTCTGGCGGCGCGATCCTCCAGAAACAGGTGCAGCGCAAAAAAGTCCCGATACTCCGGATAGATCCCGTAGGCGGCAAAGCCGCCGCCCAATCCGTTGGAGCGGTCGTGCATGGGCTTCATGCTTTCGATGATGGTCTCGCCGGTCATAAGACGCCCCTCTCTGGAGAGCACCGCGGCGATGGCGCAGCCGGACGGGATCCGGATCTGCCCCTCGATTTTACTCATATCACCAACCCCTAAATAAGAAAAAAGAACGAGGTGTGTTCGCAGAAAAAGCGCACTTTTTCCACAGAACATCCTCGTTCTTCTTTTAAGGTACGAGAAAAGCCGCCGTTTTGCAAGATTACAATTTACCAAAATTTGCGTCCCTGCAAAAAACGATTTTCAACAAATCGACAGTTGACTTTCCGGGCGGCGGGATGTATATTTTGCGTTGTTAAGAGACATTGGCGTCTCGGAGGCAGTACCTGCCGTGGCGCCAGTGGCTCTTTTTTTATTTTTCTGAAAGGATGACTCACTATGACGACTGTACCGGAAATATTTGGAAGCAAGGTCTTTGACAGCCGCGTGATGAAGGCTCGCCTGTCCGGGGAAGTATATCATTCCCTGAAGCACACCATTCAAAAGGGAACGAAGCTGGACCCCTCCGTTGCCAACGCGGTGGCCGCCGCCATGAAGGACTGGGCAGTCGAGAACGGCGCG
>ERZ827043.2559-NODE-2559-length-15113-cov-4.786492_pt1 | contig 15113 bp, 11 predicted proteins | sample MGYA00519923_ERZ827043 | MGnify/ENA primary metagenome ERZ827043 (study PRJEB31778, sample SAMEA3449251) | human gut metagenome | biome: human gut; feature: human-associated habitat; material: faeces | place: United Kingdom | collected 2010/2012 ...
TCGACAAGACCTGGGAGCTGAAGCAGGATCCCACCATGATGATCTTCAACCAGTTCGCCGAGATGGGCAACCCCCTGTGGCACTACAACGTCACCGGCTACGCGCTGGCTGAGCTGTTCGAGGCCATCAAGAAGCCCGGCCAGAACTTTGCCGGCGCCTGCTTCACCTCCGGCTCCGCCGGCACCATGAGCGCGGGCGACCTGCTCAAGGAGCGTTATCCCGGCCTCAAGCTCGGCGTGGGCGAGGCGCTGCAGTGCCCCACCATTCTCGAGAACGGCTTCGGCGGCCACCGCATCGAGGGCATCGGCGACAAGCACATTCCTTGGATCCACAACGTGAAGAACACCGATATGGCCATCGCCATCGACGATGAGGACAGCCAGCGCCTGCTGCGCCTGTTCAACACCAAGGAAGGCCAGAAGTACCTCAAGGAAGAGCTCAAGCTCTCCGACGAGCTGATCGAGAAGCTGACCTGGCTCGGCATCTCCGGCATTGCGAACGTTCTTTGCTGCATCAAGATGGCGAAGTACTATGAGCTGACCGAGAACGATGTCGTCGGCACGGTTCTGACCGACTCCGCCGCGATGTATCAGTCCCGCATCGAGGAGCTCAACGAGATGCACGGCGCGTACAACGTCGAGGAAGCCAAGCTCGACCACAACCTCCACATGCTCGGCCTCAAGACCGACAACCTGATGGAGCTGACCTACACCGACCGCAAGCGCATCCACAACCTCAAGTATTACACCTGGGTCGAGCAGCAGGCCCGCGACGTCAAGGACCTCAACGCGCTCTGGTACGACACCAAGGGCACCTGGGACGCCGTCCACGCGCAGGCTGCCGAGCTCGACGAGCTCATCAACGAGTTCAACGAGGCCACCGGCCTTCTCAAGGCGCTCTAAGAAGCAAAGACGCAGCCTGCTCCGAAACGCCGCCGCAGCAGCGGTTGAGCGGAAAGAGGAGCAGACCGGATCGAAAGCCGAATAAGATTTCATTGCACAGCGTGTGCAGCATCCCCGCAGATAGGGGCCGGCAATGGCAGGTCAAGGGCGCGGCCCTTGCGCTTCTCTGGGGTTTCCAAAAGGGGATATCTCTTACGGTAAGAGATATCCCCTTTTGAGCGGCATCTGCGCCTGTGCAGGTATATGTCTCCTCAGCCGCTGCTGCGGCGGGGTTACGAAGCGATTGCTTTTGCTGCGGGATTCGAGACCATTTTCAATCTTCCGTTTTAGGAGAAATTATTATGCTGAAAAATGTGAAATGCGCGCGCTGCGTCAAGTGCGGCAAGGAATACGAGGCTACGCCCAACCTCACCAACTGCGAGTGCGGCGGTATCCTCGACATCATCTACGATTACGATTACATCAAGGCCAATCTCACCAAGGAAAAGCTCAAGAGCCGCCCGAACACGATGTGGCGCTACCGCGAGCTGCTGCCCGTGGAGGAGACCACGCCCGACACGCCCCTGCGCGTGGGCTGGAGCCCGCTCTATGAGGAGGACCGTCTTGCGAAGCTCCTCGGCCTCAAGAAGCTGTGGGTGAAGGACGACGGCCAGAACCCCACCGCGTCCCTCAAGGACCGTGCCTCCGCTATGGCGGTCGCCAAGGCGAAGGAGGCGGGCGCGGAGATCATCGCCTGCTCGTCCACGGGCAACGCGGCCTCGTCGCTGGCAGGCAACGCCGCCGCCGCGGGTCTCAAGACCTTCATCTTCGTCCCCTCCCGCGCCCCCAAGGGCAAGGTCGCGCAGCTGATGACCTTCGGCGCGAACGTCATTTCCGTGCAGGGCAACTATGAGGAGACCTTCGAGCTGAGCAAGAAGGCCATTGACAAGTGGGGCTGGTACAACCGCAACGCCGCCATCAACCCCTACCTCTCCGAGGGCAAGAAGACTGTCTCGCTCGAGATCGCCGAGCAGCTCGGCTGGAAGATGCCCGACTACCTCGCCATCTCCGTCGGCGACGGCTGCACCATCGCGGGCGTGTGGAAGGGTCTCAAGGACCTCTACGCCATCGGCTTTATCGACAAGCTGCCGCGCCTGATCTCCGCGCAGGCGGAGGGCTGCCACCCCATCAACCGCGCCATCGCGGAGAATAAGCCCTGGGAGCCGATGGAGGAGAACACCCTCGCTGACTCCATCGCCGTCGGTGTGCCGCGCAACGCGGACAAGGCGCTCATGGCGATCCGTGAGTCCAACGGCATCGTGGTCAACGTGACCGACGAGGAGATCATGGCGGCGCAGAAGCTGCTCGGCACCACCTGCGGCGTGTTCGGCGAGCCGGCGGGCGTGACCGGCACGGCGGGCGTGAAGAAGCTCTGCGAGCAGGGCGTGCTCGGCGCGAACGACACGGTCGTCTCCGTCGTCACCGGCAACGGCCTCAAGGATGTTGCCAACGCCATCAAGTTCTGCGGCGAGCCGATGAGCCTGCCGAACGACCTTGACCTGCTGGTCGAGGAGTTTGCCAAGCGCGGGATCAAAACAAAATGAGAGAAAAAATAGCGCCGCGCGAGTTTTGGAACCGCCGCTCGCAGCATTATGACGAGCAATCGGGAGCAGCGTATGCGGACGCCTACCGCAAAACGGCGGAGTGCATCCGCCCCTATCTCACGCCGAACGACCGTGTGCTGGATTTTGCCTGCGGCACGGGACTTGTTACGCTGCCGGTCGCGCAGATGGCCGCCGAGGTGTGCGCCATCGACATTTCGGACGAGATGGTGCGGCATCTGAAGAAAAAAATAGCAGAGCAGGGGGTCGGCAACGTCAGCGCCTCGTGCATGGATCTCTTTGACGATAGCCTGCGGCCCGACAGCTTTGACGCGGTGGTGGCCTGCAATGTGCTGCTCTACCTCGAAAACCGCGCGGAGGTGCTCACGCGCATCCATGAGCTGCTGCGGCCGAAGGGAGTATTCCTTTCGGCGACGGACTGCCTGGGCGAGCGGCTCACACGCGAGGGCGTTCGCAAGTGGTGGCGCAGCCACACGGGGAAAATGCCCTATGTGTCGTTTGACCGTATGCACACGCTGGAGGCGTCCATCGCCGCGGCTGGCTTTGAGGTGCTGGAGACCGAAAACCTGTTTCCCGCGCCGCCGAACCTCTTTGTCGCAGCAAGAAAAAAGTGAACGAACACAGGAGCGCGGACCGTTGGCCCGCGCTCCTTTTGCGCTCAGACGAAGTATTTGTTGACGATGGGGACCCGGCTCAGCAGCGCGGAGACCAAAAAGGACAGCGTGCCGATGAGCAGCGTCAGAAGCGGCACAGAGAAAAAGGCGTTGCAGGAGAGCGTGTTGACGCCGAGAAATTGATCGAACGTCTCGATGAACAGCGGATGCACGAGGTAGGCGCCGAAGCTCCAGCGGGAGAGCGCGCGGATGCGCGCGCGTCCCTTTTCGCCGAGTGAGGGAAAATTCAAATGCCTGCGGGCGAATACAAAGACGGCGAGACACATCAGCAGAACACCGACCGAGTCGTAGTTGTAGAAGAGCACGGTGGCGGTGCCCAGACGGCGGGAGGCATAGGACGTCATAACGACGGTGACGATGAGACCGGCCACGCCGAGCGCATAGCACCAACGGGCCGCTTTGGGCGAAAGCTCCTTGCGGCTGAGATAGCGGCCCAGCATAAAATAGGCGGCAAAGCCGAGCGTGAAGTGGTAGTATAGCATTCCCGACAGCGAGAGGTAGCTGCTGTAGAGCGGCCAGGAAAACAGAGAAAGAAGTGCGCCGAGCTGCGGCAGCAGAAAGTTGAAAACAAGCGCAAGCAGCAGAAAATAGCGCAGCAGCGTCTCGTTCTGCGCGATGGGCCGCAGCAGCGGGACGATCAGATACAGTCCCACGATCATAAACAGAAACCACATGTGGTAGTGACCGGAGAAAAACAGCGTGACCGCGGTGGACAGGGCGCATTTGTTGAAGAAGTATGCGTAAGCGGCATAGAGCGCAGACCAGAAAACAAAGGCCGTAACGATACGCAGGACGTTTTTCCGCAGGATCTGCCGCAGGCTTTGCGTGCCGGCGAGAAAGAATACGCCGCTGATCATCACGAAGACGGGAACGGTCCAGCGGACGAGGCTGTCATACAGGTTAAAGGCCTGCCACGCGGTTGAATAAATATCGGTGTCCGCCCAATGCTGCGCGGAAAGGTGGAGTGCAACGACGGCAAAGGTCGCCGCAACGCGCAGCACGTCATAGCAGGCGACGCGCTGCGATCCGGTCTGTTCCATGGTTATTCCTCCGCTGCCGCTTCGGCGGCTTCGTTTGCCTCTGCCGGGGCAGTCTCCCCGGACGGAGCGTCCTGCGCGGCAGCCGCTTCCGCCGCGGCACGGGCGGCTTCTTCCCGAGCGGCTTCCTCTGCCCGGGCGGCGGCCTCCGCCTCGGCGCGCTCACGCTCGGCGGCGGCGCCCTCGGCGCGGGCGCGGGAGACCTCCTCTTCCTTCTGCTTCTCCGCTTGCTTCATGGCCTTGTCGAGCCTGCGCCGGCTGGAGCGCTTTTCCACGCCGTGCACGACGCGCAGCACGAGGAAGAGCAGCACGAGACCCACGCCGAACCAGCTCCAGAAGCCGAGGGTGATGAGCGTTTTGAGCGTCCACAGCTCGGCCTGGATGCCGAGGAAGCAGCACACCACCGACGCGGCGAGCGCCGCGCCGAAGAGAATGACCCACAGCACCGACTTGACCGCGGAGGTCTTGCGCACGCGCAGGTGCGCGATCAGAAACAGCACCGCGAGCAGGAACAGCGCGGGATACTGCGAAAACAGAATGGTACGAAGGTTCATGGAAGCGTTCCTCTTTTCTTCTCTTGTTTTGCTCAGAGGGTGCAGAGCCCGCGGCGGAGGTATTGACCCTCGGGGCCGCCGACGATCCTGCCGTCCTCGACCATCAGGCTGCCGCGCAGGTAGACCTTAGCGATGCCGCCCTCGGTGCGCAGACCCTCGAAGGGCGTGTAGCCGGCCTTTGTGACCATGTCGCGCGCGGAGAGGATGTGGCTGGCCTTGGGATCGTAGACCACGATGTCCGCGTCGGAGCCCGCGGCGATGACGCCCTTGCGGGGATAGAGCCCGTAGAGCTTCGCGGGATTTTCGCACAGGGCGCGGCACATTCCGGCGACGGTCATTCTGCCCGCGGCGACGCCGCGGGTGTAGACGACCTCGCCGCGCGTCTCCACGCCGGGCAGACCGCCGGGGATCTTCGTGAAGTCCTCGCGGCCCATGTCCTTCTGCGCGAGGGTGAACGAGCAGTGGTCGGTGGAGATGGTCTGGATCTCGCCGCGGCGCAGACCGCGCCAGAGCGCACGCTGATTTTCCTCGGCGCGGATGGGCGGCGCGCAGACATAGCGCGCGGCCATGGACCAGTTGGCGTCGTAGTACACGCCGTCGTCGAGGGCAAGGTACTGCGGGCAGGTCTCGACATAGACCCTCTGCCCGCGGGCGCGGGCAAAGGCGACCTCGTCGAGCGCCTCGCGGTTGGTCAGGTGGACGATGACCACCGGCGCGTCCGCCGCCTCGGCGATGCGCAGCAGCCGTGCGACCGCCTCGGCCTCGAGATAGTCGGGCCTCGCCTCGGGGTGGGCGGAAACGTCCGCCGCGCGTCCGGCGGCCTTGAGCTCGGCAATGCGCGCGTCGATCACGCCCGCGTTCTCGCAGTGGACGCCCGCGATGCCGCCGCGCTTTTTCAGCGCCTTGAGCGCGGAATACACCGCGCCGTCGCCGATCATCATGGCGGGGTAGGTGAGGTACATCTTGAAGGACGTGATGCCTGCGGCGAACATATCGTCCAGCTCGCCCTCGATGCCCTCGTTCCAGTCGTCGATGGTCATGTGGAAGCCATAGTCGCACGAGCATTTGCCGTCGGCCTTTTTGTGCCAGAGATCAAGACCATAGGCAAGCGTCTCGCCCTTGTTCGGGCAGGCGAAGTCGATGATGGTGGTCGTGCCGCCGCGGATGGCGCTGCGGGTGCCGGACGCGAAATCGTCGGCGGTGGTCGTGTTGCACACGTCGAGATCGAAGTGCGTGTGCGCGTCGATGAAGCCGGGGAAGAGGTAGCAGCCGGAAACGTCCGTCACCTCGGCGCTTTTTGCCTCGGCGGGGGAGATGTGGCCGACCTGCGCGATCTTCTCGCCGTCGAGCAGGACGTCCGCGCGGCGGGAGCCGCGGGGCGTGACGACAAAGCCGCCCCTGAGCAGTTTTTTCATATCCATTCAGCTCCTTTGTCTGAAAATATTCATACACCTTTACCATAGCACGTTTTTGCCGCGATTTCCACAGGAAAAGAGAAATCGGCAAAAGCGACAAGAAAGCGCGGTGAAAATCTGTGATTATGGCGAGAGAATGCGGCTTGTGAAAAAGCGGAAAAGAAGATACAATAAACATATCCTGCCGAAGCTGTGCGCCCAATACGGACAAGCGCTCCGGCAAAAATTTTCAGGAGGAAAAAAGCTATGCGCAAGTTTTTGTCCCTGCTGCTGACGATGGCGATGGTCCTTTCCCTTGCCGTGACGGTCAATGCCGCCGCCCCCAAGGAAGACATCACCATTCTGCACACCAACGATGTTCACTGCGACTACGAGAAGTATGCCAAGGTCGCAACGCTGCACAAGAGCGCGGATCTGCTCGTTGACGCGGGCGACCATGTTCAGGGCGGTGTGATCGGCACGCTCTCCAAGGGCGAGTACATCGTCGACATCATGAACTACCTCAAGTACGATGCTGCCGTTCCCGGCAATCATGAGTTCGACTATGGCATGGATCAGTTCCTGCACATTGCCAAGGATCTGGCGAAGTATCCCTATATCTCCGCAAACTTCACCGGCAAGGACGGCAAGCCCTACTTCGACGCCTATAAGATCTTTGAAGTCAAGGGCGTGAAGGTCGCGTTTGTCGGCGTCTGCACGCCGGAGACCTTTACCAAGTCCACCCCGACCTACTTCCAGGATGCCAACGGCAATTACATCTATGGCTTCTGCGAGGGCAACAACGGCGCTGACCTCTACAAGGCGGTGCAGAAGGCCATCGACGCGGCCAAGGCCGCGGGCGCCGATTATGTCATCGGCCTCGGCCATCTCGGCATCGACGAGCAGTCCTCTCCCTGGATGAGCAAGGAAGTCATTGCCAACACCACCGGCTTTGACGCCTTCATCGACGGTCACTCCCACTCCACCTTCTCCGAAACGATCAAGGATAAGTCCGGCAAGGAGGTCGTCTTTGAGCAGACCGGCACCAAGCTCGCCAACGTCGGCAAGATCATCATTAAGGCCGACGGTACCATCACCCACGAGAACGTTGATCTGAACACGGTCGAGCCCGACGCCGAGGCGGCGGCCTATATCCAGACCATCACCGATAAGTTCGACGCCCTGCAGAAGCAGGTCGTTGCCAAGACCAGCGTGGAGCTGACCATCAACGGCGCGGACGGCAAGCGCGCGGTCCGCAATGCCGAGACCAACCTCGGCGACCTGTGCGCGGACGCCTACCGCATCCTGCTGGGCGCTGACATCGCCTTCGTCAACGGCGGCGGCGTGCGCGACAACATCAAGGTCGGCGACATCACCTACGGCGATATCATCAAGGTCCATCCCTTCGGCAACGAGGCCTGCCTCGTTGAGGTCACCGGTCAGCAGATCAAGGACGCTCTGGAGCTCGGCTCCGCGGCCTATCCCGGCGAGAGCGGCGGCTTCCTGCAGGTTTCCGGCCTGACCTACACCATCAATGCGGACATTCCCAGCTCCGTGGTGAAGAACGATAAGTCCGAGTTCGTCAAGGTCGACGGCGCGTACCGTGTGTCTGACATCATGGTCGGCGGTCAGCCCCTCGACGTCAGCAAGACCTATACCCTCGCTTCCCATAACTATATGCTCAAGCAGGGCGGCGACGGCTACGCGATGTTCGGTACCGACAACGTCAAGCTCCTCAAGGACGGCGTGATGATCGACAACCAGGTCCTTATCAACTATATCGTCAATAATCTCGGCGGCGTGGTCGGCGAGCAGTATGCAGCCCCGCAGGGCCGCATCACCATCAAGACCGCTGCTTCCGATGTCCCGACGAACGAAAGCGATAAGGTCATCGCCGGCCGCGATACCACCGTGACCGAGGGCGATACCTACACCGTCGTCGCGGGCGACTGCCTGTGGAATATCGCCTACAAGCTCTACGGCACCGGCACGCTCTACACCAAGCTGGCCGAGGCCAACAAGCTCGCCGATCCGTATATCATCTACATCGGCCAGATCCTGACTGTTCCCGCCAAGTAAAAAACTGCACAATTAGGAAAGCCGCCCGTTTGGGCGGCTTTCTTCTGCGCTTTTTTGCTTTTTACGAGTCCTATATTACCACATTTCCGGCAAATTTTCAAGTCTTGTCTTTTCCTCGTCGGGGGTGTAGATAACATGGCGAGGTGAAAAAGAGATGAATGAATTGATGTCATTCGGCACGCTGTCCGCGCAGCGGACCGAGGCGGCGCTGCTGCGCGGGAACGCTGTGACGGAACGCTTCGGCCTGACGCTCACGCCGGAACAATGCGGACGTCTGCTGGAGCGCCGCGCTTCGGCCTTGCGGGAGACGGAACGCATCGAGCCGGGCGAGGGCATCCTGCCGAAGCTGGCGGTCGCGCTGTGCGACTCGCCCTGCGTCGGGCCGGAGAACTGGGAGGAAGCGCTCGGCGGGCTGACGGAGCTGTTCTACCACTTCAAGGGCGCGTGCGGCGAACGGCTCGGCGACGACGAGCTGCTCGCCGCGCTGGTGCGGCTATACAACGGCTGGGCGGGCGGCTGCGCGGACCGCATCGCCGATCTCGATGGCCGCGCGATGCTGCGCTTCGCGCGCACGGGAAGGGTGGGGGACGATGATGAATGAGCTGACGCGCCCGCTGACGGACGCCGAGGAGGGGCTGTGGCAGGAAAAGCTCGCCGCGCTGCTCGTGCGGCAGATCGCGCTTTACACCGCGAATGAAAGCAGCTCCGTGCCGGCTGCCGCCGCGCGGGAGCTGCTGCGCGGCGTGCTGTTTTTCCTTGCTGTGCCGGAGGAGCCGGAGGCAAGCAGCCGGCCGGAGGATGTGGGGAGCCGATACGAGGCGGAACGCGCGGACCGTATCCGCGTCCTGCTTCCGCTCGACCTTGCGGACGAGCTGGCGCGCGGGCAACGCCGTGCGCAGCGGGATGCCGCGCTGACGATCGCGCTCTGGCGAAAGGTCGTTGCGGCGCTGCCGCCGCTGGAGAACCGCTCGCTCCGCGATACGCTGCGGAGCATCGGCAGGGGCTTCCACCGCTATGACACGCGCTTTTTCCCGCAGCGGTTTGATTGTGACATTGACTATCAGCTTGCCGTTCCGGTATCGGAGAGCCTGCTGGGGATAAATTATGTCAACCAATATCTGACCCATCTGGCGGCGGAAAATAGTCTGCTCACGCGATTGCCGCAGGGCGAGGTTCGCGCGGTGCTGGAGCGCTCCTGCCCCGATTGGCGCGGGCTGCTGGTGAATCTCTATGCGCCGGCCGCGGCGAACGCGCTCGCCCGCACGCTCCTCGGCGGGGAGAGGCTGACGCTCTCAGATGGCGAGATCGGCGCGCTCCGCGAGCGCTGGGAGCACACGCGGCCCGAGCAGATCATGGCCGACCTGCTTGCAGCGGCGGATGCGCTCGCGGAGCGGCTCATCCTCCCGCGCGGCGCGGGGAAATATCTGAGCGGCTTCGCCCGTGAGGTCGCTGCCCGCGCCGAAAGCCTGCGCGACTGCGGCGGTCTGCGGGGAGTGTTCGTATGAAAGAAAAAGGGCACGGCCGCTTTTCGGCGGCCGCGCCTGTACCTTGTAAGAAAGTTTGCGCTTACGCGAACAGATAGCTGTACTTGTCGCGGATGGTGAAGATCAGCGCCTCGATGTCCACCGGCAGATCGTTGTCGGAGGTGGTGAGATCGTAGTCGCGCTCCTCCGCCATGCGGACGCGGACGTGGTCGGCGTCGAGGAAGAGGACGCCGGGGTTCTTGCTCTCCGCCATATCCTCCGCCGTCTGGAAGAGGGTGAACTTGTCGTGGCAGGGCTCGCTGGCGTAGGGGCAGAACTGCGTGCAGTTGCCGCACTCGTTGCACATCTTGTCGACGTGGATGATCTGGTGGCTCTCGTCGGGCATGACGACCGCGACGTTCGCGCGGTTCGGGCAGGAGTCCACGCAGTTCTCGCAGACGGTGGAGCACTGCAGGCAGCGCTCGCCCTCGCACTTGCCGGACATCTTGAGGATGCCGTGCTTGGCGATGGCGTCGGACTCGGTGATGAACGCCTGCGCGGGGATCTCATACTCGTAGGGCACGCCGATCACGGCTTCGGCAAAGCGCGCGGCGTCGGCAATGCCCTCGACCACGGTCGCGGGGCCGCGGTGCGCGTCACCCGCGCAGTACACGCCCTCGACATTGGTCTCAAACGCGGGGCCCTTGCGCTCCATCTCGATGCCGTTTGCGGCCATGAGGTCGGAATCGACCTGCTCGCCGACGGCGGAGAGGACGAGGTCGCAGGGGATGGAGAACTGCTCGCCGGACTTCACGGGGCTGCGGCGGCCGGTCTCGTCGGGCTCGCCGAGCACCATCTTGTCGCACAGCAGCATACCCTTGGCCTGCTTGACGGGAGCGGCCAGCTCGATGAACTCCACGCCCTCGTCGATGGCGAGCTGCAGCTCGTGCTCGTCGGCGGGCATGAACTTCTTGGTGCGGCGGTAGAGAATGGTGGCGTGCGCGCCCATGCGCTTGGCGACGCGGGCGGCGTCCATGGCGGTGTTGCCCGCGCCGACGACCACGATGTTGCCGGAGAGGTTGGGCTTGACCTGCTTCTTTTCCTTCTTCATCCACTCGATGACGCCCTGCACGTTGCCCTCAATGTCGAGCTTGCCGGCCTTCCACGCGCCGGTGGCGAGAAGAATATGGGTGTAGCCCATTTCCTTCAGCTCCGCGACGGAGGGAGCGCTCTTGCCGCACTTGACCTCAACGCCGTAGCTCATCATCAGGGCGATGTCCTTGTCGATGGCCTCGTCGGAAATGCGGAAGGCGGGAATGACGTAGCGCGGCACGCCGCCGAGCTTGCGCTCACGCTCGAAGATGGTGGTCTCGATGCCGGCGCGGCCGCAGAAGTACGCCGCGGCGATACCGGTCGGGCCGCCGCCGATGATGGCGACGCGCTTGCCCTCGACGCGCTCGGGCAGCTTGATGGAGGCCATCAGGGCATTGTAGCCCTTCTGCGCGGCGAGGAGCTTGGTGTCGCGGATGTGGACGCTCTCCTCATAGAAATTGCGGGAGCACTTGCCCTGGCAGCGGTGCGCGCAGATGGTGCCGGTGATGAAGGGCAGGGCGTTCTTCTCGGTGATGAGCTTGAGCGCGGGGCCGTAGAGACCCTTGCGGCACAGCTCGAGGTACTCGGGAATGTCCTGCTCGATGGGGCAGCCGCCCTTGCAGGGGGCGATGAAGCAGTCGAGCCAGGGCACCTGCTCGGTGGACTTGCGGCTGGGCAGGGGCTTGATGGGCTTGAGGTGATGGTAATTCGTGCGGGCGGAGGCGGCGAGGTCGGAGATGGCGGCGGAGTCGGTGCCGGCGAAGGCGCGGTACTCCATCGGCTCGACCTTCTCGACCATCTGGAGCAGGCGGTTGTAGCCGCCCGGCTTGAGAATGGTGGTGGCGACGGTGATGGGCCAGATGCCCGCGGCAAAGAGCTTATCGCAGTTGAAGTATTCCGCGCCGCCGGCGAAGGAGATACGCATCTTGCCGCCGAACGCGCGGGAGATGCGATTGCACATCTCGATGGTCAGCGGGAAGAGGCTGCGGCCGGACATATACATCTCGTCGTTCGGCAGCTCGCCGCGCGTGGTGTCTACGGGGAAGGTGTTGGAGAGCTTGAGACCGAACTCCAAACCCTCCTTGTCCGCGAGCTTCTGCAGACGCTCGAACATGGGCACCGCGTCCTCCCACTGGAGATCCTCGTTGAAGTGATGCTCGTCGAACACGATGTAGTCGTAGCCCATGGAGTCGAGAATGCTGCGGGCGGTCTTGTAGCCGAGGATGGTGGGGTTGCACTTGACGAAGGTGTGCAGGTGCTTCTTCGTGAGCAGATAGCTTGCGATGCGCTCGATCTCCTGCGGCGGGCAGCCGTGGAGCGTGGAGAGCGTAACGGAGCGGGAAACATTGGGGGAGATCGAGGCGATGAAGTCCTTTTCCTCGGGGAAGAGCTCGGTCAGGACTTTTTTACATTCCTTGAACTGCGCGGTCTTGCCCGCGTCCATCATGTTGTTGATATAGGTGTTGACCTTGCGGCCCTTGATGCCGTCCAGGTCGTAGCCGACGGACATATTGAACACGAACCCGTCGGGATCGCCGAAGCCGTAGACCTTGCTCATGATCTTGAGCGCGCACCAGGCCTTGATGTACTCGTCCTGCGCCTGCTGCACGGTCAGCTCGGTCGACCACTCCTGGTTGTAGCCCTCGTCAGCGGCGAGGATACAGGGGCGGGGAACACAGGCGGCAAGCTCCGCGCCGTCCATTTTCTGCACGGTCTTGACCTCGAAAAAGCGCGCGCCGGCGGCATAGGCCGCGATGATATTCTGCGCAAGCTGGCTGTTGGGGCCGGCGGCGGGGCCAAACGGTGTTTCGATGCGCTCGCCGAAGATCGGCAGGCTCTTGCCGCTTGCGTGATAGTGCTTATGAACGCCGAACACATCGCCGCACTGCGCGTATTCGCTCGTCACCCAGTTCATCAGAGAGTCGAACGGAATGGGATACATTTTTTCAGACATTACTTTTTCCTCCCGCTTGCTTAATAGGTTCTGTGATTCAGCTCGCCCCAGAGTTTCTTGGCGGCTTCAAGAATGTGCGCATTTTCGGCTTCCTCGTCGATGCCGACAAGCTGGCGGTCGAGCATGAGAACCTTGCCGGCGGCGATGGTGGTTTGGCACTGGCGGCCCGTCATGCCGAAGATCATGTGGCCGTCGATATTCTCGTCGGAGAACGGGGTGAACGGCTTATAGTCCATGACGATGATGTCCGCTGCCGCGCCGGACTTCAGCACGCCGAGCGTGTCGGGGAAGTATTTTTCACCGATCTTCGCGTTATTCTTGAAGAGCATGTCCGTGACCTCGCACCAGCCGACGTTCGGCAGGCAGTTCTGGCTGCGCTGGGAGCAGAGGGCGACCTTAAGGGATTCGAGCATATCGTTGGTGTAGGCGTCGGTGCCCATGCCGAGCAGGATGCCGCGCTTGTAGAGCTGGAGGACGGGGCAGATGCCGATGGCGTTGCCCATGTTGGATTCCGGATTGTTCACGACCATCGTACCCGTTTCCTTGATGATCTCCATCTCGGCGGTGTTGACATGGATGCAGTGACCGAGGATGGTCTTGGGGCCGAGGATGCCGTGATCCTGAAGGCGCTGGACGGGACGGCGACCGTAGTTCTGGAGGGAATCGTACACGTCGTTCATGCCCTCGGAGACATGGATGTGATAGCCGGTGCGGCCGTTGTTGGCCTCGACCATGCGGTCGAAGGTCTTATCGGAGATGGTGAAGAGCGCGTGACCGCCGAACATCGCCGCGAGCATGGGATCCTTGCGCTGCTCGCATTCCGAGATGAAGTCGGCATTTTCCTTGATGGCCTGCAGGCACTTCTCCTCGCCGTCGCGGTCGGAGACCTCATAGCACAGGCAGGAGCGCAGGCCGAGACGCTTGCTCTCCTCGGCGATGGTGTGCAGCGTGCCGGGGATCTCGCCATAGCTGGCGTGATGGTCGAAGACGGTGGTGACGCCCTGCTTGATGGAGTCGATGTAGAGCGCGGTGGCGCTGGCCTTGGTGCCGTCCATCATCAGGTGGCGGTCGATGGCCCACCATGTTCCGTCGAGGACCTCGTAGAAGTTTGTCGGGTTGTTGCCGACGATGGACAGGCCGCGCGCGAGCGCGGAATAGATGTGGGTGTGCGCGTTGATGAAGGCGGGCATGATGACGCCGCCCTTGGCGTCGACGATCTCGGCGTCGGGGTACTTCGCGCGCAGGGCGGCCTCCTCGCCGACCTCGGCGATCCTCGCGCCCTCGTAGGCGACCGCGCCGTGCTCGTAGTAGCCGCGGCCCTCTGCGTCGCGGGTGATGAGACGTCCGTTGGTGATGAGCTTCATAAGTGGTTTCCTCCTGTTAAATGGTTTCAACTGACGAACCCTTCAGGCAAAAAGAAAAGACGCTCCAAGCGAGTCACTCGCCCGAAACGTCAGCGTTTCTGCCGGAGTGATAGTTTCAGCCCGTGCGCGCAGCACTTCGTTACAGCTATCAGTCATAGATTGTAGATTTATTTTACACGAAGGCGGGAACAATTTCAATGGAAATTTCGTCAAAATCCGTGAAAAGAGCCTTGATAAAACAGAGAAATCGCCTTTTGATTTTTGTGCAAAGCGATGAAGGAGCAAAAAAGTTACCCCGCGTTGGCCGTGTAGACCCCGCCAAACCTGCACATGAATTGCAGGTGGGTCGCCTCTGTCCGGTTTTACTGCTTCCAACGTCCGGCCGCAAAATGCAGCCGGGAGGCCTGCAAACCACCGGAGCGTACCGGCGTCCCGTATGACGAAATGTGGGTTTATAAAGAGCCTATCACGAACCACGCAGGGTAATTGCCATTGTAAGCGGAGCGGCGGGAAAAATCCGTCGGAAGCGAGGTTATTCCTCCTCGTCCTCCATCATCTGCTCCATGAAGAGGTCGTAGACCTCGTTGATCTCGTCCTCGTCGACGACGTTGGCGAGCATCTCCTCGCCGTCCACCGTCTCGCTCTTGAGAATGATGAGGCCGTACTCGTCCTCATTCTCCTCCTCGCCCTCCTCCACAACGGGGAAGAAAGCCATATAGGTCGTGCCGTTGTGCTCGAGCGCGTCGATGTATTCCAGCTCGATGTCGTTGCCCTCCTCGTCCGTCAGCGTGACGAAATTCGGGCCGTATTCTTCGCTCATGGGGGTGTCCTCCTCCAACAGTCGGTATTTGAGATGGAGATAGTATAGCGCATTTCCAAGCGCAATGCAAGTTTGACATCTGCGCGATTTTGTATTACAATAAACTACCTATTGTCAAAAGACAGCAAAGCGGAGCTCCGCTTTTTCAATTTGCAAAAGGAGGTAGCGCAATGGAAGGG
>ERZ827043.2578-NODE-2578-length-15014-cov-12.453573_pt1 | contig 15014 bp, 7 predicted proteins | sample MGYA00519923_ERZ827043 | MGnify/ENA primary metagenome ERZ827043 (study PRJEB31778, sample SAMEA3449251) | human gut metagenome | biome: human gut; feature: human-associated habitat; material: faeces | place: United Kingdom | collected 2010/2012 ...
GTTCTCTATTTTTCTAGATGATGAGAGATGGATGATGAGAAAAATAGTATTAACTCGCTTATTCCTAGATTGATAGAGCATTTTTCGCCTTCTTAGAATCGTGTATTTTAAAGAGAATGTCCGTTAGTACATGAATATGGTAGTATTTTGCCTTTTCGGAGTAAAATGAATAGAAGAATGGGGATGTGAAAGAATGCAGATGAAGTGAGCAAATAGCTACCATTTATTTTTGTAAGTTCCATACGCTATTTTAAAATTTTGAATCTATACTTTGTTCTCTTATCGTGCCTTCCATGATTCTCACTATCCATGGATTCCATAAAGCGAAGATGGGTTAAAACTTGGATGGGTTTTACCATGAAAAATACATTGACTTGTAAAATAGGAAAACAAAATATTCATAGGATCAAGTTGGATCATAAAACAGATGAAATTTACTGTTGGAAATAATTATAATTTAATTTTGTAACATTACACCTGTAAACCCTCTTAATATAGAAGGTTTTATAAGTTTTACAGATTTAGTAATGTGAATGTTACAAATATAAACAGGATGGTGGTCAAGAGTGAATATTACATATATAAATGTGTATGAATAATTATTTATCCCTTATTTTATTACAATAATATATTATAAACCAAAGTTTTACATCTTATTGATAAAGCTATTGATAACTTGTATGCATTTTATTTGCTTATATAGTCATGTTTGTTTGTAAATATATTGTTTTTTCTGTGAGTATATTATAGATAATCAGTATTTTATATACTTATAGTTAAAGTGGTAATTATGGTGTTTTTAGGAGTGGTTTACGTGTGTAAATCTTAATTTATTTCCAACGATACACCGTCTATTTACTTTTGTAATATATGCATTTTTATATTGTAAATTTGCATTTATGAATTATATTAATTACTTTTGTATCTGTAAATTTTGCCTTATACTTTTGTAAATGAAGGAAAGAATCGCTCAAATAATCCAGAAAGAAGATATGACTGCAGCTCAATTTGCAGAGAAGATTGGAATTTCACCTTCCTCTCTTTCCCATATTCTTAGTGGCAGGAACAATCCTAGCCTAGAAGTCGTCATGAAAATACACAAGGCGTGTGACTATATCAGCTTAGACTGGTTACTCTATGGTGAAGGACAAATGGAAACGGATGTTGATTCAGACAATAACATTCATTATACGCCTTCTTTGTTTGACGAGAATTCATTATTTACGCCCGAACGTCCGGCTTCTCCGGAATATCGCAAGGAAAATGAGGTTAAAACACCGCTTTATTCTCCTAAAGAGATTGTGCGTGAGGAAATTAAGTATGTGGAAGTACCTGCCAAAAAAATCACTGAAATAAGAATATTCTTTGATAATGGGACTTATGAAACGTTCAAACCTGAAAATTAGGGTGGGAATCCACTAAAATGCCGGTTGGCAGAATAAGATTTGGGTAAATTCGTGTATCTTTGCATAGAAAACGAATTTACCCAATTTTATTTCATGAAAAAATATATTTTAGACCTTGTGGTTACACAGAACATCAAATTGCATGCCAATTATGTTCTGATAAAATTGACTCATGCCAACCCATTGCCCGAGATGCTGCCGGGCCAGTTTGCTGAGATACGTATAGACGGTTCCAATACTACTTTTCTCCGCCGTCCTATTTCTATTAATTATGTGGATAAAACAACCAATGAAGTTTGGTTCCTGGTGCAATTAGTTGGCGATGGCACTCGCAAACTAGCCACTGTGAAACAAGGAGATATTGTTAATGTGGTGATGCCTCTCGGCAATGGATTTACAATGCCTCGGAACGTGACAAAGGTAAAGCCGTTACTGGTTGGCGGTGGTGTGGGTACCGCCCCGATGTTGATGCTTGGTGCAGAGTTGGTAAAAATGGGATGTACGCCTGCTTTCCTGCTAGGCGCACGTTCATCCAAAGACCTGTTACAGTTGGAAAATTTTGAGAAATTAGGTGAGGTGTATACAACGACTGAAGATGGAAGTATGGGCGAGAAAGGTTATGTGACACAGCATAGCGTCTTGCATACAGACCGGTTTGATATGATATACACCTGTGGTCCAAAACCCATGATGGTTTCGGTAGCTAAATACGCCAAAGCTCATGGAATAGAATGTGAGGTTTCACTGGAAAATAGGATGGCTTGTGGTGTCGGTGCATGCTTATGCTGTGTGGAGAACACGGACGAAGGGCATTTGTGTGTTTGTAAAGAGGGTCCTGTATTTAATATAAAGAAACTATTATGGCAGATTTAAGCGTAAATATCGGCGATTTAAAGCTTTGTAACCCGGTTATGACAGCATCGGGTACCTTTGGATACGGAAAAGAGTTTGAGGATTTTGTAGACCTCGAAAAGATTGGTGGTATCATTGTAAAAGGGACTACCCTTCATCATCGTGAGGGTAATCCTTACCCACGCATGGCAGAAACCCCTATGGGGATGCTTAATGCGGTAGGGTTACAGAATAAAGGGGTGGATTATTTTGTTGAACATATCTATCCGCAGATAAGGGATATTCATACTAATATGATCGTTAATGTATCCGGATCTGCTGTAGAGGATTATGTGAAGACTGCCGAGATCATCAATGATCTGGATCATATTCCCGCTATAGAATTGAATATTTCATGCCCTAATGTAAAGCAGGGTGGTATGGCCTTCGGGGTCTCCGCATGCGGATGTTCCGAGGTTGTAAAAGCTGTACGTAATGTATATAAAAAGACGCTGATCGTAAAATTATCTCCCAATGTGACAGACATCACAGAAATAGCACGTGCGGCCGAGGCTTCCGGTGCGGACAGTGTATCTCTGATCAATACCCTGCTGGGGATGGCTGTCGATGCTGAAAAGCGTAGGCCTGTACTTTCCACTATTACCGGCGGCATGAGTGGTGCAGCGGTAAAACCAATTGCATTGCGTATGGTATGGCAAGTCGCTAAAGCAGTAAATATTCCTGTCATTGGACTAGGGGGTATCATGGGATGGAAGGATGCTGTGGAGTTTATGCTAGCAGGTGCCACTGCAATACAGATAGGTACTGCCAACTTCATAGATCCAGCTATTACTGTCAAAGTTTCAGAAGGAATAAATGACTATTTGGAACGTCATGGATATACATCTGTAAAAGATATAATAGGTGCTTTGGAAGTCTGAAAATTTTATCTTTTAAATTATAGCCCTGCGAGAGTGTAGATGAATAAATTGAAGCATCTCTTGCAGGGCTTTTTTTATAACCTTCTCTAGATGGAATGAGTATGAAAATGGTTGCCGTTGCAACTTGTTACATGGGTATAAAATGATAACTTCAATTATTTTTTTTTCGATGAAATGGCTTGTTTTTGAAAAAACGGAGTAGAAAAACACTTGAAAAAGCTTTATTAATATATAAGGGAAAGGAAGATGAACTTAGATTACACTTAAGGAGAGAACATCTTTTCGGATATGATATAAGCAAAAGAAAAGAGGTAAAAGCCCTATGACGAACATGGCTTTTACCTCTTTATTATTTATATATATTTTTTATTTCAACAAATCGGGTCTTAGCCGCTGTGTCCTTTCTAATGACTGCTGAAGTTCCCATTCTTTAATCTTTGCCTCGTGTCCGGATAACAACACATCGGGAACTTGCCATCCTTTGTATTCTGCAGGACGAGTGTATACAGGAGCAGCTAACAGATTGTCTTGAAAAGAATCGGACAATGCCGATTGTTCGTCAGAAATGACCCCGGGAATAATACGAACTACGGCATCGGCAATAACGGCGGCAGCCAACTCTCCACCTGTCAAAACATAATCACCGATACTGATTTCTTTCGTAATGAAATGTTCACGTATTCTATAGTCTATACCCTTAAAATGGCCACATAGAATAATTAAATTCTTTGCGAGTGAAAGTGAGTTGGCCATCGGCTGGTTAAACTGCTCTCCATCTGGAGATGTAAATATTATTTCGTCATACTCGCGTTCTGCTTTCAAAGCTGAGATGCATCGGTCTATCGGTTCAATCTTCATCACCATACCGGCAAATCCACCGAAGGGATAATCGTCTACTTTGCGATAACGGTCGTATGCATAATCACGCAGGTTATGTATATGTATTTCTGCAATTCCTTTTTTCTGCGCACGGCTCATGATAGAGCAGTTAAAGAAGCCTTCCAGCATCTCGGGTAAAACGGTAATGATGTCTATTCTCATATTCGGTTATTTTTTGCAAAAGTAGCAAATTCCTCTTTGTCGGAAGGTGTTTTTCATTCAAAAAATAGCTATTTTTGCGGGAAAACTACCTTTTATATATGACAGAAATAGAAAGAATAGACCAATTGCGCGAGGAGCTTCATCGACATAACTATAATTATTATGTATTGAATGCGCCTGAGATTACAGACCAGGAGTTTGACAAGCTGATGCGTGAACTTCAGGATCTGGAAGAAAAACATCCGGAACATAGAGATGAGAACTCGCCCAGTATGCGTGTGGGAAGTGATATAAACAAAAATTTCACGCAGGTGGTACATAAATATCCTATGCTTTCATTGGCTAACACCTATTCGGAAACGGAAGTAACCGAGTTTTATGACAGGGTAAAGAAGTCTCTGAACGAGGATTTTGAAATTTGTTGTGAAATGAAGTATGATGGAACTTCCATCTCTCTGACTTATGAGAACGGAAAACTGGTGCGCGCCGTGACGCGTGGCGATGGTGTGCAGGGAGATGATGTGACAGGCAATGTAAAGACCATCCGCAGTATCCCTTTGGTGCTGCATGGAAAGGGGTATCCTGAAACATTTGAAATTCGTGGGGAGATTTTGATGCCTTGGGTGGTGTTTGAGGAATTGAACAAAGAACGGGAAGCCCGCGAAGAACCGTTGTTCGCCAATCCCCGCAACGCGGCTTCGGGAACATTGAAGTTGCAGAATTCTGCTATTGTGGCATCTCGCAAGCTGGATGCCTACCTTTATTATTTACTTGGAGATAATTTGCCGTGCGACGGTCATTATGAAAATCTGAAAGAAGCTGAGAAATGGGGATTTAAAATTTCCGATCTCACTCGCAAATGCAAAACATTGCAGGAAGTTTTTGATTTTATCAAATACTGGGATGTGGAGCGTAAGAATCTGCCTGTAGCTACGGATGGAATAGTATTGAAAGTGAATTCTTTGCGACAGCAGCGTAATTTGGGTTTTACGGCAAAATCACCCCGATGGGCCATTGCATACAAGTTTCAAGCCGAACAGGCACTTACCCGCTTGAACAAGGTGACCTATCAAGTGGGGAGAACAGGTGCTGTGACTCCGGTGGCCAATCTGGATCCTATACAGTTGTCCGGAACCGTGGTAAAGCGTGCTTCGCTCCATAATGCCGACATCATAGAAGGGTTGGATTTGCATATTGGTGATATGGTATATGTAGAAAAAGGCGGTGAGATTATTCCAAAGATTGTAGGTGTGGACAAAGACGCCCGTATTATGATAGGTGACAAAGTAAAGTTTATTACTCATTGTCCCGAGTGTGGCAGTAAATTGGTACGCTATGAAGGTGAAGCTGCTTATTATTGTACCAATGATGCCGCTTGCCCCCCACAGATCAAGGGAAAAATAGAACATTTTATCAGCCGTAGAGCTATGAATATTGATGGTCTCGGTCCGGAAACGGTAGATCAGTTTTACCAGGAAGGATTGATACGTGATGTTGCCGATCTGTATACTTTAAAAACATCGGATATCATCAACCTAGAACGTATGGGAGAAAAATCTGCCGAGAATATAATAAAAGGTATAGAGCAGTCCAAAGAAGTGCCGTTCGAAAGGGTACTCTTTGCATTGGGCATCCGTTTTGTGGGTGAAACTGTGGCGAAGAAGGTGGCAAAATCCTTTAAGTCGATGGATGCTTTGGCAGACGCGAGTTTGGATAATTTGATTCATGTCGATGAAATCGGAGAAAAAATAGCGCAGAGTATCTTGTTGTATTTTGCTAATCCGAAGAATCGTGACATTATAGAGCGTCTTCGTGTGGCGGGTGTGAGACTGGAAGCCGATGAGGAGGATACTTCGGAACACACTGACAAACTGGCAGGGAAATCTATCGTGATCAGTGGGGTTTTCGCCCATCATTCGCGTGACGAATATAAGGAGTTAATTGAAAAGCATGGCGGTAAGAATGTGGGAAGTATTTCGTCCAAGACCAGCTTTATTCTGGCAGGTGACAATATGGGGCCCAGTAAACTGGAGAAAGCGCAGAAACTGGGTGTGACCATTGTGAGCGAAGAGGAGTTTCTGCAAATGATAGAGTGACTTTTTAGCGAGTATAAAGTAAAAATAGTGTGATTTTTATCGCTAAAATAGAAAATATTCGTACTTTTGTAGGCTATTAAATAAGAATTTATAATTCATTTATGATACAGACAAGATTAAAAGGCATGGGAGTAGCGTTGATTACTCCTTTCAAGGAAGATGACAGCGTTGATTATGATGCGTTACTTCGTCTGGTTGATTACCAGCTTCAAAATGGAACAGACTTTTTATGCGTGTTGGGAACCACGGCTGAAACCCCAACTTTGACTAAAGAAGAAAAATACAAGATAAAACGTTTGATAATCGAAAGAGTGAATGGACGTATTCCTATTCTGCTGGGGGTTAGCAGTAACTGTACCCGTGCTGTTGTGGAAACGCTGAAAAATGATGATATGACAGGAGTTGATGCCGTGCTTGTTGCTGTACCTTATTATAACAAACCTTCTCAGGAAGGTATTTACCAACACTATAAAGCGATTGCTGAAGCAACGGATCTTCCTGTGGTTCTTTATAATGTGCCGGGACGTACTGGTGTGAACATGACTGCTGAGACCACCTTGCGTTTGGCACGTGATTTCAAGAATATTATCGCTATCAAGGAGGCATCGGGTAATATTACTCAGATGGATGATATCATCAAGAATAAACCGGCTAATTTTGATGTGATTTCGGGTGATGATGGTATTACATTTCCTTTGATTACTTTGGGTGCTGTAGGGGTTATTTCGGTTATCGGTAATGCATTTCCGCGTGAATTCAGCCGTATGACCCGTTTGGCATTACAGGGTGATTTTGCAAATGCATTGACTATTCATCATAAGTTTACGGAATTATTCAGCCTGTTGTTCGTAGATGGTAACCCTGCTGGGGTGAAGGCTATGTTGAATGTAATGGGGCTGATTGAAAACAAATTGCGTTTGCCGCTTGTACCGACTCGTATCACAACATTTGAAAAGATGCGTGCTATTTTGAATGAATTGAAAATAAAATGCTGATAAAGGAATCTTTTTAATTAGATAAGACTGGTGCTTCTCATATAAAAAACACCAGTCTTTTTTTATGCCTACCTGTTCATTCTTTGATATATATGTTATACCTGTAAGATTCTATATCTTTCACGCATAACATTACTAATCTTTCACCTGATACATTAGTAACATGTTACCCGACACGTTACTAACCTGTCGGTCTGTATGTTAGTAACCTTTGAAACGTCTTGTCTTTAAAAAAACAAGTGCTTGTTTTAACTAACTAATTCCCCCAAGTTTGAAAATTGAGCCTCCGTTTTCAAACTGAGCCATCCTAATTCTGGACTGACTCAAGAAAATACAAAAAAGACTATCTTTTCAGATAGTCTTTTTTGTGATCGCGACAGGATTCAAACCTGTAACCGGCTGATCCGTAGTCAGCTACTCTATTCAGTTGAGCTACGCGACCGTTATTTTGTTTTAACGGGTGCAAAGATATGGACTTTTCCCGAATTAGCAAGCTTTTCACCGACTTTTTTTGTAGAAAATTATTCTATGAACCGATAATTGAATAGTTGTAAACCTATACTTAGTCCGACATTCCACTCCCTTTTCGGTGAGCTATAATGATTTATATATGCAGAGATATCTCCAAAAGGCAATTGACATACAACAGAAATTTCTCCTAAATATTCAAACTTGGAGAAAGCTTTTCCGTAATATGCTTTATTCAACGAGTTTTTTTCGATTGGATAAATAGGCATAAAACCATAAAATTCTCCCCGAAGATGGAACATCTGGCTTAAACGGTAAATAGGCCGAATGCCGGCTCCGACAAATTGATTGGCACGAAAGGCTTCGTTGTAAGTCAATTTGCTATGTAATGTAGGAGAAAACTCTCCAGCTTGCATCATTGTGGCCGTATAGTTCTCGGAGAAGTTTTTGGAGGCATACAGGGCTTTCAAATACCATCCTAAAACCCAATGTTCACTCATATTATGATATTTCTCTTTCATATAAGATAATTGCAGCCAGGAGTGATGATCTTTGTTGTTACTGGTCGTACTTCCTTCGCCCGGATAGAATCGTTCTTTTCCAACGAAAATCTGGGCTACAAGGGCTTCTCTGTATCCACGTGTAGGATATTGTTTGGAATTAAGAGTACTTCCATTAAAACTAATTGATCCACCAAATAAATCATAGCGGCTTTTATCAAATTTGTCATTTCCGAAGTCAATGACACTTTTTTGAAAATATTTATCCTCTATTCTTGCAATTCCTACTCCAAACTCTGCTCGCTTGCTCGAAAGGAAAGGTAATCCAACCTGTAATTTCAAGAAACGTTCGTCTTTCTGGTTAAAGGCCGGTTTGTTATTTCGCGAAAAAAGTTTGTCCTTCTTAAAATAGTCGAAAGTACTGATCGAACCTATAAGACGATACGAGGTAGGAATGGCAGTGGCAAAGTCTATTTTTGCCATAAATTGCACGTTGTTATATACCTTTCCAAGTTGCCCGTCAAGAATAAACTCTTTGGCATAGTAGTTTAAGTCCTGATAACTAAGTCCCAGGTAGATCTGATTCGAATTGGAGGTGGATATGTTACCTCCCAGCCGTACAGCAAAGTTGTTTTCCAGTTTGACTTTTAAATGCAGATCATAGGTGTCATCTTCCGGATTATAAATTGCATGCGGTATGATTTCTGAAATCATTTTATCTGATAGCAATCGAAAATAACCTTGCTTTAAATCTTCATAGGTGAATTCTTTGTTATCCGACTTATGAAATTCTTTCTTCATATATGCCTGTTGTTGTGGATTAGCTCCATCAATGATGATATTTTTAAAACGTAGTTCCGGGAAATTACTACGGTATACCATTCTCCTTAAACGAATATTGTCCAGATTCACACGCCGATGGATACGGCTTTTGATAGAATCCATCATGCTGATGGTTCGATTATATCCTATATCATGTAATTCGTCGATGCGTTGAAAATCCATCAGATTGACGTTGTCATATTTGAACGTCATTAAAATCCCCATAGAGTCCGGAATAGAATAGTCGGTTTTCTGCATCACCATATTCTCAATTTGACTCATGAGGTCATTTTCCTTGGGTTTAGTGGGATTGGTGGATACAACGCTTCCTATAATGACATCCGGATGAAAATCATCTCTCATGACGTCCGTGGGAAAGTTATTATAGATACCTCCATCGTAGGCCAGTACATTGTCTATTTCAATGGGTTTAAACATGAAAGGGAAGCTCATGGAAGCTCTGACGGCATCTCCTAAATCTCCTTCCTTCATGACTAACTGTTTTTTATTGTACACATCGGACGCAATGCAACGGAAAGGAACAAAAAGTTTATCAAAATCTCCCTTACAAGCGGCCGTAGCACGTGCATATAGGTCAACAAACACGAGATTCATTTGAATCGGGTTGACAACACTGGTAGGCAGGAATTGAGGTTTTAAACTCTTCAGTGAATCTTTGAATGAAAAACGAATATTGAAAAATTCGGGAGTGGGAAGATTCTTTTTGAAATGATATACGTATTTCTCTTCCACTTCTCCGGAATACCATCGTTTAAAGTCCTCCGATTTGAGCAGTTCTACCATGTCGTCAGGAGAGTATCCCATGGCATACAAGGAGCCGATAATGGCTCCCATGGAAGTACCAGCAATGTAGTCAATAGGGATGTTGTTTTCTTCCAATGCGCGAATGATGCCGATGTGAGTCATTCCTTTGGCGCCACCACCGCTTAATACAAGTCCTACTTTTTGGGCATGGATAGCCGGGATAATCAGCCATAAAGTAATGAACACTAAAAAAATCTTTCTCATAACCCAAATCAAACAATTGAATTTTTTGTCTATTAAGTGTTCAAATATATACAATACTTTTCAATTAATCGATATTTTGCCGATCGTTTTAAATTGAAAAAGAGCATTACAACGTGTATTTAACGTTGAATGCTCTTTCTTGAAGTATGTGTAATGTTTAAAGGGGCGATATTAAATCAGCTCAATGCTACGTTTTACGAAGTTATTCAAAGCTTCACCTCTTAACATATTGTTTTGAAGTAAGGCCAGATCGATAAGCTGGCGGATAACTTTGTTATTGCTTGCATAGCCGATAAAGATAGCTTCTTTCTTGCTTTTCAGATCATCCCACTTCTTGTCGAGATCGTTTAATTCATCTTTTTCAGCTGTCGGGATGTCTTCTTCCTTTTTATCCTTCTGTTTGTCTTTCAACTCATTACGTTGTTTGTTGACGTTATCCATTTCGGAGAGTATCGGAGCTACTTCTGCTTGACAGGCATTCTCTTCTTCATTCAATACTTGTTTTATCAACTTGTGGTCTGAATTCAGGATCAGATTGAACATGTCAGGCATTTCGCCGTAGAAGCTCATTCCGGCTTGAATATTTGCCATTTCTTTCATACGACGCATATATTCGCTTTGAGTAATCATGACCGGAGCCGAATTTTCTCCCAACGCTTGCGTCATCACATTGAATTCAACCTTATCCATTTTAGGCAATTGGCTCTTGAAGGCTGTTGTGATTGCATCTTGTTTGTTGGCTTCCAGAGTTTCACCTTTCTTGTCTTCTTTTACAATCAGATTGTCAACAACATCACTGTCTACACGGGTGAAACGGGATTTCTCAAGCTTTTGCTCCAACATACTTACCATAGCTACATCTAACTGGCCATCCATGAGCAAGACATTATAGCCTTTATTGGTTGCAGCCTCAATATAGCTGTATTGTTCGTCCTTGTTATTTGCATACAGATAGATTAGATTTCCATCTTTGTCTGTCTGGTTATCTTTAATAAGGGTCTGATATTCCTCGAATGTGTAATGTTTGTCATTTGTATCGGTGAAAAGGGCGAATTTTTGCGCTTTATCATAGAAATCCTCTTGTGTGAGCATTCCATAATTGATAAATATTTTCAAGTCGTTCCACTTTTCTTCAAACTGCTTACGATCATTCTTGAATATAGACTGTAAACGGTCGGAAACTTTCTTGGTGATATAAGTTGAAATCTTCTTCACGTTTGAGTCGCTTTGCAAGTATGAACGGGAAACGTTCAACGGAATATCCGGAGAATCTATTACTCCATGTAACAAAGTCAGGAAGTCCGGCACAATGCCTTCAACAGAGTCTGTTACATATACTTGATTGCAATATAACTGAATCTTGTTCTTATTTAATTCAATATTGCTCTTTACCTTCGGGAAGTAGAGGATACCAGTCAGATGGAATGGATAATCCACATTCAGGTGAATCCAGAAGAGTGGTTCATCAGACATCGGATATAGCTTGCTATAGAATGATTTGTAATCTTCATCCGAAAGTTCGCTAGGTTTGCGTGTCCACAAAGGAGTGGTATCATTGATTATATTATCTTCAGCCGTTTCTACCTGTTTGCCGTCTTTCCATTCTTTCTTTTTTCCAAATGCAATAGGAACAGGAAGGAAGCTGCAATATTTCTTCAGAAGTTCGGAGATACGTGCTTCTTCGAGGAATTCTTTGCAGTCGTCATCAATGTATAAGATGATATCTGATCCACGGTCGGCTTTTTCTATTTCTTCAATAGTGAATTCAGGGCTGCCATCACAAGTCCATTTTACGGCTTTTGCATCGTCTCTGTATGATTTAGTGATAATCTCCACTTTCTTTGCAACCATAAAGGCAGAGTAGAAGCCAAGTCCGAAATGTCCGATAATGGCATTTGCATCGTTCTTATACTTCTCCAGGAAGTCATTAGCTCCAGAGAAAGCTATTTGATTGATGTACTTCTCTATTTCTTCTGCAGTCAAACCGATACCACGGTCAGAAATGGTAATAGTATCTTTGCCTAATTCAACGTGAACAGTTAAGTCACCCAGTTCACCTTTGAATTCGCCAATAGAAGCAAGCGTATTCAGCTTCTGAGTGGCATCTACCGCATTGGATACTAACTCGCGCAGAAAAATCTCATGGTCACTGTACAAAAACTTTTTAATGATAGGGAAAATGTTTTCTGTTGTAACCCCAATATTACCTTTTTGCATAATACGTATATTTTTTTAGTTTATCTATTGATTAATTTTAATTGATATTTGTCCATACAGAGACAAAAAAAATGCCAGACCCGAAGGTCTGACATTATGGCATATTAAATTATTTTCTTATTCAGGAAATAACTCTATTCCGGAGAAACAACTTTCATCTCCAATTCGCCTTTTTCTTCATTAAGGGTTACTTGAATAGTATCTCCCTCTTTTAAAGACGAGGAAATGATGAGCTCGGATAAACCATCCTCCAGATAGGTTTGAATTGCGCGCTTCAAAGGACGGGCGCCATATTGTACGTCATATCCCTTGCTAGCGATGAATTCTTTCGCCTTATCTTCAATAACAAGCTTGTAACCAATAGATTTTATTCTATCGTACAATCCTTTTAGCTCTATGTCTATAATCTTTGTTATCGCTTCCAGAGAAAGTTGATCAAACGTGATAATCTCATCTACACGATTGATGAATTCAGGCGCGAATGATTTATTTAGAGCTTTTTGTATAACACTTCGCGAGAATTCTTTATCATCCAGGCGGCTTTGTGTCGCAAAACCAACACCACGTCCAAATTCTTTCAGTTGGCGGGTTCCGATATTGGAAGTCATGATAATAACGGTATTTTTGAAATCTACCATTCTGCCATAACTGTCAGTCAGACGACCCTCATCCATTACCTGAAGCAGGATATTGAATACATCCGGATGTGCTTTTTCTATTTCATCAAGCAATACAATAGAGTATGGTTTACGGCGCACTTTTTCTGTCAGCTGGCCACCTTCTTCATATCCTACGTATCCCGGAGGTGCCCCAACCAAGCGTGAAACAGTGAACTTTTCCATATATTCACTCATATCGATACGAATCAGTGCATCGGCAGAACCGAACATATACTTGGCCAACTCTTTTGCTAGGTGAGTTTTACCAACTCCTGTCGGACCTAAGAACATAAACGTGCCAATGGGCTTATTAGGATCTTTGAGTCCTACACGGCTTCGCAAAATGGCTTTGACCAGCTTTTCTATCGCTGTGTCTTGTGCGATGACTTTAGCTTGCAAATCTTCTTTCATACCTGCTAGCTTGATGCCTTCGGCCTGTGCCATTCGTTGTACTGGAATGCCTGACATCATTGAGATAACATTGGCAATTTCTTCTGCATCAACAGTTTGCCTGTTTTCTTTTAGATTGGCTTCCCATTCTTTTTTCATCTCATCCAATTGGATAGAAAGTTCTTTCTCTTTATCACGGAAGCTGGCTGCAAGTTCAAAATTCTGCGATTTTACGGCTTCATTTTTCTTGTTTTTAGCTTCTTCGATCAGCTTTTCCTGTTCTTCTATCTCTTTGGGTACATTGACATTAGTAAGATGTACACGTGAGCCGGCTTCATCTAAAGCATCAATGGCTTTATCAGGGAAATTACGATCTGTGATATAGCGGTCTGTCAGCTTGACACATGCTTCCAATGCTTCATCTGTATAATACACATTGTGATGATCTTCATACTTATCCTTGATATTACGCAAAATCTGCAGAGTTTCGGCAGCAGTAGTCGGTTCTACGATTACTTTTTGGAAACGACGTTCCAATGCGCCATCTTTCTCAATATTCTTACGATATTCATCAAGAGTGGTGGCACCGATACATTGTATTTCTCCTCTTGCCAATGCTGGCTTTAGCATATTGGCGGCATCCATAGAGCCTGCTGCAGAGCCTGCGCCTACAATCGTGTGAATTTCATCAATGAATAATATAACATTCGGATTCTTCTGCAATTCATTGAGAATGGAACGGATACGTTCTTCAAATTGTCCACGGTACTTTGTTCCTGCCACAACAGCAGTCATGTCAAGAGCAACGACTCGTTTATCAAACAGGATACGCGAAACCTTTTTCTGAATGATTCTCAATGCAAGACCTTCAACAATCGCTGATTTTCCTACACCGGGTTCACCAATCAGAATTGGGTTATTCTTTTTGCGTCGACTTAATATCTGCGCTAAACGTTCGATTTCTCTTTCTCTGCCCACAACAGGATCCAACCGTCCTTCTTCTGCCGCTTTTGTCATGTCAGTACCGAAATTGTCAAGTACCGGCGTATCATTAGACGGCTTCTTGGAAGCGGTTTGTGCCTGTTGGCGTTCATCCGAGCCACCTCTGCCGGAACGAGGAGAAGACATTTCTTCGTCATCCTCATCGTCTTCCGAAAAGCCCATGCCGGAATTGATATCCGGCTGCAATGTAGCTTGCTCCAGTACTTTCACGTAGTTTATATCGTTTGCTTCAAGTACGGAAGCCGCCATATTGTTTTTTTCTCTTAAAATAGCCAATAATACATGTTCTGTATCAGCGATGTTACTTTTCATTCCACGAGCTTCTAAAATACACATTTTTAATATCTTTGCCGCATCATTAGATAACGGCACCTCTGCATCAGGCAATAACATTTCATCAGCTTCTGCCTTCAGCTGAGCTTCAATCTGTTGCTTTATAGCAGCCAGATTGGTGTTGAGTTTAGACAATATCTCGATAGCTTTTCCTTCACCGTCACGGAGTATTCCCAGAAGCAGGTGTTCGGGACCTATATACCTACTTCTCAACCGATTCGCTTCTTCCTTACTATAGACGATAATGTCGGAAACTCTTTGTGAGAATTGATTATTCATACTTT
>ERZ827043.2581-NODE-2581-length-15006-cov-3.594877_pt1 | contig 15006 bp, 10 predicted proteins | sample MGYA00519923_ERZ827043 | MGnify/ENA primary metagenome ERZ827043 (study PRJEB31778, sample SAMEA3449251) | human gut metagenome | biome: human gut; feature: human-associated habitat; material: faeces | place: United Kingdom | collected 2010/2012 ...
AGCGTAAGGCGGTTCTTGAAAAATGGGTAGCCTCTGCTGCTAAACGTTTTAAAGTGATTGCACATGTCGGTTCAAACTGTCAACGAGACGCAATGGAACTGGCAAGCCACGCGGCACAAACTGGAGCTGATGCTATCGCTTCAATAGCACCTTCTTTTTTCAAGCCGGGAACGGTAGATGAACTGGTCGATTTTTTTGCACCGATTTGCCGGGCCGCCAGTGAGTTGCCTTTCTATTATTATAATATGCCGTCAATCACAGGGGTTAACTTGCCGGTAGATAAATTTTTGATAGAAGGCAAGAAGAAAATACCAAATTTGGTAGGAACGAAGTTTACTCATAATAACCTGATGGAGATGGGGGCTTGTATCGATTTGGAGCAGCATAAGTTTGAAGTATTACATGGCTTTGACGAGATTCTGATTGCCGGTTTATCTATGGGAGCAGTGGCAGGTGTGGGAAGTACATATAATTATATCCCTAATGTCTATCATGCCATTTTCGAATCAATGAAGAAAAATGAGGTGGAAACAGCACGTGCCTGGCAGATGAAATCGATACGTACAGTGGAAGTGATTATTAAATATGGTGGCGGCGTACGTGGTGGTAAAGCTATCATGAAACTTATAGGTCTTGATTGCGGCAGTTGCCGGTTACCGATAAAAGCTTTTTCAACGGAAGAGTATGAAAAAATAAAAGGTGATTTGGATGCGATAAAATTCTTTGAATTTTAATGATAAGAAAGAGGAGATGACAGTAAAAGTGTATTGCTGGGGTTTAGCTACTTTACTTCCTGTCTATCTCCCCCTAATCTAGTTAAATGCGTTCAAATTTACCTAAAATAAAGATACTATGAAAGTAAGTAAGAAAATATTTATCATATTTTCGATGATTTTGTTATTGATACCGGATATATCTTTAGGTAAAGATATAAGGTTGGAACTGGAAAGACCTGTTATCCCTGTTTTAGTCAAGAAGCAGATTAATCCGACTATTAAGGCAACTTTGATTCAAACAGACAACAGTCCTTATACCATTCGGCAAATTGATGTTGATTTGCAGGGAAGTACGGATTTGTCTGATATTGTTTCTGTTGCAGTGTACGGAACTCATAAAAACGGGCTGATAGATGAATCCCGTCTGATATGTAGACCGGTACCTGCTGAACGGAAAATTTCTTTTACAGATAATATACAAGTGAAAGATGATTCCTTGTCTTTCTGGGTAGCAGTGACATTGAAAGATACGGTTTCACTGACACATCGTATTAGTGTGAATTGTAGCCGGATAAAAACGAGCCGGGGAGAGCTGAAAGTTTCGAATAAGGATGTTGTCCCCTTGAGAGTGGGAATGGCATTAAGACAGAAGGGACAGGATGGTATCGTTTCATCACGTATTCCTGGACTGGCTACCAGTAACAACGGAACGTTGCTGGCTATATTTGATGCCCGTTATGATTTGACTCGTGATTTGCAGGGGAACATAGATATCGCTCTTCATCGTAGCTTTGATAAAGGACTGACGTGGCAACCCATTCAAACGGTATTGGATATGGGAGAATGGGGAGGTTTGCCGCAAAAGTTTAATGGAGTGAGTGATGCTTGTATCCTTGTGGATAAAAATACAAATGACATTTATATAGCCGGATTGTGGATGCATGGTGCATTGGATGACAATGGCAAGTGGATAGAGGGCTTGAATGAAAATAGTACTTACTGGATACACCAGTGGAGGAAGAAAGGATCGCAACCTGGAATCGGTTTGAAAGAAACCTGTCAATTTCTGATAACTAAAAGTACGGACGACGGACTGACATGGAGTTTTCCTGATAATATAACAGGTAAGACTAAACGCCCTGAATGGTGGTTGTTTGCTCCGGCTCCCGGACAAGGGATTACATTGGCAGACGGTACTTTGGTTTTTCCTACGCAGGGACGTGATGAGAAAGGAACCGCATTTTCCAATATTACATATAGTAAAGACCATGGAAAAACTTGGATGACCAGTAATCCGGCATATTCGAATGTGACGGAATGTAATGCAGCACAATTAAGTGACGGTACGGTGATGCTGAATATGCGTGATAATAGAAACCGGGGTAATAAAGAAGTAAATGGCCGGAGAATTTGTACGACAACAGACTTGGGTGAGACATGGACAGAGCACTCTACATCACGGAAAGCATTGGTGGAACCGACGTGTATGGCAAGTTTGCACCGTCATGATTATACTGTGGGTGGAGAAAAGAGAAGCATATTATTATTTGCCAATCCCAGCGATTATGAGACACGGGATAAGTTGACTTTGAAAGTTAGTTTTGACGATGGAATGACATGGCCTGAGAAATACTGGATTTTGTTTGACCAGTATCGTAGTGCCGGTTATTCCAGTATCACGTCAATAGATGAAAATTCAATAGGGATATTATATGAAAGCAGTCAGGCAAATATGGCTTTTATTAAAATTGATTTGACTGAAATTCTAAACAGGTAAGCCATGAACAGTAAAACTTCAAATATATATCCATGGGTGATAGTCGGATTACTATGGGGAGTTGCTTTACTCAACTATATGGATAGACAAATGCTTTCTACTATGCGGATTCCGATGATGGCAGATGTCCGTGAACTGGAGTCGGCTGCAAATTTTGGCAGATTGATGGCGGTCTTTTTGTGGGTATATGGGTTGATGAGTCCCATTTCCGGGATTATCGGTGATCGTATGAGTCGTAAATGGTTGATTGTAGGCAGCCTGTGTGTATGGTCTGGAGTGACATATTTGATGGGGTATGCCACCACTTTTGACCAGCTTTATTGGCTTCGTGGAATTATGGGAATAAGTGAGGCATTGTATTTGCCCGCCGCTCTGTCTTTGATAGCTGATTTTCATCAAGATAAGACACGTTCGTTGGCAGTGGGAATACATATGACAGGGCTCTATGTAGGTCAGGCGATAGGTGGTTTCGGAGCTACTTTTGCAGCCATGTATTCTTGGCATAGTACCTTCCACTGGTTCGGTATTATTGGGGTAGGATATGGGGTCATTCTGGCCTTTTTCTTACGGGATAAGGAAAGAGGAACGATCTCTGTTATGCAGGAAAAAGTGACGAAGATACCGGTTCTGAAGAGCTTGGCTATGTTGTTTTCTAATGTCTTTTTCTGGATTATCCTATTTTACTTTTGTGTGCCGGGCACTCCGGGATGGGCGGCAAAAAACTGGTTGCCGACTCTTTTTTCAGAGAGCTTGTCTATTGATATTTCCGTGGCAGGACCGATGTCTACTATTTCCATCGCTTTGTCGTCACTGTTCGGAGTGTTAGTCGGTGGATATATATCAGACCGTTGGGTGCTCAGAAATGTACGCGGAAGGGTATATACGGGAGCTTTGGGATTGGGTTTTATCATTCCCTCTTTATTGTTTATCGGATTCGGACATTCCATTTTCGCATTAGTGTTGGGAACAATTTTGTTCGGAGTGGGATTCGGAATGTTCGACGCAAATAATATGCCGATTCTTTGCCAGTTTGTTTCAGCCCGTTATAGGGCAACGGCATACGGTATAATGAATATGTGCGGAGTATTTGCGGGGGCGGCAATAACCAGTATTCTGGGAGAATCTACGGATGCCGGACATTTGGGACGTGATTTTGCGCTTCTGGCAGTATTTGTATTAATTATGCTGGTCATTCTGGTCACATGTTTGCGACCTAAGACCATTGATATGAAGGATTAATATTTAAAACTATAGATCATGAAAAAAATACTATGCATAATTGTCGGTATGCTTTGTCTTTTACCTTTGGGAGCAAAGGTAAAGCTACCGGCAATTATTGGAAATGATATGGTATTGCAACAGAATACCAATGTCAATCTGTGGGGATGGGCTACACGTTCTCGAAAAATTACAGTTAGAACATCTTGGGATAATAAACCACTTCCGCATCGGATGGTACGTGGAAAATACAGGTACAGACACCTTCTGCCGGTGGTCCTTATACCATTACTATATCCGACGGAGAACCCGTAACACTTACTAATGTTCTGATAGGGGAAGTATGGTTATGTTCGGGACAGTCGAATATGGAAATGCCTGTAAAAGGGTTTAGGGGACAACCGGTGGAGGGCTCATGTGATGCTATTGCAACAGCTCTCCCATCCGATAATATTCGTATGATTACGCTTAAAATAAATAGTAGTCAGACTGTTTTAGATGATTGCGTGGCAACTCCTTGGGTGGAGTCTACACCGGCTAATGTCGCGGATTTCAGTGCCACTGCCTATTTTTTTGCAAGTTATCTGCGTAAAGTTTTGAATGTGCCGGTAGGTGTCATTTGTTCCAGTTGGGGTGGGTCCAAGATTGAGTCATGGATTAATAAAGAGGTATATACGGAAAAATTCCCGGAAATATCTTTGTCGGTACTGACCAAAGATCCTAAAGACATTGCCAGACCAAAAGATGAACCCACGTTACTATACAATGCGATGATTCATCCGATAAAGCAATTCACCATTAAAGGTACCATTTGGTATCAGGGAGAGAGTAACTTAAATAATCCGCAGGTATATAAGCGATTGTTTCCGGCGATGGTAAGGTCTTGGCGGAAAGAATGGAACCAAGGTGAATTTCCTTTTTATTATGTGCAGATAGCACCCTATGATTACGGACGGAAAAATGCAGATAAGACGGAAGCGGCTGAAATTCGCCAAGTGCAACTGGAATGTTTGAAGGAGATCCCTAATGCGGGTATGGTTGTCACGGCGGATATTGGAAATCGCACCTGCGTACACCCCTCTGATAAGGAGAGTGTAGGGAAGCGACTTGCTCTGTGGGCATTAGCCAAAACTTATCAGCGTAGTGGAACACCTTATAGTGGTCCTCTCTACAAGTCTTTTACAATAGATAAGGAAAAGATAATTGTGGAGTTCGATTACGCAGAAATGGGGATGACATCTTATGACAGGGAAATTGTCGGATTTGAGATTGCAGGAAAAGATGGTATTTATTATCCGGCGAAGGCTGTTCTTTTTGATAATAAAACCAAAGTGATGCTGACTAGCGATCAAGTTCCCGAACCGGTAGGGGTTAAGTACGGGTTCAGAAATTATCAGCCGTTGAATTTATTTTCAAATTTCGGATTACCGGCTTCTCCTTTTGTTGCAAAATAATTTTATAATATATGAAACAAGAAAATAGAAAAACCTGAAATTAGAGTTATTAACTTGTAATCTACAATTTATGTTAAATGCATTTTTTTTAAAGAGTAAGCTACTCCGCATGTCGGGTATCTTATTGGTTATCCTCTCTTTTTGTATACCTGCATTCTCGGCTTCGCTCGAGGCTTTGGGTATAGAACAAAAGAAGGTAACAGTAAACGGAGTTGTTTTGGACGATACACGAGAACCGTTAATAGGGGTTTCGGTTTTAGTGAAAGGTTCTCAACAAGGAACAGTAACAGATTTGGATGGAAAATATTCCATCACTGCTCCGGCAGACGGTATTTTGGTATTCTCATTTGTAGGAATGGAAAAACAGGAAATACCGGTAAAGGGGCGGAACAATATCCTGGTGACGATGAGAAGCAGTTCGGTAGCTTTATCAGATGTTGTTGTTATCGGGTATGGTAAACAGTCCAAGGCAGCATTGACCAGTGCCATTACTAAAGTGGATTCAAAAGATATGGCAATTTCGCCGACAGGAAATCCGATGTCAATGTTACAGGGAAAAGTGCCGGGTATGGAAATCCGTGTAAATTCCGGCCAACCGGGGGCTGACCCTCAGATTATAGTACGTGGCGGAACGACTACTGCGCCCGAAAGTGATTCTCCTATGGTAATCATTGACGGCGTGATTCGTACTATGAAGGATATTAATTATGCGGATATAGAAACCATACAAGTATTGAAAGATGCAGCTTCAACAGCCATTTATGGTTCAAAGGCTTCTCGTGGCATTGTTATGATTACAACCAAACAAGGAAAAGCCGGTAAAGGGAGTATCTCTTTCAGTTATGGATTGTCTGTAGACCACCAGCCGAAAAGAATGCCGTTGTCCGGTGCCCGTGAATATCTGACCGCAACTCGTACGGCTGCACTGCATGCAACCGATCCGGATAAATATCTGTCAGGTACGTTTGCAATGAGTACCGCTAATAAACGAAATGCTTTGAATACGACCGCTTTTCTGGATGATTACATTGCCAATTATGGTCAAGGATATGTAGAAGACCTGTTGTATAATCAGGGGTGGGAGATGATGGAAGACCCGGCAAATCCCGGTAAGATGTTGATTTTTAAGGAAACGGACTTTCAGGATAATCTCTTTCAAACGCCAGTCAACCATGATTTTAATATAAACTTCAGTGGCGGCAACGAGAAAGCGACTTACTATATGAGTTTGGGATATCTCACTCAAGATGGTATTGTTGTAGGTACTCATTATAATCGTTGGAGTTTTCTTACAAATGCTTCTTACAAGATTCGTAAGAACCTTACTGTAAAAGGTATGGTAAACTACTCTATGAGAACGACTGCGGGCATTAATGAAAATAATGTAATGTCAAGGGCTGCCAAAATGCCGCCTACAGTGCGCCAGTATTATGAAGACGGAACTCCGGCACCGGGTGAATTGACAAGTTCGTTCCGTACTCGTCTGCACGAAGTTTATTATCAGGAGAAAGAAAACAGAGTGAGCCGAATCAATCTTTCTGCCGAACTGGATTGGGAGATTATTCCCGGGCTACATCTCAAACCTATGTTCTCGTATACCAATAATGAGGGTAAAGACCATAACTTCGAGAGGTATAATGAAGTGGTGAAGAATAGACCGGTGTCCGAAGCGCATAATATGGATCTACATTATCAATATGATCTTATTTTGAATTATGCGAAGACAATAAAGGATAAGCATAACTTGGATTTGATGGTCGGTGGCAACTATATTTATGATAACTGGTATCGTTTCAGTGGTTCCGGTTATGGCGGAACATCAGATTATATCGAAACGCTGAACGGTATTGCGACGGAATCTGCCAAGACTACTTCCACTTTTGAAGAGAAGAAGATGAATAGTTACTTCGGGCGTGTCAATTACAATTATGATATGAAATACTTGTTTTCTGCAAGTATTCGTTATGACGGTTCTTCTCACTTTGCCGCCAATCATAAGTTTGCTGCTTTTCCGGGTGTATCTGCCGGATGGAATATGCATCGTGAGGCTTTCTTTGAACCCTTATCGAAAGTAGTCAGTAATTTGAAACTTAGAGCCAGCTGGGGAAAAACGGGATATGACAACCTTGCTCTGGAAAATACGGAAGGCTCTTATGAAGCCGGTAAAAACTATGCAGGGGAAGCCGGTATTTTGAATACAGTGCTTATGAACCGCAATTTGTTATGGGAAGAAACAACCTCTACCGATTTGGGACTTGAAGCCGGTTTCCTGAATAACCGTATTAATCTGTCTTTCGACGCTTATTATAAAAAGACAACGAACCGTTTACTGAACGAGAATTTGTGGTCGGAAACGGGATTTGCTTCAATCAAGTCCAATTTCGGCTCCTTGAACACGAAAGGGGTGGAAATAGCCATTAATGCGATTCCCATACAAACCCATGATTTCCGTTGGAATATAGATGCCAATTTTTCGATTTGGAGAACAACTATCGGCAAGTTACCCAATAATGGCGCAGATAAGAATCGTACCGGCGGCGGAATCATTTTTGACCCGAAACTGGGAAAATATGTTGAAGTAGGTGGATTTGCGGAAGGAGAGCGTTTCGGTTCCCGTTTTGCTTATCAGTTGGACGGGGTTTATGCAACAGATGAAGATGCAGCCAACGCTCCTTATGATGAAGGAGTATCTTCCGGTTGGTTGGGTAAAGGGAAATGTGCAGGTGATGCCATTTGGCGTGATGTGGATGGAAACGGTATCATCAATTCCAAAGACATGGTGTTTGTAGGATATATTCACCCTGATAAGATGGGGTCTTTCAACAATACTTTCACTTACAAGAATTTTACTTTACGGATTGCCACGGACTTCTCATCGGGAAATGTGATTGATAACCATTTCAGGGCACAGGCGAACGCAAATTCACGGAATAACTTTGCAACGATTCATGATGTGGCCAGTAGCAAGATGTGGCACAAACCGGGTGATATAGCTTCTATTCCTCGTTATGATGTAGAGTCTGACTGGGATAACGGAAAGCGTAATCATGGTCGTCCGAGCAGTTCTACCATTGGTTTTAGTGGTGGCAGTGCCAACACCTTGTATATAAAGAAAGGTGATTATCTGGCATTTCGTGAAGTCTCCCTATCATATCCCTTGCGTACCAAGTGGCTGCGTGCTGCTAAGATTGAAACGCTGGACTTGACGGCAGCTGTTTATAATTTAGGATATTGGACTGCTTATGATGGACTTACTCCTGAAGTAATTGGTGCTGATGCCGGTAAATATTCCCGTCCGCGTCAGTTTATATTCTCTGTAAAATTTACAATGTAACATTAAAGTAAACGATGATGAGAGCTAAATTAATAATGTTTAGTATAATGACTGCCTGTACCTTAGGTAGTTGTGAATCTATATTGGAGATAGATCCTATTTCTGAAATAACTATGGCAAATTACTGGAAATCGGAATCTGACGTGAAAGGCTACCTGAATGGTCTTTATTCGGATTATAGAGGAATGACCAGTACTACCCTGTATGGAGAAGATCGTGGAGATGCTATGGTATCGGGAGTGATTGGCGGTGTTTCACGTTCGCATCAGCATGAACTGAATGAAGAATATGGATTGGACTGGCGTACTTTCTATGAGAACATTCATCATTGCAATATGATAATCAAATATGCTCCGGGAATTGACTTTACACTGGAAAATGAAAAGAAACGTATCTTGGCACAGGCATATACTTTTAGGGCAAAAGCCTATCTTACTTTAACTCAGATGTGGGGAGACGTACCTGTTGTTTTAAATCCGACAGAATCTTATGATAAGGAGTCACGCCCGACGCGTAGTACGGCTTCAGAAGTGATGAAACAGATTCTTTCAGATGTTCAGACTGCCATCGATCTTTTCCCGGAAACGAATATTTTGGATAAGAATCGGATTTCAAGACCTGCTGCGTTATGTCTGAAAGCGGAAGCGCTGGCATGGAAATATACGGTTCAACGGAGTAATGACAAGAATGACTTGACAGATGCGATTTCTGCATTGGAAGAAGTGGAAAAGTGCGGTGTGAGTATGATGGATAAATATGCGGATATTTTCGATGTGGCAAACAAGAAGAACAGCGAAATCATTTTCTCTATTTATCTGAAGAAAGATGAATATAACAATATGTATATGTCTACGTTGTCCATGTCTGCCGCAGCCGGACTGCTGACTAACGATATTGTGAACAAAGAAGACATTCCATACACTAACTCCACAATCGCACGTCACGTGTATGCTCCGTCTCCCCGTCTGATATCGCTTTTCAGTGACAAGGACAACCGGGCTTCGTCAGCTTATATCAATGCTATAAATTCAAAAGGGGCGGTAGTTTTCACTTCACAGAACAAATTTCGGGGGACAGCTTATACCGATGACCGTTATTATGATAATGATATCGTGGTTTATCGTTTGGGCGAAGTCAAATTGTTGAAAGCGGAATTGTTGTGTTATCTGGGTGGTGACAATGTACAAAAAGCCATTGATGCTATGTTCGCTACCCGTAATCGTGCCGGAATCGGAGCGTATACCGGGAGTACGGTTCAGAAAGTGGTCCAGAAAGAGATATTGGACGAACGCGGCAGGGAATTGTGTTTCGAGTTGAAGCGTTGGCCTGATCTGATGCGGGCACATCACGCGGGTACCATTGATATTTATAGTTATATTCCTAATTTGGTTGGTAAATCTACTCCATTGTATTTCCCGATTTTGAGGAAGATGATTGATTTGAATCCTAATTTGGAACAAACTGAGGGTTATTAAAAAATAGAAACAATGAAAAATTTAAACTTAATATTTGCATGGGTATGCCTGTTGTTTATATCGACGGCATGTAATGATGTGGAGCCGAGCATATCTTCTTTACCGGTTCCCACGAGCAAGCCTTATTCCATCAATAGGGAAGGATATGCCTATTTTAGAATCCCCACGATGGTAATTACTAACAGCGGTACAATATTGGCATTTGCCGAGGGACGTCGCAATGGTCCTGAAGATGAAGGGGACATCGACATCGTGTTAAAGCGTTCCACTGATAAAGGAAAAACTTGGGGGCCGTTAATAACAGTCAAGGATGATGGAGAAAATCGTTGTCGTAATCAAGTACCTGTTTATCTTCCGGATATCAATCGTATCATTTTACTATCTTGCTGGAATCCGGGTGCAACAGGAACTAATTCAATTTTTGTAACTTATTCGGATGACGAAGGATTGACATGGGCGAAAGAAAAGGACATAACTGCTTCCGTAACTCCTGACAAATATAGATGGTACGCTACAGGGCCTTGCCATGGAATAGTGAAACAGTTTGAGCCGCATAAAGGGAGAATTGTAGTGCCGTGTAATCATAATACCACTACATCCGGTGCGGGACGTTCTCATGTGATATATTCGGATGATAAGGGAGAAACTTGGCATTTGGGTGGTATTATGGACGTGGATTATACGAATGAAAGTACTGTGACTGAATTAAGTAACGGTGATTTAATGTTGAACATGCGCAAACAGTCTGACACGGAAAAATATAGGATGGTCTCCACCAGTACGGACGGCGGACTGACATGGACTTCGTGTAAGTATACTACATTGAAAGAACCTATATGCCAAGGTTCCATACTCTTTTACGGTTTGGGGGATGATGGTAAAGGCATTATTCTGTTCTCGAATCCTGACAGTCAGACCAATCGTAATAATAACACGTTAAAGATGAGCGAGGATGACGGAGTAACTTGGAAGAAGCAATATTCCTATACAGGAAGTGATTATGGAGGATACTCGGACATTGCCCGTTATCCTGACGGTACAATTGGGGTATTATATGAATATGGTTTCAAGAATATCGGAGGCATTGCTTTTCAGAATGTTGAGTTGTCACAGCTACAATAAAACATGCGTAGAATTAAAAAATAGATTGATATGAAAAAGATAATATATTTCTTGTTCGTGTGTGTCGGGACCTTTTATGCCTGCAAAGACGAGGAACAAGTACTGTTGAATGCAGATTTTATTTCAGACAAGCAAACCATATCCGCAGGGGAGAAGGTATATTTTATGGATAAGTCTGCTGGAGAACCTGTACGTTGGGATTGGGCTTTTGAAGGTGGAGAACCTAGTGTGTCTAATCTGTTCAGCCCGGAAATCGTGTATAATTATCCGGGAACTTATACCGTAAAATTAAGAGTAGGGCGGGGGACGGAAAATGCGGAGACTGAGATGTTGAAATATATCACAGTTGTATATCCGGATGAAATCACCGTAGCTTTTAAAGCCAATAAAACTCAGGCATTGAGTGATGAATCTATTAGTTTCACAGATATGTCCGTAGGATTCCCGTCTACTTGGTTGTGGGAATTTATTCCTGCAGAAGGCCGTACCGTCACCTCAACGGAACAGAATCCGAGTTTAGTATTTGAGCCGGGAGTTTACTCTGTTAAATTAACAGTTACTAATCCTAAGACAACGGCTACGCTTACGCAAGAGAATTATTTGAATATTATTGATAAGAATTCAGTTGCTGCAGATATTACGGCAGACCGGCGTATGGTTATAGAAGGGGGAGTCATATCATTCAAGGATACTAGCTTGGGACGTCCTACCCGTTGGAACTGGACGTTTGAAGGAGGAACACCTTCTACTTCCAATGAGCAGAACCCGACTGTTACTTATTCAACTGCCGGTAAGTATAAAGTTACTTTAGTCGCTTCTAATGATATGAATACTTCCACAGCTGAACAGGAAGGATATATCACAGTATTGCCGGGTAAAGATATTGTTCTTTTCTATCCGTTCGAGGGTGACAGTAAAGATATGGGTCCCAATGCTATTCATCCGGAAATTCTTAAATTGGGAGATAATATGGATGTCAACTTTAATGCACCTGCCCGTAAGGAAGGATTTACCTGTGCTGAGTTCAGAAGTAAGGATAATCAGAATTATGCATTCTTGTCGTTGCCGGATAATGATGCATTAGATTTCCAGGCAACTCCGGTGACTACTTCTTTCTGGGTGAAAACTTCGAATAAAACAGCTGCTAATCTGGGGGTATTCCAGCATGGAGCCGGTCCTAATGCAAGTACAGACGGAAAGAATAAGCAGACTTGGTTTAGATTCCAAAAATCCAGTCCGTTTATAAGATATGTCATTGAGTACTCTGGGCTTTCCGGAAACTGGACTGATTATAAGACAAAAGCCATGACAGACGGAGAGTGGCATCATTATGTATGTGTTCATACCAATGGAAGCACCTATTTATATATTGACGGAGTAAAAGCAGCGGAAGCACTCAATAAAGGTTTGAAACCAATTGATCGGAAGCCTTATTTCATCGGTGCCATGTACAGAGGGGCAGAAGGCTCCCGTTCTTATGAGAACTTTATGGATGGTTATATAGATGATTATCTGGTGTATAATCGTGCATTCACGGCAGCAGAAGCGAAAGCGCTTTATGATAGCATGAAATAAGTGATATCATATTCACTGATATAAGTCTAAAGGCAACTTGCTCATCGGTATCGGGAGTTAGTTGCCTTTTCTTGTACTGTATTTGTCATTAACCTGAATTTTTTCTTTGTATATTTGCAAACAGATACATTTTAGTATTATTATGAAAAATATTTTTATTCAAATTCTTCGTGTCCTGATGCTTTTTCTGCTTCTTATTTCAGGAGTTATTGGCTATATAATTTACGAAGATACATTGTCGGAGTGGTGGATACCTGTCGGAGTGGCATTGATGATAGCTATTGCTACATTTCCTTTCTACATGAGGTGGGCATGGCTGACAGCCGGAGATAATAAAATAGTTAATTTTTTGTGTCATTTGGTATGTGTGGGAGTTATGAGTTATGCACTGTTTCTTGTAGGTAACTATTGGTTGGCAGACCCTGCTTCCATGCAGGAAGAAGAAGTTGTAGTGCAGAGGAAGTATCAGGAGACGCATAAGAAAACCCGCCGGGTAGGTAAGAGGCGTTATGTACCGGACGGTGTACGTAAGGAGTACTATTTGGAAGTAGCTTTTACAAATGGTACTATGAAAACATTGCATGTACCACTCTCTACTTATAACAAGACACGACAGGGTGCAACAAAGACATTGACTTTGCAGAAAGGATTCTTCGGGTTTCCGGTGATAACAAAAAATGACATTCATATAGATAGAGAGTCGGACAACATTATGCACATATCATCAGGTGTTTTAAAATAATAAGGTACTAATATACATATCTACATCGTAAATTATTCCGTTCTCGGAAGGGGTTCTTTTTAATTATACGTATCTGTAAATTTGTCTGCGGGCACCGTATTGACACTTCCTATCTATGTATATAATATCAGTATTAACTAATAACATATATTGATATGACAACTAATGATGTATTTTTAGATGTCTGTAAAGGGCTAGTGATGTAAATTGTAACATTTTTATTCTTAATGTGCTAGGCGATTTTAGAGCATATATAGCTCCGGAAGTCAGATTAAAAACTAGGGAGTGCCGTTACAATGAAGTTCAGGATGCGCAAGACATTACAAAACAAATCTTGAACCTCGGGCACAATTTCGCTCTAGAAATGAATAAATATTCCGAGAAAAGACATAGTACATTCACAAGGAAAATTTCAAGTTTGGTACGGATTATATATGGTTTACAAAAGTTAATTTAAACCGCTAATTTGTTGTTTGCATATAGGAAAGTAGTTATATTTGTATAGTTCTTTGAGGACAAGACATTGTTGGAAAATAAAAGAAGTGCCTTGATATTTGGAATCGTCAATTCAATAAAAGGACAAACGAGGTACAGAAGGTAACTCATATCAGGTAGGTTATTCATCTGTGTGTTTGTACAAGCGTTTGACGATGCTTTCGAGTTTATACAGGTGATAGTCCACTTTCTTTATTATATAATGTTTTCATAGACTGTCGGGAAGTCAAAAAATTGCGCCATTGTGAAAAAAGTATTTCATTTTATCTGTATTAATTATGCTGGCTAGAGCATTTATAAATGTCTAATATTAAAAAATGATAACGCCTAAAAAGGAATCTTAGTTTCCGGAAATGTATGTTTTTGATGCGGTTAATCTGGTTCAAAACAAGTAATAGTACTTTTCTCCTAATTTTTTTCTGATGCTTTTTAGGGCAGCAGTGATATGTGCTTCTACTGTTTTGATTGAGATATTCATTTCATCTGCTATTTCTTGATTACTTTTATGCTCCTCCCTGCTTTTTTTAAAAATCGTCTGGCATTTGGTGGGAAGTTGACAAACTGCTTCTTTTATTAAATTTTGTAATTCTTTAAATTCCAATTCTTCTTCGCTGTTATAATGTTCGTCTGAATTTTCTTTCAATATATCTATTGATACTTTTTGTTTTTTGTTACGTAGATAATTTAGTGCCCTATTCTTTGCCGATTGAAATAGATAAGATTTTAAAGATAAAGAGAAATCAATATTTTCTCTATGTTCCCAGACATATATAAACAATTCAGCTGTTATTTCTTCAGCTTCAGTTTTGTTTTCGATATAAAGCGATATGAAACGGCATAATGGTGTAAAATAACTTCTGTATAAATGTTCAAATACTACTTGGTTACCTGATTGGATTAGTCTAATCCATAGAATATCATCTATCATAAATTATACTTTTTGCAAATATATACCAAAAAAGTAATTCGCAAATAAAAAAAGAAAAAAAAATCAAAAATTAATCGTAAAAATCTAACAATTGTATTAGCAGCTTTAGTAGTATTTTTAGTTGCTATTGTTGCTGGAGTTAAATCATTTAATAAAGGGGATAATGTTGC
>ERZ827043.2588-NODE-2588-length-14989-cov-4.579617_pt1 | contig 14989 bp, 12 predicted proteins | sample MGYA00519923_ERZ827043 | MGnify/ENA primary metagenome ERZ827043 (study PRJEB31778, sample SAMEA3449251) | human gut metagenome | biome: human gut; feature: human-associated habitat; material: faeces | place: United Kingdom | collected 2010/2012 ...
TGAGAACCAAGTGAGACGCTTTCCCGTGGAGGGAGTCCGGCGCAGCCGGATAGGGTGTGGCCACGTTAGTGGCCAATTCAACGTAATACATAGCGTGAATTAAGCAGCAGGAGGGCATTACCGTAACGCAGGCTCCTTTCTCAGAAAGGAGCTGGGCGAAGCCCTGAGGATAGGTCAGAAGATAAGCCAAGAACTGCCTGTGGAGGTCCTGCATAGGACCTCCAAGTCAGCCGAAGTTGGCATCTAGCCTGCCCAATAAGAGGCCTTCCTTTTAGTCGGCTGACCGATCGAAAGGCAGCATTCTGGAGGGAGATTTCTCGGCTCCGTTTCACTGGCTCCATGAAACTTTGGAATTATACCGGCTTGTATCTCCGCTCGAAATGACGGGGACCATAGTGACACAAATGCAAGTCCCGTAACGCTGACTTCATAATTATTGCCCGAAGGGCAATCCTTCCCCTCTGAACCCTTTGAAACTTCTGAACCCGTTCTCTCCCCACGGGCCCTACGGGTCCGCCCCCTTTGGCGCTAACGCACCACCTTTCTCCACGGGAAAGCATGTCACTGGATTCTCAGACATCGGGCCGGATAGCCAAAGGTTGGCGCCTTTATGGGCAGGCTAGGCGCCAACTTATCCGGCCTTGCATATTCTATGCAGAATACGCACCTTTGGCTCCCTACAGCACGGCTATCACCGACTCACTGGATTGACTCCAGTTCCTTTGCCACCCCGCAAGCGGGGGCACAATAGGGTGGGAGGGAACCCTCTGAACCCGTTCATTCTGGGCTTCTCAAATATTTCCTATACAGATACACGCAGATAATCACAGACAGCAAAGATCCTGCCGGGGCGGCCATGCCCATGGGGAAGAGGGTGGCGGGAAAGAGGACGGAGGCGGCGTAGGTGCCGGGGATGCGGATGGTGAAGATGGAGATGACGTTGTGGAGAAAGGAGAAGGTGGCTTTCCGGTAGGCGGCGAAGTAGCCGGAGAAGCAGAAGTGGACGCCGGCTATGGCGCAGTCGAAGACGTAGGAGTGGAAGTAGTCTATGCCCATGGCAATGACTCCGGGCTCGCCGGGGAGGAAGAGGGAGAGGATGGGGCCTGCTTTCCAGAAGATAAGGAGAATGCAGAAAATGCCAAAGCCTATGCATACGGAAATGCCATAGAAAAGGCCCTGCCTGCCTCTTTCCTGAAGGCCGGCACCGGCGTTTTGGGCGGCGGTGGCGGAGACGGTGGACATCATGGCCGAGGGGACGAGGAAGAGGAAGCTGATGATTTTTTCCACGATGCCTACGGCAGCGGCTGCTTCCACGCCGCGGCTGTTGGCAATGGCGGTGATGATGAGGAAGGAGATCTGGATGAGGCCGTCCTGGCAGGAAATGGGAATGCCGATACCCAGGATCTGGCGGATCCATTTCTTTCCCGGCCGGAAGTCTTCCAGGGTCAGGTGGAGGGGGGCAAATTTGACGCGGAGGAAGAAAAGGGCCAGCAGGACGCTCAGCCCTTCGCTGGAGAGGGTGCCCCAGGCGGCGCCGGCGGCGCCCATGTGGTAATGACCGATGAGGAGGAAGTCCAGAAAGATATTGAGCAGGCCGGAAATGGCGATGAAAATCATGGGGGCTCTGGTATTTCCCATGCCCCGGAAAAAGCTGCTGACGGTGTTATACATAACGATGAGGGGAACGCCTGCAAAGCAGACGGCAAGGTAGGCCCTCGTATCCTCCAATGCTTCTGCCGGCGTCTCCAGGGCCGAGAGGATGAAGGGCATGAGGAGAAAGAGGATGAGGGTAAGGAGGAGGGAAAGGGGGATGAAAAGGAAGGCGGCGCTTCCCATGAGGCGGAAGGATTCTTTATCTTCCCTGGCTCCCAGGCTCCGGGCGATGGATACGGCGCTTCCAATGGTGAGGCCTGCGATGATGACGATGATCATGTGCATGACCTGGCTGCCGATGGCTACCCCGGTGACCGGGGCGGCGCCATAGTACTGGCCGGTAATGAAAAGGTCCGCCATGCCGTAGAAGGTCTGGAGGAAGCAGGCTGCCAGGTAGGGGAGGGCAAACCGCATCATTTTAGGGAAAAGGGGGCCGCTGGTTAAATCGTTATGGAGAATCATGGTTATTTCCTTTTTTGAAAAAGATATAGGTAGGTTTTTAATAGAATATCATTTCTTTTGCAGAATGTAAAAGGAGGAAAGAAATTGGCCGGGCTGGCCTGTGTAAGTGTGGTAAGGGGAAATCAAACGTCCGGCCTGCGTTCAATTTATGACCATTTTGTGTTACAATAAATAAGTTGCAGTATTTTATTGTAAAGAATTTTCCTGCTTATCACATAAAATATAAAAGGTGTAAATCCATGAAACGTACGAATCAACATTCTGAGAGAGAGACGCGAAGGGCAAAAGATCACATGAAGGAAAACTACAGGAAGGATCATATTTCTTCCCCACTCAGGAAGGAGAGCCCCGGCCACTGGAAGCGCTGGTGGGCCATAGCCACCCTTCTTCCTTTCTGTCTGGCCTTTTTCCTGTCCTGGTATTTTGGCGCGCCTGGAGGCTATGAGCCTTTTTCCCAGGTGAAGGTGTTCCTTCTTTTCCTGCAGGTAGGTTTCGTGACCGCCTATTTCCTGCGTCATCATTTAAAGAAGGCGGCTATCCATCTATGGCTGACCATCGCTTTTCTGTGGGGCCTGTCGCTGATTGTGCCATATCTGGCGTCCCAGACCGATGTGCTGCTGGATATGTCCGACGTATCCGGCGAATTGTCTACGCCTCTGTATCTCTTTGTGTCCTGCCTGTCAGCGGCCTGGATCCTGCCGGGGAAGGCCAGGATGATTGCCCGCATTGCCTGCGTTGTCCTGATTATTCTTTATATTCTCATCCAGTTTACCTACGTAGGCTATTATTTCATCACCCATTCCCTCATTTCCATTAATATGCTGCTGGCCCTGGCCCAGACGAATGTGGCGGAGACCATGGAGTATATCGAGGTGAATATTCCCTATGCGGAAATCGGAGCCGGTGCAGCGGCCCTTCTCATTCTGGGCTGGCTCATTTTCAAGGCAAGCCGCTTCAGCTTCAACCGGGAGCAGGTGTCCCGGAAAACCTGGTTTGCCATGCTCCTCCTTTTCTTCGTGAATGTGGGTCTCTGCGCCCTTTCCATCGGCGGCACCCGCCTGGCCCATGTGTATTATGAAACCTATGAAACACTGCACAGTTTCTCTGATTTCCAGAAAATGGTGAATGCTCGCCGGCATATGCACATCAGGGATAAGGACATCGTCCGTCAGCTGAAGGCGGCGCCGGACGGGGTATATGTCCTGGTTATAGGTGAGTCGCTGACCAGGGATCACATGAACGTGTACGGCTATTCCAGGGAAACCACCCCCTTCCAGTCGGCGGCAGTGGCAGACCCGCACTACCATTTCTTCAATCATGCCTACTCCTGCTATACCCAGACGGTGCAGGTACTGACGGAAGCGCTGACAGAGAAGAACCAGTACAATGACATGGATCTGAAAAATGCGTACTCCATCATCGACCTGGCAAGGGAAGCGGGATTCAAGACCACCTGGATTTCCAACCAGTCCCGCTTCGGCGTATGGGATACGCCCATCGGCGCTATCGGCTCTGCCTGCGATGACCAGTACTGGATTAATTCCTATGTAGGCACCGACGTGGTAACAAAGGATTACGACACCGCCCTTATTCCCTATCTTCGGAAAGTGGACCCCAATAACCGCCGCCAGCTGGTGGTGGTGCACCTTATGGGCAGCCATGTAAGCTACTGGGACCGCTATCCCTCTGAGTTCTACCACTGGCCCAGAAATCCGGGAAATACAAGAAGCACGGCGGAAATCATGAATGATGAGTACGATAATTCCGTCCTCTTCAACGACTACGTCATGGAAAATATTATGAACGAAGCCACCAACTGGCTCCACGCCGACGGCGTCCTCTACTTCTCCGACCACGGCGAGCAGGTAACCGAAAGACCGGGACACAATGCGGACCAGTTTGACTACACCATGGTTCATATTCCCTTCTGGATCTACACCTCCGACGCCTACCGGGCCTCCCATCCCTTGGAAGTGAGAGCCATGATGGAAAGAAGAAACATGCCCTTCTCCAATGACATGCTCTATGACACCTTCATGGGCATGATGGGCCTCACCGCCGCCCGCTACGATCCCACCGCCGACATCCTCTCTCCGAGCTTCGACAAGGACGTCACCACTTTGATGACCATGTACGGTAATGTGATGATTAGAAACGACGTGGAACAGCTGGGAAGCGACCAGGAATTGATGGATAAGGAATGGAACAGGAAAATCGAAGAAAAAGCCCGGGCCGAGGGAAATAGAAACTTCGACTGGAACAGCTTCCATAAAGTAGACATAGCCGCCCAACCCATGCCGGAAGTAGAAAATTCCGGCACCAGCCAGGAAGATTGAGGACCAGCTGCGAGGCTGGGGGCGGGTGTGATAGTGTACTAGTGAGCTAGTAAAACCATACAACCGCCCTGACGGGCGGGGAAAGAGATTTCCCCCTTTGGTGGCTGGCGCCACCACCTTTCCCCCGCTGAAGCGGGGGCACTATGGACACTCAGCATTGTGCTACATGAGTCTACAGGAAAGCTTAGAGCGGCATATTCTCCTCCCTGAATAGGGTGGCAAGCGAACTTGGTTCGTAGGGGAGCAAAGCGACCTGAGAACCAAGTGAGACGCTTTCCCGTGGAAGGAGTCCCGCAAAGCGGGATAGGGGGTGGCCACCGGAGGTGGCCAATTCAGCAGAATGTTCATTGCGATTTATGCAGCAGAAAGCTTATCCCGTAACGCAGGCTCCTTCCACAGGAAGAAGCTGCCCGATAGGGCTGAGGATAGGCCTTTGCAGAGCAGAGGCGCCGCCGAAAGGCGGCATTCCGCGGAAGGAGAGTCACTTACGGTATATAACAGAAGTGTTTCCCACCGACCGGTATTTATCACCGGATGTCTCAAATGTGCTGCATACTGAGATTCTTCGCCTGCGGCTCAGAATGACGCGTACGGTGGGAAGGCAAGTCCCGTAACGCTGACTTCATAATCATTGCCGCGCAGCGGCAATCCACAACCCTCGGCGGCGGAGGCGCCGTCAAACCTAAGAACCCGACCGCCAAAGGCCGGTCAATCCTAAGAACCTTTTCAGCCACAACCCTTCTACACAACCTGCGGTGAAGCCGCGCCCCTTTTTATACTGCGGCTGTGCCGCCACCACAACCTTCAGCCCGGAGGGCCGTTACCCCTTCCTGTTGAGCCTCTCTGTGACAAACAGGCGGGGCTGTGATACTATAAGAGAATACAGAATCCCAATACATACTATTTCCCATGATAAAGAGGAGGATATATGAGGCTTCGCAGGAAACCGTGGATTGATGAAGCAATCAAAGATTATACAGACATTCTTTACCTGGAGGAACCTACCGACAGGAAAGGGGAGTGGCGCAGCGTCTTCCCCCATCCGGAAAATGAGCTCCATGTGGAATTTGGCACCGGAAAGGGCCAGTTTATCTCCGGCATGGCATCCATTCACCCCGATGTGAATTTTGTGGGCATGGAGGTGCAGGAGGGGGTTATTTACTATGCTGCCAAGAAGACGGCAGAGAAGGATCCGCCCCTTACCAATGTACGTCTCATTCTGGGAGATGTCAGTGAAATCCTGAACATCTTCGGCGAAGGGGAGGTGGATGTGATTTACCTCAATTTCAGCGATCCCTGGCCGAAGAAGCGCCATGCCAAGAGGAGGCTCACTTACAGGGATTTCCTGAAACGGTATGCCCTTATTCTGAAGGAGGGCGGAGAAATCCGTTTCAAAACTGACAATAAGGATCTTTTTGATTTTTCCATTGAAGAATTTAAAGCGATGGGCTGGGAACTTTCCCAGATGACCTACGACCTTCACGCCGCTCCGGTGGAAGGGGACGTGGAAACGGAGTATGAGGAAAAGTTCTCCAGAAAGGGGAATCCGGTATGTCGTCTCGTAGCGAGACGCCCCTGATTGATATGAAGTATGCGCCTCGGGCATTGCAGAAAATGTTCATTGTGGCAGGAATACTGATTATCCTGGGGGCCTTCAATGTATACAGCTCCACTTATTATATGAATATGGAATCCGGCGCCAGTCCATACAGCCATATTATCAGGCATCTGGTGTTCCTGGCGGTCAGCGTGGCCTTTGCTTTTGTGCTGTCCCGGATTAATTATCATTTCATTAAGAAAGGGGCCATCCTCTGGTGCCTTGGTACCATAGGACTTCTTCTTCTGGTCATGGTGGCAGGCCGCACGGTGAACGGCGCCACCCGCTGGATTTCCCTGGGTCCCGTGTCCCTCCAGCCTTCGGAAATCGCCAAGGTCACCGGGCTGATCTGGGCGTCGGCCTATCTTTCGAAAAAGGTGGATGCCCATAAAGGCATGTCTATTCTGGGGCACCTGTTTCTTCCCCTGGCCGCTCTTTTTATTCCGTCTCTGAAGAAGCAGAAGGGCGCCTCCTTTTCCGGCCTTTTCCATTATTTCACACCCTTCTATATGCCCCTCATCATGGCCCTTCTCGTACTGAAGCAGCCGGACATGGGCACCGCCGGCATGATTCTCATCTTTCCGGGACTCCTCTACATTATTGCAGGTATGCCTTTTCTTGAAATTTTGATTTCCATAGGTGCAGCCTTCGTGGCTTTCATCGGCCTGGCTGTGATGGCTCCCTATCGTATGGCCCGGCTGGTGGTGCTCCTTCATCCTGAGGAGTACGCCCAAGGCATGGGATACCAGACCATGCAGAGCCTTATCGCCGTAGGCTCCGGCGGCGTGCTGGGACAGGGCATGGGACAGGGATTTTCTAAATTCCTTTACCTGCCGGAACAGTACACCGACTTCGCCTATGCCGTATTCAGCCAGGAATATGGATTCGTAGGCTCGGCAGTGGTGCTTTGCCTCTACATGGCCTTCATGCTTTACGGCCTGTCGGTGGGAAGAAAACTGAAACAGACCTATCCGGCTTTACTGGTCTACGGACTGACCCTTCTCATTTCCGTCCAGGGACTGGTAAACATTGCCATGGTTATCGGCTGGTTCCCTGTCACCGGCATCCCCCTTCCCTTCATCTCCTTCGGCGGCACCTCCCTTCTCATGAACATAGCCGCCCTGGGCCTCATCTGGGGCACCGCCACCCAGAGCCTTCGGGAATATGATGAAGAGGAACGGAAAAAACGGATTGCCGCCATGGAAGGGCGCCCCCTTTCCTTCGGTGAACTGTCCGGCTCTGTTTACGGTTCCCGGTAAATCTATTAAATATATGATGAAAAGAGGCTGTGAAGAAATGATAACCATTTTTTTCACAGCCTTTATTTTATGGAGAAATAAAAATGACACGAAATACTTCACTCAGGGTATGGGTTTTCTTCAAGGAAGAATCCCATGCTGCAGTTCTCCTGAAAAAAGCAGCACAGCTTCTTCACGAGATGGGGGTGGACGTATCGTTCTCCTTTGAAGAGGAACCTTCGGAAGAAGAAATAGAACAGATAAAGGAAAACCATATCCTTGCCCTTTTCCACAACCCGGAAAAAGCAGGCCGCTTCGCCCTCCTGGCAGGGAAAGCAGGCAAAAAAGGCTTCGCCCTCTCAGGCAGCAAGGCCTATGGCATAAGCCTTGCAGAAGGAAATATACTCTCCTTCTTCCAAAAACAAGAATATCACTCCGCCTTCGCCTATGCAGCGGACTGGGCATTTCCCATCATTCCGGACAGCGCTCCTGCTAAAGAAAGAGCCCCCTTCCTTATTTCCATTTACCGGGGCCTTATGCTCTATGCAGCAGGAAAAGAAAATACCCTCCTGGCAGCTATGGACCGGGGGAGACAGTAGGCGGGACTGGGACCGGGATAGATTAGTGGCTGGTGGCTGGTAGCTGGTGGGTTAGGAAAATCATACAACCGCCCTGACGGGCGAGGGAAAAGCGTTTCCCCCTTTGGTGGCTGGCGCCACCACCTTTCCCCCGCTGAAGCGGGGGAACTATGGACACTCAGCATTGTGCTACATGAGTCTGCAGGAAAGCGTAGAGCGATCTATTCTCCCCCCTGAATAGGGTGGCAAGCGAACTTGGTTCGTAGGGGAGCAAAGCGACCTGAGAACCAAGTGAGACGCTTTCCCGTGGAGAAAGTCCGGTGCAGCGGTATAGGGGGTGGCCGCCTATGGCGGCCAAGTCACCACCATGTTTAACACGATTTATGCAGCAGGAAGCTCATCCCGTAACGCTGACTTCATAATCATTGCCCGAAGGGCAATCCTTTCCCTTCGAACCTTCTGAACCCTCTGAACCCTCACGCCGCAGGCGTGTCCAATGGTTATCCATAACCCTCGGGCCCGGCGGGCCCGTCAAACCTAAGAACCTTTGCACCGACAGGTGCATCAAACTTAAGAACCTTTCGCGCCCAAAGGGCGCAGAACCCGTAGCCGCCAAGCGGCCACCTTTTATCCCCTGAAATACCTCTTTGCCAATGACCAGGCGAAGCCGAAGGATTTCTGGAAGAGCCAGAGGTAAAGGGCTTTCCTGGGGTGGAGAAGCCAGTAGGCTTTGGTAATAGGGGAGAGGGGCTTTAAAATATCCGGTGCAGACGGGTCAGCAGCCGTTTTAGCGGTTATGGCTTTCTTTGCCTTTGGCTTCATTTTTCCGGAAACCAGGGCGGCAGCCAGGGCGAGGAGCAGTGCTTTCATCAGTTTGTTCATCATTATCCCTCCTGTGAAAACCTTTATATCTTATCTTAATCATAGCAGATTCGGGAAAAGAGTTCAAAAACGGGGGACTTGATAAAATCTTTGTTTCTATATCGCCTCTTGTGGTATACTTTTTAGGGAGAATTCCTTATTACTACTTATGAATGCTGGAGGATTTTATGAACGCTGATTCTAATGTACTTCTTTTGCCTTTGTGCTTTTTCGGATTATATATGATCCTGGAAGCAGCGGACTGGGGGCTTTGTCTTTCTGCGCCCTTGGTATGCCGCAGCCGGGAGGAGAACCGGGCACTGCTGGGACTTCTCCGTCCCTGCCTGGATGGCAATGAGCTCTGGTATTTCCTGGGGCTCTTTATGATGGGGGCGGCCATTCCCGGCGTTTCTGACAGGGTGTTCCATTCGGAAAACATCGTCCTTATTGTACTGGTGGCTGCCGGTGCCCTTCTTCGCATGGCTGCTTCCCTTCTCAGAAATCAGTTTTCCGCCTCCGGCGTTATGAAGGGGGTATCCCTCTTTTCCTATGCGGCGCTGGCGGTAATGGGACTGACTGGATCCTCTCTTCTTATGGACGACGGCTCCAAGTTTTCCGTTCTTGGCATTTTCTGCGCTCTGTGGGTGATTCTGGCTGCTTTCCAGCTGGGTACCCTTTACGGAGCGGTGAAGGCGGTGAACCCGCTGGCTGAACGTTTCCGTGCCGCTTTTCTGGTATCCAGCGTGCTGAATGTGGTGGTGTACATCATTCTGGCCATCCTTTTGAAGAGCCATGCCGGTGATTCCAATACCTATGGCAGTTTCTTCTGGATCAGTCTGGTGGCTACAGCCATCCTGTTCGCCGCATCCTTCCTTCTGACACGCATGCGTCATGTGAAGGTGGGGCTGGCAGCGGCTTATATTTCCTCTTTCTTTGCCATTGCTATTTACCTTTCCGCCTTTGCTGCCGTTCTTCCCACCATTTTCACTGTGGAAACCGCTTCCCTGAAACAGGCCATGGACGGCATGCCCGGCACGGCCCTTCTGGTGATTGCCCTGGTGTGGAGCCTGGGCTCATTCCTGTGGCGGCAGATCCGGAAAAAAGAATATTACGAATGGAAGGATCATATTTAAGGAAGGTGTATTTACATGGGTGAACTTTTCAAGACACAGCATACCATCGATGAAATGCTGGACCGCATGGGTGTGAAAATCGTACTGGACTCGGAACATCTGACAGAAGAAGATAAATTCGAGGCAGAAAAGCAGGGATCCTCTGTGGTTCTGAAAAAAGTGGAAAAGAAGGATTCCGATCACAAGGAATGAAATAAAAAGCAGGCCGGCGCCTGCTTTTTTTATTGTATCTTTTGCTTCCTGCCATCGTCGCCGCGAAGCGGCTATCCGCCACCCTCTGAACCCTGTGAACCTTCTGAACCCGGGCCACTCTGGGGCCCCATGAGCAATCCTTTCCTTCACCCCTCTGAACCCTCCCGTATTCCCACTGGAACAATTATTCTGCTTTGTGGTATAATGAATTAAGAAAAAATGTTCCAGGGAGGAAATCATGGATATCGGAGATAAGCTTGATATATTGGCGGACGCAGCGAAATACGATGTATCCTGTTCATCCAGCGGCTCTTCGCGGGCCAATGCGGGAGGTCTGGGCAACGGCCACAAAAGCGGTATCTGCCACACATGGACGGCAGACGGGCGATGCGTGTCCCTTTTAAAGATATTGATGACCAATTCCTGCATTTATGACTGTGAATACTGCGTGAACCGGCGAAGCCATGATACGCCCCAGGCTCTGCTGACGCCGGAAGAAATCGTCATGCTGACTGTGGAATTTTACAAAAGGAATTACATAGAAGGTCTGTTCCTTTCCTCCGGCATCATCCGTTCTCCGGACTACACCACGGAACTTCTGATCAAAACGGCCCGCCTCCTTCGAGAAAGGGAGCATTTCAACGGCTATATCCACATGAAGGGCATTCCGGGAACGGACAGGGCCCTTCTTAATGAACTGGGCCGGTATGTGGACAGGGTGAGCGTGAATATCGAGCTTCCGTCGGAAAAGTCTCTCCGCCTTCTGGCGCCGCAGAAGACAAAGACAGCCATCCTTGCGCCTATGCGTTTCTTCAAGGAATCCATAGAAGCTCGCAGGGAGGAAAAGAAACATTTCAAAAAAGCGCCATCCTTTGTGCCTGCCGGCCAGACCACCCAGCTTATTGTAGGGGCCAGCGGGGAAAGCGACCGGCAGATTCTGCTGCTCACCCAGGGACTCTACCGTAAGGCGGATCTGAAGCGGGTATACTATTCGGCCTACGTGCCGGTGATGAAGGGAAAAAATCTGCCTGCCCTCAAAAGGCCGCCCCTTTCCCGGGAAAACAGGCTTTACCAGGCTGACTGGCTCCTTCGGTTTTACCATTTTCAGGCAGAGGAAATCCTGACTCCGGAGGAACCGGATTTCGATGAGGAGCTGGATCCCAAGTGCACCTGGGCCTTAAGGCATCGGGAACTCTTTCCTGTGGAAATCAACAGGGCTTCCTATGAAATGATCCTCCGGGTGCCCGGTATCGGCGTGAAAAGTGCTATGCGTATTATCCGTCTCAGGCGGTATGGAAATCTATCCTTTGATGATTTAAGAAGGATAGGGCTGGTGATGAAAAGGGCCCGCTATTTCATCACCGTTAACGGCAGGTACTATGGCGGGTATTCGGTGGATGACAAGAACCTTCGGAATCATCTCATATCGGAGACGGCGGCCAGGGAAGTGCGGGAGATGAGTCTTTTTGATACCCAGGTATAGGGAGGGATTATGTATTTTATCTATGACGGCACCTATCCCGGCTTTCTGACAGCGGTGTATGAAATCTATCACTTTGGCACCGGAAAGCTGGAAGATATCAGAAGGGATGATGGGGAATCTACCCTTTTTGGCATGACATACCTGGTGGATACCCGGTTTCTAAAGGCGGAAAAAGTGGCTGCTGCCTTTGAGAAGAAATGCGGGAAGAAAGCTCTGAGATGGATGTACCGCGCCTTTCTTTCCAATTTCGAGGGAAAGGATATGAAAATTTTCCTTTTTATAAAGGAAGGGTTCAAGCTGGGAAAGGGAATCTATACCCGGCAGAAGGAGCCATGGGTACAAGACATTCTTTCCATGTGCCGGGCCGTGGGGAATGAAACGGAAAAATTCCGGGGCATTCTTCGATTCAGTGAACTGGAGGATGGCACGCTCTATGCAGTCATCCGGCCGGATCATGCCATCCTGCCCCTGCTGGCTTCCCATTTCAAGGACCGGCTGTCAGGAAAATGCTGGGTTATATACGACATCCGGCGCCGGGAAGCGGCGGTCTACGCAAAGGGCCGTGTTTCCATCGTACAGATAGAAAATGTGCCGGAGCATATGAAGTACAGCAGGGCAGAGGAAGATTTCCGTCAGCTCTGGAGAAACTACTATCGTCATATGGGAATTGAGGAGAGGCGGAATCCAAAGGAAAGGAGGAATTTTATTCCTAAAAAATACTGGTCCGGTCTCACGGAAATGGAAGACATGTATAATCGTGAAGATTTGCCGCTAAAAGGGCTGAAAGAAAAAAAGAGGCCCGGCTCCGGAAAGATGATTTCCGAAGACGAGCTGGAAGGGGTGCTTCATTCTGTCAGGAAAAGGCTGGGGAAACAATGATTTATTCCGCTTTCGGGGTATTTTTCTTACCGGTCAAAAAATGGAGGCATTCATAGCCTGGGCGGTAAGCTTCGGGGACAGCAGATGCATCCCGGGCAGCCTTTGTGGTTCCTGCTTCAGCGGAGGTCCGGTAGTACCAAAGTTTGTAGTCCACCACGTTCATCATTTCCTCAAGCTCCCTTTTCTTTTCCTCCAGAAGCTCTTTCTGGCGGGTAAGAATGGAAAGCCTGGTCCGGATGGTTTTGTCGCCGTCAACCGGCAGATTCATGAAGATTCTAATGTCCTTCAGGGAGAGCCCTGTCTTTTTTAGACACTGGATCAGGCGGAGTTCCTCTATATCTTCCTCTCGAAAAAGACGGATACCGCTGGAAGAACGCTTCAGATTGGGGATGAGTCCTTCCTTGTCATAGTAGCGGACGGTAGAAACAGGAATTCCAAGAATTTTGGCAGCTTCGCCGGCAGTATACAGCATCATACCACTCCTTTTGAAAAAAACACTTGACTTGAAGTTCACTTTAGCTTGTAGAATAAACTATCATAGATTTCATGTCAATAGGGATTGTTATTTCCCTGGATCATAGATAAGGAGTAAAAGAAATGAAAAGAAAATGGATGGCCCTGGCACTGGCCCTGGGCCTTGCTGCCGGTATGGCAGGATGCGGAAATCAGTCCGCCCCCTCTTCCCGCCAGGCCTCTTCCGGCCCGGTTTCAGAAACCATGAACCCCTATAACCTGCACCAGGTGGTGGCAGAAAATAACGAAAAAGGCAGAACCATTATGTGGGAACTGCCTTCGGGAAAGGATAATTCCCTGGAATACAGGAAAAAGGGGACCCATACGGTCTACACCGTTCCTGCCTCCGGCAAACCGCTGGAAGGAAACAGGGGTATCAAAAACGGTATCGTATATACGGCAAAGCTGGATCATCTGGAAAAGGGAGAATCCTATGAGTACAGAACCAGGGAAGGAAACAGCGTAAGTGCCTGGTACCCTCTGTCCACCGATGACGGCGGCTCTTTCAAAGCTATCGTTACTTCAGACTCCCAGAGCTCTGACTATAGCGACTGGGAAAACCTGATTCACCATGCATCAGATGCCCATAAGGATGCGTCATTCATGATAGTACTGGGAGATCTGGTGGACAATGGAGACGATGAATACCAGTGGCAGACCTGGTTCAAGAGCGTAGAACCTACCGCCTCCCGTATTCCCGTGGCACCGGCTCTTGGAAACCACGAAGCCTATTCCCTGGACTGGAAAAATCATATGCCAAACCGCTACCTGACCCATTTCACCCTGCCGGATAATGGAAACAAAGACTTAAAAAACCACTACTATTCCTTCGACTGGGGAAACGTGCACTTTACTGTGCTGGATACATCCCTCAATGAAGAAAAAGAGTGGCTTCCGGATCTGTATGAAAAAGAAAAGGCATGGCTGGAAAAGGATCTGAAGGGTACAAAGAAAAAATGGAAAGTGGTACTCATGCATAAAGACCCTCTGCAGTATGGATTTGCCGATGAAAGCAGGCCTCACAGGGAAGAAGGGTTCTCCGAAGAGGGGGAAATCTTCATGCCCCTCTTTGATACCTACGGAGTAGACCTGGTCATCTCCGCCCACCTTCACACCTACCGTGACAGAGGCCACATCTATGACTTCAAACGTTCCGAAAAAGGTCCGGTCTACGTTATCGACGGCCTCTCCGGCAACGTCCGCTACCCCGGACTGTGGAAAAAACACGAACTGGATGAATACGTGGCACCCCAGCCGGAAACGGATAACTATTCCATTTTGGAAGCAGACAGGGATACACTGACCCTCACCGGCTATCTCCCCGACGGTACCAAACTCCATGAAACCGTAGTGAGGAAAGGAGAACAGGGATAGAAGATAGGAGAGAGAGGTTAGACATCAGAAATCAGACTTTCTGTCGGCTGTCCGCTGCCCGTTGACCGCCTTGGTGGGCATGCAGCCGCAGAGCGGCTGGGATCGAAGATCGGGATCGAGAATCGGGGGCCGCCTGTGGCGGCAGGTGGTGGGCTGGTGAACTAGTGGGCAGGTGAACTAGTAAAAACCATACAACCGCGCCTGGGGCGCGTGGGAAAAGCGGCCCCCTTTGGTGGCTGGCGCCACCACCTTTTCCCCTCTTCAAGGGGGGGGCACTATGGACGCTTACCATTGTGCCACATGACACTATCGGTAGACATAGAGAGGTTTTATTCTGCCCCTGAATAGGGGGAAGTCCGGCGCAGCCGGATAGGGGGTGGCCACCAGAGGTGGCCAATTCACCACCATGTTAGCATGATTTATGCAGCAGAAAGGAAATCCCGTAACGTAAGGCTCCTTTCTCAGAAAGGAGCTGGGCGGAGCTCTGAGGATAGGCCTTTCTCCAGCAAAGGCATCGCCTGCGGCTATAGCACTACTTCATGCAGCACTTGTGACACATGATGGAAGAACGTAACGCTGACTTTATAATCATTGCCCGTAGGGCAATCCACAACCTTCAGCCCGATAGGGCTGTTGCCCCCTGAGCGAAGCGATGCACAGCGAACACATTTTGCACTAGCGAACTGGATT
>ERZ827043.2596-NODE-2596-length-14953-cov-2.735871_pt1 | contig 14953 bp, 8 predicted proteins | sample MGYA00519923_ERZ827043 | MGnify/ENA primary metagenome ERZ827043 (study PRJEB31778, sample SAMEA3449251) | human gut metagenome | biome: human gut; feature: human-associated habitat; material: faeces | place: United Kingdom | collected 2010/2012 ...
AGCCGCCACGATGCACTGGGTATCCGTCAGTTCAAAGGGCACCAGCTTGGGCAGGCCGATCCAGAAGAAATACAGCTGGAGAAGGATGGGGGTGCCCCGGAGGATCTCCACATATACGTTGAAGACGGTCCGGAGGATTTTCAGGCGGCTCATCCGCATGAGGGCCACCACCATGCCCAGCAGGGCCCCCAGGAACACGGTGACTGCCGAGATCCAGAGGGTGCCCCACAGGCCTGAGAGGTACACCGGATAATATTTCAACCAAACTTTGATGACCTTTTCCATGGGATTCCGCTCCTAAAACCGATTTTGCCGCTTATTCGATGCCCAGGGCCGCGGCCTGCTCCTCATATTCGCTGTACCAGATGTCCGTCTGGCCGTTTTCCTTCAGCTCGGCGATGCACTGGTTCACCAGCTCCGCCAGAGATTCCGTCCCCTCCATGGGCATGGCCACGCAGGTGCCGTTCATGTTGGGGTCCACCTCGAAGCGGTAGTCGGTGATGACCATGCCGCCGTTGGCGTCGGCATACAGCTGGGCGGAGGCGGTGTTGCAGAGGCACACGTCAGCCTTGCCCTCGGCCACGGCCAGGTAGCCGTCGGTCATGTTGGCCACCAGCTTGAATTCCTTGCAGGCGCCGTTGATATACTGGTTATACAGCGCTTCCTGAACGGAGCCGCTCTGGGTGATGACCACGGCATCCTTCAAAGAATCCAGGTCGTTATATTTGTCAATGTCCTCCGTCCGGACAATGAAGCCATAGCCGGTATTGGAGGAGTAGTACACATCGCTGAGCCGCATGGCCTCCGCCCGGGAAGGGGCATAGGCGATGGCGGAGATGGCGAAATCATATTTGCCGTCCGCCACACCGGCCAGTACGGCGGTGAAATCCAGAGCGGTGATCTTCAGGTCCACGCCGATCTTGTCGGCGATGTACCTGGCCACCTCAATGTCCATGCCCTGATACTGGTCCTCCCCGCTCTTGTTGGGGTCTACATATTCATAGGGGGCGAAATAGGGCTCGGTACACAGCTCGATATAGCCCTTTTCCTTGATCTGCTTGATGAGTTCCTGCCGGTCCTGGGCAATCGCGGTTTCTTTTTTGTTGAGGATGGGCTTTTTCTTGCCGTTCTCGTCCTCAATATAATCGAATACCCGCACATCCCGCTGATTTAAGATGTGTTCCAGGATGTGGTAGGCGCTCATCCGCTTAGTGCCGTAGGTGGTATTGGCCTTGACGTTGGCCCGGTCAAAGTTTTTCTCCGTGATACTCCATTGGCCGGTAGCTTCGGCGCGCAGGATTCTAATGCGGCTCCTGGCCTGCCCGTAAGGGGTAAGCAGCTCCACCATGAATTGCTGGTACACCTCGACGGGCACCCAGTTCGCGCCAATGCGGACGCCGATCTCTCCCGCGCCCAAATCCTGGGGCTGGACAGCCTCCAGGGCCTCCACATTTCTGCGGACGGTTTCCTTTTGCCCGGCTGGGGCCGCCTCCAGGAAGGCTTTTGCCATCCGCAGTTTCTGGCGCACTTTCCCGGAAAGGTACTCATCCGCTGTGACAAAGGGGTAGCGGCCCAGATCCGCCAGAGAAGGCAGGATGTCCTCCGGGTTCTCCGCGCAGCGAATATCCCGGTAGATCACCCCGGCAAGCTCCTGTTCCAGTTCCTCCGGGGATTTCCCCGACAGCTCCGCCATATAGTCCATGTCCACGCGGGCTTTTTCCGAGATGGATACCGCCAACGCTTCACTGGCCGTGTCAACGCTGGTGACAGCCACATGGGGACGGATGGTGCGCTTGGAGAACATATCGGCTTTTCTTTTTAGGCTGCCCTGCTCATCCAGCACTTCGAGAGAGCAGAGCAGACAGTAGCTGGAGTCCTCCGAAAAGGCCAGCTTGTTGCCCCGGCTGCTAATCAGGCCGTACTTGGCGGTGAAGCTGTCATAAAGGGCATTGAGCTTTTGCTGCTCGGCTGCAATATCCTCATCCGGGTAGCCTTCGGTCTGGTACTCAATAAGCCTGCGGGTACATTCCCGCAGCTCGATCATGCCACGGATACGGTTTTCCGCTGTGACGGAGACCTCCACCGGGTGCATGAGGCTGTTTTCCCGGTAGTACACCTGGCCGTCCGCAATCGTATAACTAAAGTTCTTTACATTGGGGTCGGCGGGGATGGAATGATCTTCCTCCTCGTCCAGCTCCTCCAGCTCGTAGGGCTTGATTTCCGCCTGCAAAAACTGGATGGCATTGGCAAGCTGATCGGACAGGTCTTCCCCCTCGCGGGCTTTGCAGGCGCTGTCCGGCCCGAACCGGGTGGATTCCATCACCATGTCGCCCAGAATCATCTCCGGGTGCTGCACGAAATAGCGGTTCATGCGGATTCCGTTTTCATCCGTGTCCAAATGCACCCAATCCGGTTCCAGATCGGTGATGTGGTCGCGCTTTTGCAGGAAAATGACGTCGCTGGTCACTTCCGTTCCGGCGTTCCGCTTGAAGGTGTTGTCCGGCAGGCGGATGGCCCCGATGAGGTCGGCGCGCTGGGCAAGATACCTGCGGACGGCGGAGTTTTCCTTATCCATGGTGCCTTTTGAAGTGACAAAGGCAATCACGCCTCCGGGCCGCACTTTGTCTAACGCTTTCCCGAAAAAGTAATCATGGATGAGCCAATGGTGCTTGTCGTACCGCCTATCCAGCACCTTGAAATCCCCAAAGGGGACGTTGCCCACGGCTACATCAAAAAAGCTGTCGGGCATTTGCACGGTTTCAAAGCCGTTTACGGAAACGCTGGCGTTTTGGTAAAGCTGCTGGGCAATCCTGCCGCTGATACTGTCAAGCTCCACGCCATAGGCTTTGCTGCCCGCCATATCCGCAGGGAGCAGGCCCAGGAAGTTGCCGGTGCCGCAGGACGGCTCCAGGATGTTGCCCTGGGTAAAGCCCATCTGGGACAGGGCCTTGTAGATTCCCCGGATGACCACGGGCGGCGTGTAAAAGGCGGTCAGGGTGCTGGCCCTGGCCGCCGCGTATTCCTCCAAATACAGCAGGGATTTCAGCTCCTCATAGTGGGGGCTGGTTTCCTCAAAGCAGTCCGCAAGGCCGCCCCAGCCCACATAACGGGACAGGATTTCCTGTTCTTCGGGGGTGGCCAGACGTTCCTCCGCTTCGATCTGCTTCAAGGTGCGGATAGCGGCGGCATTGGCCGCGTATTTCTCGCTGGGGGTGCCGTGGCCCAAGGCGTCGTCGGTGATGTGGAAATCATGGCGCTGATCCCTGGAGATTTCCGGGTGCAGGGTTGTGAAGGTAATGCGCTCACGGCGGGGGCGTTTGGGCGGCAGTGGAGCCGGTTCTTCTTTTTTAGGCTGTAAACCGGCCTGCTCCGTGCTGGCTTGTGGTTCCTCTGCGGCAAGCGCCGCCTGCTCGATGGCCCGTTCATCGGGGAAGTCCCCGTAAACCCGCAGCCACCGGCGCTCATTCAAATCGTAGATACCAGCGCCGTCGTAGGCAAAGCCGTCCTCGCCCTCCATCGTTCCGGCCACATATTGCTGCGCCGCCTGTTCCGCCTCTGCCAGCGTTTGGTAATCCAGCCGTTCGTCAAATCCATTTTCAAAGTGGTGGTACACCGCAACTTCGTAGGGCGGCTCCATGCGCTGGGCGTAGCGGTCGATGTCCTCCGAGGTGAGCCATTCCGGCTTTTCCGGCAGGGCGGCGTAGAGTTCCCGCATTTTGGCGATCTGCTCCCGCACGTTCCCAGCCCACAAATGCTTTTCCGCACGTCCGCCAGCGCCCAGGAAGTAGTCGCAGTCGGCTTTGAGGCGGCCCAGCAGGCGGTATTCGTCCCCATGGCCGGATGGCATGGCTTCCGCAGCCGGTTCTTCTGCTAACAGCTCGCGCTCGATAAATCCGGCGACATCCTGGCTGTTCCCTTTGCCGCCATGGGAACGGTATTCAGAAATGCCGTCCTCGATCAGCTCATCGGACGCCGCGTATCCAGCTTCATCCAGATAGGTTTTGATTTCTTCCCGCAGGGCCTGCTCCGGGGTAAGGGCAGGCGGCAGCGCCTCGATCTGCTCCAGGCAGAGGGCCACATCCACCGCGATTTCTTCCTCCGGGTCGGCATGGTCGAGGAAAGAGCGCAGCAGCTCATAGAGTTCCTCCCGCTGTGCGGGGTCGTGGAGCTGCCGGGCAATATTCTCCACCGCCTGAGCGTCATCCTCGCCGTAGTCCATACGGGAACCGTCAAACTCGCCAATAAGGCGCAGCACCTGGGCAGCCAGTACAGGATAGGGGTCTGGGGCTTCTTCTTTTTGGGGCGGTTCCTGTACCCTGGGCGGCACGGCAGGAGCCGCAGGCTCCTTGTGCTCTGCAAAGAGCGTAAAGGTTCCCTGCCGGAAGGCGGTGAGGTTTTCAAACGCCTGCTGGCGCAGGGCGTACACCCGGTCGCCCTGCGGGGTGGCCTTCCAAATGGGAACCATCATCTGGTGGATTTCCTCCACGCAGGCCGGGTCGTCAAGCTGCGGCTCGATGACCTTCACCGCGTCCCAATAATCGAAGCCAAACGGATAGGGGTGCGGCTGTTCCTGGGGTACGTTCTCGAAGAACGTGCGGATATTCCGGGCAAGCTGGTGCTTTTCATACTGCGGCATGGCAGCCCGGTCGTCCTCGGATAAAAACCGCCCCTGGGCGATCATGGCGCTGACGTGCTTTTCCACGGCGCTCCATTTCAGTTCCACCTTGGCGTAGGGGGCGGCGATACTGCCATGGCTGAAAGAAACGCCTTTGCTGAGCTGGTAGGTCACATCGTCGTTTCCGCCGCCATATCCGCTGTATTCCCCGTGGTAGTGCTTTAGAAAATCCTCCCGTTCCTTGCGGTCTGTATGGTTGCGGTAAAAGGAATACACGGCCAGCCGGTAATCTACGCTGCGTTTTCCGCCGCGCAGAAGGTTGTCGATCTCGTCTGTGGAGATATACAAACGCCGCTGGGGGTCATACCCCTCGGCGGCGGTAAAATGCAGCGGCTCCCGCTGTAAATCTGCAAGCTGGGCCTGGAGAGCAAGCGGACGGTAAAAGCGGAACCGCAGAATAGCTGGGTTTTCCTGGTAGGCGGCGGCAAAGGCTTCATATTCTGAGAGGATGGCCTGTAAGCCATCTTCCCGGCTCAAAAGCCCAGCAATTTCTTCTGCCGCCTCCGGGAACCCGCCTGGTTTATCATAGACGGCCCGCAGCGAGGGAAAAAAACGCTTATCTTCATCCTCAATGTCGCGGAACATCAGCAGCAGCCGGTCGGCCAGCGCATTGACTTCATAGCGATCCACCTGGTCAAGTTCGCTCTGGGGCATATACCGGCCTAAATCCAGCAGTTCCCGGATACGGGCCGCCGCCTGTTCCCATGGGATGAGGGCGGCGCTGGAACGCCGAGCGCTTTCACCTTCGGCAATGCGGATTCCCTCGGCGTTATACCAAAGGGCATACTTTTTGCCGTTCAGATAAAAACCCGCGCCGTTCTCGCCATAGTGTTCCGCCAGAAATCGGGCGTTGTCCGGCTTATCTTTTTTGAAGTAGGCGCAGATGATGAGGCGGCTGTGCTTGTGGTTGGAGCCGATACACAGCGCCTCGTCGATCACCTGCTGGGGCAGAGCCGGGTGAGGAAAAACGGATGGCTGCGCTGCGCCCTCCGTCCGGGCTGGCTGCTGAAACGCCGCAAAATCAAAAAGGGACATCTGCTGGCCCTCCTGAGTGGGGAGCCTTGGGATGTCCGTCTGAATGAAGTATTCTTTTTTGTCGATGAGCCGGGCCGTCCATCCGGCTACCAAATCCCACGAAAACACCGATTCCTTTGTGCGGGAAAGGTAAGCGCCTTCCCACATGAGCAGCCCGTCCTCCTGAGGTCTATATCCCAGGCGCTGCCCATCTGCGATGATCTCGGTAAACCTGTCCTGGTAAGCGGATTTCAGATATTCCGCCCGTTCCTGCTCATCCGGGTGGACGGAAAAGAAAAGCTCGATCTGCTGCTTTTTGTACTTTAGGTCGTCATCCTTGTTGGCGATGACGGCCATGATCTGCTTTTCATCCAAAAGCGCAGGGAGCTGTTCGCCACCTGCGCTTTCTTCCGGTTCATCCTTTAGTTGTAGATCAGCTCCGCCAGCACTGTTTCCTCCGCCGCGTTCTGGATGTTGTTCATCATCTGCACCCATTTCATCTGGTCGCTGGCTTTCAGTTCCTCCGTCACGCCCTGGGCCTTCGCCATCTGCGCTGCGATTTCCTCCATCCGGCGCTGGGCGCTCTGCTGGATCTCCGCCAGATGGCTGGAGAGTTTCCCGCTGGTCAACAGGTTCGTGTAGGTGATCCTGCGGTGCTCCTTGAGGAACCGCCTCCGAAGCAATGCGTATTTCCCATGGGGAACCGGCTCCTCCTGGGGCGGCAGCAGGTTCGGCAGGTTGTAGTCGCCCTGTCTCGTGTATGTGATCTCGGCCATATTCAAAACTCCTTTCCGGCTGTGTGGTTTTCTGTTCAGTTACAGCATACTGGATTTGCGGCTGGGTTTCAAATGTGCGATTTTCTTTTTTCGGCTGTCTTTGCAGGGCAAGGACGGTACGCGAAATCGCAGAAAGGCACATTTGGGAAATGTCCCCGGCAGCCACGCCCAAAGCGTTCAGCGTCTGCGGCGTGTTAAAGTCGGTTACATCCCGGAAATCCTCATCTTCAAAATATTCGGATGGGTCAAGGCCGCAGCGCCCCAGCAGCATATACCCAATGCTGTTCTGCACCGCCCTGCGGTACTCTACCTCCAGATTCAGCCCGTCCAGTTCTTCCAGGAAGCTGCCTTCCGTAAGGCTTTTCAGTTCAGAAAGATAGTCGGGCATATTGTCCTCCACGGCGTTCTTTGCCGCAGAGAGCAGGGCTGCGCCCAAATCCTCCTTGTGTTCCAGCTCTCCAAAGCTGTTTTCCAGCGTTTCAATGATGTCCGGCGCGTATTCTTCCCGCACCGTCCAGATAGGGACAGGCCGGGGAAAACGGGCCTCGTGGGTATCGGAAATGTCAAAGTAGTATTTCAGCCGGGGTTTGCCAGTATGCTCGCCGTCAAAAACGGCAATGCCGTTTGCGCCCCGGTTTACCCAGCGCCCAAATTGCCGGTTCCATCGCTCGATCTCCAGGACGGCGGTGGCGTCCGGGCGCTGGGCGTAGACTAATAACTGTTCATCAAAAGTCAATCGGTAATTGCGGCAGGCAGCAGCCAAAAACGCCTGCCACTCTGACGGAGCCGTCACTTTGCGCTGCGTTTCCCGGTACAGCTCCGTTAGGGCTTTATACAATATCGCCATCCGGCGCACCTCCTTTTTCTTGTTATCTTTCCAAAGCCGCAGCCCGCCGCTGCCGGGGAATCGAAAAACCGTAGACCTTGGCGATGTCATCGCCCAGCCTGCGGGTCACTCTTGTAATATCGGCGCGGGTTGCAATGCCGCGATATAGTTTTTCTTTCAGCAGTTCAATTTGGGAAGGGCTGGCGCTGTCCTTGTAAACGCGGTAGAGGTAGTGGTTTGTGCCGTCGTGGTGGATGGCGTCGCACCACAGGTCGCCCAGGCGGTCTACATACCATGTGGAGTAGTCCGTATCTCCGTAAAGGCAGTCCCGGATGTTGCCGCTGGGGATTTCCTTATATCCCATGCGCCGCCCATTCCACAGGCCCAGGTCGCCTACAACCAAAATGGGCTGGGAAAGCTGCACATTGAGATTGGCGCGTTCATCATCCAGGTAATCCCCATTGATCTCATACATCAGGGAAATGCGCTCATCTTCGGATAAATCCGGGTAATCCGCCTCCAGATCGTCCCGCCAGTCCTCATAGTCCAGGCCGTAGTCTGTCCAGATAATGTGCCGTTCTTCCTTCATCTCGCCTCACCTCGGTCTTTCTTTTTGGGAAGCTGCGCTTTCTCTGCCAGCGTTTTTTCCCTTGCCTGCCAATACGCGGCGTGAAAGGTTTGCAGGCTGTCATTGATAAGAGCCTCATACGCACCGGGGGCAAAGCGTTCGTTGACAGGGGCCTGGTACATCCCTTTATCCATCAGCTCCCGCAGCGCCACCGGCTCGTCGCAGTCCTCCTCAAAACAAAGATACGCGCCTTCGGTAAATCCGCAGTTCAGTGCTTCTTTTCGGAATACCTTTTCCGCCAGTTCCCGGCGCACCATAATGCCGCCATGTCCTGGAGTGGAAACGGAATAAACGCCGGGGCAGAGCGTTTCGCACTCCTGTACGTTCCCCCATGGGGAATAAGGCAGGGCCTCCGGCGCAATGGCGTTCTGCCGCTGTTCTTCCAGGCACTGTACTTCTTCCTGCGCCCGCGCCACCAAATCCTTTTGGGCGGAAAACAGGTCGCTGAAATAGTGGCCCCAATAATAATCCGTCCTGCCTGTGCATTTCCAGGTAACGAATTGCTGGGGCGCTGTCAAATGGACGCCCAGCACAAACTCGCTGTCGCCCACATGGCAGGAATCCGTAATGATATATCCCGCGTTCTCTCTGTAATCCATCATCGAACCTCCGTTTCATTCAAAATAAAGTCCTTGACTTCCTTTATGCTGGCAAAATCCCGTTCATCCCCGGTAAGGTAGCGCACCGCGTCCTGCCATTGGGACAGCGGGTAGCTGTTCTCATCCATCCCGCACAAGTCGGACAGGGCCGCCCTGCGCAGAAATGGGGTGAGGTTTAAGTCGGAGATAAAGCAGCCATGCCGGGCCGCCAGTATGTCCAGCAGGTGCAGTTCATTCATGGCAACACCTGCTTTCTTCAGCTTCTTTCAGCAATTCCTCCACCAGCCTGCCGCTGCGGACTTTATTCCGGTCTGCCAGCACCTTGTTCTGGACGCACAGCACCGCCCGGATGTTGGGAACGGTAATGCCGGGGATTTCCACTATCTCCTCCGGGGTGACGGTGAGAAGTTGCACCGGCGAGTAACCAGCCTGGGCGAATATGCGGAAAAGCCGCTGCTCGAATCGTTCTTTCATCTGCAAAAGCTCCTTTCTTTTGGGTATGTAAAAGGGGCGGCCCCGCATGGCCGCCCCGGCTGGTTACTTCTTACGGCTTCTGACTTTCAGAAAGATAAGCCCGCCGATGATGAATACCACGAGCCCGATGGCAATGATCGTTTTTAATTCCATAGTCAATTCCTCCTAACACAATTTCAGCCGCTGTTATTCAGCGGTGTTTTTGTCCCTCCTGCGTTTGCTCACATAGGCCGCAGCGCCCAGGGCGGCAGCCCCCATAGCGGACACGCCCATGAGGGCCGCCCACAGCCAGGGCTTGCTGTCGTCGCCGGTTTTCGGGGTATCGCGCAGCTCGTTGTGCATTTTCGCCACGGTGGTCTTATCCGCAAAAATCGTCACCGTCTTATCCGCAGGCAGCACATAGTTGGCGCTGGCCCCATCCGACACCTCGGACACGGTGTAATCGCCTACGCGCAGCCCCTCGATGAAGATTTCGCCATTTTTATCGGTTTTGAAAGTCTGGTCGTAGCCGTTGGCCCCGGTCACGCGGAAGGAGAAGCCCTCCACCTTGCCGTCGCTGGACGTCTTTTCAATCCGCAGGGAACCGGTCTGGGCCATGTTGGTGAAGCCAATCCCGGCCACGTTCTCTACCTCGTAAATCTTGCCGTTCTCGGTGATCTCCAGATAGTAGGCGTTTTCATCCAGCAGGAAGCCCTCCGGCGCTTTGGTTTCCTTTACGAACACGCCGCCGTAGAGGATGTGGGACATCTCGTAAATGCCGGTGCTGGTTTCCTCCAGCTTGCCCAGCAGCTCGTCGCCCTCGTCCAGCTCTTTGTTGCCGTTGGTATCGCGGTACGCCTCGAACTCGGCCCCGGTGAGCTTGTTATCCGGGTAGTCCTTATCCACCTTCGTCAAACGCAGGTCGCCATACACGCGCTCATTGGAAAGGGAGATTTCCACTACCTGCCCATCTTCCTCCACAGTAACGGGGATCACTTCATCGGAGAGGATGAACCCTTCCGGGCTTTCCAATTCTTTCAGCACCCAATTTCCGTAAGGCACACCCGCGAAAGAGAAGCTGCCGTCCTCCGCTGAGGTGGCGGTGGCAAGAGCGTTTTCGGCGGAAAACTCGGTTTCGTCGTTCTTAAAGAGGCCAATGACGGCCCCGCCCAGGCCCGTGCCGTTCTCATCGGTTTTGAGGCCCTTGATTTCGCCGCGGATCAGCTCGTTGGTGACAGCCTCCCCGTCATTGGCGGAAATCTCAACCACGGCGATGGAAGGCCCGCCGTACTCAAAGGTGAACGGGAAGGTTTCGCCGTTCAGCAGATAATGACTGTCGGTGGACAGCTCTTTCAGGTAGAAGCTGCCGAAAGGCAGGTCGGTGCTGCAAACGGCCTGGCCGTTCTCATTCACAGAAACGATCTCCAGAAGTCCGTCTGCCGGAATCACGGAGCCATCCGCTGCGGTGATGTCCTCCTGGGCATAGAGGCCGAAGGTCACGGCGGAGATCTCGCCATTCATGCCAATGCCAAAGGTTTCATCCTGCTCCAGCACCTTGTCAAGCGTCACAAGGGCTTTCTGGCGCTGGTTGTAGAAGCTGGCAGAGGTTTCGGTGACTTCCACCTCCTGGCCTGCGTACACCAGCTCCACGTTGGTGACGTTCTCGCCGGTATCCACCATGCCGTGAGGGAACTGGATTTCCTTCACCTGGAACTTGCCCAGGTAGAGGGGCTGGCTCTGGGCCGTTCCGTCCTCGCCGGTGGTGATGGTGTCCACTACCTCGCCCGCAGAGTAGCGCAGGGTGCCGTCCAGGGTGTAGACGTCCTCCAGGGCGGTGATTTCAAACACCGCACCGGGCAGGCCCTGCACCTCATACACCGGCTGGTAAACGCCCTCGTTTTCTGTCACAGAGGAAAATACCTCGCCGGTCTTGCTGACTTTGATGATTCCTTTCTGGGCCATGTTGGGCTTGGTGACTTCGATCACCGTCACGCCGCCTTCCTCGCTGGAATGATCCTCGGTCACATCAAAGTAAACCGGGGTGCTGTCCAGCACATAGCCGTAGGGGGCCTGTACTTCAACCAGAGAGTACCCGGAGCCGTACTCCAGCTTTTCAGGCGTTACCAGATAGCCCTCGGAATTGGTGTAGAACGTATCAATGGTGGTCGGCGTCGGGTAAGTGAAGGTCATTTCCACCTTGCTGCCATCGGGACGGTAAATCTGGAACCCGGCCCCCGCATAGGGGATGGTGACGCCGGTTTCCGCGTCCACCTTGACCACCTTGATGAAGCTCTCAAAGTTGGCGTTGTTGATGAGATAACGGTAGGTCTGGCCGTCCTGGGCGATATACACTTCAAAATCGTCCATCAGCTCGCGGCCTTCCCAGCCCTTGGTCTGGCGGACGATATAGGTGCCGTAGGGCAGCTTTTTCGACTGAGCAAAGCCATTCTCGTCACAGGTGAGAACGTCGCGCTCAGATTCTTTGGCATTTTCATAGCTGCCGGCTGATTTCAAAAACACCTGGAACTCCGCGCCGGATTCCGGGGTTTCGATCTGGGTTTCCCCGTCATCGGTATGCTTGATGATGGCGATGTCGCCCTTGATGACCTGCTCCGTCACATCGTTGGCGGTGTCGTTCAGCTCAATGGTATAAAGCTCCGGCTCCGCGCCCACCTTGTGGATGGTGGAATCCAGCAGGTAGCCCTCGCTGGGGCTGATTTCACGGATTGTCCAGTCCGAATCGCAGACGTAATATCCGGTGGTGAACTGGCCGTTCTCGTCCGTGGTGAAGCTGTCGATAAGGGTATCTCCCTTATACAGCCCATACACAGCGCCGGCCAGGGAACCGTCGCCCTGGGGTGCGCCTGTTTCCACATCGCTCTTGGTGACGGTGACGCGGAACTTCTTCAGCACGTTATTCACGCTCTTGTGAGTAACTTCGTTCCACTCGATGGTGGCTGTCTGGGAATCCGGCACCACATAACGGATGGGGGTATCCACCTCCTCCAATACATAGCCTGTGCCGATAAGCACGTTTTCAAAGCGCGCCACACCGCTGGAATCCGTCACAGCATACTCATCCACCGGCTGCCCGGAGAGGGATGTGCCATACAGATGGAAGGTCATGCCCTCCACCAGTCCGTCCTCGCTGGTTTTCGTCACTTCCAGGCTGCCGCGCTTCAGCTTGTTGTTGAAATTCACGGTAGCGGTCTGGCCGCTGACGATGGTCACGCGCTGGGTTTCCTGGGGTTCATACTTATCAATCGACTGCTCGGTTACGGTATAAACGCCGGGATTGAGGTCGGAGATGTCGATCTCGCCCGCCTCATTGGTGGTCTTGGTGGCGCTGTACCCCTCGCCGGTGATAGTGAAGTTGATCCCGGCTACCTGACCGTCCTCGGAAGTCTTAATCAGCTTCATATTGCCGGTTTTCACTTCCAGGTTCAGATAGCCCACCATAGAATCGGAAACGGTTTCCCCATAGGTGGCAAAGTCCTGCTTGCCGCCGCCGGTAATGCCATCCGTCCAAACCACAACGCCGCTGCGCTGGGCGGAGATTTTTTCTGCTTTTACCGTTACAGAGCCTTTGATGGCCTGGCTGGAAGTGATGGTGAGCTGGTTTCCGTCCACAGAGAAGTTCAGGCCGGTAATATTGCTGGAGAAGGTGTAATCACCCAGCACACCGTTGGTATCTGTGAGTGTGAGGGAATACTGCTGGCCGTCCCATTTCAGCTCGTAGGCCCCGGCGTCTGCGGTGCTGCTGAAAAAGCTGGGCAGCATGGTATGGCGTTTTACCGCGCTCTCAATGGCGGAATACTGACTGAAGATCTCGCTGTAAAGGGGATTCTCCGGGCTGATATATTCCGCGATATTGTTCTTGCCCTGGGCGTTGGCGTCCACATGGTTAAACTGGCTGTCGCGCTCACCCACGACGGTTTCCCAGACAAGAAGCTGGGTGGCGATTGCCCCGGCCATCTTGCTGGCATCCTCCGGGTCATCGGTCATCCATGAGGTGCTGGCGTTGCCCTGCCATCCATAGGTCATAATCCGCCCGATATATTCCTTGATGGTGTCCGGTGGAATAGTGGGGTTCAGATCGGACGGGTAATCATCCCAGAAGTCCTCGCCCCGGCCAGTAAACTGGTCGCCGGAATGAACGCCGACGCCGGGTTCGATACAGTAGATGACTTTCCCGTTAAAGGAATCCTGCGTGTGGATGGTAAAACCGTTATTTTCGCCGGTAGACCATCCGCCCAGGAAATTCATAGCGGAATGTCCCCAGCCTGCCTTGTTGGGGTCGCTGGCACGGGGGAACTCCACCATATACGTCGTCATGGTTTCCCCTGCGGCAAACGCTGTGGTTCCCGTCCCTGCGAATATGCCCAGGCACATGAGCATGGCCATGAACAGGGACAGGGGCTTTCTCAATGCTTTCATCGTGTTACCTCCTTGAAATGGCCGCAAAAAAAGCACACCGTTTCCGATGTGCTGCGGCTTGTGTTGGTTACTGTCTAAAAAAGAGAGGCCCGCCCGGGTTTCCTCGCAGCCCGATGTCTGCCTGTGGAAAAGAGGCCGGAGCTTTCTATAAACATCCAGGCTCCCCAAATATCTTCTTTTTTTAGGCTGTTTAGGTTGTTTGGAAGGGGTGAGGTGTGGAGAGGGGGAACCGGCACAAGCTGCCGTTTCCCCGCAAATGGGCGCACTTCCCCCTTGTGAGTGGGCTATCTCTCTAAACTGCGCTGGCGTTTGCGGTAAAGTTCCAGCGCCTTGACAATGGTGTCCTCGATCTTCTGCGTGGGCGTCCCCGGCGCAAAAAACCGGCTGATTTTTTCCTTTGGGATTTTGAACTGTTCTTTTTGATTGCCTTTTTCCTCCTCCATGATAACCGCCATAGCGTCCTTGGACAGCTGTTCCGCCCCGGTTTTCGCCTCGGACATCCGGCGCATTTTGATGGCCTGGGCGTGGGACGGGGTGCAGTCCATCTCGTCCATGATAGCGAATAAGTCGGCCTGTTCTTCTTTTCGCAGGTAAGACAGCTCCACCGCTGGGCGCAGGGCAATTTGCAGCATATCCGGGTCTTTGAGTACCGAGTTGTCTACCAGCTCCAGGATTTCCGGGATAAGGTGGGTAAGGCGGATATATTTGCGTATTTGCTCATGGCTCTCGCCAGACTGTTCCGCAAGTATCTGACGTGATCTTTTACTATCCAACTTGTGCAACACCGTTGCACAAGTTAAATCTGTACGTTCGCCTTGCTGCCGTTTCATCGCGTCCAGCTTCATCTTATAGGCAAACGCCTTCTCCGAGGGCAGGATCTGCTCCCGCTGCAACTTGGAATGCAACTAAATCAAAAAGAATAATTGCGTTGTTGGCAGCGATCGTATTAAGCGTAGGTTTATCACTTGCGGTTAGTGCATCAAGCACAACAGAACCCCCGTTGTTGGGTGGTAATTTAATTTGGAACATTGAAAGTATTTATTATTATGTTGATTCCAGTGCAAATTCCTTTGTAACGCCAATCGCAAATGCTGCATACAATTGGGTTTATACCGGATATGGTTGGAATAATTTGTATCCTAACTCAAGAACATACAATATTACGTATAGCGCTATTGATATATATGGATATTCTTCGGCAGATGGAAATAATGGCTACACAACATTTTGGGCAAGAACAAATGGTACCACTGGAAACGCATATTCAGTTAATCCAATTTCTCAAAACTGGTTATTTAACGAAGTTAAATTAAATAGTAAATATCTTTCAAATCAAACGGATGCCTATAAACAGGGCGTTGTTGCTCACGAAATGGGACATTGCTTTGGATTGAATGAAAACAACACCAATCCATATAGTATTATGTGTCAGGCAGGTCATGGAAGAGCTGTTACAACCGTTCAGCAAGTTGACCAGAATGCATTCAATAGGAAACACCCATAAATTAGTTATATTTCAATAAGAAATCAGGAGGATTTAAAATG
>ERZ827043.2615-NODE-2615-length-14864-cov-3.328854_pt1 | contig 14864 bp, 9 predicted proteins | sample MGYA00519923_ERZ827043 | MGnify/ENA primary metagenome ERZ827043 (study PRJEB31778, sample SAMEA3449251) | human gut metagenome | biome: human gut; feature: human-associated habitat; material: faeces | place: United Kingdom | collected 2010/2012 ...
CTGGGCGGTGGCCTCCGTGCCGGAGCGCAGGCCCATTTCCTGACCGCCGCCGGGCAGCAGGGGCCGGGGATTCCGCACCCGGGGGCCGATATAAAGAGCACCGATGCCCTTGGGCGCGCCGATCTTGTGGCCGGAGATGGCGATGAAGTCCGCTCCCAGAGCTTTGGCAGAGAAGGGGACTTTCAAAAAGCCTTGGACCGCGTCGGTGTGGAGCAGGGTTTTTTCGTTGAGGGCCTTCGAACCCTTGGCGATGTCTGCAATGGGATAGATGCTGCCCAGCTCGTTGTTCACCATCATCACGGACACCAGCGCCGTGTCCGGCCGCACCGCCGACAGAACGGCTTCGGCGGAAATGTCGCCGTTTTGATCCGGCAGGATGGTCGTGACCTCCCAGCCCTCCTGCTCCAGCTGCTGGCAGCAGTTGAGGACGGCGTGGTGCTCCACGGCGGTGGTGACGATGTGGCGGCCCACATGGCGGTTCTGCCAGCAGGCGGCCCGGATGGCCCAGTTGTCACCCTCGGTGCCGCAGGAGGTAAAGAAAAGCTGGTTTGCTTCGCAGCCTACGGCTTTGGCAATCACAGCCCGCCAATCCTCCACGCTGCGGCGCATTTCCTGTCCGAAGGGATATTGTGCGTTGGGGTTGGCGTACTGTTCTGTCAGCACGGTGTACATGGCGTCCGCCACAGCCTTGGGGACCGGCGTGGTGGCGGCGTGGTCCAGATAGATCATAGCGCAGACCTCCCGTTTTTTCAGAAAAACCGGCGCCGGACAGGGGGGAGGGGCAAAGACCCTCTTGCCACCGGCGGCCGGATACCGTATAATGTAGACAAATTCTTATTATATCGGAGAAAACCGCAAAGTGCAAGGAGAATCCCCATGCGAGTTGCTATTTACACCCTCGGCTGCAAGGTCAACCAATACGAGACGCAGGCCATGGAGCAGGAGCTTCAGCGGCGTGGCCACACGCTGGTGGACTTTGAGTCCCCGGCGGACGCCTACATCATCAACACCTGCTCCGTCACCGCCGTCAGCGATAAGAAATCACGGCAGATGCTGCGGCGGTGCCGGAAGCTGAACCCGGAGGCGGTGGTGGCCGCCTGCGGCTGTTATGTGCAGACCCACGCGGAGGAGGCGGCGGGGCTGGACGTGGATCTCATCGCCGGTACCGGCGACCGCATGGCATTTCTGGACCTGCTGGAGCAAGTGGGCCGCGAGAAGCAGGTGACGATGCTGGACGACGCCCTGCGCCGCAGGGAATTCGAGGTGCTGCCCGCAGGCGGCATGGCGGAACGCACCCGCGCCATGCTGAAGGTGGAGGACGGCTGCGTCAACTTCTGTACGTACTGCATCATCCCCTATGCCCGCGGGCCGGTGCGTTCCCTGCCCAAGGCGGAGGCTGTGGCCCAGACGGAGCACCTGCGGCAGGAGGGGTATCGGGAACTGGTATTCACCGGTATCGAGATCTCCAGCTGGGGCCGCGACCTGAAAAACGGGGAGAGCCTCATCGACCTTTTGGAGGCGGTGTCCGCCGCCGCAGGGGATATGCGGCTGCGGCTGGGCAGTCTGGAGCCCCGTACCATCACGGAGGACTTCTGCCGCCGTGCCGCCGCGCTGCCCCATCTGTGTCCCCACTTTCATCTGTCTTTGCAGTCCGGCTGTGACGCCACGCTGAAGCGGATGAACCGGAAGTACGATACGGCGCGGTTTCGGGAGTCGGTGCGGCTGCTGAACCAGTATTTCCACCGGCCCGCCATCACCACGGATCTCATCTGCGGGTTTCCGGAGGAGACGGAGGAGGAGTTCGGCCAGACGCTGGCATTCATCGAGGAATGCGGCTTCGCAGCCATGCACATCTTCCCTTATTCCATCCGCCCCGGTACCAAGGCCGCGGCTATGGGACAGGTGCCGCCCGCCGTCAAGGAGCAGCGGACTGCCCGGGCCGGACAGGTGGCGGAGCGGATGCACCGCGCGTATCTGAAGGGCTGCGTGGGGCAGGTGTACCCTGTGCTGTTTGAGCAGGCCAGGGACGGCCTCTACACCGGCCACGCCCCCAACTATATGGAAGTCGGCGTGGCGGCGGATGGGCTGCATAACGTTATACTGGATGTGAAAATCACTGGTGTCGACGGGGAGATATTGCGAGGGGAGTTGACATAATGAATCACTTTTTCGCCTATATCGACAGGATGCGCTACATCGAGCGGTGGGCGCTGATGCGCAACAGCGTCCGGGAGAATATTCAGGAACACAGCCATCAGGTGGCGGTGCTGGCCCACGCGCTGGCAGTGATACGGAACGAGTTTTTCGGCGGGCAGGTGGATGCCGGTGCGGTGGCTGCAGCGGCGCTGTACCACGACGCGGGGGAGATCCTCACCGGCGACATGCCCACGCCCATCAAATACTTCAACCCCGAGATACGGGAGGCCTACCGCAAGGTGGAGGAGGTGGCGGACCAGAAGCTGCTGGCCATGCTGCCGCCGGAGCTGCGGCCCATCTATGAGAACATCCTGCGCCCCGCCGATGCGGAGGTGGAGGAGCTGGTGAAGGCGGCGGACAAGCTCAGCGCCCATATCAAATGCCTGGAGGAGCTGAAGGCCGGAAACGAGGAGTTCCGGCAGGCGGCGCGGCAGACGGCGGAGGCGCTGGAGAGCTACGACATGCCGGAACTGCGGTATTTCCGTGAGCACTTTTTAGGCTCGTTCCAGCTGACGCTGGACGAGATGGAGTAAATATCATCCAAAGAAGGAGTGAAGGACATGAAAGCGATCGTAACTGTGGTGGGTAAGGATCAGGTGGGCATCATCGCCGGTGTGTGCAACACGCTGGCGGCCTACGAGATCAATGTGCTGGACATCAGTCAGACCATTATGGAGGGGTATTTCACCATGATGATGGTGGTGGACCTGACGCTGTGTCAGGAGCCCTTTGACAGGCTGCGCACCGCCCTGAAGGAATACGGCGAGGGACGGGGACTGTCTGTCCGCATCCAGAGGGAGGACATCTTTGACGCCATGCACAAGCTGTAAAAAAGAGGGACGCGACATGCTGAGTTTGCAGAATATTTTTGATACCATCGACATGATCGACAAGCAGCATCTGGACATCCGCACCATCACCATGGGCATCTCCCTGCTGGACTGCGTCAGCGAGGACGCGGATCGCTGCTGCCGGAAAATTTATGACAAGATCTGCCGCCGGGCGGAGAAGCTGGTGCGCACCGGTGAGGACATCGAGAGCGAGTTCGGTATCCCCATCGTCAACAAGCGCATCTCCGTGACGCCCATGGCGCTGGTGGCGGGGAGCTGCGACACCGAGGACTACGTGCCCTTCGCCATGACACTGGATCGGGCGGCCCACACCTGCGGCGTCAACTTTATCGGCGGGTACTCCGCTCTGGTGCAGAAGGGCTTCAGCAAGGGCGACGAGCTGCTGCTGCGATCCATTCCTCAGGCGCTGGCCCAGACGGAGCTGGTGTGCTCCAGCGTCAACGTGGGCAGCACAAAGGCCGGTATCAACATGGACGCCGTGGCGCAGATGGGACGCATCATCAAGGAGACGGCACACCTGACCCGCCATCAGGACGGTCTGGGCTGCGCCAAGCTGGTGGTGTTCTGCAACGCCGTGGAGGACAACCCCTTCATGGCCGGTGCGTTCCACGGCGTGGGCGAGGCGGACAGCGTCATCAACGTGGGCGTGTCCGGCCCGGGCGTGGTGTACCACGCTTTGCAGTCCTGCAAGGGGCAGCCCTTTGACGTGGTGGCGGAGACCATCAAGAAAACGGCGTTCCAGATCACCCGCATGGGTCAGATGGTGGCGGCGGAGGCGTCCCGGCGGCTGGATACGCCATTCGGCATCGTGGATCTGTCGCTGGCGCCCACCCCTGCGGTAGGCGACAGTGTGGCCCGCATTCTGGAGGAGATGGGCCTTGCCGTCTGCGGTACCCACGGCACCACGGCGGCGCTGGCCCTGCTGAACGACGCGGTGAAGAAGGGCGGCGTCATGGCGTCCGGCCACGTGGGCGGCCTGTCCGGCGCGTTTATCCCCGTGTCGGAGGACGAGGGCATGATCGCCGCCGCGTTGGACGGCACCCTGACCATCGACAAGCTGGAGGCCATGACCTGCGTGTGCTCCGTGGGATTGGACATGATCGCCGTGCCGGGGAGTACCAGTGCCGAGACCATCGCGGCCATCATCGCCGATGAGGCGGCGGTGGGTATGGTGAACAGCAAGACCACCGCCGTGCGTGTGATCCCCGTGGAGGGGGCCGATGTGGGCGACATGGTGGAGATGGGCGGTCTGCTGGGCTCCGCGCCGGTGATGCCGGTACACGAGGCGTCCAGCGCCGACTTTATCGCCCGCGGCGGACGCATTCCTGCGCCGCTGCAGAGCCTGAAAAACTGATGGTACGGGCGGCGAGAGAGCAGGATCTGCCCCGCATCCTGACCATTTACAACGTGGCGCGGCGGTATATGCGGGCGCACGGCAACACCGCCCAGTGGGTGAACGGCTACCCGTCGGAGGAGCTGCTGCGGCAGGATCTGGCGGCGGGACAGCTGTACGTGCTGGAGGACGGAGGCGGCGTGTATGCCGTATTTGCCTTCATTCTGGGCGAGGACCCGACCTACCGGCGCATCCGGGGCGCATGGCGGGACGACAGTCCCTACGGCACCATCCACCGGCTGGGCAGCGACGGCAGCCATCGCGGTGTGTTCGCGGAGACGGCGGCCTGGGCGGCCACGCAGTGCGGCCACCTGCGAGCGGACACACATGCGGCCAACGATACCATGCAGCGGTGCATGGAGCGGGCGGGCTTTGTGCAGTGCGGCGTCATCCATGTGGCGGACGGTACGCCGCGGCTGGCCTATGAACGGACAACGAAATGAGGAGGAACGATGATGGACCCTATCTTTGAGATCGAACTGGAGGATTGCCCTGTCTGCCGCGGCGTCGGTGCCGTGCAGGATGAGCAGGGCTGGAGTGTCTCCGTGTGCTGCATGGACTGCGGCGCCGAGACCGCCCATGCGGAGTATCATACGCCGGAGGAGCGGCTGGAGGCCGCGCGGCGTGTGGCGATGCTGTGGAACATGGGCAAGGTCGTCCACACCGGCGTGGGCGACTGAGCAAAATAGGCAAAGAGGGCTCCGCGGCATGGCCGCAGGACCCTCTTTTATGCCGGTGGAGAGAGAATAGGCAGAACAGAAAAGTGCCCGAGGCCCATGGCCTCGGGCACTTTTCTGTTCAGGGTTGGGGCGTCAGGCCGTACCGGCTCATGGCGTCCCGCAGGATGGCCTCGGGGTCGCAGCCGTCCACGTCCAGATTCTCCGCCATCAGGAGCTCCGTCTCGGGGATGCCGAAGCACTCCGCACACAGGGCGCGGAGGTACTGATAGCTGAATCGCGGGTCGAAGGGGCCGCCGGAGGTGCTGACGTAGTATAGCTTCTGAGCGCGGCACAGGCCCACGGGGCAGCCCGCCTCATCGTAGCGGGTGACGATGCCGGTGATGTAGATGTTCTCCAGATAGAGCTTCAGCTGCGCCGGAAAGCACAGGTCCCACAGGGGCGCGGCCAGCACGATCTTGTCCGCCGCCGCGAACTGACGGGCGCAGCGGAAGAAATCGTCGTCATAGGCGCGGCGCGCCAGCAGGGCGTCGCGGCGGGCCAGGCGCTCCGTGTTCAGCGGCAGCAGGGGCAGATCGTAGAGCCGCAGCTCCTCGTAGTCTCCCAGCGTGGCCAGCAGGGCGCGGGCCAGACGGTCCGTGCGGGAGCCGGGACGGGCACAGGCGTTGATGTAGAGTGTCATAGTGGGCCTCCTTATCACAGGGCTTCAAAGTGGTAGCGGGGCTTGCCGAGGCTCTTTTTGCCGTACTCGATGGCCTCTGCAGGGCAGTAGCAGATGCAGGCCATGCAGTGGGTGCAGTCCTTGCCCCAGACCGGCTTGCCCTCCCGCAGAACGATGTTGTTGGTGGGACATCGCCGGACACACTGGCCGCAGCCGGTGCAGGCATCACTGGCGGTGAAGGGCCCCGCCTTGACGCAGACGGCGTAGAAAATGGGGTTCACCGGCCCGCTCATGAAGCGGTCGTAGAGGTGATCGCGGGTGGGAGAGAAGGGCTGTCCGGCGCGGACGGCGGCGATGGTGCGGTCGATGTCCGGTTCCGCCCGTGCCACGATGCGGCGAGCCTCCTCCGCCTGGGGCACGCCGAACATGGCGATGTAGTTCTCCGGCATCACCAGCTGGGCCGTGCCCATGCAGGTCAGGCCCTTTTCGACGCAGAGCTGGCGGTTATAGTGGTTGGCGCGGCCGATCTCGCTGCCGCAGGTCATGACGAACCACGCCTGCTTTGCGCCGGTGAGCTCCGTGCGCAGCAGCCAGTCCCGCACCAGACGGGGGATGCGCCAGGCGTAGGTGGGGGTGACGATGACCAGACGCTCACCCGTTTCAACGGGCGAGGTGTCGCCGCTCCGGATGCGGTCATTCAGGGACAGCAGGGTATCGCCCAGCGCGTCCGCCATGCGCTGGGCCGCGTGGCGGCTGTTGCCGGTGCCGGAAAAGTACAGGATCATGTTTGCCCCTCCTTGCGGTATTTTCCTGTATTGTACCAGCGGAGGGGCAGATGTGCAAGGGGGCTTTACGGGAGGTATCCGGCATCTTCCGGCTCCGGATCACCGAATACTGTGGTTCGCTTGCTCTGCCTGCGATATAACAAAACGTGCCGCAAAAGTCAAATCGCATTTGAGAAAGAGAGCGGAAAGGGAGCCGCCCCGGACACCGAGAACGGTGTCCGGGGCGGCGGCTTTGCTTCGTGCGCCTGCTCAGTCCTCGCGCTTGCGGCGGCGCAGCAGCAGCGCCGTACCGGTATAGCTGCCCAGCGCCGCTATGCCATAGGCCAGCAGGCCCGCATCGGCGGTAGTGGGGGAGGTCTTTTCGCCGTCATCCGGCACGTGGCCGCTGTTGGAGGTGCGGCCATAGCCGATGGCGTAGGTAGAGAACTTGCTGGCGAAGATATGGATGCACTGGCCTTCGCGGTCGACGTAGAACGTGCCCTCCGCGCCGGTGGTGCTCTGGGTCAGGAGCATGGCCTGCGCCTGACCGTTACCGTCCGCGTGACAGCGCGCCACGGTGATGCTGCGGCTGCTGTCGCAGGGGAGGATGATCTCCAGCACGGTCCCCGCGTCCTTCAGCTCCGAGAGCTGGCCATTTCGGACCATGGTAAGGGTCATGTGCACAAAGCGCAGCGTCTTGTTCTTCACCAGCTCGCGGATGGCATTCTGCGCGGCGCTGCTGTCATCCTGCGGCTGCTCGCGGATGGTCATGCTGAGGGCGACGGAGGCATCACCCATGTCGGAGAACTGCTTCTCGGCCTCGGCGTCCAGACCGCCCACCACCGTGTGCTCCGTAAGGTCGGTGGGGTCCGCGATCTCCAGCTCGCTGCTGACATCCTCGCGGGGGATGCGGACGGTCAGCACCGCGTCCTTGTCCACGATCTGGAGCTTGGCGGTGACGGTCTTACCGCTGTATGCTATCACCGCGTTGTATGTGCCGGAGAGCAGCTGGCCGATGTGGAAATGGCCGTCCGCGTCGGTAGCCTGAGACTGGCCGTAGATGTCCATGCCCCTGCGGATGGTGACGACTGCACCCTCCAGAGGCTGCTCGGAGCTGCCGGTGATGCCGTATTCCAGCACAGTGCCGCCCACGTTGTAGGTCTTTCCGGCGGGCGCATTGACGGTGATGGCCGATGTGCCGCTGACGGCGGCATAGCGGCTGTCGTCCTCGGGGGTGAACAACCACTCCGCGTCATAGCTGCCGCTGGCGGGGCAGAGGGAGGGCTCCGCCCAGGTGAAGACGCCCTTCACCACGGTGTCGCCGTCCTGCATGGCGCCGGACAGGCGGATGGTGCCCAGCCGCTGGCCGTAGTCCAGGGTGGTCCTGCTGAGGGTGGGGCCGCCGACGGGAACGGTCTTGTTCACCGCGTTGAGCCGCACCGTGATGGTGATGTCCTGATAGCTGCCGGTGGTGACGATGACCCTCACCGTGGCCGCCAGACCCTCCGTATCGGTGTCCACCGCGTTGATGGCCAGCGTCAGCACACCCTTGTTGGAGAGGGTGCTGCGCATGACATCGTAATAGGTCTCATCGCCCTCGAAGTTCAGGCCGCCGTACTCCACCGCGCCCAGCTGGCAGCCGGCGGGCAGGATGGCATCCAGCACCGCGCGGAGGTCCACGCTGTATGCGGCGGCGTAGTTGTTGGTCACATCCACCGTGACGGTGGGATCGGGCAGGACACCCTTGTCGATGGTGATGTCCACGCTGCCGGTGACGGCCTCGTGGCTGGCGGCCTCAGCCTTGTACCACACAGTGTAGGTGCCCACGGCGGAGAAGGCCGGTACGGCGGGACCGTAGATGCCGTTTTCCTCCGCGCTGTACGTGAAGGTGACGGCGGAGCCGTCCACGGTGGCGGCGGAGGCGGCCATCCGGGCGGTCTGGGCCTTGCCGTTGTAGGCCAGTGCGCCGTCCTGCCGGACGGAGACGCTGGTCAGCGCCGCCTTGCCGATGGTGATGGTAAAGCTGCCGGTGACAGTCTCATGGTTGGCGGCTTCGGCCTTGTACCACACGGTGTGGGCAGCCACATCGGTGAGAGCCGGAACGGCATCGCCGTAGGCGCCGTCCTTTGTCAGACTGTACGTGAAGGTGACGGCGGAGCCGTCCACGGTGGCGGCGGAGGTGATCACCGGGGCGCTCAGGGCGGTACCGGTGTAGGTCAGGGCGCCGTCCTGACGGACGGAAACATCCGTCAGCGCGGTCTCGCGTATCGTCACGGAGGCGGTGCCGGAGGTGGTGGCGTAGCGGCTGCCGCTGGGCGTGAAGGTCCACTCGGCGGTCTGGCTGCCTGCGGGCAGGATGACGTCCGGCGTGTTCCAGACGAAGGTACCCTCCACAACGGTGTCGCCGTCCCGCAGTGCGCCGGACAGCGCGATGGTGCGCAGCGGCTGGCCGTAGGTGATGGCGGTGGGCGTAAGGGTGGGCTGGCCGGTGGGAACGATACGGCTGTCCACCGTGACGGTGACGGTGATGGTGTAATCCAGATAGTTGTCCGCGCCGGTGACATGGACCGCGATGACGGCGGTCTTATCCGCGTTGGCCGGTTCGTTCCGGAAGGCGAAGCGGAGGGTGCTGCCGCTGACGGCGGGCGCGCCGTCCAGCACGCTGTCGGTATCGGTCACATCGCCCAGAGAGGCCGCGCCGCCGTCGGCGATGAGACTGCGCAGGTCCACGGAACCGGGGTTGCCGTACATGGCCGCGCCGCTGGCGGTCACGTCGGCGTGAGGCGCCCTGTCGATGCGGAAGTAAACGGTGTCGGGGGCCAGCGCCAGCGTGTAGTTATCGGCCTTGAAGGCGCCGCGGTCCGCCAGCTTCAGGGAACCGATGGCGATGGCGTAGCTGCCCGCGTTCTTGCCGGAGGCTCTGGTCAGCGTACCGTCGAAGGCGGGGGACTCGCCGTTGGCCGCGGCAGAGACGGCGAAGGTCAGGGTGGGATCGTTCTCACCGTAGGTCTTGCTCTGACCGGCATCGGGAGTCACGGTGATGGCGGCCTTGGTGATGTCCGCCGTGATGCCGGTGGGCTGGGCGATCAGGGTGTAGTTGGCCGCGTCCGCGCCGGTGAGGGCGTAGCCGGAGAGAAGAACGGTCTTGCCGGTTCCCGCGTCGGCGTCGGCAAAGGCGGCAGCGGCACGGGCCGCGTCCACGGTCACGTCATCCCCGGCCATCAGGCCGGAGAGGACGGGTGTGCCGGTGATGACGGCGGCGGCAGTGCCGTCGTAGGTCTTGCTTTCCGCCTGCAGGCCGGTGATGGTGACGCCCTTCGGGGACACCCTCAGGGTGTAGGACGCCGCGCTCTGCTGATAGTTGGCGGTTTCCGCGGCGGTGGCGGTGATGGTGGCTTCGCCCGCCGCGTGGATGGTGACGGTGCCGTCGGAGGCCACCGTGGCCACGCTCTCGCGGCTGCTGGCGTAGGTGATGCTGCCGCCGTCCCTGCGATTGTTGGACGCCGCGTTGGAGAAGGCGTCGTCGCCGTAGGTCCTGGTCAGGCTGCCCTGCTGGGCGAAGGTCAGGGTCTGGGCCGCCTGAGCCACCGTGTACTGCACGGTCCTGTCCGCGTCAACAGTGGACAGCTGGTAGTTCTTGGCCTTGTCGCCGGTGAGACCGGTGGCGGCGGCGGTGTGAGTACCGGCGGTCAGCTCGCCGCCGGTGACGGTGACACCGATCCGGTCGCCGTTGACGGCATTGCTGACGGTGGCGGTAATCGCACCCTCATCGTCGGCGTAGATACGGCCCTCCGTGTTGTGCCACGTCAGCGTGACGGTGCGGGGCCGCACCTCCAGCGTGCCGGGCAGGAAGGAGATGTCGTAGTTGTCGGAGGTCAGGCCGCCGGGGGTGATGGTATACTCGCCCACGTCGTCAAACTGGCGGTAGGTGTGGGCGTAGGTCGGCGTTCCGTCCAGATCGTCGATGTCCTCGCCGTTGACGAAGCCCAGGAAGCTCACACCGTCGTTCATGGGAGCGGTGCCGTAGTCGATGACCGTGCTGTTGGCGGTCACCAGCAGGCGGACCTTTTCGATGGTGTAGGATACGCTGACGGAGGCTTCACCCAGCTGGATGCGGGCAATGTAGTCGCCGGCGTTGACCGGTGCGCCGGAGAGAGCGGTGGTATCCGCCGGCTTGGCGTAGTAGGTGATGATGGCGGCGTCGCCGGTGGTCAGGCTGCTGGTGCAGGACGCCGCGCGGGCCATGCCGTTGTAGAACAGGGTCTGGTCAGGGGCCGACAGCGTCACGCTGCCGCCATTGGTGTCGGGGCAGGTGCCGTCCGCGTTGGTGCAGGCGGCGGTAATGGTGGTGCCGCTGGCGGTGTAGGCCCAGCTGTGCTGGTGCTTGCGGAGATAGAGCTTATCCTGCTCCGGCATGACCACATAGCCCTGTCCGGACGCATCCGGCAGGAAAATTTTGGTGTAGTCCAGCGCTGTGTTGGACGCACCGGCGGCGAATTGGACCGGCACATCGTCCGTGGGCTGGCGGGATGTGGTGATGCCGATGCGGGCCGCCTGGGTCAGGCTGGGATCGATGGTGAGGACTCCGGAGTCCAGATACACATTTCTGGTGCTGCCGGTGACGTTGGCATCGCCGCCGATGGTCAGCGAATTCCGGCTGGAGTTGCGGTAAATACCGGTCTGGCTGCCGGTGATCTTGCCGCCCAGCATACGGAAAGCGCCGTGGTCATCGTAGATGTATGCGCCGTACCGGCCGCCGGAGATGGTGCCGCCGTACATGGTGAAGCTCTGGCTGGAGGACACGCCGTTCACGGTCTCGCCGGGCGCGGCGATCCGGCCATTGCCCCGGCAGTCGCAGAGCGTCAGGCCCCAGTGGTCATCCACCACCGCGGATACCGAGGTGTTCGTTGTGGTGATCTGCTTTCCGTTCAGGCAGAGGTTCACATCACCGGCCAGGAAGAGCCGGCCGTCCAGCTCGATGTCGGCGGCCAGATAATAATTGCCGGCGTAGAGCATGTACGAATCGCCGTTTTTGGAGGCATTGGCCCCACCGTACAGCAGCTTGCCGTCAACGGAGGTCAGGGGGATCCAGGCTGTATTGCCGTGGGCCGCGTCCGTGCAGTCCGATCTGCCGCAGACGGCGTGCTCGTGCAGGGTGCCGCTGGAGAAGATGACGCTGTCACCCATCAGCCGCTTCGTGCAGCCGGGATAGGCATCGCTGGTGAAATACGTGGAGGTATCCGCCGCCAGCCCCGTGCCGTCGGCGACGCGGACATAGCTGCCGTCGATGACGGGATCTGCCGTGGTGACGCCGATGCTGGCGCCGCTCTCCAGCGCGCCGCCCACATGAATGATCTCGCGGCGGCCCAGATAGACGTTGTTGGCCGCGCCGTCCTTGCCCAGGTTGCCGGTGATGCACGGCGTGCCGGACACGGTGAGCTTGTTGCCGGCGCACACGCCGCCGCCCTTGCTGTTGCCGGAGGTGTTGCCGGAGACCGTGCCGCCGGACAGGGTGAACCCGCCGCTGTATACGTATACACCGCCGCCGTATTTGGCATTGTTGCCGGAGACGCTGCCGCCCAGCATGCGGAACGTGCCGCGGTCCATGTATACGCCGCCGCCCTTTTCGGCGGCGCTGTTGCCGGAGATGCTGCCGCCATACATGGTGAAGGTGCCGTCGGGGTCCAGATACACGCCGGTACCGGTGAGTCCGTCGGCGTGGGTGATCCTGCCGGTGCCCTTGCAGTCGCTGAGGGTGAAGCTGCCGCCGTTGGCCAGCTTGATCGTGTTGGCGCCGTCCTTGCTGCAGATGATGTCGTAGCCGTTCAGGCACAGCACCACGCCGCCCACAGGCTGCCACTCGCTGCTCTGCGTTACGGACTGGGTCAGGTAGTAGTGACCCGCCTTGGTGATCTCGCTCAGGGAGGAAACGGCCGTCCAGGTCAGGACGTCGGTGTGCGTCTCTCCGTCATGGCTGCATGCCGTGCCGCAGAGGAGGTGCTTGTGGGGCAGGCCGTTGTAGAGGTTGACCTCGTCGCCCTCCCGCAGGATGCCGTACTGACCGCCGGCATCGCTGGTGATGCTGCCCTCGTAATAGCCATTGTCTGCGCCGGTGGCAACGGCAATATGCTCACCGATGGCGGGCGCAGCATCAGCGGTCACGCCGATGCGGGCGCTCTCGGCCAGACCGCCCTCGCCGATGGCGAAAGTCGTGCCTGCGGTATTGCCCTTGGCCAGCTGAACATTGCAGGCGCTGCCGCCATTGTCGGTGTTGCCGGTGATGGTCACGCTGCCGGAGACGGTGAAGACGCTTTCGCTGCCGACATACACGCCGCCGCCACCGTACTTGGCGGTATTGCCGGAGATGCTGCCGCCGTACATGCGGAAGGGACTGTTGGCGAAGACATACACGCCGCCGCCTGCGCCATTGGTGGCGGTGTTGCCGGTGATCTCGCCGCCATACATATTGAATGCGGTGCCCTTGCCCCCGCTGTTGGCTCCGTTGTCAAGAAGCACGCCGCTGCTGTGCTGGCTGACATTTCCGGAGATGCTGCCGCCGTACATGTTGAAGGTGCCGATGGCATATACGCCCTGACCGCTGTATTTTGTGCCGTCGGCCTGCTCCGCGTGGGTGATCCTGCCGTACTCGGCGCTGCCGCCCTTACAGTCGCAGAGGGTGAAGGTATAGTCTTTGCGGACCATGATGGTATAGCCATGGTTTGTATGGATGATGCTGTGGCCGTTGAGGCAGAGCACCACACCGTTGGCGGGCACCCAGATATCCGTCGTTTCGATGTCCTGAGTCAGGTAGTAATAGCCCGCTCTGGTGATCTCACTCAGGGAGGAAACGGCCGTCCAGGTCAGGATCTTGGTGTGCTGCTCCCCGCCATGGCTGCATGCCGTGCCGCAGAGGAGGTGCTTGTGCGGGATCGCGGTCAGCGTCACCTCGCCGGCACTGTTCAGGTCGAACTTCATTCCGGAAGCGTCCGAGATAAAGTAATTGGTGAGCTGGTCGGCTGTCACATCCGGCATTTTGGCTTTCCAGCCCTTGGTGATCAGGCCATCGTGACCGTCATTCAGCGTCACGCCCAGCTTCGAACCCTCCTTCAGCGCTCCGTCCAGGACGAAATAATCGCTGGGGTAGCCGCTTACGCTGCCCAGGCAGACGTTATTGGCCTTGCCGTCTGTGGTGGAATTGCCGGTGATCTTTACCGCGCCCTTGACATAGACGCGGTCGTTGCGCGTATACACGCCGCCGCCCGCAGTAGTGGCGGTGTTGTCGGTGATCTCGCCGCCGTACATATAAAACTTGCCGTAGCTGTTCCAGCCCACGCCGCCGCCATAGTCGGCGCTGTTGTGGGAGATGCTGCCGCCGTACATGGTGAACGACTGGCCTCCGATGGTCACACCGCCGCCGCCCTGGGCGTCGCTGTTGCTGATGCTGTTGCCGGTGATCTCACCGCCGTACATGGTGAAATAGCCGCCGCTCGTATCCACGCCGCTCTTGTTGTTGCCGGTAATGCGGCCGCCGTACATATTGAATTTGTTCTCAGTACGTATCTCTACACCGGTACCGCTGGAACCGCTTGTGCGGGTGATCTCCCCGTAGGTGCCGCTGGTCCCCTTGCAGTCGCACAGGTTCAGCGTCGCCGTCGTCCGCTCATTGCTGACACAGATCGTGCGCTTAGCGGTGGTCTGGATGCTGTGGCCGTTCAGGCAGAGGTTGACTGTCCCCGTGGCGGTGGCGATATAAGCGTCCTCCAGATCGAGGTCGGTGGTCAGATAGTAGTCGCCCGCAGGGAGCCTGTAATAATATCCGACAACGGTATTGTCGGAGGTTTTGAGTTCTCTTTTCTCCCATACCGTGCCGTTTATTTTCAGTCCCTCAGCGTCCTGCGAGATCGCATTGTCGGAGAAGGAGATGGCTTTGGTGTGGGAACCGGAAGCGGTAACAAGCCACTTCTCGCAGCCCTTGACGCCGCAGACGCAGTGGGCGTGTTCGCTGCTCTCCGCGCGCAAGGCCCATACGGACAGCGCATCGCGCTCCTCCTGGTCCGGCGCGGCGGTGTCCTTGTCGATGGTGTAGGCGCCGCCGGTATCGGTGGTGCCGCCTGCCGTCTGTGCGGCGGCATCGGACGTCTCTGCGAATGCCGCCGTGGGCAGCATGGTAAAGCAGAGCGCCAGCGCCATGAGCAGACTCAATACTCGTTTCTTCATGTGGGCCTCCTTCAGCGTATGTGCTCGCATTTTTCGGTCATGCGCGGACGTGCGGATGGGCAGCCTCGGCTGCCCGTGAAAAATCCTTGCATATTTACCGATTTT
>ERZ827043.2623-NODE-2623-length-14820-cov-2.771825_pt1 | contig 14820 bp, 16 predicted proteins | sample MGYA00519923_ERZ827043 | MGnify/ENA primary metagenome ERZ827043 (study PRJEB31778, sample SAMEA3449251) | human gut metagenome | biome: human gut; feature: human-associated habitat; material: faeces | place: United Kingdom | collected 2010/2012 ...
TCTGCTTATAGCACTCCGCACGGAGCATGTTGTTGACAGAGAAGTGCGGTCCGATCTCTCTTAAGAAATCGATGTAGTTTAAGTTCATAAGCCACTCAGCGTTGTTTACCATCATGGCTTTTCCTTCGGAGAAGTCGATGAAACGGCTCATCTGCTTTTTAAAGCAGTCGCAGTTGTGCTGTATCTGCTCCGGCGTCATCATAGACCGCATATCCGTTCTGCCCGAAGGGTCGCCTATATACCCCGTGCCGCCGCCGATAAGCGCGATAGGGCGGTTGCCTGCCATTTGCAGCCTTTTCATAAGGCAAAGCGCCATAAAATGCCCTACGTGCAGACTGTCCGCCGTTGGGTCAAAACCTATATAGAATGTTGCCTTGCCGTTATCAATCAGTTCGCGTATTTCTTCCTCGTCCGTTACCTGCGCTATAAGTCCGCGGGCTACAAGCTCATCATAAATTTTCATATTTGTTTACTCCTGTCTAATAATTCCTTTGCCGAGTTATATAAATTCTCGGTTATGTCCGCTCCCGACATAATACGGGCTATTTCCTTTATTCTTTCCTCGTTAGAAAGCGGCTCTACTCTTGTAAAGGTTCTGCCGCCCGACGAGGTCTTTTCAATAAGTAAATGGTTATCAGCCATAGCGGCTATCTGCGCCAAATGGGTAACGCATATAACCTGACGGTTGCCGGATACCCTTTTAAGCTGCGTTCCCACCTTGCCTGCCGTGTATCCGCTGATACCCGAATCAATTTCATCGAATATCATTGTGCCCACGTTGTCTTTATCAAGTAAAACGCTTTTTATTGCAAGCATAACGCGCGAAAGCTCGCCGCCCGAAGCAATTTTCGCAAGCGGCTTTACGTTCTCCCCCTTGTTTGCCGAAATCATAAATTCCGCGGTATCGCAGCCGCGTTTGGTATATCTGCCTTTTTCGGTTTTAACCGTAAAGCGCACGTCGGGCATATTAAGGTAAGAAAGTATCGAGCATACCTGCTTTTCAAATTCAGCCGCCGCCCTTTTACGCGCCGCAGTAAGCTCTTCGCCAAGCGCTACCAGACGCTCGGTCGATTTATCAAGCAAAGCGCCCAGCTCACGTTCGCACTCGTCTGAAAACCTAAGACTCTCAAGCTCTTCGCGCGCGTTTTGCAGATAATCGGTAAGCGCCTGCTCGCTGCCGCCGTATTTGAGCATCAGGCGGTCTAAAAGGTCAAGCCTTGCGTTAACGGCGTCGGGGTCTATTTCCGAATATTCGGGGTTTTCAAGAAAATCGGAAAGCTGTGCGGAAATATCACGAAGACCCTCGGCAATATTGCGAAGCTCCTCGGCTTTAGCGCTCCATTCGTCATTTTTAAGCGATAATAAAGCCTTACCGGCGTTTTCGGTCAGCGCAACGGCGCCTAAATTATCGTCTGCACCCTCAAGCGCGGCATACGCGGCGGAAAGCGCCGCTGCGGTAGCCTGATAACCGCGCGCAATTTGAAGCTTTTTCTTTAAATCCTCATATTCGCCCAAGGTTATACCGGCCGTTTCAAGCTCGTTTATCTGATAATTTAAAAGGTCGGTTTTTTTCTGTTTTTCATCTTCGTCCGTCTCAAGGGCGGCAAGTTCTTTGCGTATCCGGTTAAGCTCTCTGAACTCCGCATAATATTTGCCCTTGATCGGGTCGTCGTCCGCTACGGCGTCTATATAATCAAGATGGCTATCCGGATCCAAAAGCGCCTGATTATCGTGCTGACCGTGTATATTGACAAGATACCTGCCTATTCCCTTAAGCTCGGTTGCGGTTACAGGGCGGTTATTAAGCTTTATAAGCCCCTTGCCGCTTGCGGAAAGCCGCCTGTTTATAACTATGTTGCCGTCTTCGTCGGGCGTAACGCCGCTTTCGGAAAGCAGACCGAGCGTTTTTTTGTCAAGACAGCCGAAAACCGCAGAAACCTCTGCCGTATCGCACCCCGCACGGATAAGCTCCTTAGACGTGCGCTCGCCCAAAACCGCGTTTATTGCGTCTATAACTATCGACTTACCTGCGCCCGTTTCACCCGTAAGCACGTTAAAGCCCTCGGTAAATTCTATATCGGAACGCTCGATAACCGCTATGTTCTCAATATGAAGAAATTTAAGCATTTCTTTTCCTCTGTTATTTTATAAGCTTTTTAAGCTCGCTTGTAAGCGCCGCAGACTGTGCCTCGCCGCCGGTAACTATTATTATTGTGTCTTCACCGGCAAGCGAACCTAACATCATATCCCCAAAAAGCTCGTCAAGCGCAACGCACGCGCTTGAAGCCATACCCGTATAGCACTTAATAACCACATTATTAAGCGAAAATGCCGCGGTTTTAACCGCACGGGAAAATATTTCCCTGTAATGCTCTACCGAGTGCTGGTTAGAAGCGGAATTTTCGTTTGTAATATAACGGTAATTTCCGTCTTCGTCGTGTCCTTTTACAATTCTCAGCTCCTTAATATCACGCGATACGGTAGATTGCGTTACATTAAAGCCAGAGGCTATAAGCTCGCTTTGCAGATCCTCCTGCGTTATAAAAATCTTTTCTTTTATAAGCTCAAGTATTTTTTGCTGTCTTTTGCTTTTCATATCCGCTACATACTCCTGCCGTCTTTAAATTTGCCCGAAAGCGTTTTATAAAACGATCTGTCGTTAAGTCTTATAAGCTTAACGGTCTGCTTTGATTTTTTAATATATATATCGGTATACGGCTTTACGCCGGCAACCTTTCTGCCGTCTACCGTAAGGTAAATATCGGTACGCTTTTTTGAATACGCCTTTAATTTTATCGTATTATCCGCCCCTAAAAGTATCGGCTTTGCCGAAAGCGAATGTGAACAGATAGGCGTTATACACATATTCTCGGTAAGCGGATCTATTATCGGTCCGCCGGCGGACATTGAATATGCGGTAGAGCCTGTGGGGGTTGAAATTATAAGCCCGTCTGCGCGGTAGCTTATTGAGTCGCGCCCCAAAAATACCGAGATATCAATTATTCTTGAAATAAATCCGCTTGTTATAACCGCGTCGTTAAGGGCGTTGTACTCCCCTATCGTTTTACCGTTTTCACAAACCGAAACGGAAAGCATCATACGTTTCTCTACAAAGTATTCGCCGCTTTTAAGCTTTGACAAAAGCGAAAGCTCGTTTTGCTCTATATTAGCAAGATAGCCTACCCTGCCTGCGTTTATGCCGAGCACCGGCTTGTTATCGTATGCGGCACGCTTTGCATAGCGTATAATGGTACCGTCGCCGCCTATTGTAATTATAAGGTCGGCGGTTTTGTAAAGCTCGTTTTCGGGCAGACGTTTAAAATCACCTACGCTTATATTTTCGGGCAAAAACGCCTCTATGCCCTCATTTTTAAAAATATCGCTCAGCTTTTCAACAACCTCTGCCGAGCCTCGCTTATCAAGATTAGGCAGTATTCCTACTCTCATACCGTCACCCCTTCAGTGCCTCGTGCGACTCGTCTGCAACCTGCTTTGCCGTTTTTTCACATAAATTTTCGGCGTCATCGCTTTTTTCTATATAGCACAAGTATTCTATATTGCCTTCGGGACCCTTAATCGGCGAATAATCAAGCCCCAAAAGCGAAAAGTTATTTTCTTTAATTAAACCGATTATTTTTTCAATAACCGCAATATGCACGTTTTTATCCCTTACAACGCCTTTTTTACCCACGTTTTCCCTGCCCGCCTCAAACTGCGGCTTAATAAGGCATACCGCCCTGCCGCCGTTTTTCAAAAGAGTTCTTAAGGTCGGGAAAATATGATAAAGCGAAATAAACGAAACGTCTACCGAGGCAAAGTCGAGCGGATCGGGAATCTGCTCGATTGTAACATACCTGAAATTCGTTCGTTCAAGGTTTATAACGCGGCTGTCAGTGCGCAGCTTCCATGCAAGCTGACCGTAGCCTACATCTACCGAATAAACCTTAACGGCGCCGTTTTGCAGCATACAGTCGGTAAAGCCGCCGGTTGAAGCGCCTATATCGGCGCATACGGCTCCGTTAAGCGAAATATTAAAGCTTTTCATCGCCTTTTCAAGCTTTAAACCGCCGCGGCTTACATATTTTAAGCTTTCTCCGCGCACCTCAATAATATCATCGGGCTTTACGGTATTTCCGGCTTTATCTGATTTTTGGTTATTAACGTAAACTATGCCCGCCATTATAAGCGCCTTTGCCTTTTCGCGGCTTTCTGCATAGCCCTGCTCAAAAAGCGCGGCGTCAAGTCTCTTTTTTTCACTCATTTTTCACTCACCGCCGCAATCATACTCTCGGTATCAAGTCCGCACGCCTTTATAGCGCCCGTAACCGTAGCCGTGGGAACAAACCTATTTTCCACCGCGTGAATTTTATAAATTCCGCCGTAGCCCTCTTCAAGCAGGCGCGCCGCGCAAAGCTCCGCAATGCCGCCGCTTCGTATCCCCTCTTCAAAAAAGTGTATTTCGTTAAACTCTTTAAGCCGATCTGTCAGTTCCCGGCTTAACGGATATATTTTATTAAGCTTTACAATACTTATATCCTTACATACGGCTTTAGCCTCAAGCGCGTCCGAAAACAGCCTGCCGTATGTTACGATTGCTTTTTTACCGCCGTTTATAACGGTAAAATCACCCGAAAAGTCAAGGTCGGGCTCTTGCTTTTCGCAACCGCGCGGATAGCGTACCGCGCAAAAGCGGTCTTCCTTTGCGGCGCGCTTAATATCATTTTCAAGCTCGCTGTAATAGCAGGGAGAATAAACCGTCATATCGGGAACGGAAGCCAAAAACGAAACGTCAAAAAGCCCCTGATGGGTTTCGCCGTCCTCGCCTACTATTCCCGCGCGGTCTATAAGCAGTCTTACGGAAAAACCGCCTATTGCTATATCGTGTATGATCTGGTCAAAGCCGCGCTGTAAAAATGAAGAATACACCACAAAAAACGGCTTTAAGCCACGGCTTGCAAGCCCTGCCGCAAAGGTCACGGCGTGCTGCTCGGCAATGCCTACGTCAAAAAATCTGTTTTTAAACCTGCCTGCAAATTGCGTAAGTCCCGTTCCCGCGGTCATTGCCGCGGTTACGGCACAGATTTTATCGTCGTCCTCGGCAAGAGCGCAAAGCGTGTTTCCCGCAATATCGGAATATGTTGTTTTGCCGCTTATCTCTGCGCCCTTATCAATATCGAAGGGCGAAACGCCGTGATAATCCTTTGGGGAAGACTCTGCATACGAATAACCCTTTCCCTTTGTTGTTACAACGTGTATAAGCGAAGGTCTTGTATAGGTTTTGGCAATCGAAAACAGCTGTTCCATCGCCTTAATATTATGCCCGTCGACAGGGCCTAAATAATTAAAGCCCATTGCAGTAAAAATATTATTCTTATATATAATGCCTTTAACCGTTTCTTTTATTTGAAAAACCGCATTATTAAGCGATTTGCCTATAAACGGAACGGCGGCTAAAAAATGACTTAACGCAAATTTAAACTGATGATAATGCGGCTTATTACGCATTTTGGTAAGACTGCGCGCAAGCGCGCCTACATTTCTTGAAATAGACATTTTATTGTCGTTAAGCACAACAATAAAATTACTTCTGCCGCTGCCTGCGTTATTAAGCGCCTCATACGCCATACCGCCGGTCATAGCGCCGTCGCCTATAACCGCTATTGCGGTTCCGTTTTCGCCCTTTAAGCGCTTTGCGCGGTAAATGCCGTATGCCGCCGATATTGAATTACTGCTGTGCCCTGTTATAAACGGGTCGTGCTCGCTCTCGTCAGGGCGCATATAGCCCGAAATTCCGTTTTCGGTTCTAAGCCCCGAAAATGCTTCCGCTCGGCCTGTTAACAGCTTATGCGTATAGCACTGATGCCCTACGTCGAATATTATAGCGTCCTCAGGTGAAGAAAAGCTGCGGTGCAAAGCTACCGTAAGCTCCACCGCACCGAGGTTAGACGCTAAATGGCCGCCGTTTTTTGAAACGGTGGTTACTATTTTTTTTCTTATTTCATCGCAAAGACGCGGCAGATCCTCTTCATTAAGCCGCTTTAAATCGTCGGGCGATTTAACAGTGCTTAAAAGCTTGTATTCCAATTATAATTACAGTCCTTTAATAATTTCTGTTAAGCAAATATTCGGTAAGTTCATTTAAATAAGATGTATCGCCGGAAAAGCCGTTTAATATATCCTCAGCCTTTTTTGTAAGCAGCGCCGCCTTTTGCTTTGCGCCGTAAAGACCAAAAAGGGTAACAAACGTGGTCTTGCCGTTCTTTTTGTCGCTGCCTATCGGCTTGCCGAGCGTCTTTTCGTCAGCGGTACAGTCAAGTATATCGTCTGTTATTTGAAAGGCAAGCCCTAAATTTTCGGCGTATTCCTCTGCTTTTTTAACGGTTTCCTCATCAGCTCCCGCAAGCACAGCACCGCACATTGCCGCCGCCTCAAGCAGGCAGGAGGTTTTTTTAATATACATTGCGGTAAGCTCTTCGCCGTTTGCCCCGTTTTTTTCAAAATCAAGGTCCATAACCTGACCGCCCACCATACCGTATATACCCGCCTTTTGCGCTAAAACCGATATTGCGCGGCTTACCCTTTCGGGCGGTATATCCGCAGCATTTGCCGCCGCAAAAAAAGCGTGGGTTAAAAGGGCGTCCCCCGCAAGCAGCGCCGTATCATAACCGAACGCCTTGTGGCACGAGGGTCTTCCGCGGCGCATATCGTCGTTATCCATACAGGGTAAATCGTCGTGAATAAGCGAATAGGTTTGTATCATTTCGATAGCGGCGGCAAAATTAAGCGCGCCCTCAGCCCTGCCTCCGAAAAGGCTGTAAAATTCAAGCAATAATATCGGTCTTATGCGCTTTCCGCCCGATAACAGGCTGTATCGCATAGCGTTTACGGCTGAAGAATAGCGTTCGCCGCTTTCGGGCAGCAATTCGTTAAGCTTATTTTCAATAACGGGTATATATCTTTCAAACGGTTTCATCAGGCTTTGCTTCCTTTTCCGCTTCCGTAAGCGTTATTATTTTTTGCTTTGCGGTTTCAAGCGCTTTTCTGCAATCGCCCGAAAGCTTCATACCGCGCTCAAACAGCGCCATTGATTCGTCAAGCGTAATATCTCCGCTCTCAAGCCTTGAAACAATTTCTTCGAGCTCTTTAAGCGATTTTTCAAAATCGGTGCCTTTGCTCAATTGAAACGCTCCCTTTCAGTTACTCTGCAAACGGCTTTACCGTCTGCCAGGGTTATATCTATTGTATCGTTTTCATTCAATTCTTCAACGCTTTTAACCGCCCTGCCGTCCTTTAAAACCGCCGCGTATCCGCGAGCCAAAACCTTAAGCGGGCTCAGCGCGTCAAGCTTTGCCGCGTTTTCGCAAAGCGCGGCGTTTTTTTGCTCTATATAGGCATTAGTTAAGCTTAATATTTTATCCGCCGCACGGTCTGACCGCTCAAGCCGCGGAAAAACAAGCGTATTTAAGGGATTTGCAAGATAAGGCGACGAAACGGCGGCAATAAGCCTTGCGTTGCGGCTTTCATATGCTGATTTAAGCGCCGTGCGCATATAAAGCCTAAATTTATTAAGCTTTGCTAAAACCTCTTCACTGTCCGGCACGGCAAGCTCCGCCGCCGCAGAAGGGGTAGGCGCGCGCATATCCGCAACAAAATCGCATATTGAAAAATCCGTTTCGTGTCCGACGGCGGAAATCACCGGCACGGGGGATTCGTATATCTTTCTTGCAAGCGTCTCGTCGTTAAATTCCCGAAGATCCTCTGCCGAGCCGCCGCCCCTGCCTATAATTATCACGTCGGCCGCATCCGAGTCATAAACCCTTTCAAGCGCAGAAAGCATTTCGGGCACGGCGGACTTGCCCTGAACCGAAACGGGGCACATTATAATTCGCGCCATAGGCCAGCGCCTGCCCGTAATATTAAGTATATCCTGCACGGCGGCGCCGGAGCCCGATGTTATAACCGCAATATTTTTCGGGAATTTCGGCAGCGGTCTTTTATTTTGAGCGTCAAACAGCCCTTCATTTTGAAGCCTGTTTTTAATTTCTTCAAATTTCAGCGCTTCGGCGCCCTCTCCCGCAGGAAAAAGCTGCTCGGCATAAAGCTGATAACTGCCGTCCTTTTCGTAAATTGATACCCTGCCTACGGCTATTACCTGCATACCGTCCGACGGCGTAAACCTAACGCCCGCGGCATTAAAGCGAAACATTACGCAGCGTATGGCGGCGTCGCTGTCTTTAAGCGTAAAATACCAGTGACCGCTTGCATAATGATTTTTAAAATTTGAAATTTCGCCGATAACGGCGGCATTTTGCAGTCTTACCTGACCGTCGAGCAAAGACTTAACATAAAGGTTAAGCTGCCTTACGGAAATTACGCTGTCGTTCATTTTGCTTTTTTGGCTGCCGTTGACAAAATGCCGTTTATGAAAGAGGCGTCTTCATTTGTTGCATATTTTTTTGCAAGCTCCACCGCCTCGTTGATCGAAACCGAAACGGGAATTTCGTCTTCATAAAGCATTTCGTAAAGCGCAAGGCGAAGTATGCAAAGCGCGGTTTTTGAAATGCGGTTTATCGACCACCCGACAGAGTATTCGGATATAATGCCGTCAAGCTCTTCCCTATGCTCGTAAACGCCGGGGAAAACCTTTGTAATATACCCGTCCGGCTCAAGGTCGCGCGCTTCCGCCGCCGCCTCGAATATTTCTTCAACCGTGTTATCGTTAAATTCTTTTTCAAAAACAAGAATAAAAGCTTCTTCTCTTGCCTGCTTTCTTGTCATACCGCACCTGCTCCCATAATATATAAATAATATTATACACGATAATATGCAGTTTTTCAAGGCATAAATGCATATTTTTTAATGTATATTCTCAGGTGCTGCCGCTATTGACTTTAGATTTATTTTATAGTAAAATTTTCTTGTTTTATAAAAATAACGGAGGAAAAGCTATGGGAAATTTTTTAATGTACTTTTTGTTTGTTCTCGGCATAATTTTTATTGTTAAAGGCGGAGACTGGTTTGTAGACGGCGCCGTTTGGGCAGCCGAGGTGACCGGGATACCGAAATTTATTGTGGGGGCTACCGTTGTAAGCATTGCCACAACGCTGCCCGAAATTATTGTTTCCACCATTGCCGCCGTTGACGGGCATAAAATACTCGTATCACGCGTCGGCGATTATATCGCGGCTTCGCAGGATAAGGTAGGTATGGCGATAGGCAACGGCATAGGCTCTGTTATATGCAACACCGCAATGATACTTGCCGTAAGCATTATCTTTTTACCGATACCGATAGAAAGAAAAAGCTTTGCCCCGAAGGCTATCCTGCTTTTAGCCGCCGTAACCGTGCTGTTTTTGTTTTCCTTAAGCGGTTCTTTATCGCTCATAGGCGCGTTTGCCTTAATTTTAGTGTTTGCGGTATATATTTACGAAAATATACGTTCGGCAAAAAGCGACGTTACCCAAAGCGACAGCGAACGGCCGGAGGTTAATAAAAAATCGGTTATCGATAATATTCTGCGCATTGTAGTGGGCGCCGCCGGAATTGTCGTAGGCTCGCAGCTGCTTGTAAACAACGGCAGCAGAATCGCCGCCTTCTTCGGTGTTTCGGAAGCGGTTATAGGCGTAACGATAGTTGCGGTAGGCACATCGCTGCCTGAGCTTGTTACGGCAATAACCGCAATTGTAAAAAAGCAGTCCTCAATGTCCGTAGGCAACGTTATCGGCGCAAACGTTATCGATACCACCCTTATTTTGGCGGTCTGTTCCTTTGTTTACGGCGGCAAGCTGCCTGTTTCGGCGCAAAATATTTATCTTGATTTTCCCGTTGCAATAATCGTTTCGCTTATAGCCGTTGTTCCGACCGTTATCCGCCGAAAATTCAGCCGCGTACAGGGCGTTGTAATGCTTGCGGTTTATATACTCTATCTTGTAATCGTTGTAGGCGGACTCGGCCGTTATTTATCCTTCTTCGGCATATCCGCATAAAAAACGTAAATGCGGCGTAAACGCCGCAAAAATAAAACTTGTGGTTTATCGAGAGACTGAAACAACCCCCGTTCGGCTGAACGAGGGTTGTTTTTTTGCAATAATTTAATTATATAAGCTGTTACTCATCGTCTTCGGTTTCGTTTTTTTCGACCTGTTCGTTTACCTTAACGGAAATTTCGTGAGTCATAAACTCGTCTGCCTTTGTAACGGTAACCGTAAGATTTTTATGCTCAAAGCAGTAGCCCTCTTCGGGTATCTTGCCGGCAATCTCGGTAAGCCAGCCGTTAACGGTTGAAGCCTCGGTCTCCTCGTCCTCAAGCGAGAAAAATTCAAAGAAATCCTCAACAGAGGCGGTGCATAAAACGCGGTAGGTGTTTTTGCCGGTTTCCAAAAATTCCAAAACCTCTTCGTCGCGTTCGTCCCAAATCTCGCCGACTATTTCTTCAAGTATATCCTCCATTGAAACTATACCCGAAGTCTCGCCGTACTCGTTTACCACGATTACAAGGTGATTGTGATCGGTCTGCATATCCTTAAACAGCATATCAAGATTAACGGTTTCAGGCACAAAGACCGGCTGGTGAAGTATCTTTTCAAGGCGCCGCGGTTCAAAAGATAATCCCTTGTGTGCAGTATGCCTATTATGTGGTCCTCTTCCTCATCGTAAACAGGTATGCGGGAATAGCCCTCCTGCTCGATTATATCTATAACCTCTTCGTCCGTTGAATTTACGGTAAGGCATATAACCGATTTCCACGGCGTCATAACGTCCTCGGCGGTCATTTTATCAAGCTTAAACACATTTTTTATGTATTCAATATCGTCCTGATCAAGCGAGCCCTCGTCCGCACCGGCGTCAAGCATTAAAACAATATCCTCTTCCGAAACGGGGTCTTCCTTTTCGTGCGGATCTATGCCTATAAGTCTTAAAACCGCATTGGTAGATACGGTTAAAAACCAAATTATAGGGCTTAAAACAGCCGCTAAAAAGGATATTACGCCGCATACGGCGTTTGCAAGCTTTTCCTTGTGCTTCATAGCGATTCTTTTCGGCACAAGCTCGCCTAAAATAAGTGTGAAATAAGATAAAATTATTGTTACGGCGACAACCGCAACGATGTTCATTGTACCGGAGTATTTTGCCGGAACGTTAAACGTTTTTATAAAAAAGCCCGAAACCTTTTCGGCAAAGTTATCAGCCGCAAAAGCGGAGCCTAAAAACCCTGCAAGTGTAATGCCTATTTGTATTGTTGATAAAAACCTTGTAGGCTCCTCAATAATCTTAAGCATTTTCTTTGCTTTTTTATCGCCCTCCTCCGCAAGGGAGTGGACCTTTTTTTCGTTAAGCGAAATTACCGCTATTTCGGTTGCGGCAAAAAACGCATTGAGTGCAATAAGCACAAGCTGCAACAGCAGTTGCTTTAACATAATGAAACAAAACCTCCAAAATAAAATAAGAATTTAATGCGACTTATGCCTATCACCTGCGGTAAACCGAAAAAATGCGGTAGCCGCAAACAGTCACATAAACACGGTATTTATTTTGGATTTCGGGGGAATTTATGTGCCTGCTACTTCGGGGTAGCGGATCCACAAAACCAACTCCTTTTCAAGATATTTCTTCTATTATATTGCATATTATACAATAAATCAAGTATTAAATTACTCTTTTATATTCTCTCGCTTAACTTTTTTATTTATAAGCCTGATTTTATCCGGCAATATATACGCCGCAGGATACGAAACGGCGCAGACCGCAAGACCCGCTATAACGTCTATAATTGAATGCTGCTTTAAAAATACCGTTGATATGCTTATAAGCACCGTTAGCAGAATTATCCATATCTGGTCGCGCACATTTTTAAAGCGCCTACACTGCCATGTTGTAAACAGCACCGCAAACGAGCCTATAACATGGAGCGAGGGGCAAACGTTGGTATTAGTATCAAAGCCGTAAAGCATTTTAACTATATCAACAAAAATATTGTCCCGCGCAAACTCGGTGGGTCTCAGCTCCTGCTTATTCGGGTAAACAATATAAATAACAGTGGTTACAGTATAGGTTATAATTATAAAATACATCAGCTTTTTGAATGCAGGAACATCAAACAAAAGCGTGTAAATATGTATTCCCGCAAGAAAAACAAACCACAAATAATACGGAATTACAAAATATTCGCAAAACGGTATGCGGCTGTCGAACGACGACTCGATTGCGCGGTAATCAAGCGTTAAGCCGCGTTCCAAAAGCCAAAACGTAAGACCGTATATAGGCCAGTATATTAAAAGCAAAAGATGCCGAAATTCAGGCGTTCGTAAATTGTTCAACCGCAAATTTCTATAATCTTCCATATAAACAGTCTACATCCTTACACACATAATTATATATATTTTCAGAAGCGCAGCCGCCGAATTCTTCCGTTATTTGCAGCGACATTTTCTTAAGCTTTTCGGGGTTTTCAAGATAATCGCATACCGCGTCGCACAGTTCAATATCGGTATCGCGCATATCCGCACAGCCGTTGTTTAAGAAAAATTCTATATTGCGCGTTTCGCAACCCGGAACTGCATTTATAAACAGCATAGGAAGCGCCTTGACCGCCGCCTCGGTAGTGCTTAATCCGCCCGGCTTTGTAAGAATCAGATCTGCGGCGTCCATATAAAGCGGCATTTTGCTTGTATAGCCTATTACGCGCGTATTTTCGGAAAGCTGTTTTTTGGTAATCGATTTAAAAAGCTTTATGTTACTGCCGCAAATAACAACAAGCAGCGCGTCCTGCGGCATTTGCTGCGGCAGATCCTCTGCAAGCGTTTTTATAGGTCCGCAGCCCATACTGCCGCACATAAGCAAAACTATTTTTTTGTTTTCGGGCAAGCCGAGCTCCTTTTTAGCACTTGCTTTATCGCATTCTTCATAAAAGGCGTCTTTAACCGGTATACCCGAAGGCACAAGCTTTGACGCCGGTATTCCGTTTTGGACAAATTCGGGTATAAGCCTTTTATGCGGTATGAAATATGCGTTTAAAAGGGTTTGATTTACGCCCGGCGAACAGGTATAATCGGTTGCAACAAAGTATGAGGGTATGTTTATTTTAGAGCGTTTTTTAAGCTCGGTTATCATCATTGCCGAAAAAACGTGAGTACAGATAACGGCGTTGTAATCGCTTTGCCCCAAAAACTCTGAAAGCCCATCGCACCCTTTGGTAACAAGTTCGTATATTAAAGAATCGTCCCCGTCCTTCGGGGGATGATTTTCTTCAAAACGGTAGCTTACGCCGAAAAGCCTCGGCATTTTACGGTATATAAAAACGTGACCTTTACTTATAAGCTTTGATTTTTCGGGCGACCAAAACGCCAAGGCGTCCTTAATATCGCATTGCCAGCCGCCGTTTACAAAACGTTCCTTTATAGCCTTTGCGGCGGAGTTATGCCCCTCGCCCGTGTTACACGACAGTATCAGTAAGCGCACCGTTTATCACGGCCTCCCTTTTAAGTAATCTTTTTTTAAGCGCCGCTAAATGCGGTCTGTTATAACGCTGTATTAAAACAAACGGTGTGTTGCAGAATAAAAATACCAGTATAAGTATTATACCGATATAGTTTTTCCATATAAAATATATTCCTAACGATAAAACGCTAAGACTGTTATGAATAAATTCCGCCACGCAGGTTTCCTTAATAAGCGTGCCGACGCTTTCGCTCGTTGCGTCAAACGTAACCTTTTTAGGAAGCATATCCCGCATTATGCGGCTCATATCGGGCAGCTTTGCCTTCCATTTTCTTATGCCGAGGCGTTCGTATATTTTGCCGTTTTTTTCAAAGGAAAACGGCTTATAAGGAAAGCCCTCCTCGTTAAACCATGCGCGCGGCAGCGACTCGCCCACATAATGGGCAAGTATTCCTATAACCGCAACATAGATAACGCTTATCAGAAATCTCATCAACTTCACCTATTCGGATTCAATATCCATATGATAACATAAAACTTCGGCAGTATCAACTATTTTCTTTTTCCGTTATTGAAGCCTGTAAATTATAGTGTATAATAATAACGGTGATCGTTAATTATGAACTACAAATTTTTATTGTCCACAAAACTTTTTTGCGGTATGCCGCCAGAAAAAATAAAAAACGCCCTTTCCTGCCTTAACGCTTCGGAAAAGGAATTTAAAAAGGGCGGGATAATATACCGCGCAGGCGATACCGTTACCGAAATCGGTCTTGTAGAAGAGGGCAGCGTAAATATCACCGTAAATTTTTACTGCGGTACAAGCAATATATTCGGCCACATAGCAAAGGGAGAGATTTTTGCCGAAACCTACGCCGCCATACCTAACAAAAAGCTGATTTGCGACGTAGTTGCCGCCGAAAACTCGAAAATACTTTTTATTGATATAAACAAGCTTATAAACGACACCTGCAGCTCGTGCGGCTACCATGGAATTATAATCCACAATCTGCTGCAAATTTCTGCGGAAAAGAATTTAAAGCTTTCCTCGCGTATGATGCACACCGCGCCTAAAACGGTTCGCGGCAGGCTGCTGTCTTACCTTACGTGGCAAGCCGCAAAAAACGAAAGCCGCGAATTTCACATACCGTTTACGCGCCAGCAGCTTGCGGATTATTTGGGTGTAGACCGCAGCGTGCTTTCCACCGAGCTTTCCAAAATGCAAAGGGACGGGCTGTTAAATTACCGAAAAAACGATATTAAATTAAACAATACGCTTAATTCGGAGGAGTGGCTTTAATGAGCGTGTCGAAAAAGCCGACACGCTCCCCTACGGGAATGCCGTTCACTCGAAAATCAGAGATTTTCGGACTGCACTCTATC
>ERZ827043.2626-NODE-2626-length-14808-cov-14.775774_pt1 | contig 14808 bp, 15 predicted proteins | sample MGYA00519923_ERZ827043 | MGnify/ENA primary metagenome ERZ827043 (study PRJEB31778, sample SAMEA3449251) | human gut metagenome | biome: human gut; feature: human-associated habitat; material: faeces | place: United Kingdom | collected 2010/2012 ...
TCGTTATAGGATGGTAGGATGCTGCATGCCTACACTATTGCTGAATAGTTACTGCACAGGAAAATAACCGTTAAAAGTTATTAATCTGTTGCCAGTTCCCCATTATATTGCTAACTTTGCAGGACGAAGTGGAAACGCTGTTCGTATGCGGCTGAAGTGTGGCCGAACGAAGCATCCGCTATAATGAAAAAGAGATTAATTCAAATTCATTAATAACTAAAAATTAATTTTCATCAAAATTATGGCAACACAACAAAAAGCTGCAGCCCCCAAGAAGAACTCTGAGGGCTTTCAGGGAGTAAGAGGCGCATTCTGGATTATCGTGGTCTGCGCTGCTATCGCATTCACGCTGTTCTTCACTTGGTTCGGCGCAGGTATACACTTCGAAGGCGGTGTGACCTCTGGTGCTCCGCGTGATGTTTGGGGTACTATCTTCAAGGGTGGTATCGTCGTGCCTGTCATCCAGTCTCTGTTGCTCACGGTGCTCGCTATGGGTATCGAGCGTCAGCTCGCTCTGAAGACCGCTTTCGGTAAGGGTGCTCTTCCCAAGTTCGTCCAGAACATCAAGGCCGCTCTCGCTGCCGGCGACATGGCTAAGGCTCAGAAGCTCTGCGATCAGCAGCGTGGTAGCGTGGCCAACGTGGTTAGCGCTTCTCTCGCCGCCTACAAGGACATGGAGACGGGTGCCAACGCTTCTCTGAAGAAGGCTCAGAAGGTCGCCAAGATCCAGCAGGCTCACGAGGAGGCTACTCAGCTTGAGATGCCGACCCTCACGATGAACCTCCCGATCATCGCTACGATCGTTACGCTCGGTACGCTGACTGGTCTGTTCGGTACTGTGACGGGTATGATCAAGTCCTTCTCCGCAATGGGTGAAGGTGGTGGCGCTGACTCTGCTGCCCTGTCAGTCGGTATTTCTGAGGCTCTTATCAACACCGCGTTCGGTATCGGAACGTCTTGGTTCGCTGTGGTTTTCTACAACTACTTCACGAACAAGGTGGACAAGTTGACTTACGCCCTCGACGAGGTTGGTTATTCTATCGCTCAGACATACGAAGCAAACCACACGGAAGAGGCTTAATTTTTGCTGACCCTTTTAAAATTTTATCGCTATGGGTAAAGTAAAAATTAAGAAAGAGGACGTCTGGATCGACATGACTCCGATGTCGGATGTCATGACGCTACTCCTCACTTTCTTCATGCTCACCTCCACGTTCGTGAAGCCTGAGCCTGTGAAAGTGAACGTGCCGAAGTCTGTGTCGCAGATAGACGTTCCTGCTAATGACGTAATGACGATCCTCGTCAATCCGGTCATGGGACCGGACAACAAGCCTACGGGTGAGGGTCAGGTGTTCTTGCGCATCGACAATACGAAGGTGCTCGGTGGCATGGCACAGGATGTGGGGCTCAACCTCACGCCGAAGCTCATGGAGACCTTCAAGGCCGAGACCACGTTTGGTGCGCCTCTCGACAAGCTGCCCGGCTACCTCGCTATGGCTCCTGGCCAGCGCTCGAAGATGCTTCCCAAGATGGGTATCCCTCTTGACAGTATCAACGGCGGACAGAGCGAGTTCCAGCAGTGGGTCTATGCCTATGAGAACCAGATGGGAACGGTGGACAACGTGAAGATTGCTATCAAGTCTGACTCACGTACTCCGTACAAGACGGTTCGCAAGGTGATGGACGAGCTTCAGGCACTGGGTGTCTCCGACTATTATTTGATAACTGAGTTGAAGAATAAGCAGGAGGATTAATAATGGCAAAGAAAAAAGAAAGCAAACAGAAGAAGATCAATGTCCGCGTCGACTTTACGCCGATGGTGGATATGCTCATGCTGTTGATTACCTTCTTCATGCTCTGTACTACGCTGAGCAAGCCGTCCTCCATGCAGATTTCCATGCCTGCCGACGAGCAAAACCAAAACGAGAAGGATCAGAAGGAGGCCAAGCAGAGTGCTACTGTAACGCTCTATCTGGCTGCCGACAATAAGATCTATCACGGTGAGGGTATCCCTAAGTACAGTGATCCCAACTGGATTAAGGAGACCACCTGGGGCGACACGGGACTTCGTGACGTGCTTCGTAACCACATTACGGAGGAGCGTGTGAAGCCGGTCGTCGTGATGGAGCATGCTGTCAAGGAACTTTTGGCTGAGCAGAAGGCCAATCCCAAGAAGATCACGGACGCTGTCTTCAAGCAGAGAATGAGTGACATCAAGTCGGGTAATCTCAAGAACAAGAAGATCACCCCGCTGACGATCATCATCAAGCCGACGGACAACGCTACGTATCGCAATGTGATTGACGCCCTCGATGAGATGCAGATTTTGAATATTGGTATTTACGTGATTGACAAGATCAACGATCAGGACCGCGAGTTGCTCGCCCTGAAGAAGATCAAGTTGTAATGTCGCGTAAGTTAACGATTAAAAAGAAAGAATACAATGGCAAAGATAGATCTTTACGATCCTAAATGGGTCGACATGGTATTCGCTGGAAAGAACCAGGCTTACGGTGCCTATGTGCTCCGTAAGGGTACTTCCAGTCGCAATATCAAAGCCTTGCTCATTCTGATTTGCGCTGCAGTCCTCATCGGTGGATTCCTCGGTTATCTCGTTTGGAAGAACAAGCATGATGCTGAGTTGCTCGCAGAGTATAATCAGAAGATGGAGCTGAAAGCGCTCCAGGAAGCACAGAAAGAAGCTGAAAAGCAGAAGGATAAGCCGAAGCCGAAACCCAAAATCGAGCCCGAGAAGATCGTGCCTGAGGTGAAATCGACGAAGGTGAATACCGTTCCTGTCATCAAGGAGGACGACAAGGTTGATGAGTCCAAGATGATGCAGACCATGGAGAAGCTGGTCGATGACAAGCGTTCTTCAGGTGTTGAGGAGGTGAAGGGTACTGACAACGCTACTGCTGTTGCCGCTGCTCCTTCCGTTGCTACCCCTGCTGAGGTTGCACCGCCGCCTCCCCCTGTGAAGAAGGAAGAGCCGAAGCCTGAGGTTAAGGAGGTCGAGAACAAGATCTTCACCGTGGCTGAGCAGATGCCTTCGTTCAAGGGTAACGTCAACTCTTGGTTGTCAAGCCACTTGCAGTATCCGGCTGTTGCCGCCGAAAACGGTATCCAGGGCCGCGTTATTGTGAAGTTCGTCGTCGGTAAGGACGGTAGTGTGAGCCAGGCACAGGTGGTACGTGGCGTGGATCCCGCTCTCGATCGTGAGGCACTCCGCGTCGTGAACTCCATGCCGAGGTGGAACCCGGGTATGAACAATGGTCAGCCCGCCAACGTATGGTTCACGTTGCCTATCAACTTCAAGCTTCAGTAATATCAGATTCTGAACACTACGTTTCTTTATGAAGAAATACACATTCTACATTTCAATTGTAGGATTACTCATTGCTGCCTCGGCCGTTCTTTCTTGCTCCAACAAGAAGAACGACCGAGGTGGTCGTACTGATACTCCTACATCAGGCACCATCACCTTCTATGCGGATGAGAGTTTTAGCCCCATCATCGAGGAGGAGAGAAAACAGTTTGAATATACCTACCCGAAGGCACATCTCAAGGCGGTATATACGGACCAAAATACGGGTATGAACCAACTGATGGCTCTGAAAACGTGTCTGCTCATCACCTCCCGCGACCTGACCAAGGGCGAGAGCGCGATGTTTTCGACCAAACAGACCAAGGCTGTTTCCTTCCCTATCGGCTATGATGGCGTAGCCCTTATTGTCAATCGAAACAACACAGATACTCTCATCACCGAGGCGGCTGCACGCAAGATATTCAGCGGCGAGGTGACGAAGTGGAATCAAATATACAAACATTCATCTCTCGGCGATATCGAGGTGGTGTTCGACAATCGTGCCTCTGGCACGTTGTTCTGGGTGGAGGATTCCTTGCTTGGAGGCAAGCATATCACTCAGAAGAATATTGTCGCAGCCAAATCGAGCAGGGGCGTGATCGACTATGTCAAGCGGACTCCCAATGCCATTGGCGTGGTGGGTTCCAACTGGATCAGCGACACCCGCGACAGTACCAATCTCACCTTCTTGAAGGACATCACGGTGATGTCGGTCTCTACGCAGGACGAGGCTACAAAAAGCAATAGCTTTAAGCCTTATCAGTATTATCTGCTCAATGGTTACTATCCCTTCTGCCGTACTATCTACTGCATCGTAGTTGACCCCTTCCGTGCCTTGCCATGGAGCTTCTCCAATTATATCACGGGACCGATCGGCCAGTTGATTATCTTGAAGTCGGGCATTCTGCCCTACCGTGGTGACATTCAGGTGCGACAGGTAAATATTAAGCAATAGCATTAAACCTTTTCAAGGCTGTGATGTCATAGAATCAAACAGCCTTCAGAGAGTGAGATAACGAGTGTATTAAACAAAGAAATTCTTTAAGAGTATGAAAGTCAAAAAATATCTTTTAGCTGGTGTGCTGACGCTGAGCTTGTCGGCACCCGTTTTCGGACAGGAAGTGAGTTATCAGGAAGCCCTCAAGCCCATTGCTGCGGCCCTCAACGCTGATCCCAACAACCCCAAGGCTGCCAAGGATCTGGTGAAGGACTATCTGAAGGAGTACAAGAAGGATGCCGATGCCATCGTTGGCTTGGGTACCATCTATCTTCAGGTTCATAATTTCGAGAAGGCACAGGAGATGGCTGACCTCGTCTTGGCCAACAAGAAGATGAACCAGAGCAATGCCTATATGCTCTTGGGTGACATTGCTGCCCTTCAGGACAGTGTAGGTAATGCTGGTGCTGCCGCCACGCAATATCAGACGGCTATTAGTATTGATCCGCAGAACGTTCTCGCCTATGAGCGCTATGCTCGCGTCTATCGCCACGTCAGTCCTGAGACGGCTGTGAAGAAGTTGGAGGAGCTTCGTCAGGTAAAGCCGGACTATCCCGTCGAGGTGAAGGCTGCTGAGATCATGCTCGCCGACCAGAAGTATGCCGAGGCTGCCAAGTGGTTTGCCAAGGCTCCGAAGACCCAGCTTGACGAGACGGCCTACTACCAGTACATCGTAGCTGAATTCTATTCTGGCAACGCTAAGAATGCGCTCGAGGTAGCTCGTCATGGTCTGCAGAAGTATGCCGGCAGTGAGTATCTGAGCCGTCTTGCCGTCATGGCTGCCGTTGATCAAAACCAGTTCCCTGAGGCCCTGACCTACAGCGAGAACGTGATGCGCGGTAAGGAGCAGAAGAATTATAACGACTATTATTACTATGGTCAGGCTCTGGCCGGCAACGACAAGTTCCAGGAGGCTATCAATGCCTACAACAAGTGTTTGGAGTTGAAGCCGGGTGAGGTTGATCCGCTCAGCAAGTTGTCTGCCGCTTATGCTGGTTTGGGCGACGGTGACAAGGCCTTGGATTTCCAGCGTCAGTACCTGGAGAAGGGCACCAATATCACCTCTACCGACTGGGCTGATTTCGCTGGCATCTATATCAAGATGGGTGATCAGGTTGACAGCCTCGACCACGCCAAGGCTGTTGGCTATTATACGCAGGCCATGGATGTCTATGAGAAGATGACCGAGAAGTTCCCCACCTTGAAGGATTGGTGCTGGGTGGCCGAGGCTTCGGTCGCTCTCGGTAAGTTGAAGGATCTTGACAAGGTTCGCGATCTCTATACGAAGGTCGCAGAGTATGAAGAGGCCAAGGCAGACAAGAGCGATGCCAATACGAAGAACTATCTCTCTGCTGCTTATTACTTCCTCGGCTACTACTATGCTGGCAAGAATGATGCAGAGACGTCGAAGAGCTATTTCGAGAAGCTCATTCAGATCGACCCCGAGAATGCTGAGGCTAAGAAGGCCCTTGGCTTGGAATAAGATAGAACGTTACAATATGTGATATAGAAATATGCGTGTATTGCTTACTTGTGATACGCGCATATTTTTTTCGTCGAATAGAAGCCCGATGCTCTTGGCTTCTGCTATAAACAAATTATTAATGACTCACCGTTTCTCCATCTTCACGCTCGCATCCCTCCTTCTGTTGGTTTGTGTCGGCACTTCGGCCAAAAAGCGTACCTTCAATGAGGCAAAAGCTATTGCGCAGCGTCAGGCAACCAGCCTTGGCGCCACACTCTCCTCTGCCTCCATCGAGACTGCTAAGCGTCTGAACGCTTCCCCTGCAACAGGCGAATCTCGTGCCTATTATGTTTTTCCGCATGATAAGGGAATGGGATTTACCATTGTCTCTGGAGACGACCAGTTGCCCGAAATTGTAGCCTATTCCGATCGTGGCTCTTACGATGTGGCCCACCTTCCCGATGGCTACAAAATGTTTCTTGAGCTCTACAGCGACATGGTTGATGGGTTGGCTCAGGGTCAGCCATCAGCCATGCAGACGGCATCCCAGGCTCAGCGCCGATCTCAGGCCAAGGCCGCACGACCCGTCGTAGCTCCTTTGCTGGGTGACAGAATGTGGAATCAGTATGCTCCCTTCAACAATCTCTGCCCGAAGGACGGCACCAAGCAGACGGTCACCGGCTGTGTGGCTACGGCATTGGCGCAGGTCTTTGCTTATTGGCGTTTCCCTGAAGCACTCATGGCAGATATCCCTGCTTATACGACCCATACCAAGCGATTGAGCGTGCCGGCCATTGAAAAGGGTGAACCCTACGATTGGGACAGAATGCTCGATATCTACGAGGAAGGCTACTACTCGCAAGAGGAAGCCGATGCTGTCGCCAAACTGATGTTGCATTGTGGTGCAGCACTCCAGATGGACTATACCAGTAGCGGTTCTGGAGCCAATATCTTCCTTGCCAAACTCACGAAGTATTTCGGTTATGACGCTGAGACCATGCAGGAAGTGGAGCGCGACAACTATTCTTTGGAGGACTGGATGAACCTATTGGATGCCGAGCTGCAAGCTAAGCGTCCTGTCATGTATAGCGGCAACAGTTCTACCGTTGGCCACCAGTTTGTTTGTGATGGTTCCGACGGCGATGGTCTTTATCACATCAACTGGGGTTGGGGTGGTTATCAAGACGGCTATTTTGACATTTCCCTCCTCAATCCTGACAAGGGAGGTGCTGGATCTGGCTCGGATGCCGACGGCTATACCAATGGTTGCCGCGCGATCATTGGACTTCAGCCTGGCGATGGCACGGTCACGGTAGAGCCGCTGCTCTTGGTCAGTGCCACGACCAACGCGGAACCTGGCGAGTACGAAAGGGAGAATGCTACCATTTATGGCCATACTGTGGAGGCACCCTTGGTCAAGGATGGCGATGCCATATTCACCTATGGAATACAGAACAATGGCGAATCAACCTCTCTGATGTATAGAATGGATATGTGGGGGTATCCTTCCAAAACTTATCAAAATAAGATGGAGACAACCGACTTGCCGGGCAATGGCGCAATTACCTATGTCTCGACGAGCGTTCTGCCGGAAGATTTTGATGGCGACCGTAGCATTACCTGTATCTTCAATGCCTATGTTAACGACATGTATGACTATCTTCCTTCCTCGATGGACGAATGGAAACTCTATATCTTGGATCCTGACATGAAGGGCTATAGCTACCGAATGAATCCTGCCCAGCTCTTTGTCTATGTGGCTGGCGATACGCCTTCTGCCATCCAGCAGGTCGGAGAATCGGAACTTAATCGTTTCTACGGCGACCAGGGCGAGTTGGTGGTCATTGCCAATCGCTCGGGAGTCGTTCCCGTTTTTGGACTCGATGGTCGCAAGGTGTGCGAGGTCAATGCAGTTGGCGGTAGCACGGTTCGCGTGCCCCTCAAGGCTGGCGTCTATATCGTCAAGGGCCGTAAAGTTGTCGTAAGATAGACGTAGATAATTAATAGGTGGGGTAGGCGTTGCTCGTTTACCCTTTTGCAGTCAAGGTGTCCCGAAGCAGAAGCTCATTGGTCGTGAGCATCCATCGGGATACCTTGATTTTTTCCTTTTTATAGTGTCTGCGCAGCGTCCCTCTAAATGAGGTGTCAGGTGGGGTAAAAAAGTAAGTTAAGTTCATGAGCCGATGAAGTTAACTTCGTAGGCAGATGAAGTTAACTTCGTGGGCCGGTGAAGTCAATATGCTTTTTTTGGGTGAAATGGAAGGGTCAATACCGCCTTTTGTCCTTGCGCATCCTGTAGATAAAATCTCCCTCAAGATAAAATGTGGTCTGTTGCGCCCTCGTTTGAACCTTTTTTATTAACTTTGTACCCTAAAACCAATATCGAGAGAAGCGGAGAGATGGAGAATGCTTTCAGCGAAGTAATAGGCCAGCAGGACGTGATACGTCGTCTGGTGCAGACCGCACGCGAAGACCGTGTCCCCCAGGCGTTGCTGTTTTGTGGCGCGCCCGGTGTGGGCAAATTGGCCTTGGCGATGGGTTTTGCGGCCTATCTGCTTAGCGAAGGTACGCCGTCGCTGCCTGTCACCGCCCCCAATGCGCGGGCGATGTTGCGGCTGTGGGAGCACCCTGACCTCCATTTCACCTTCCCCACCATCAAGAAAGCTGGATCTTCGAGCGACTACAAGCCCGTCAGCGACGACTATGCGAAACCCTGGCATGAGCTGATCATGCGCAGCCCATATTTCACTATTGAGCAATGGCTTCGTCAAATGGGGGCAACGACCCAGCAGGGTATCATCACGGCCCGCGAGGGCGACGAGCTCTTGCGTAAGTTGTCACTCAAGTCGAGCCTTGGCGGCTATAAGGTGAGCATCATCTGGCTGCCCGAGCGTGCCCGAGCTGAGTTCTCCAATGGTATCCTCAAACTCCTTGAAGAGCCACCCCAGCATACCGTCTTTATGTTGGTAAGCGAAGAGCCCAACCTCTTGCTCGACACCATCCGTAGCCGTACACAGCGTATTGACGTGAAGGCCATAGACGAAGCCGAACTGGTCCAGGCTCTTCGCGACCGAAGAGGTCTTGACGACGAGACCGCAAGGCAGGCCGCCCATGTGGCGCAGGGCAGTTGGCTGCAGGCCATGCAGCTCCTTTCTCCCAACAATGAGAACACCGAGTTTTTCGAAATGTTTCAATCGCTCATGCGGTTGTGCTATATGCGGAGGATAGGCGACCTGAAGGCGTGGAGCCAACAGGCAGCAGAAATGGGACGCGAGAAGGAGAAGCGGATGCTCACCTACTTTATCGAGCAGGTGAGGGAGAACTTTATGTATAATTTCCATATTCCAGAGCTCTGCTACCAGTCGCGCGAAGAGGCTGCTTTCTCCCGCAATTTCGCCCGTTATATCAATGAGCGCAATGTGATAGAGATCAGCGAGTTGTTTGCTACGGCTATCCGTGACATCGGTCAGAATGCCAACGGAAAAATCGTCTTCTTCGATATGGCGTTGAAACTCATTGTACTCATCCTGAGATAATAAACGAATCAGAAAGTAATTATGGACTTTAAAAATATGAAATATGAGTTGTGGCGCGGCACCGACCGTGGCTTGTGCGGCCGTGGTTGTGGACGACAGGACCACCAGTTGAACACCTACGACTGGCTGGCTGACGTGCCGGGCAACAACGCAACGACCGACCTTGTGGAGGTGCAGTTCAAGAACACGCGCAAAGGTTATTACCACAACGTCAACAACCTTGACCTCAAGAAGGGCGACATCGTGGCCGTAGAGGCCAATCCGGGTCACGACATTGGTGTAGTGACACTCACAGGACAGCTTGTGCGGCTTCAAATCAAGAAGGCCAACATCAAGTCTCCCGAAGACATACGTCGTATCTACCGCATAGCCAAAGAGGCTGATATGGAGAAGTATGCCGCAGCGAAGGCACGTGAGCACGCCACCATGATCCAAAGTCGCGAGATAGCCAAGGGACTGGGGCTGAAGATGAAGATTGGCGACGTGGAATACCAGGGTGATGGTAACAAAGCCATCTTTTATTATATTGCCGATGAGCGTGTAGATTTTCGTCAGTTGATCAAGGACCTTGCAGCCGCTTTCCACGTTCGCATTGAGATGAAACAGATCGGTGCGCGCCAGGAAGCTGGCCGTATCGGTGGAACAGGACCTTGTGGACGCGAATTGTGTTGTGCCACATGGGTGAGAAACTTTTCCAGTGTCAGCACCAATGCCGCTCGTTTTCAAGGGGTCAGTCTCAATCCTACCAAACTGGCGGGTATGTGTGCCAAACTTAAATGCTGTCTCAACTATGAGGTCGATGACTACATGGAGGCTGCACGCCGACTGCCGAGCCGGGAGGTGTCACTCTTCACCCTGGACGCGGAATACTTCCTGGTGAAGACGGATATTCTTAGTGGCGAGTGTACCTATTCGACCGACCGTAAGAAGATGGCTAATGTGGAGACGATTTCGGCTCGTCGAGCACGTGAGATCATCGAACTCAACCGTCAGGGAGAGAAGCCATTGTCGCTTCTTGATGATGGTAGTGTGAAGCCAGAGGCCAAATCGGCCGACTTGCTGGCCGATGGCGACCTCAGTCGTTTTGATAAGTTTCAGAAAAAGAAGAAAAAGAAGAAGAAACCCAGCGCTGCCCAGCCACCTCGACAGGGAGACGCCTCTCGTCGTCCGCACCCACAGGGCAAACCGCGTGGGGATAGACCATCGCGAGAGGGAGGTCAGCGTGGTGAGGGCAGGCAGCGTCCCATGGAAAGATCATCCCAACAGCCCCGTCGTTCCCATGAGAAGGCTGCTGAGACGGGCGAGACACAGCAGCAACGTCCGCCGATGCCTCCTCGTCATGGAGAAGTGAAGGAAAACGCAGGTGGAAATGAAAGCAAATAGAACCTTTATGGCAGCCATTACCACACTGGTGATGGCTGTCACGCTATTGGCCAGTTGTCGTGATGCGCGCGTCTATGACCATTTTGAGCCAGTCAATGACGACGGGTGGGGACGAAATGACACCGTCCGCTTTGCCATTTCGCGCCAGAAGAGTTGTGAGGTGGATGTCAATCTGAGCCTTCGTGTCAACCATCGTTTTCCCTATCGCGACCTTAGTTTGATAGTCTGTTACGAGACTTACCCGTCTGGTAACGTCGATCCTGATACTGTTCAAATTCATGTCCTCAACGAGAAGGGACAGCCTATCGGCAGGATGGGTATCACATCGGCTTCTATTTCTGCTAAAGTCAAGGAACTGAATTTGCGTGATGGCGACTCTCTCTACGTCACCGTCCACCACAATATGCGACGCGACCAACTGACGGGTGTCTCGGATGTCGGTTTGCAGTTGGTGAAACATTAAGCTATAATCAAAATTGCAACATGAAGATAATAAGAATAGTAAGCCTGTTGTCCTTGCTTTGCGCTTTTTTCTCCTGCCATGCACAGGACCGTGGGTTTGAGAGCGTCTCATCGGATGCTTTCGAGAAACTGATAGCCGATACCTCCGTAGTGCGCTTGGATGTTCGTACGGCAGAGGAGTTTGAGGCGGGCCATATCGAAAACGCGATCAACATCGACGTACTCAAAGATGACTTCGAGGCGAATGCCCTCTCCATACTTCCGGTGGGCAAGGTGTTGGCGGTCTATTGCCGTAGCGGGCGACGAAGTAAGAAAGCCGCTCACATCCTTGTCAAGAGAGGCTATAAAGTCATAGAACTCGACCAGGGGTACAATGGATGGGTCGAATCGGGCAAGAAAGTGGTAAGATAACAATAGAGGTATTCAAAGGGATAGCTGAAAGCAACTTGCCACACATCGTGAGATGAGAAAGCACGAAACCGCCGTGTGAGGAACCGCACGTACGGTGGTATGGGAGATCGGTAAATGTGAAAATAGAAGGCAAATGTCTTTCTATGATTAGCATTTACCTCCTATCCGATTTTCCTTGATATTGTATAATTTCTAGGCGCAACATATTTTTTATTCACGTTTTTTGTATCAAACGGCATCAAAAATGGCCCTTGTTTATACAAAACACTTGACTTATAGAAGTTTTTTGGTTTAAATGATCTTAAATTTATGCATAGGTATTGATATTTCTGGTCATTCTTGCTGAAATCTCATTTGTTTTCTCTATCTTTGCAGACGGATTGTATAGCCAGACTGCAGTTGTCGCTGTAAGACGAGCTCTTTCATGACAACCGAGTCGGCAGCCTACGCCGTGCTGAGTGTAGTGAAGTCAACCATGACATATCTATACGAAAGCGGGCTTTGGGTGGGAAGACAATCCAGACATAATGGAAGGCGTTTATCGACGCTGTGTTTAAGGCGGACCGAAATCTAGCAAATTCACGGTAATATTATTGTCTTGAACGTGGTCAGCGGTAGATGTCCCGGGTGTGATTATATCAATCCCGTGGAGACCTGTAAGCATGGATTGTACCCTTTCGGGTGCGGTCAAATGTGTTATATAGGTCTCTTTACGGACATGGTTTTCATATCGGCGTGGGCTCTGACGTTGTCTGTTCGACAATAATAGGCAATTGCTAGAGCCTCGGTTCGTGGAATAGACAACAGGACGATTCCACGCTTTTTTCTGTCAATTTATTAACTGGGTTCTGCTTAGAATAAGTTAACACCGATATGAAAGTCGATGAACGTGCATTAAAAGATGTACACACCGTAGGAGGTGGTGAAACTCCTCCCTGTGTTGGACTTACCTCCAACACCCTCCCCAAAGCTCAAAGCACTGTGTCTGCGGAGAGTTCACAAACAGGGGTGTCCACCAGAAATGCACATATAGCAGTAAAGCCTAAAGCGCAAAAAGAGGAAGATGTTCCTCATTGGTATGCCTTACGTACCACTTATGGCAGAGAGAGAAAGGCATACGACTACATGACTGCCAAAGGCATTACGGCTTTCTATCCTACCATCGATACGGTTAAACTTATAAATGGTAAGCGCAAAGTTGTTACTGAGTCACGTTTACCTAACATCTTTTTCGCTCACGGAACAGAAGAACAACTCAAACTTTTTGTTTACGACAATGTAAACCTCCCATTTCTTCGTTTTTATTATCATCATACCCATATTGGCAGCAGAATAGAGAAAACTCCATTGATTGTTCCCGACTATCAGATGAAAAGTCTCAAAATTGCGTGCGCTTCAGAGGAAGATGATGTTATCATTGTCTCTGGAGAAATCCAGAAGTTCGAGAAAGGGCAGTTGGTACGAGTTGTAAAAGGTGAGTTTGAAGGTTTTATGGGAATAGTGGCACGTCATAAAGGACAACAGCGAGTGGGCATTGTCGTGGACAACTTGCTGACTGTCTTGACAGCATACGTACCGAGTGCTTATTGTGAAGTGGTAGAGAAAAGACAGAAGTAAAAGGTTCGTATACCTTAATTATATAGATATAGCAATGATTGTAAAAAAGATATTCACACAAGATTTGCAGATAGCCAAGTCATTGATAAACAAGGATGAAATAGTTACACGCAAATACTTTTACCAACAATGCTATCCTCTGTTTAAGTCCATATATGAGAACTACTATACTGATTGTGCAAATTGCAAGGAGTTTATGGACGAGATATACATTGTTGTTCTCGCTCCAAGCAAAGCAACAGGGAAATGTCAGATGGAGAACTTCAGAGGTGAGAGTACATTGACGAGTTGGTTGAAAACTGCCTGTCTTTTTTACTGCTACAAGCAGTATGAAGCTAAGGCAAGATTGCCAAAACATGAACAGATTTCTCATTCTTATGTAAGCGATAAAGATGACTATAGTGATAGAACAGACTCGATTTATGGCTCTATAGAGATAGATTTTTCAAATCTCAATCGTCAAGATGCTCTGACAATCATCAAGCAGATGCCCAACAAACGATATAGTGAGTTGATTCGTCTGCGTTATTTGGAGCTGAAGACAAATGAGGAAACCGCAAAAGAATTGGGTATGTCAATGGAGAACTATTATAACAAGCATAAACTCGCAAAGGAACAATACGAGCGAATAATCAGAAAGGAGGAACTGCATGGATAAAAACCAAAGCATACCTCTAAGTATAGAACGCTTTGCTGCCTACCTTGACAACAATTTGTCTGATGGCGAAATGCAAGTTATCGACAACGTGGTGAATAAAGATGAATCGCTGAGCCAACTTGTTTGTCTGTCAAAGGAAGCAGATACATTTATGGCTGATTGGCAATCAGAAGACATTCCTTTTGATACCAATTCAATAGATTTTGAATTACCACAAATCGATGCTAATCATGTCTCTGATTATGGCTCTGATTTTGATATTTTGGATTTTCCTGATAATAGCAGTCATTTGACTAATAAAGAAGATATGATACTGGGCCAATTATCACCTAATGACATTCAGCAACAATATCCTGACACATGTGCCATAAAGTCGCAGCAAATTATATTGCAATCGCATGACATAGACATCAGTGAGGATGAACTCGTCAGAGAATCCATCGAAAAAGGATGGTATACTCCTGGGGCTGGAACTGCTCCGTCAGAAGTAGGGAATTTGCTTGAGGAGCATGGTGTAAGTGTAGGCCGTTACGAACATGCATCCATTGATGACATTGCAGCAGAACTTGCAAAAGGGCATCAAGTAATAGTAGGGGTTGATTCGGGTGAATTGTGGACTCCAGGAACATACGAGAATCTTGAAGATTTTATCATAGGCAATGGAGCTGACCATGCACTTATCGTAAGCGGAATAGATGTTAATCCTCTGACAGGAGAAAGGGAGGTTACGCTTACCGACCCGGGTACGGGAGAAGTGGCACATATCTACACAGCCAACGAGTTTGAAGATGCATGGGATGATTCCGATAATTTCATGGTAACTACAGATTTTTAATAAAAATAAACACATTATGAATTGGAAGTAACTATTCAGCAATAGTGTAGGCATGCAGCATCCTACCATCCTATAACGAC
>ERZ827043.2651-NODE-2651-length-14680-cov-13.693333_pt1 | contig 14680 bp, 16 predicted proteins | sample MGYA00519923_ERZ827043 | MGnify/ENA primary metagenome ERZ827043 (study PRJEB31778, sample SAMEA3449251) | human gut metagenome | biome: human gut; feature: human-associated habitat; material: faeces | place: United Kingdom | collected 2010/2012 ...
CCAATCTTCGGAGCGGTTGCATTCGCACTTTTCGCAGCATCAAGCGTGGGATCGGTCGGCGGACAGACAATCCTGCTTTCCACATTCACATGCGGCATCAACTTCGTATGTGCGCTTTATCCGGAATCAACGAACATGGGTATCTGCGAAATGGCAGGTGTTCCGTTCAATGTATTCTTCAAACAGTGGCTTAAGACGCTGCTGCCGATACTCATCGTTGCAATCATCATAATTTCGGCAGCACCGTATATCGGACTTGTATAGTTAAGTTACCCATAATTTTAAATAAATCGCTTCCACCCGTCAAACGGGTGGTTCGCTCAGGGCTATAAGCCCTTATTACCGACCCGCGTCTAAAGGCGCGGGCTTTCACTTTGTTCAAGCCTTATTGTCATTACCACTGTTGCTTGCCCCTCCAAGGGGCTACTTTACTTTGTAAAAGGATCTTCATACTCCTTTACGCTTAATTTATCCAAGGCAATGTCATGTTTCTCCTGTTCTCGTATATACTTTCTTATCGTTTCTTCATTGAGTCCTACTGTACTGACATATGTGCCCTATAAAATAGGAAAACTACAAATACAAGGCTTTTCGGAGCCTATAACATCTAAAAAAATAAAACAGAGCTATCACATTACGCAAAAGGCCGCCCGGTCAAGACAACGGGCGGCCTTTTTGCGTGGAAAGCTCGGAAGGAGGCAGAAATTTTCTAAAAAATAAGTACAAAATTTTCAAGCTCATTTTTGTGCAAAATTACAGAAAGATTGGAGGTTAGCAAGTGGAGGAAAACAAAAATATTCCCACCACCGAAGGCGAGGCGATTGCTCCCGAGGCACCTGTCACGGATATTCCCGGCACCGATGCCCCGCCCCCGGATTTGACCGCTGGAGTCCCCCAGCAGGAACAGACTGGGGCAACGATGGCCGAGCCCGGCGATGTGGTCGTGTCTTTTGACAAAATCGAAGAGCTGATGGCAGAACGCCGGGTGGCTGCCCGTGATACCGCGGAAAAGGCCGAGCCGGAGGTTGATGCTCCCGCTGTGGAGCCTGTCGATCCAATCCCGGATGCAAAAGAGGCGGAAAAGACCACGGAGGAAAAGCCGCAGGAGGAGGTTGCGGCTGAACAGAAAAAATCCCGCCGTGGCCGTCCCCCGAAAGCTGAAAAAGCGGAGCAGACTGCGCCAGAGGCCGACAAAGAGCAGACGGCGGCAAAGCCCCGCAGGGGCCGCCCACCCAAGGCTGACAAGGCGGCCCCCGACGAGGCCCAGCCGCCCAAACCTCGAGACAAAGTGTCCCGAGGTAAAAAAACCGCTCCCGCCAAGGAGGAGTCTCCCGCCCCGGAGCCGGTAGCCGTTGGCGGTGATACCGCCCCAGCCGCTGAAATCCCGGCAGAGCCCAAAGAGCCAGCACCCCCGCCCCGTCCCATTGAGGAGGGCAAAACCGTCTATATCAAGTTGAGCGAGCTCCACCCGTTCCACACTTTCCGGGAACACCCTTTCAAGGTGGTTGACGATGCCGCCATGATGGATTTGGTGGGGACAATCAAGGAACACGGCGTTATGACCCCCGCCACCGTCCGCCCCGAAAAGGATGGGACGGGCTATGAGATTATTGCGGGCCATCGCCGCTGTCGTGGTAGTGAGTTGGCCGGTGTGGAGGAGTTGCCCTGTATTGTCCGGGATATGACCGATGTTGAGGCTGTCCGGGAAATGAAAAACAGCAACAAGCAGCGCGGCGACCCTCTCCCCAGCGAACTGGCGAAACTTCTTGATTTGGAAGTAGAGGCCATCAAGCACCAAGGCGGCTGGCTGGACGGTGTTGCTCCCGGTGATGTGGGAAAACGCTCTGTTGAGATCGTGGGCGAAAATAACAACATGAACTATAAAAAGGTCATGCGGTATATTCGCCTTAACTTCCTTGTCCCGGAGCTGCTGAACAAGGTGGACGAGAAGGGGCTGGGCTTCATGCCCGCTGTGGAGCTCTCGTACATCAAACCGAAAAACCAGAGATTGATCGCCGTATCTATCGACGGTGAGCAGTCCTCACCCTCCCACGCCCAAGCGAAACGGCTTCGGGAGTTGGATCAGGAGGGCAAGCTCAACGGCGATGTGATCGACGGTATTCTGAGTGAAAAGAAAAAGGAGGATCGCGGCGTGATTATTTCTATGGCCGAACTGGAGAAGTATTTTGGCAAGGAGGTCACTCCTGTCAAGATGAAGGAGCAGATCATGTCCCTGCTGGACGAATGGAAAGAGAAACAGCCGCCCGAGCTGAAAAAGCCCGAGAAAAAGGCGGATTTGGAGAAGTAACCTCGAGACACTTTGTCCCGAGGTTTTTTCACGCCCTTTCACAGAGGGCTCTGGTGGTTTATCCCCCGTCGCCGCCCAAACCAAAGCGCAGTCGGGAACTGCCTGTCAAGGGGGCATGGCCCCGCCGCTTGCGGCGGCTTGCCCTTGACGGGCGGCCCCGGCTGTGCTACTCCCAGCGGCGCAACGGGGGTATATCCTCCAGAGCCGCGCCCTTTCCCATGATTGGGAAAGGGCGGGGGATTGGGCTGAACCTACATTATTAAAATATCGGAGGTATTCAATATGAAACGACCCCTTGCGTATGTTACCGCCGCATGGTACGGCGGCGACAGCGAAAACGCAGAACGGGCGGCGCAGTATTGCCGCGCTGTGTATGAGGCGGGCTTTTCGCCCATCTGTCCCACTCTGTATCTGCCCCTGTTCCTCAACGACGCTGTTCCCGAGGAGCATAAAAGCGGCATCGACATGAGCCGTGACCTGCTCCGCCGTTCTCATGTGCTGGTTGTTTGCGGGCACAGTATGACCGAAGCCATGAAAAATGATATTGCCGTGGCCCAGCGGCTGGGAATTACGGCAACAACCCTTGAGGGCATCCTGACCGTCAAGGGACAGGGCCGCCGCTAATGGCAACCCTGTTTGAAGCCTACGTTACCAACGCCGGAAAGTACAGCGAGGGCCAGCTTGTGGGTGAAACACTGAAATTTCCCACAACCGCCCAGGAGGTGGAGGCTCTCTTGAAACGGATCGGCGTGGATGGCGTCCGCTATCAGGAAATTTTTATTACCTCTTTCGATGGGGATGTGCTGGGGCTCTATGACCATTTGAGCGAGTATGAAAATCTGGACGAGCTTAATCATCTGGCCTGCCTGCTTTCCGAGCTTACCTCATCGGAGCTGGAAACACTGGAGGCCGTCCTCGACAGCGGCGATCACTGTTCTTCGGTGCGGGACATCATCAATCTGACACAAAATCTGGACTGTTACGGCTTTTACCCCGGCGTATCCGATGAGGAAACGCTGGGGCGTATTTATGTGGACGATCTGGAAATGTTGGATGTGCCGGATCAGGTAAAACCGTATTTCGATTATGAGGCGTATGGCCGGGATGCCTGCATCCACGAAAACGGCCATTTTGCCCCGGGCGGCTATGTTGTCAAAGAAAGCGATCATTTCGTGGAAGTGTATCACGGCTTGCAGGATATTCCCAAGGAACATAAGGTATTCTCTTTCCCGAAGCTCTCTATCCGGGAGCAAATGGCCGCTTATCAGGAAATCATAGACGGTTCTTCTTTGGAGGGCTACCGTCAAATGCAGAAAAAAGACCGTGGGGATCGGTGACGGTACTTCGAGACAAATTGTCCCAAGGAAGGAGGCGGTGTAACTGATTGATGAAGATATTTCCCGGCGCACGATAGCCATATCCGTAAAAACAACCAAGCTGACGGCGCGGGGACTGGCGTATGTGCTGGGTATGGTGGGGCGGAAGATCCGCAAGGCATACCGTGGGCGGCAAACACCACACGGCAAGCAAAGTGTGCGAAAGCTCATGGCACACGGTACATCCACAAACAGCATCGAGCTATCCGGGGATGCCAAGTCCTTTGACCGTGTGGCCCGGAAATGGAATGTAGACTATGCGTTCTATAAAACCGGGCCGGACAAATACCTGTTGTTTTTCAAGGCTGGACAGGCAGACGCAATGACCGCCTGCTTTTCTGAGTATTCCCGGAAGGTGTTAAGCAAAGCAAAATCGAACCGAGTTCCCATCCGAGAACAACTGCAACAGGCGGCGGATCAGCTTTCCAAAGAAAAGCCGAAACAGAAAGAACATGCAAAGGAGGTGGCCCATGAGGACAGATAAGATTAGAAAATATCTCATTCTGAACATTCCCTATCTGTTCATCCTGTGGGCGTTCCTCAAGCTGGGAACGGCCTACCGGCTGGCGGCGGGTAACGATTTTGCACATAAGCTCATCGGGCTGGGCCAGACGATTGGCCCGGCCTTTGCTGACTTTGCACCCGGTCTTGCCCCGCTGGATTGGCTTGTCGGCATTGTGGGCGCAATCGTTTTCCGGCTGCTGATCTATTTCAAAAGCAAGAACGCCAAGAAGTTCCGGCGGGATGCAGAATACGGCAGCGCCCGGTGGGGAACGGAAAAAGACATCAAACCGTTTGTCGATCCGAAGTTTGAAAACAACGTGATTTTGACCGGGACGGAGTTTCTCACGATGAATACCCGCCCGAAAATTCCCGCAAATGCCCGAAATCTGAATTGCTGTATTATCGGCTCGTCCGGCTCCGGCAAAACCCGCTTCTGGCTCACGCCCCAGCTTTTACAGGCTCATTCCTCTTATGTGGTGGTCGATCCCAAAGGCGGTGTGCTGGGACAGGTCGGGGGTTTCCTGCAAAAACGCGGGTACAAAATCAAGGTATTCAACAGCATAGATTTTTCAAAATCCATGCACTATAACCCGCTGGCGTATATCCGCAATGAGGCCGATATTCTGAAATTCGTGGATGCCCTGATTTCCAACACAAAGGGCGAAGGCAAGGAAGGCGATCCATTCTGGACGAAATCGGAAACGCTTTTGTACTGCGCCCTGATTGCCTACATCATTTTCGAGGGGCCTGCCGAGGATCGGAATATGAATACGCTGGTGGACATAATCTCCGGCATGGAGGTCAAGGAGGATGACGAAAACTATAAAAACGCCGTGGATTATATGTTTGACGGCCTTGCCAAACGCAAGCCGGATTGCTTTGCCGTGAAGCAATACCGCAAATTCAAGCTAAGCAGCGGCAAGACGGCCAAAAGCATCCTCATTTCCTGCGGCGCACGTCTGGCCCCCTTTGACATTCCCCAGCTTCGGGAGATCATGTCCTATGATGAGCTGGAGCTTGACCGCATGGGAGATCGCCGGACGGCTACTTTTTTCTGCATCAGCGACACGGACAGCACCTACAATTTCCTTGTGGCGCTGGCCTTTTCGCAGATGTTCAATCTACTGTGTGAACGGGCGGACAATGTTCACGGCGGCAGGCTGCCCCATCACGTGCGGGTACTGTGGGACGAGGCGGCCAATACGGGACAGGTGCCCCAGCTTGAAAAGCTGGTGGCCGTCATCCGCTCCCGTGAGATCAGCTTGTGTCTGCTGTATCAGCAGTTGGCGCAGTGCAAGGCCATCTATGACAAGAACGCGGAAACCATCCTCGGCAACATGGATAGTGTGCTGTTCCTCGGCGGACGCGAAAGCTCCACCATCAAGGAAATATCCGAGAACTGGCTGGGTAAGGCCACCATCTCCATGCAGACCGAGGGACGCTCACGGGGCCAATCCGAAAGCTACAGCCAAAATACCCAGCGGCTGGGCCGGGAGCTGATGACCCCCAGCGAGCTTGCCACCATGCCCGGAGATCGGTGCATTTTGCAGCTTCGGGGCCTGCCGCCGTTCTACTCCAAGAAGTACGATTTGAAACAGCATCCAAACTACAAATACACCGCCGAGGCCGACAAGGTGAAGAACGCTTTTGATCTCAACAGCCTTGTGACGCGGCGGATGGACAAGCTCAACCCCAACGAAACCTATACCGTTTACAAGGTGGACGTGCCGGACGAGGCGCTCACAGGCGAGGACGAGGACATCCTCAACTATGACGATCTCGACGACCCGGACGCCTTTGTATAACCTCTGGTCACGGTGGCCAGAGGAGTAGCTGCCGCCAGAAATGGCGGCTTTTTTCATGGCCGGGGCTTTGCCCCCCGGAGAAATGGAGGACTTATGCAGTTTTTTGCTTCTGCCGTTACTACCCTGCAAACTCTCGTCGTGGCGCTGGGCGCTGGCCTTGCCGTGTGGGGCGTGGTCAATCTGCTGGAGGGCTACGGCTCGGATAACGCAGCGGCCAAAAGCCAGGGCATCAAGCAGCTCATGGCGGGCGGCGGCATCATCGTGCTGGGCACGACCCTGATCCCTCTGCTGTCTACCCTGTTTTAAGGGTAGCTGCCGATGGGTATTCTCACCGAATGGATCACGGAATGGCTCAAAGGGCTTTTGATCGAGGGCATCATGGGAAACCTCGAGGGGCTGTTTGACACGGTGAATACCCGCGTCGGGGAAATATCCGTACAGGTGGGGACTACCCCGGCGGCATGGAACGCCGGGGTGTTCTCCCTGATACGGCAGCTTTCCGAAACGGTGATATTGCCGATTGCCGGATTGATCCTGACCTTTGTTGCCACCTATGAGCTGATCCAGATGATACTGGAAAAGAACAATATGCACGAGTTCGACGTGGCGAATATCTACAAATGGGTATTCAAAACCACTTGTGCCATCCTGATCCTGTCCAACACATTCAATATCGTCATGGCAGTCTTTGACGTGTCCCAAAGCGTGATCGCAAGCGCGGCGGGCATCGTCACAGGCGCAACCAACATCACGCCGGATATGCTGGCCGATCTGGAAATGACCCTTGAAATGATGGAGCTTGGCCCTCTGCTGGGCCTGTTTCTGCAATCGTTCCTCATTAAGTTTACCATGCTGGCGCTGAACATTTTTATTTTCGTGATCGTATATGGCCGCATGATCGAGATATATCTGCTGACCAGTTTAGCCCCCATCCCCGTGGCGACGCTCTCCAACCGGGAGCTTGGCACGATGGGCCAGAATTATCTGCGCTCCCTGTTTGCCGTGGGCTTTCAGGGTATGCTGATCCTTGTCTGCGTGGCGATCTATGCGGTGCTCATTCAGGGGATCGCCACAGGCGGAGATCCCATCGGCGCGATTTGGGGCTGTATCGGCTATACGGTGCTTCTGTGCTTCATGCTGATGAAAACCGGGACGATCTCCAAAAGCATCTTCAGCGCCCATTGAGAAAGGAAAGGTGATTTTATCGCTGATACCGCCGCTTCTGGTCACGGTGGCCAGAGGCCGATCCCGGAGGGCCTGCACCTCTCTGACGGCATTGAGGGACTGCGTTCCCTGCCGAAGCATAGCGTGGATATGTTGCTGACCGATCCGCCCTACGGCACGACCCGGAACTTTTGGGATGTGCCGCTGCCGCTCCCGGAGCTGTGGGAGGCGGTGAAATGGGCCGTCAAGCCGGAGGGCGCGGTGCTGTTTTTCGCACAATGCCCCTATGACAAGGTGCTGGGCGCGTCCAACCTCGCCATGCTCCGTTATGAGTGGGTATGGTACAAAAGCCGCTGCACGGGTTTTCTCAATGCCCGCCGCGCTCCGCTGAAAAAGACGGAGAATATTCTGGTGTTCTACCAGAAGTCCCCGGCCTACTTTCCGCAGTTTGAACAGGACAAGCCGTACAAGAAAATTCACCGTTGCAGCGGGAACAGCCCCAACTACGGGAAGTTTGAACGCACCAGCGGCGAGTCCGATGGGCAGCGCTTTCCGGGGAATGTGCTGGCGTTTCCCGCAGTGACAACCACCGTGCATCCCACGCAGAAGCCCGTGGCCCTGTGCGAGTACCTGATCCGCACCTACACACGCCCCGGCGAGGTGGTGGTGGACGTCTGCGCTGGCTCCGGCACAACTGCCGTGGCCGCGCTGAACACGGGCCGCCGCTTCGTCTGCTTTGAAACCGCCCCGGCCTTTTACGGCCCCGCCACGGAGCGTATCCGGCGGGCTCAGGAGGCTGTGGCATCTGGCGGGAAAGGAGAATGATGATAAGAACCTACGAAATTATTTACGCCGATCCCCCGTGGTGCTACTCTGCAAAGAAAGTGCAGGGGGCGGCAGAAAACCATTACCCCACCATGAGCATTGATGAATTGTGCGCGCTGCCTGTGGCCGAGCTTGCGGCCAAGGACAGCGCCCTTTTCATGTGGGCCACGTTCCCGCAGCTCCCGGAGGCTCTGCGGCTGATCCGTGCGTGGGGCTTCACCTATAAAAGCGTCGCTTTTGTCTGGCTTAAAAAGAACAAAAAGGCGGATAGCTGGTTTTATGGGCTGGGCTTCTGGACGCGGGCCAACGCCGAGGTCTGCCTGCTGGCGACCAAGGGACACCCAAAGCGGCAGGCCGCCGACATTCACCAGTTTATCATTTCCCCCATCGAGGCCCACAGCAAAAAGCCGGATGAAACGCGGGACAAGATCGTTGCCCTCATGGGCGACAGGCCCCGCGTGGAGCTGTTCGCACGGCAGACCACTCCCGGCTGGGACGTGTGGGGCAACGAGGTGGAGCCGACAGCGGGCCTCTGGTCACGGTGGCCAGAAGATAGCGGAAAGGAGGACGTTACTTGCCCTATGTGAATGTTCCCAACGATCTTTCCAAGATCAAGACGAAAATTGCCTTTAACCTTACCCGCCGCCAGCTTATCTGCTTCGGCGGCGCGGCTGCCGTGGGCATCCTCGTGTATCTGCTGACCCGTCACGCGCTGGGCGGCACCGGGGCGATGTTCCTGATGATCGCGCTCATGCTCCCGGCCTTTTTCATGGCGATGTATGAGCGGGATGGCCTGCCTTTTGAAAAGGTGGCCCGGAATATCATCCGGGCTAAGTTCCTGCGGCCCGGTGTGAGGCCCTATCAGACACAGAATATCTACGCCCCGTTTGCGGGAAAGGAGGTCACACTTGAGCAAAAGCCCCAAGAAGTCAAAAAGCCTGACGCGGGCCGGTAATCGTCCGGCGACCATATCGGCCCAGCAGACCATTCCCTATGTGCGGATGCTGCCAGACGGCATTTGTCAGCTCCCCGGCGGTGTCTACACAAAAACGCTGGAATATGAGGACATCAACTATTCCGTTGCGTCCGCCGAGGATCAAACGGCCATTTTCGGCGGCTGGAGTTCGTGGCTGAATTATTTTGACAGTTCGCTGCCGTTCCAGCTTTCCTTTGTCAACCGCCGCAGCCGCTCCGGGAGCCGCTACAAGGTGAATATCTCCGAGGCGGATGACCGCTTCAACAGCGTCCGCACGGAATACACGGGGATGCTGAAAAACCAGATCGCCAAAAGCAACAACGGTATCGAACGGGCCAAGTACGTCACCTTTTGCATCCCCGCTGAAAATGTGGCCGCCGCCCGTCCCCGTTTGGAACGTGTAGAGGCGGACGTGATCGGCAACTTTAAGCGCCTGGGGGTACAGAGCCAGCCCCTTGACGGGCGGGAGCGTCTGGCCCTGCTGCACGGCCAGCTTCACCCCGGCAGCCGGGAGCCGTTCCGCTTCAAGTGGGCGGACATCGCCCATACGGGCATGGGAACGAAAGACTTTATCGTGCCGGACAGCTTTGACTTCCGGCAGAGCCGCTCGTTCCGCGTGGGCCAGACATGGGGCGCGGCGTCCTACTTGCAGATTATGGCGTCGGAGCTGTCGGACAAGCTGCTGTTGGAGATTTTGGAGCTGGACGCCGAGCTGACTGTCACCATGCACATTCAGACGGTGGATCAGGTCAAGGCCATTAAAACGGTCAAGGGTAAAATCTCCGACATTGACAAGATGAAAGTGGAGGAGCAGCGCAAGGCCACCCGCGCCGGATATGACCCTGACATTCTCCCGCCCGATCTCGTCACCTTTTCCAAGGATGCCGCCGAGCTGCTGGCCGACCTGCAAAGCCGCAACGAGCGAATGTTCCTCTTGACGTTCCTGATCGTCAACACCGCCCCCACGCGGGAGCGGCTGGAAAACGACATTTTCACCGTGAACGGCATCGCACAGAAATATAACTGCGCCGTCAAGCGGCTGGACTGGCAGCAGGAGCAGGGCTTTGTGTCCTCGCTGGCCCTCGGCTACAACGGAATTGAAATTCAGCGCGGCATGACCACCAGCTCCACGGCCATCTTCGTCCCCTTTATGACGCGGGAGCTTCGCATGGATGGCCCGTCCCTCTATTACGGCATGAACGCCCTGTCCCATAACGTCATCATGGCTGACCGCAAAAAGCTGAAATCCGCCAACGGCCTTTACCTCGGCTCCACGGGCAGCGGCAAGAGCTTTGCCGCCAAGCGGGAATTGCTGAACGTCTTTCTTGCCATTCCACAGGATCGCATCATCGTGGTAGACCCGATGGGCGAATATGCCCCGCTGGTGGAGCGGCTGGGCGGTCAGGTTATCGAGATTGCGCCGGACAGCCCCAACCACATTTCCCCGATGGATGTACAGATGGATATGGGCGGTGGGGACAGCCCCCTGTCCCTGAAAGCGGATTTTCTGCTGTCGCTGTGTGAGCTGGTGGTGGGAGGCCGGGACGGTTTGCAGCCCATCGAGAAAACCGTCATTGACCGCTGTGTGCGTCAGGTGTACCGGGAGATGGCGCTGGGGCTGGAAACGGCCAAAACGCCGCTGCTCCAAGATTTGTATGAGGAGCTGCTGCGCCAGCCGGAGCCGGAGGCCAAGCGGATCGCCACGGCGCTGGAGCTTTACTGCACAGGCTCCCTCAATCTCTTTAACCATCCTACCAACGTCAACCTCAATTCCCGTGTGGTGTGCTTTGTGCTGAAAGGTATGGGCGAAAACCTCCGCAAGATCGCCATGCACATCACCAACGATTTTGTCACCTCTGCGGTGGGAACCAACTTCAAAAACGGCGTGGCGACATGGTGCTATTTTGACGAGTTCCATATCCTGCTCCGCGATCCGCTGACCGCCAGCTACTTCGTGACCGTCTGGAAGATGCTCCGCAAACAGGGCTGCGTTCCCTCGGCCCTGACGCAGAACGTGAAAGACCTGCTGGCCAGCCGGGAGATCGAGAACATTTTGGACAACACGGATTTTATGATCCTGCTGTCGCAGGCGCAGAGTGACCGCGCCATTCTTGCCAAGCAGATCGGTATTTCGGAGCATCAGCTATCGTATATCACGCAGTCCAACTCCGGCGAGGGCCTGCTGTTCTATGGCAGCGTCACCATCCCGTTTGTTGACCGCTTCCCCCGTGGCGAGATATACGACCTGCTGACCACCAAGCCGGAGGACGCCGCCAATGGAAAACAGGCAGAATAAGCCGCCCAAGGGCGGGGCTGCTTCTGGTCACGGTGGCCAGAAGTTCCATACCGACAGCGAACAGGCCAAGCTCCACAAGTCCAAGCTCCGCATGGAGAGCCGGGAGGAACGGCTGAACAAGGCCCGTGAAAGGCTGGCAAAGCAGAAGCCGCCGAAAAAGCCCGGCCCCATCAAGCGGATCGCCCGGATCGCCGGACATGAAACCCATGCTTTTCTGCATGGAAAGGTGTATCAGGAGGAGCGCGACAATGTAGGCGTGGAGGGCGGCCATTTTGTGGAGCGTTCCGGCGAGGCCGCGCTGCACTATGGACGGCACAAGGTACGCAGGGCCATCCGGGAGCACCCGGCCAAGGCTGCCGCCCGTGCGGAGTCCCGGTACATCAAGGCCACGGCGGACTACCATTCCCGCAAGTTCGCACAGGAGCAGCCGGAGGCGCAGAGCGCCGCCGCCCGGTTATGGCACCGCCACAAGCTGAAACGGGAGTATCAGCGCAAGGCGCGGGAAACCGCCAAGCAGACCGCCAAAGCTGCCGAACAAACCGTATCGGCCACAGAGCGGCTTGTCCGGGAAGCGGCGGCGTTCGTCAAGCGGCATCCCGTGGGGACGCTGATTGCGCTGGGCTGTCTGCTGGTGGTGCTGACCCTGCAATCGTGTATGTCCTCGATGGTGTCCGTGGGAAACAGCACCCTTGCAGCCATCGCCGCCAGCACCTATAAAGCGGAGGACGCGGATATGCTGGGGGCCGAGGCCGCCTATTGCGCTTTGGAGGACGAGCTGCAACGCTACCTCGACACCTACACCCGCACCCACGATTATGACGAATACCATTTTGACCTCGACACCATCGAACACGATCCCTATGTGCTGCTGTCCATCGTCTGTGCGCTCCATGAGGGCGAGTGGACGCTGGACGAGGTGAGGGGGACGCTCCAAATGCTCTTTGACCGCCAGTACATTTTGACCGAGGATGTGGTGGTGGAGGTGCGCTACCGTACCGTTACCCGGACGGACAGCGAGGGCAACGACTATGAGGTGGAGGTGCCGTACAACTATTACATCTGCTATGTCACGCTGGAAAACTTCAATCTCTCCCACGTCCCGGTTTACATGATGTCCGAGGAGCAGCTTTCCATGTACGCCCTGTATATGTCCACGCTGGGAAACCGGCCCGATCTGTTCCCCTCGTCCGGCTATATCGGGAAATACATCACCAACCGCCCGCCGGAGCATGAAGTCCCGGAGTCCTATCTGGACGATGAAACCTTTGCCGCCATTCTGAAAGAAGCGGAAAAATATCTCGGTTTCCCCTATGTGTGGGGCGGCAGCAGCCCCTCCACATCCTTTGACTGCTCCGGCTTCGTCAGCTACGTCTACAATCAATGCGGCTGGAGCTTTGGGCGGCTGGGGGCGCAGGGCCTTTATAATATCTGCTCCCGGACGAGTAGCCCCCGGCCCGGTGATTTGGTGTTCTTTGTCGGCACCTATGACACAGCGGGCATTTCTCATGTGGGTATCTATGTGGGCGACGGCTGGATGCTCCATTGTGGCGACCCTATCAGCTATGCCAACCTGAACAGCAGCTATTGGCAGTCCCATCTTTACGCCTACGGGCGACTACCGTAAAGGAGGTTTTTTGATATGGCAATTACGAAAAGCGCAAAGATCGAGGCCGAGATTGAAAAGGTCAAGGCCAAAATTGCCGAGCAGCAGGCACGGCTTAAAGAATTGGAGCAGAAGAAGCTGGAGGCGGAAAACAGCGAGATCGTGGAGATCGTGCGCGGCATGAGTATCTCCCTTGCCGATCTGCCGCTGGTGCTCCAGCAGTTCCGTGGCGGCGCTTCTGGTCACAGTGGCCAGAAGCCGACGGAACAGACGGAGGTGACGGAATGAAAAAACTGCGGCTTTTGATGATGACGCTCTGTGTGACCGTCCTCATGGGCAGTATGGCGGTCACGGCCTACGCCGGGGGCGGGGAGGAATGGGACGGCCTTGATCCTGTGGAGCCGCCGCCTGCCGAAACCGTTGACCCCGGCGAGGGCTTCACCGAGGACGGAAACCTTGTGACCCGTGATCTGCTCTACGATAAGGCCACCAACAAGCAGTTCATCACGGTGCAGACCAGCGGCGGCAATACCTTTTACATCGTCATCGACTACGATAAGCCCACCGACGAGGACGGTGAGCAGTATCAAACCTACTTTTTGAACATGGTGGACGAAGCCGACCTGCTGGCGGCGATGCAGGCGGCGGGCGGTGAGCTGCCGGAGTGTTCCTGTACCGACAAATGCGCCGTAGGCGCTATCAACACGGATTGTACCGTTTGCGCGGTCAATCTGAGCGAGTGCCAGGGCAAGGCCCCGGAGCCTGCGCCCGTGGTGGAGCCGGAGCCTGACCCCGAGCCGGAGCAGCCCAAGGCCACGGGCAACGGCGGTATGCTTCTGCCGGCGCTGGCCGTGGTGGTCATTGGCGGCGGCGCTGGCTGGTACTTCAAAATCTACCGTCCCAAGAAGCAGCGGGCCGCTGAGTCCGAGGCCGACTACGGCGGCGAGTATGACGGCGCGGAGGACTATGACGAAACCGCTCCCGAGGATGACGGGCCGCCGTGGGACGAGGACGGTGAAGAATGAGGTTTACCGACAGCCCCTATGAGGACTTTATGAAAGAAAAGAGCTACTTCAAGGGCGTCCCGCCCAACCTGCCGCCCAAAGGCTCCCGCTGCGACGGCTGCCTCTATTGGCATGGGATCGGCTGCGTGTTCTGCTACCGGGAGCAGCTCAGGGTAAAGACAGGGGGCAAAAATGAGCCGTGAATTGACCCGGCAGGAAAAGGCGGCGATCCGCTCCCTTGTGAAGCGGTGGTGTGCCAACTATGACAAAGACATTGGCTGTCTGCCGCTGGATTGCGAGTGCTATATGCTGGGGAAATGCTGGACGGGCGCTTATTGCCGCTATTTCCGTTCGGCGGTGCTGCCCCTTGATCCCGTGCTGGAAAGGTCGCTGACCGTGGAGACCGTGGCGGAAACCCGGCCCTGCCCGGTGTGCGGCAGGGCTTTCCTCCCGGACGGGCGGCAGCGGTACTGCTCCCCGGCCTGCGCCCGTGCTGCAAGGCGACAGAAGCAGCGCGGCTATATGCGGAAATACCGGGGGTAGGCTGTGAGCATTTGACCCCGGAAAACCCCCTTAATTGTAGGGCTTTCCGGGGCCGCTTCATGGGCGGGGCGTATGATTTCATAGCCCCGCCCGGTTTTGCAGAGATATTGCTAACATTTTGGAAAGGAGGTCGTATGGACAAAAACCAAGGCTATGAGATCATTCAGGCCGTCATGCTGGAAAATGGCAGGGGCTTTGCGCTGGGGCATCATCCTACCGCTCCCTCGCCCTATGTCACATGGGCTTGCTATGATGACAAGGACGGCCAGCGGCAGT
>ERZ827043.2652-NODE-2652-length-14680-cov-5.626940_pt1 | contig 14680 bp, 12 predicted proteins | sample MGYA00519923_ERZ827043 | MGnify/ENA primary metagenome ERZ827043 (study PRJEB31778, sample SAMEA3449251) | human gut metagenome | biome: human gut; feature: human-associated habitat; material: faeces | place: United Kingdom | collected 2010/2012 ...
CCGGCGGCGCCATCAACCCTCACGCCCGTAAGGGCGTGTCAACCTTCGGGAATACTGGAAAGCACCACCAATGCCACAATCGCCCCCAAACGCTGCAAAAGGCAGAGCCCCCCAAGAGCCCTGCCTTTTCTCCACTCCGAAAGAACATGCAGGGCTTCTGATTACAATTCCCTTCCCACAATGGGGGCCAGCTGTTTCAGCCTTCCCATGAGGTCATCAAAAGTCTCTGGCGTAATGGATTCCGCTCCATCACACCATGCATGTTCCGGATCATTATGAACTTCACACATAATCCCATCAGCCCCGGCAGCAATGGCAGCCATGGCCATGGACGGCACCATTTCCCGATGGCCTGTGGCGTGGCTGGGGTCAACGATAATGGGCAGGTGGCTCCTTTCCTTCACCACTTCCACCGCCGACAGATCCAGCGTATTTCTGGTGGCTTTTTCAAAGGTGCGGATGCCCCGTTCGCAGAGAATCACATTGTGATTTCCTTCGGACATAATGTATTCCGCACTCATGAGCCACTCTTCAATGGTGGCGGACATGCCCCTCTTCAGGAGCACCGGCACATTCAGGCGGCCCACCGCTTTCAAGAGGTCAAAATTCTGCATATTCCGGGCGCCGATCTGGATGATGTCCACGCCTTTTTCCAGGAACATACCGATTTTGTCGGCGCTCATGAGCTCCGTCACCACCGGCATGTTTTCCTTATGGGCAGCAGAAATCAGAAGATCCAGCCCCTTTTCCCCCAGCCCCTGAAAGGAGTAGGGGGAAGTTCTTGGCTTGAAAGCGCCGCCGCGGAGCACCGCTGCCCCCGAAGCCTTTACTGCCTTTGCGATGCCGCCGATCTGCGCAGGCGTTTCGATAGAGCAGGGGCCTGCCATGACCACCAGCTTTTTACCGCCGATTTTCACGCCCTTCACATCCACCACCGTATCGGCCGGATGGAAAGCGCGGCTGGCCCGCTTGTAGGGCTCCTGTACCCGCATGACCTTGTCCACCCATGGATTGCTGAGGAAATCCCTTTCGTCCAGGGCAGACGTATCGCCTACCAGACCCAGCACCACCTTGCTGGAACCTTTGCTGCGGTCCACCTGGAATCCGCGGTCCCTCATTTCCTGTTCCAGAGACTCGATAGCCGTAAGCGGTGCATTCTGTTTCATTACAATAATCATGATGTTCCTCCTCTGCCCTTCCCAAGGGCTCCTTCAATTCTCCGGGACCCATGTCCCCTCTCTTCTAACTCCTATCCTTCCATCCTCCATAAAAGAAAAGGACAGGCTCTGATGAGTCTGTCCTTTCATTCTGGAAATATCTTATCTGGAAAGGGAACGGGACTCATCACGGGCGCAGCAAAAGTAACCGAAGCCATAATAATAGCTCCAGCCAAAGACATCATATGCCATTCCTGCGTTCATGGAAGCCAGTCTCATCATTCCCTCTCCTTTCGTTAGAAGTTAGCTTAGTATAGGCTCACAAAGCCCCTTTTGTCAAGAGGCAATGGGGCCGGAGAGGCAGAAGAAAAGCCCGGGAACTGCCAAAGGTTCTGTCCCTCGCTTCCCGCGGGGGAAGCGACCATGAGCTGTTCAATGTCATCAATGGTGAAGCAATTTCAATCCACGCTTCCCGCGGGGGAATCGACTCATGTAATCAAAAAAGAAGCGGGGGCCCCAACCACCGGCAAGCCGGTGGAGGATTTACAGGGGCCAAACGCTTCTTATACAGTCAGTGCAGCAGACGCGCTTATCCGGAGTCAAGGACAGAAAAGGCAGACGTAAGTTCAGAGTTCAGGGTTCAGGGCTCTCGTGGCGGCTTTGCCGCCTTTTTTAGAAGATGGTACTCTCGTATCGCAGCCTTCCCCTCTAGGGGAAGGTGCCCCGCAGGGGCGGATAGGGTGACCATGGCATGAAAGACAACTGGGATAATGTTTCCCGGTCACTCCTATGAGACCTGCAAGTCCCCCGCGTCAGATTGAACGCGAAAATGAGATGATCGTTATTTCACATCGCCTTTTTCATGCTGTCATTACCAGTTTCTGAACTTAGCCGGCGGGTTGTAAAGACCGCCGGACCAGTCCACAAGGTCCTTCATATTCTTGGCAGCGAGGAGGTCACGTGTCGCCTGAGACGGATCGATCCCGAAATCTTCCGGCAGCTTGACAATGCCTTCCTTTCTGAGCTTCTTGGTGATCTCCGGATCTTCGAGCTTGCCTACTTCCGTCTTGCCTGCTACCGCACGGATCGCATTCATGCGTTCTTCCATGTTGTGGCACTTGTGGAGGTACGCGATGCCGACTTCGGAAACAATGTGGGTGAGATCATCGGAGTAGATCATGATCGGTTCGAGATCAAGGTTTGCATTCTTCTTCAGAGCGACGGCATCGAGCTGATCGACGAAGCCCGGGAAGCCTTTTTCAGAGACGGTCGTGATCATTTGGACGACGAGCTTCTTGCCGCGGTTGCGGTCGCCCATGAGTTCGTAGCGGTTCGCCACTTCTTCGCCCGCTTTTTTCCATGCCGGAGTGACATGACGGCGGCCTTTGGCATCGCAGCCCATGTTCGGAGCGCCGCCAAAGCCTGCGACATTGTTCTTGGTCGCAGTGGAAGAGTTGCCAAAGCGGTCGATCTGCATGGTGGAGCCGATGAACATATCAGCGGCATAGTGCCCGGCAGCCTGGCAGAAGGCACGGTTTGAACGCATGGTGCCATCCGGACCAACAGCGAAAACGTCGCTTCTGGCTTTGATGTATTCTTCCATGCCGACTTCCGAGCCGAAGGAGTAGATGGCCTGCGCCCAGCCGGTCTCAATAGCCGGGATCAGGGTCGGATGCGGGTTCAGTACCCAATGGGTGCAGATCTTGCCGCGCAGTCCCAGAGATTCACCGAAGGTCGGGAGCAGCAGCTCGACAGCAGCGGTATCGAAGCCGACGCCGTGGTTCAGGACTTTGACGCCATATTCTTCGTAAATGCCGCGGATCGCCATCATAGCCTTGAGGATACGTTCATTCTGGATCTTTGCCGGATCTCTGGTGAAGAGCGGGTTCAGCATGTATGGTGTCGGGCTTTCGACGACGAAGTCGACCCAGTCAGCCGGGATATCGACACGCGGGAGCTTGTCAACGATCTGATTGACCTGGAAAATGACGATGCCCTGATTGAATTTCGTCGCTTCGACGATCGCCGGGGTGTCCTCTGTGGAAAAGCCGGTGTAAATGTTGCCGGCTGCATCTGCATAGTCAGCGCAGACGAGGGAAACTCTCGGCACGAGATCGATGAAGTAGCGGGAATACATTTCAAGGTAGGTATGGATAGCGCCAAGTTCGACACCGTCATTCTGGACCATCTGCGCCAGACGCTTGCCCTGGCTGCCGGCATAAGCGAAGTCCAGCTTTCTGGCGATGCCTTTATCAAAGACATCCAGATGCTCCGGAATGGAGAGGGTGGACTGAATCATGTGAAGGTCATGAACCTTGACGGGATCCACTTCGCACAGTTTCTTAGCCAAAAAGTCTGCCTGTTTCTGGTTGTCCCCTTCGATATTGACTTTATCGCCCGGGCGAAGGACCGCTTCAAGGACTTTGACGGTATTGGCTGCGTCAACGATCTTTCCCTCTGCATACGGAGCGGCAGCTGCAATGCGTGCTGCGGTATCGTCTCCTCTGGTGTGCCAGTTCTTATTGCATGGTTTGATTTCTAACATGAATGGACTTCCTTTCAATAAAAATAGGTATGTACAGAAATAAGTATGCAGGTTTTCATTACCCTTGTTGTTATTATGGCCCTATCATAACGGATAGTGGCGGTAAGAGGAAAGGGGGATTGGGAGCTAGTGACTGGTGACTAGTGACTAGTGACTAGTGACTAGTAGCTAGGGATTAGGGATTAGGGGCTGGTGACTGAAATGCCGCTTTCGGGCATTGCCCCATATATACGCGGCGAAGCCGCCACCTTCATTCCTAATTCCTCATTCGAGCAAAGCATTCATCCACAATCAAGGGCCAGCACGTCCCGCGGCTAACCCTGAACCTTGAACCTTAAACCCCAACCCATTCCCCCAAAGGAGGACCCCATGAAAGAAATCCGTGCTCTTGTCGCTGACGACGAACTGCCGGCCCGCGGCGAGCTGACCTATGAACTCTCGAACATCCCCGGCGTCAAAGTTGTCGGAGATTACGGCAACGGACGCGAAGTCCTCGCCTTTCTGAAAACACATCCGAATGTCGATATCCTTTTTCTCGACATCGAGATGCCTCTCATGAACGGGCTCGAATGTGCGAAAGAACTCGTCCGCATGGACCTCCCGGTGAAGGTCGTCTTCGCGACGGGCTACTCACAATTCGCCGTCAAGGCCTTCGAGCAGGAAGCTTTCGACTATATCTTGAAGCCCTACAACGAAGCACGCATCGCGCGCACCATCTCCCGCCTTGCCGACAGCCTCACCCTGATGGAAAAGGAATGGGCGCCGGGTAAAATCGTCTCCACCTCACAGAAGATTTCCCTGCAGACACAGGGCAAGACCATCATGATCTCCCCCGCGCAGGAAATCGTCCTGATTTCCACCGAGAAATCCGACCGCTCTCTCTTCTATACGACGAGCGGAATCATCGAGTCGAAGATGACGCTCCGCGACATCGAGTCTCTCCTCTCCCCCCCTAGGCTTCTTCCGCACGCACAAGGGCTACATCGTGAACCTTTCCATGATCCAGGAAATCCAGAATCAGGACAATGGCACCCTTCTCCTAACGCTCAGCCATTACCCCTGAGAAAAAGTGCCCGTCTCCAGGCACTATCTCAAGGACTTCAAGAATACGCTCCATTTAGTTTAGATAGGAGAAGGTATTCCTGATCTGTTCAGCCCGCACTCAGTCTTCCAAGGCCGGCGTGGATACAGGCATTTTCCTGAAATGGGAATGTTGTTCAAAGCTGTAAGCAATTTCAATGAGCACCGGTTCGCTCCATGGCCGCCCAATGATTTCCATCCCGACAGGAACTCCAATCGGTGCCTCTGGTGAGGGGGCAAATCCGGCAGGGACGCAAATGGACGGGAAACCTGTTGATGAACAAAGCACGCCATTTCTCTGCAGCTGATTGCTGCCAATTTTGCACACCAGTTGCTGCTGGTGGGGATAGACCATGGCATCCAAATGCAAGTCTGCCATGATTTTCATGACTTCCCGGCGTACGGCAATTTTGTTATACATTTTTTCTAAATAACGAGGACTCCCCACCTGCCGTGTCATAGCATCTCTCATATTTCCTTCCGAGAATGGATGGAAAAGTCCCTTGTCCAAAATATCTTTCATAGAGTGAACGGGCCATCTGGGAGGTAATGTTTCCAGATAGCTGTTAAGATCATGGCAGAAATCATCGAGGTGTACCGATACTTCCTCATTCAGATACGACTGGTCGATCTGGTTTTCCACCTCAACCAAGGTCGCCCCGTGATCTCTAAATACCTGCAATGCAGTTTCAATCACTTGATTGGTAGATGCATTGTATTTTTCTTTTCCAAATAAACTTTTGAGTATCCCGATCCGCTTTCCTTCCATGCCATCTTTTTGTAAATGGTCGATGTAGCTGTCTCTTTTCTGTCCTACGCTCCATGCCGTTTCTGCATCCTTCTCATCGTAGCCGACAATGACATCCAAGGTCCGCACAGCATCTTCTACTGTGCGGCAAATAGGACCTGCTGTATCCTGTGTCAGAGAATAGGGGATAATCCCAGCGCGCGATACCAGTCCGATGGTCGGGCGGATCCCAACCAGACTATTGGCCGAAGCAGGAGAGCGAACGGAATTGATCGTATCCGTCCCCATTCCGATAATCCCAATATTCGCTGCAATAGAAGCACCTGTACCGCCGGAAGATCCCCCAGGAGTTCTTGTCAGATCATAAGGATTGACTGTTTGCCCTAAGATCGAACTGATCGTTTCACCCCAGATCGCAAATTCATGCAAATTAGTTTTCGCCAAAATGAGTGCCCCTGCCTGTTTTAATTTTTCTACTACGAAAGCATTCTCTGGCGGTACCCATCCTTTCAATGCAATAGAGCCTGCTGTGGTAGGCATGTCACTGGTATTGAAATTATCTTTCAGCATCACCGGGATCCCATGCAGGGGACCTTGTAAAGCATGATGTTCCTTCAGATAAGCATCTGCTACAGCTGCTTCTTCCAAAATGTTCGGATTGACACAAATGATCGAATTGATTGCCGGGCCTTTCTTATCATAGGCTTCGATCCGATGTAAATAGAACTTAATCAGCTCAACGGCTGTCAAAGAACCCTCCAAATATGCCTGGTGTACTTTTGAAATCGTTGTTTCCATGAATTCAAAGTGTTCCATTTTTCTTCTCCTGTTCAATCATAACCTAATGCTCCTGCTTACTCGCGGTTGGTAGTTACTGTGACGGATCGTCTATCGCGAGACAAGAGAGAATATCCCTTATCTGATTTCTCACCATCTATTCTGGTGAATAGCCACGCCTATCTCATAACAACGCGGCTGCGAAAAAAATGAAGCCTGATAAAATCATGATGCCGATAGAATATCCCATAATATCCTTCGCCTTAAGACCCGTGATTCCCAGAAGAGCAATCGCCCAAAATGGCTGTGCCATATTGGTCCAGCAATTCCCATATGCCACCATCAGCGCGGTCTTTACCAAATCGGCACCCATCATTTTGGCCGATTCCAGAGCCACCGGCCCCTGTACAGCCCACTGCCCACCACCGGAAGGAACAAACATATTTACGATCGATGCGGATAAGAAAGTCCACAGATAGAAAGTACTTTCTGTGCTGACTGCCGCGATCCCATTGGCTAAAACCATGACCAGACCGGAGTATTTCACAATGCCAAGGACACCGGCATACAGAGGAAACTGAAAAATGATACCTGCCGTACCGCCCACGGCATCTTTCACTGCCATGACATAATTCGCAATATTTCCATAAAGCAAAATACCGCCGAAGAGGAAAATAGCATTTAACAGGTTAAAATCTAGCGCATTGAAGCCTTTGGTATAGAAAGCATAGAAGATATAAATAAATCCAAGCAGCCCCAAAGCCCAGGCCAGAATTGGGCTATAGTTTAAAATATCTCCCACCGTAGCCCTGGACGGACGTTTCTGCAGTTTCAGGTCTTCCTTTTCAATCGCTTTGATCGCATCCTCATCCAGTGGCTGATAGTCTGATGGATTCTTAGGAAGAAGCAGCGTCGCAAAAAGCGCAGGCCCGATAGCCAGTGCGATGGTGACGCAGATATTTGTCGGATTCAACATGTAATCCGTCATAGGAACTACGCCGATCAAGTCTTCCATGATATGGCCTGGAGTTGCGATGAAGAGCCCCACCGAAGAAGACAAGGCACCCTGCCAAGTCATCTGCCCTACATACGCGCCAGCAACCATCAGACCATATTCGAAAGGAATCTTTTTATCTCGCAGATTCTTCGCTATTTCCTTCGCTAAGATGGCCCCTACAATAAGGGATAAGCCCCAGTGCACAAAAGAAACCAAAACACTGACCAATGTCACCGTAAACACAGCCGACTTCGCACTTTTCGGAATCGATGCAATACGGTTGATCCAACCTTTGACCAAAGGCGCATTGGCTACGCAAGAGCCAGTAATGACAATCAAAGCCATCTGCATGGAAAAGCCAAGCAATTCCCAAAACCCTTTGTACCAATTTTGAACCATCTGCATCGGTCCCTGATCCGTCAGTGCGATTCCTAGGCCAAAAGCGATAAAAGTCAGTGCCACTGCAAAGATACTCGCATCTGGCATGTACTTTAAAGAGAACCGGAGAAGCACATTCCCCATCTTCGTAATGGGCGTTTCATTTTTAGGTTCCAAACCACTTGATTTAGTCATTTCAAAGCCTCCTTATTCACGAAAACAAAATATGCACTGCCTTTTGGCACACCCCCTTCAGGCAGAAAAAAAGCAGAAAAGATGCACACGATATCATCGTGTTGATACTTTTCTGCTAAAATCAATTCCTTTATGCTATACTGAGATACTTTATGAAATTGTAAAAATCAATCTCCAAGGATTTGAAAACCGACCCCTATCGTTTTATGGCCGGAAAGTTCATGCATAGCCAGATTGCCATAAAAGCTTAGGGCAAAATGATTTCCTTTGCGAGCAACAGCAGCTTTGAAACAGAAATTCTGCCCGATCGCATCGGAAGCTCTTGTGCTTTGTGTGACTTCCAGTACACAGTGCGCTACGGGATGTACATGTTCCCGTTTCCTTTCAATGATATTTGTATTCAAGCATAAATTCACTACGTTGCGAATGATATTGCTTTGAGAAGAAATACCAAACCCTGCCACGGTGGTGGCAGCGCTTTTGATCCCCCTTTTCTGTAATTGCAGGATCAAATCCCTTTCCATCTTTTGATCAACAGTCATAGCTAATAAAACGGCCATGCGGCATAGATCTTCCCCTTCACGCGGGTCTATCAGAAAATCTCCCCATTGAATCACAATAAACCTCCCCAAAAAAAAGAAGAAAGAAAATAAACACAGATAGCCTCATGCTGCTGGTTTATTAACTTTCTTCCTGCTGTACTTAATCAAGACTCTATATCAAATCAAGACTCTATATCATAGGATTTACTTTTTATACTGTTAATAGTTTATCAAAAATAGAATGAATTTTCCAAAAGATTTTATCTATAATTACTAATAAAAATTTTAGTAGGAAAACTTTGGCTCACTAAGGAAAAACGGATCCGGGAAACTCCGATGCAATCACAACATCAGCCCCATCAAAATTTCCTGAATCGCATTTCTCAAATCCCCAGTCCTTAGCCTCCCAGAAGTGCGAGCATGATGCCGCCGGAGATCGCAGTGCCGAAGACGCCGGCGAGGTTCGGACCCATAGCATGCATCAGAAGGAAGACGCGGCGGCTTTCCTGCTGCCCGACGAAGTGGGAGACGCGGGCTGCGATCGGAACGGAAGCGATACCAGCAGAGCCGATCAGCGGATTGATGCGGCCGCCGGACAGCTTATTCATGATCCTGGCACAGACCACGCCGCTGCCGGTACCGAAGGCAAATGCCACAAGGCCCAGAAAGATGATAAGTATGGTCGAGGACGTGAGGAAGGTATCCGCAGCCATGGTCGAGCCAATGGCGACCGTCAAGACCAGCGTAACCATATTGAGAAGGGTATTGGCCGCTGTTTCCGCCAGCTTGCCGACGACGAGGCATTCGCGCAGGAGATTTCCACGCATCAGCATGGTGATGAGCGGCGCGACCGGCGGCAGGAACACATTAACGATGAGTGCCATGACGATCGGGAATGCGATCTTCTCGAGGCGAGACGGGTCTGTCAAGTCCTTTGTGTAAATTTTTTCTGCTAAATTAAAATCTTTCTAATCAAATGGATTCCAGGTCCCCCCGGCAGTATGCGGTCCGGGCGCCCCCCATTTTCAGGAATACAGCCCATCGGTCAACAGATAGCGGTCAGCAGGCAGCCCCTTCCCGCCGACCGGCAGTTACCGGCATTTCATTCACTATCGACACGTACCAAGATCCTTCGCTGGCGCTCAGTATTCTGACTGATGGAAGACGGGAAGTCTGACATCTGACCGTCTGACTGTCTGCCGTCTTCCCGCCGGTCGGTATTCTTTAGTGAACTAGTGGACTAGTGGACTAGTGGACTAGTGAGCTAGCAGGAGCCATTAGCGGTACTCACCAAGATTCTTCACTGCGTTCGGAATGACAGTGCCCGGCTGAAAGCTGACAGCCGACAGCCGATAGCCGTCCCACTGTCCCACTTTCCCACTGTCTCACTTCCCCACTAGTTCACCAGCTCACCAGCCCACTAGTACACTAAGTACACCAGCCCACTTTCCTCTCACAGATAAGCGGACACATCCTTTCTTTCCAGGAGAAGGACAGGTAGAAGGCCGGCGGCGGTGCCCAGGATGGTGACGGCGGGGATGACGAGGGCGCCCCGCCAGTCCGGGGTGGTGACCATGGTGATGGCGGCAGCGCCTGCTGCCGCATGGGCGGCCAGAAGGCTGGCACCATAGCCGGAAAGCCAGCCGCAAACGCTTCCGGCCAAAAGGAGCATCCCCTCTTCCGCCAGAAGGAAGCGGCGGATGCGGGCCTTACCTGCTCCCAGGGCCTCCAGAAGGGCCAGTTCCTTCATGCGGGAAAGGCCGCTCCAGTACATAACGAGGAGCGTGATGAGGAGAGATACCGCCAGAAGGGAGGCGAGGAAGATTTCCCAGAAATGTTTCGTCTGCCCCACCATGGCATAGAGGGAGATGACGGACTGGGAGGGAAAGACCATCTGCACGTCCCGATTTTTCCGGTAAGCGGAAAGGAGCTGCATGGCTTCCCTGTATCCCTTCGGCACCACCAGAAGGGCCGTCACTTCCCGCTTATCCGGCTCCCTTTCTCCATGGGCTTCCCACACATCCTTCATGTCGATGAAAATGGCGGTGTCATAGGGGCCGCCCACAGGCCTGAGAATGCCGGTGACGCGGAAAGGGTGGTTATGGGCCCGTCCTTTGGGGGAACTGCCGTGGATGGAGCGGAAGGTGTCCCCCACCTTGAGGCCTGTGAGGCGGGCGGTTTCGCTGCCAATCACCGCTTCCCCTTCCTCCTGAAACAGGGCGCCCTCCTCAAGGGAAAGCCAGGGATCTTTGTTTTTTACAGGGCGGTAGCCAAAGAGAGCCCGGTCTGTGCCTACCAAGCGGAATCCCCGGTAATTGTCACCGAAGCCCAGCGGATACACCGCCCTGGTCTCTCCCCTGTTTTTCAGGATTTCCATTTCTGAAAAAGGAATATTCCCCACCGGCCTGTCCCTTAGAAATACGGTATTCAGCACCAGCTGGTAGGCAGAGCCCTTCGCCCCTGCCAGGATGGGAAATGGACTCACTGCCCGGTTGATGCCGCCGTAAAGGCCGCCGGCGGTCTGCAGGATGAATACCGGCAGCGCCGCCGTCACCATGATCAGAAGAAACAGGAGAAACTGGCGAAGGGGCCGGCGCACCAGAGACAGGAATGCCAGGCGAATCATAAAAATGCTCCTTTCTGCACATCATAGCGCAGGGGGAAACGATTCATCACCCTTTTGTCGTGGGTGGCGCAGAGAAGGAGGCAGCCTTCTTCCCTCTGATAGGCCAGCATGAAATCCATGAGCTTCCTGCCGTTTTCCTCATCCAATGACGCCGTGGGCTCGTCCGCCAGAAGGAGGGAAGGCCGGCACACAATAGCCCGGAGGAAGGACACCCGCTGCTGCTGGCCGCCGGAAAGCCGGTCTGCCCGCCGGTTCTCCAGCCCCGAAAGCCCCACCCTTTCCAGAAGATTCTCTATTTCCCCCTTCTCCGCCCTTTTTCCTGCCAAAGAGGCAGAGAGGCAGATATTTTCCGCCACCGTAAGGTAGGGAAGAAGGAGGGGCTTTTGAAATACATACCCCACCCGGGATGACCGGAAAGCGCAGCGCTCATCGGCGGAAAGAGAAGTCACCGTCACGTCCCCTATGGATATGGTGCCGGCGGCAGGCGTCAGAAGTCCCGAAAGGCAGTGAAGAAAGGTGGTCTTCCCGCTGCCCGAAGGCCCCGTAATCACCGCCATTCCGCCATCGGGCAGGGTAAAGGAAGGGACGGAAAGGGCGCGGAGCATCTTCCCTCCGCCGTCGGGGAAATCGCAGATGAGTTGATTGATGGTTATCATGATTATCTCCTTTATATATCTTGGACACGCCTGCGGCGTGAGGGTTCAGAGGGTTCAGAGGGTGTGGTGGCGGCTGACGCCGCAGATTTTAAAAAAGGGGCGCGGTTCCGCCGCAGGTTGTGTAGAAGGGTTGCATCGCTTCGCTCAGGGGGCGACAGCGCCTGCGGCGCTGAGGGTGGTGGATTGCTCTTCTGGCAATACTTATAAATTTAGCGTTACGGATTTGGCTTTTTGTATCATATGGAATGATAGGCATTCTGCAGCGGAAAACCATACAACCGGGCCTGGGGCCCGTTGGAAATGCACCCCTTCTGCCTGCGGCCTCTCCCCCGGCGGGGGAGATTTGCTCTACCCTTACCTTAGTGCTAACTGAAGCAACTGCCCCTTGAGCGAAGCGACGCAACCCTTAGCCCGTGCATCAGCACAGGGCTATACGCCCCTCTGCACCGCAGGCGCGGGCCCCTTCGGGAATACTGGAAAGCACCGCCCAGGTCCCGATCCCGACCGCGCCGAAAGGCGCCCCATCCCTACTATCCCACCAGTACACTATCCCACTATTTCCGAGGTCCTTATGCATAAACAATCTGTTATTTTTGATATGGATGGCACTCTTTTTGATACGGAGACCATTTTCCAGCAGGAATGGAACCGTCTGGCAAAAGAGAGGGGTCTCTCTCTTCCTGACCATTTCAAATATAAAATCTGCGGCACCAGCGGGGAGGCCATGAACCGCATTATTGAGAAGTTTTACCACGTGCCGGAGGGCAGCGAAATCCAGCGTCTCTGCAAGGAACGGGTGGCCCGCCGCCTGGCAGAGTCGGTGCCGGAGAAACCGGGGTGCAGGGAGATGATTTCCTTTTTCCATGAAAAAGGGTGGCCCCTGGCCATCGGAAGCAGCAGTCCCGCTCACCAGATCCGGGCGAATCTTTCCGTCACCGGTCTTCTTCCATTTTTTGCTGCCATAGCCAGCGGTGATGAGGTCCAGCACGGGAAGCCGGCGCCGGATATTTTCCTTCTGGCTGCCCGGAAACTGGGCGCCTCTCCCAAGGACTGCTATGTGTTCGAAGACAGCCCCAATGGCATCCTCGCCGCTTACGCCGCCGGTATGAAACCGGTGATGGTGCCGGACCTGATGCCGGCCACCGAAGACATCCGGCAGAAGTGCTTTGCCCTTTTCCATACTCTCACCGAAGCCCGCCTATTTTTTATGAAGAGGCTGTGAAGAAATCATTGACCTTTTCACAGTCCCGGCGATTGAGCCGGCGCTTCTTACCAATTTTATCTTTCTTGCGCCATTTCCCCTATTCCGTGCTATACTTGTCATTGGCGCCCAAAAGCGCAAATACAGTATAAGAAGGAATATCCATGCACGGTTTACATATATGGTTTAAGAAATACGAATTTTACATTCTGCCCCTCCTGATCATAGGGGTCGTCCTGCTCCTGGTCCGTCTCTTTTCCGCTGCCCCCGATACAGGAATGAGGGAGCGGGAAAAGGTGCTCCCTTTAAAAGAAGGGGATACCATAGGCATTCTGGCACCCGCCGCCCATGGAGGCATGACTGATTACAACCGGTCCATCGAGCTTCTGGAATCTCTGGGATACAAAGTGAAACTGGCTCCGTCAGTCACCGATGATTACGGCTACCTGGCAGGAAGCGACGAAGAACGGGCGAAGGATTTGAACGATTTCTTCAAGGACGATTCGGTGAAAGCCATCGTCTGCCTCCGGGGCGGCTACGGCTCTGCCCGTCTTCTGGACAAGCTGGACTACGACATGATTGCCCATCATCCGAAAATGCTCATCGGCTTTTCCGACATTACCGCCCTCCACGCCGCCATCGGCGAGAAGAGCGGTCTGGTCACCATCCACGGTCCCATGATGTCCTCCTTCAAAGGAGACAATTATACCGCCTTTACCCTCTATAATTTTGAAAACGGGCTTTCCGGCAGTCTGCCCAAAGGGGAAATCCGCCTGCCCGCCGGAAGAAAGCTGAAGGCCCTTGTCCCCGGCGACGCCATAGGCCCGGTGGAAGGAGGAAATCTGTCGGTACTTGCCTCCCTCTGCGGCACGCCTTATGAGCTGAAAGGGGACGGCGCCATCCTTCTTCTGGAAGATACGGGAGAAGACCCCTACCGGGTGGACCGGATGATGGAACAGCTTTACCAGAACGGTCTTCTCTCCCGGGTAAGCGCCATCGCCTACGGCGACTTCTACGGCGCCTCCCCGGTGGGTGAAGAATTTTCCATTGCCGATGTCCTTTCCCACTACGCCAAACTCTCCGGCAAACCGGTGATTGCCGGCGTCCCCGTGGGCCACGGCCCGGATAACCTCTTCCTCCCCCTGGGCGTCAAAGCCACCATACACGCCAAAGAAGACGGCAGCGCCTCCTTCCGCTATGAAGAATCGTATTTGAAATAGGGGCCGCTGGACACACCTTCGGTGTGAGGGTTGACGGGGCTGCGCCCGTGGGCACGCCCTGCGGGCGTGAGGGTTGACGGGCCTTTGGCCCGAGGGTTATGGCCGCCTGATGGCGGCAGGTTGTGTTCGCTAGCGCTCAGGGGCCAGAAAAAAGGTCCTTAAGATGGACCGGCCCGCTGGGCCGGAGGGTTCTTAGGTTTGACGGCCTTGCAGGCCGAGGGTTGTGGTGGCGGCTTCGCCGCGGATTAAAAAAAAGGGCGCGGCTCCGCCGCGGGTTGTGTAGAAGGGTTGCAGCGCTTCGCTCAGGGGGCGACAGCGCCTGCGGCGCTGAGGGTGGCGGATTGCCTTTCAGGCAATGATTATAAAGTCAGCGTTACGGGATGACTTTGCTGTATCATATGGCATAATAAGCATTCTGCGGATTGGCTCGCTGCGCTCGCCTCCCCCTTTCCGGCTGCGCCATTGGACACACCTTCGGTGTGAAGGTTCAGAGGGTTTAAAAGGTTCAGAGGGTTCAGAGGGGAAGGTTGACGGCCCTTTGGGCCGAAGGTTGTGGCC
>ERZ827043.2667-NODE-2667-length-14622-cov-3.546921_pt1 | contig 14622 bp, 10 predicted proteins | sample MGYA00519923_ERZ827043 | MGnify/ENA primary metagenome ERZ827043 (study PRJEB31778, sample SAMEA3449251) | human gut metagenome | biome: human gut; feature: human-associated habitat; material: faeces | place: United Kingdom | collected 2010/2012 ...
GAGCAGCCCGAAGAACTGCGGCAAAATCAAAATTGCCGGAACGAAGAACAGACCCGTGCGCGCAGCGGCGCTGATCGAAGCCTTAACGGGCTTGCCGATGGTCTGAAGCATCATGTTCGATCCGACGACAAAGGCGCTCAGCGGCAGGAAAATGCATTGCAGCCGCAGCGAGAGCGCGCCGATCTTAATGACCTCCAGGTCTTCCTTCCGGAAGATCGCAATGATCTGCGGCGCAAAGGCAATGCCCACGATGGAGCCGATCAACAGCACGCAGAAGGCCAAGCTCACCGTGAACCAGAAGGCCTTGCGCACGCGGCCGTAGAGCTTCGCGCCGTAGTTAAAGCCGCAGACCGGCTGGAAGCCCTGGCCCAGGCCGATGATGGCCGAGTTGGCGAATTGCAGTACGCGCGTGACGATGGACATACCGGCAATCGCCGCGTCGCCATAGATACCGGCGGCAAAGTTCAGGCAGATGGTCGCAACAGAACCCAGTCCCTGCCGGAACAGCGAAGGCGTGCCGCCGCGGGCGATTTCCTTATAGCGCGCCCAGCTGGGCGAAAAGTTTTTGAGGGAAATGGCGATGTTGCCGCCGCGTGTGCAGCCGCGCAGCAGCAGGCAGAAGCTGACGATCTGGCTCAGAATCGTGGCCAGCGCCGCGCCGCTGACGCCCATATCCAGCACAAAGATGAACAGCGGGTCGAGCGCGATATTGAGCACCGCGCCCACGCCCATGCCGATCATGCCGAAGAACGCGCTGCCCTGGAACCTGAGCTGGTTGTTCAGCACCAGAGACGAAGCCATAAACGGCGTGCCGATAAGGATATACATGGCATATTGCCGTGCATAGGGCGCAATGGTGGGCGTCGCGCCGAGTATGCCGACCAGCCCATCGAGGAAAATCAATCCCACAAGGCCGAAAATCGCGCCCGCAATCAGTGCGGAGACGAAGCCCGTGGCGGCCATTTTCTTTGCGTCCTCTACTTCGCCCTGGCCGAGCTTTCGGGAAATATAGTTGCCCGATCCGTGGCCGAAGGTAAAGCCCAGCGCCTGAATGATGCTCATCAGCGGGAAAATAACGCCCACGGCCGCCGTCGCCGTAGTGCCGATCTGCCCGACAAAAAAGGTATCGGCCATGTTGTAAAACGAGGTGATCAGCATAGAAATGATCGACGGCACCGCCATGTTCAGCACAAGGGTCGGGATTTTTTCCTCCGTCAGGTATTTCCGTTTTTCTTCCGGATTGGTGAAATGCTTCATAGAGTTCTCTGCTCCGTTTCTTTGAGTAATCGGTTACATTATACTCGAAACCCCTTTGTCCTGCAACCGTTTTGCAATGATTTATCGATGCAATTCGACAGGTTCATATTTTATTCTTGCCGTCCCGTCCATAATATGTTAAAATTTATATAATATTTATTTAACATGAAAGGAGATGGAATCCATGCTGCTGACCCGCAGTGACGGCCGGAGGATTCGCTCGCTCCCGCCCATGCAAAAGATCATCCCTTACATCATGAGATCCCGTGCGGCATCGATCAATCTCTTTCAGGAGCATGTGGACTGCACGCCGCTGAACAACTATATCTGCGCGCACGAAGTCAACGGCCAGCGCACCATGAGCACCATGCATCTGCTCATCGCGGCCATCGTCCGCGTCGTCGCCCAGCGCCCGCAGCTCAACCGCTTTGTCGTCCATAGCCGGGTTTATGCCCGAAAGGACATCGTTGTCAGCTTTGTCGTCCACCGTTCGTTGCGCATCGAGGACGGTGGCACCACCATCAAGCTCACCTTCAACGGCACCGAGAGTCTCCCCCAAATTGTCCAGATCATCAACGATGCCATCGCCAGAGAAACCGCCTCCTACGATACGCAGAACAGCACTGATAAATTGGCCGAGGCCTTTATGCGTCTTCCCGGCTTTCTCATTCGATCGATGATCGGCTTTGTAATGGGGCTGGATAAATACAATCTGCTGCCCAATGCCGTGCTGGAAGCAAGCCCCTTCCACGCGACGGTGTTTTTGACCAACCTCAAATCCCTGGGCATCGATTCGGTCTACCACCATCAATATGAATTCGGCACCAACGGTCTCTTCGTTTCCATGGGCAAGGAGATGGACGCCACCGTGATCGAACGCGATGGCTCCGTCGGCATCCGCCCGATCATGAACCTCAACATCACGCTGGACGAACGCTTCTGCGACGGGCTGTATTTCGCCAAGTCCATCAAGATCCTGCGCAAATACCTGCGCGACCCTGCGCTGCTGGAAACCCCGCTGGAGAAAAAAGAAGAGGACGTAGACTGACCTCTCCTTCTTACATTCAAAAGGGCGGCTGCCGAGAATCGGCAGCCGCCCTTTTCTTTCAGATGATTGGATTACTTTGCGAGCTTCTTTACCGCAATGACCGCAGCCGCGCCGCTCATCAGCAGCAGGGCGTACAGCATCATCAGGCTGCTCTCGCCGGTCTTGGGTGCCTTGAGGTCGTCGTCCTGCGCGGGGTTATTCTGGTTATTCTGCGCGGGGTTATTCTGCGCGGGAGCTTCGGTCTCACTGGGCTTAACAGTGGGCTCGTCATAGTCCGGGTAGACGGACTGATTGACCCTGTAGCCGCACTTGGCGCACACGCCGCCGTTCATCTCATGCTCCTCGCCCTGCACCTCGACAAGGCCGCAGCAATCCCAGGTCTTGGTATGGGTCTTGTCGTCAAAGGTCCAGACCGCGTTGCCGAAGTGCTTCACGCAGATGATCTCGCCGCCATCCTTGGTCAGCGCGCCATCGCGCTTGATGCCGCCCTTATTGGTCAGCTTGTTGCCCTGGCCGACGGAGAGAGACGCATCCTTGGGGATGGTCAGCGTCATGCCGTCCTCCACAGTCACATCGCCGGGCAGCTTCGCGTTGCCGACGACCGTGCCGTCCTTGCCGTTGAAGCGCACGCTGTCCTTGATGTTCTCGCCGTAGGTTTCATCACCGGAAGTCTCGATCCAGGAGCCTTCCACGGTCACGTTGCCGCCCGCCAGAATGCCGTCGCAGTCTTCCGCCGCATCGGCCTTGACAATGCTGTTTTTGATCTCAATATCATCGTTTCTGCTGTAAATACCGACGTCTGCTTCAGACTTTGCTTCCGCAGTGCTGCCGTCGATCGTGATCTTTTCTTCTGCCCAGATCGCAGGGTAATGGCCGCTCGCCTTCACCTCGGCGCCGTTCGTGATGCCAATCGTGCCGCCTGCGTAAATACCGTTTCTGCTCTTGCTATCCGCCGCGACGGTACTGCCGTCAATCGTCAAACTGTCGTACGTATAAATCGCAGGGTAAAAGCCGGTAGCCTTCACTTCAGCGCCGTTCGTGATGGTGATCGCGCCGCCTGCGTAAATACCGTTGCTGCCCTTGCTCTCCGCCGTGACGGTGCCGCCGGAAATCTCCAGCGCACCGACCACACTGAGCGCCACATCCGTAGCCGTCGTCTTGATCTCCGCGTTGTCCTTGACAAAGACATTGCCCGGAGCAATGATACCGTAACCCGCATATTGGCCATTCGAGGGCCGTCCCTGCGCTTCGAGATAGCTGTTGCCCTCCAGCGTCAGATCGCCGTGGAAGATTTCCAGACCGCTCACCGAAGAATCCGATGCCTGATCGGGATTCTGGTGCAGGCAGTAGAGCTTGGCGTTGTCCTTGAGAGTCATAGAGTTCGTCGGGTCGTCGGATTCCACACCCATTTTAAGCGGCGAATAGTCATTCTGGCTGATGTAAGTGACCGTCGCATTGCCGGATAGCATGCATTCGCCGTTCCACTCGCAGCTGTCACCCGAATTGGCAGGTTCCGTCACCGTGACGGTTGTGTCGCTGATGAGCAGCTTACTGGGCATATAGGAGGTCTTCTGTGTGACTTTCAGACTCTCCGCATTCAGCGTGCCGCTGCCCGAAATGGTCAGGTCGTTGGCGCAAAGACGCTTGACGGTATTGACCGTGCCGTCCGCAACCTCCACCACCATCTTGACGGGGCTGTTTACCACATCGATGCCGCCGTTGATCGTGGCGTTGTCCAGCTTAATGTAATGCGCCTCTTTGAGGCCCTCTTCACTGTTGTTATTGCCCCAGGCTCTGACACTTTTGTCGGTCGTGCCGGTCAGCACATACTGCACGTTCCGCTTGAGCAGACTGATGCCCGTATTGTCGATTTTGTAATTCTCATTTTCCGTGTTTGCCCCGCCCACGTCAATGGTCACCACAGGCATCACGGTTTCCGAATTTCCAACAGGTTCGGCCGGCACAACAGGTTCGGCCGGCACCGTAGTTTCGGTCTCCGCCAGAGCCGTCATGGGCACAAGGCACAGCACCATACACAGCGCCGCCAGGAACATAGCCAACAGCTTTTTCATACAGTTCTCCCCTTTTTCATCGTTGAGTGCGCGGCTTCATTTCCTCTCCCGGTTCCGTCGCCGCCCGTAAACCGGCCTATTCCGTTTTTTGATTCAAAACAAACTCCCAATCCCCCCCGGGCAGACTTCTCCCTCTGCGCTTTCCGGGCGACCGACGCTGCATTCCGCTCGCTCTGAAACATTTTTGAAACAGCTTTAGTATATCACCCGGTAAATAAGTTGCAAGAAAATTTTTTGCTGACAAACCATTATCTGCGTATAAAAAAGCGCCTGTTCACCTTTGGAATGAACAGGCGCTTGCCTTATTCTGTTTTTTCTTCTTCCCGGCGTTCAAACATCGCCAGCGCAGCCACGATGAGCAGTGCCGCGGGGATCAATACGGTTTTGATGCCGATGTTCTCCGTCAGCAGCGCGCCGATGCCCGCCCCGCTGACAAAGCAGAGGATCACGGCAAAATACCCCAGCCCGCTGCGAAGGTTCTCCTTCTCACGGTGCTTGAAGTAGCGCCAAAGCTGCACCGTGCCGCTGCGCAGATTGCCTGTGCACATCGTGGTAGCGTAAGGATTATCTTCAAATGTGCGGAAGGAATTCACCTGCATGGCGCAGACGAAGGACACCGCCGCATTGACCATGTCGTTGAACTGCTCCGGCACAAAGGCCGCTGCGACCAGCACGATGATCTCCACCCCCAGCACCAGCTGCCGCCAGTGCAGCGTCATGAAGCGATCCCGTCGGAACCTGATGCTCTCGGCCAGCACCACGCCCAGCACAAACGCGCACACGGGAACGACATAGTGCAGCGCCGTCTGCCAATCCCCTTCAAAAGCACGAATCCCCAGCAGCACGAGGTTGCCCGTCTGCGCGTTGGCGAATACCTTTCCGCGCGAAAGATAGGTATAGGCATCCAGAAATCCGCCGACAGCCGCCAGCAGCATTCCCAAATGCAACGTTTCCGAAATATGTCTCCTCATTCCAACCCATCTGCTCCTTCTCAGAGTGCAGCAAACACCGCAGAGCGCACCTTGCGGGTCACATCGACGGTGCCGGTATCAACCTTCTGCATCATATAGAGCAGCACAAGGTTATCCTCTGGGCTGACGCAGAAATACGCGCCCAGCCAGCCGTCCCAGCCGAACTCACCCTTGCCGCCCAGCGAAGGTGCCTGCCCTTCGTCCTCCAGCACGCGCATGAAGTTGCCGTAGCCATGGCCGCGCAGGGAAGCCCACTGCATGGTCTTTTTCTGATCATCGGTCAGCTGGCTCCGGCGCATATAGCGCACCGTGCGGCGGGAGAGGATGCGCACGCCGTTCCATTCGCCCTCATTGGCAAGCATGGAGGCAAACTTGGCATAATCCTCAATCGTGGAAAGCAGGCCCGCACCGCCGGATTGGAACGCCGGCTCATGCGGATAAGTCGGCAGGATGCACAGGTGCGCATCGGTATAGGGCGCAAGGCCGTCCTCGGTGGGGCGATAGACCTGCGCAAAGCGGCCGCGCTTTTCCTCCGGAATCCAGAAGCCCGTGTCCTCCATGCCCAACGGATCGAAGATTTCCTTTTTCAGGAATTCACCGAAGTGCATGCCGGAAATCACCTCGATCACCGCGCCCATGACGTCGGCAGAGGTGCCGTACTGCCAGCGGCTGCCCGGCGCAAAGGCCAGCGGCATCTGCCCCATGCGGTTGGCAAAGTCCACTGTGCCCAGCTCCTTGCCCTTCGCCTGATCCCTCTGCACCTCGTCCCACAGCGCCTGCATCCGTCTTTCGGCATAGCCGTTCTCGCCGCCGTAGACCAGGCCGCTGGTCATGCCCAGCAGATCCTTGATGACCATCGGCTCCTGCACGCGCTGAAGTCCGGCTTTGGTGATATAAGTTTGATTTTTGAAGCCCGGCAGGAACTTTTCCACCGGGTCGAGCAGATCCATCTGCCCGCGCTCCACCAGTATCATCGCTGCCGCGGCGGTGATCGGCTTGCTCATCGAAAACAGGCGGAAGATCGTGTTCCGCGCCATGGGCTGACGGGTTTCCTTATCCGCCCAGCCGCTCTGGCCGTAATAAGCCTCTTTCCCGTCCTTGAGTACCAGGGCGTTGCAGCCCGCAACTTCGCCCGTGCGAACGGCTTCCTCCAGCACGCTGTCCACGCGCTTTAATCTTTCCTGATCCATGTTGACTTCCTCCGCAAATCGTTCCCCTGCGGGAGCGTTTTTCTCTTTCTGTTTCCAGTATACCTCTTGATTGTTAAGATCAATCATCCGCCGGCGTTTCGGTCATGCCGCCCTTCATAGGCGAGGCCGCCAGACGCGTATAGACCGACAGCACGCCGCTGTCGTAGCGGCTAGGGCGCTTCTTCCATGCCTTTTTGCGCTCTTTCAGGATTGTATCCATCTCTTCGGGCGTTTTTTCTTCACCGGCAACGCCTACGATTTCCAGCTTGCGAGTTTTGACGTCGATCAGGATCAAATCGCCCTCTTCCACCAGCGCGATGGGGCCGCCCTGCGCCGCTTCGGGAGAGACGTGGCCGATCGCCGGGCCCTTGGACGCGCCGGAGAAACGGCCGTCCGTAATCAGCGCGATGGACGCAGAAAGCTCCGGGTCGGACGAGATCGCCTCGGTGGTATAGAACATCTCGGGCATACCGCTGCCGCGCGGCCCTTCGTAGCGGATGAACACTGCGTCGCCCGGCTGAATTCTATGCTTGAGAATCGCGTCGATCGCGTCCTCTTCGCAGTCAAAGGGACGGGCGCGCAGCAACGCATGGTGCATTTTCTTGGGCACGGCGCTGTGCTTGATGACCGCGCCCTCCGGCGCAAGGTTGCCGCGCAGCACGGCGATGGTGCCGTCCGACCCGATGGGCTTTTCAAAGGAACGGATCACGTCCGTGCGCGCAAGGCCGGTCTTTTTCAGGTATTCATCGCACTTTTCGTAGTATCCGCTCTTCTGAAGCTCTTCGAGATTTTCTCCCAGCGTCTTGCCGGTGACGGTCATCGCGTCCAGATGCAGCATGGACTTGATCTCCTCCATCACGCGCGGCACACCGCCTGCGTAATAGAAATACTGCGCCGGGAAGCGCCCCGCCGGCCGGATGTCGAGCAGATAGTGCGCGCCGCGGTGCATCCGGTCAAAGGTATCCGCATCCAAATCGATGCCGAATTCGTGCGCAATGGCGGGGATGTGCATCAGCGCATTGGTGGAGCCGGAGATCGCCGCGTGCACCATGATGGCGTTTTCAAAGCTTTCCATCGTCACCATGTCGTGGGGGCGCAGATTCTTTTCGGCCAGGAACATGGCTTGCCTGCCTGCTCGCTCCGCCGCCGTGCGCAGATCCTCGCACATGGCGGGCAGCAGCGCCGTGCCTGGCAGCATCAGTCCCAGCGATTCCGCCATGATCTGCATGGTGGAAGCCGTGCCCATAAACGAGCACGCCCCGCAGGAAGGACAGGCATGGTGCTTATACCACTTGAACTTCTCCTCCGAGATCTCGCCGCGCGCGCACATCGCGGAATACATGCCGATCTGCTCCAGTGTCAGCAGACCGGGGCCCGCATCCATCACGCCGCCTGTGACCATGACCGTGGGCAGATTGGTTCGGCCGATCGCCATCAGGTGCGCGGGCACGGCCTTGTCGCAGCTGGCGATGAACACGGCCGCGTCAAAGGTGGTGGCGCGCTCATGGATTTCAATCAGGTTGCAGATCGCGTCGCGGGACGCGAGGGAATAATTGATGCCGTCGTGCCCCTGGGCCATGCCGTCGCAGATGTCGGTTGCAAAATAGCGCGCAGCCTTACCACCCGCCTCTTGAACGCCCTGCGCGGCGAGGTTCACCAGTTCAAACAGATGCGCCGAGCCGGGGTGGCTGTCCCCAAAGGTCGATTCTACGAGGATCTGTGGCTTTTCCAGATCCTCTTCCGTCCATCCCATACCCATGCGCAGCGGATCCATCTCCGGCGCGAGCTTTCTTACATCCTGACTTCTCATTGTTTTCACTCCTGTCCGGCGTCCAATGCCGTATTAACGTGACTGTACTTGCATCTTAACACAAATTGACGCACAATAGAACAATACGAATAAATTTTGTCGGAGGTTGAAGCAATCCATGCTGTTTTCAAATGAGGATCTGCGCAAGCTGATCGTGCCGCTGGTGATCGAGCAGCTGCTGGCAGTGACCATCGGCATGGCGGACACCATGATGGTGGCCAATGTGGGCGAGGCGGCGGTTTCCGGCATTTCGCTGGTGGACAGCCTGAACATCCTGCTGATCCAGATTTTCTCGGCGCTGGCCACAGGCGGTGCGGTCGTGGCTTCCCAATATCTGGGCCGTCAGGATCGGGAAAACGCCTGCGGCGCGGCCAAGCAGCTGGTCTACGCCTGTGCGGCAATTTCAATTCTGGTGGGCGGTCTGGCCATGCTGGGCGGCAAACACCTGCTTTCGCTGATCTTCGGCGCCGTGGAGCCGGACGTGATGCGCAATGCCGAAACCTATTTCTGGCTCTCCGCGCTGTCCTATCCCGCACTGGCGATTTACAACGCCGGCGCGGCGCTGTTCCGCTCTATGTCCAATTCCAGGGTTTCGATGATGACTTCCATCGCAATGAACCTGGTCAACATCTCCGGCAATGCAATTTTGATTTATGTGTTCAATATGGGCGTTGCGGGCGCAGGGCTTGCCTCTCTGGTTTCCCGTATCCTGGGCGCTGTCGTCATGATGGTGCTGCTGCGCAACCAGCACAACCTCATCTTTATCGGGCATCTCTTCCGCTATCGCTTTGATTGGCCGATGGTGCGCAGCATTCTGCACATCGGCGTGCCCAACGGACTGGAAAACGGCATGTTCCAGGTGGGCAAGGTGCTGGTTTCCTCGCTGATCGCGGTGTTCGGCACCTCCGCCATCACGGCAAACGCCATCGCCAACAACCTGGCGCAGTTCGAGTGTATCCCCGGCTCGGCCATGGGTCTTGCAATGATTACCGTCATCGGCCGCTGCGTCGGCGCCAAGGATTACAAGCAGGCCCGCTACTATGCCAAACGGCTGATGATCATCACCTACATCAGCATGACCGCGATCTGCATCCTGCTCTCGGCGCTGATCGTGCCCATCGTCAAGCTCTACAACCCCTCGCAGGAAACCTTTGATCTGGCCGTCTGGCTGGGACTCTACCATGGCGCGTGCGGCATTCTGATCTGGCCGGCGTCGTTTGCGCTGCCCAACATACTGCGCGCCGCCAACGACGTGCGCTTCACCATGACGGTCTCCATCATTTCGATGTGGCTGTGCCGCATCCTGTTTTCCTATGTGCTCGCGCTGTGGTGCGGGCTGGGGCTCAAGGGCGTATGGATCGCCATGACCATGGATTGGGTCGTGCGCGCTGCGCTGTTCGTCTGGCGCTATTTCTCCGGCAAGTGGGAAACCAAGCAGCTGCTTTCCTGACCTCTTTTCTCTATCCCCCAAAAAGCCGTCCTCTTCTCTTTTTTCCGAGAAGAGGACGGCTTTTTTACGCTCCCGCACTGATCACCGTTTGCAGATACGCATACAGCTTTTCCATATCCGCCCGTTCAAAAGGCGTTCCAGATGCTCCGCCAGCGCTTCCACCTCTTCGTTGGTCAGCACTTCGTCATCCTGCCGCTTATAGCGCAGCCAGGGTTGGGAGATAAAGGAAAATCCAGCGCGGTTCCTCCTCGCTTTCGCGGTCATATTTCGTATAGCCGCGAATTTCCAGCTTCACCGTAATTCCGTCCAGATTCATCTCCATGCGGGCACCCCTCCTTTTTCTCTATCGTAGCAGGCAGCGTTTGATTTGTCCGCCCAACACAAAAGAGAGGGCGCGGGAAAATCTCCCGCGCCCTCTCTTTTATTTATTACATTTGATCCGTGCTTTCGCTCTCCTGCGGTGCACCGCCGGACTGACCGTCCGGCTTTTCCGGGGGCTGCTGGCCGTCCGGAAGCTCCGGGGGCTCAGTTCCATCGCTTCCGGGCTGCCCATCGGGCTTCTGCATTCCGCCGCCGAAGCCTCTAAATCCGCCAAAGCCGCTGCCCGTTTCGGTGCTCATGGCCGCCTCGAAGGTCGTAACCTGCTCTCCGTCCGCCAGAATCGTGTAGGTCTTGCCCACGGCCAGATCCGGCGAGGAAATCACCATGCACTGCGCCTGCTTGGTGCCGGTGACGCGGAGGATTTCGTTTCCGTCCTCATCCTGCACCGTGACGACCGCGCCTGCCGCAATCGCATTGTCGAAGTTCACCAGCACGCTGGCCTGCGTGGAATTCGTGTCGAAGTTCTGCGCCATGCTCTGCGATCCGAGCGCCACCACCGTGCCGCCCGTAATTACGCCGTCGCCCGAGTAGTCGAGCGCGCCGTCGCCGCCGGAGGTCGGGCCGCAGACCGTCACCGTGCCGCCGGTGACATACAGGCCGCCGTTGGAATCCAGGCCGTCGCCGGAAGCGTCCACCCAGAGCATGCCGCCGCGCACCGCGATATACACACCTTCGACCACTTCAAAATCGTTGGGACGGAAGCCGCCGTCGCTGTTGTCATCGTTGGATGCATCGGTCGCGTTGAGCCCGTCGTCGCTGGCGGTCAGGCGAACGTCGCCGCCCGTCAGGTCGATGGTGCTGCCCTCCAGCCCCTCATAGCACGCCGTGATCTCGATGCAGCCGCCGGAAATCACCAGCGCGTCGTCGGAATGCACGCCGTCGTCGCCGGAAGCCAGGGTAAGCGTGCCGCCCGAAAGGGTAATCTTGCTGCCCGCATGGATACTGTCATCCGCGCTGTCCACCGTGACCGCGCCGCCGGAGATCAGCAGCGTGCCGCCGGATTTCAAGCCCTTGGTGCTGACGGAAACGGTTGTATCGGTTGCCGTTTCGCTCGCTGCCGCTTCAGCGGTCATGCCCGCATTGTCGTTTGCCGTGTTCTCGCTGTTCTGTGCAGGCTGTTCGCTGCGCGGCGGTTTTTCCGACTTGCTGCCCGATGCAGCGGAATCGGCAGAAGCATTTGCACCCGAATCGCTCTGTGCGCCGTTGCCGTCAGGCGGCGTCTTTCTGTCTCCGCCGCCAACGCCGCCGGAGAATCCGCCCCAGTCGCCCTGACCGTGCGCTTCCGCGTTTGCGGAGCCGCCGCCCGCCGTGACGTTCAGCGTGCCGTCCGTGACCTGCAAGGCGCTTTCCGCCTGCAAGCCGTCCTGTTCGGCGTTCACGGTCACTTCACCGCCGTCGATGGAGATCCAGCCCTTGCCTTCAGTGTCTTCCTTGTCGGCCTTGATGCCGTCGCCGCCCGCAGTGATGTCAATCGTGCCGCCGCAGATGCCCACGCCGTCCTTGCCGTGCAGACCGTCGTCCACCGCATTGACCGTGATGTCGCCGCCCGTGATGATCAGCTCATCCTTGCTGGAAATGCCGCGCTTGTCGTTGCCCTGCACCTTCAGTTTGCCGCTGCCGTTGATCGTCAGGTCGCATTCCGCCCAAACGCAGGCGTTTGCATCGTCCTCTGCGGCATAGGTTTCGCCGTCCGCCAGTGCGTTCTCCGTGCCTTCTGCCAGCGTCAGGAACACCTTATCGGCGGATTTGACCCAGATCGCCGGGCCGTCGCTGCTGGTAATGCTTGCGCCGGAGAGCACGACCTGTACCTTGTCCTCATCGCCCGCTTCCACCACAATGCGTCCGTTGCTCAGCGACCCGCTCAGCACATACACACCCGCTTGGGTGACGGTCACGACGTTGCCGCTGACCTCTGCGCCCTCGCCGGAGATTGTGCTGCCGCCGTCGGAAAGCGCGATGCTCACGGCCTCGCTCTCGTCCCAGGCGCCCGATTTATCGCGGTCGGAATATTCGGGGTCAAATGCCGCAACCTCTTCCGCCGCGTCCGGAATTTCGACATTTTCGCTGCCGCCCGCCGCGTTTTCCGTCTGCTGTACCTCCTGCGTCTGCTGCGGTTCTGTCGACTCCGTTTCCTGTGTGGACTGCGCGGTGCAGCCCGCCATCGTCAGGATCAGCGTCAGCGCCGTTGCCAGCGCCAGGAGTTTCTGCTTTGCGTTTTTTATCATCATAAGGATCTCTCCTTTCATCATTTCATCAAAAACCTTATTACAGCTCGTCTTTGCTGCTCACCGGGCGGCCGAGGCTGATGCGCAGGTTGCCGTTGCGGCAGCGCAGCTCGTCGAGAAACGCCTTCTGCTGCGCCTCGTCCTTCAGCGTCACGCGATATTCCAGTTCATACAGCGCGCCCATGTTGACGGTGCGCACACGGCTCAACTCATGCCTTTTCGTGTACGTCTCCAGTGCCTCGTCAAACACGCCGTCGTAATCCAGCGATTCCGGAATGGTGATGCGTAAAATCTGCGCGGGGCGTCGCTTTTCGCCGAAGCGCATCGCGTTCAGCGTCAAGCTCGCCGCGGCGTAAACCGCCAGCAGAATCGCCGCAATACCGATATAGCCCATGCCGGTGCACAGCCCAATCGCCATCGCGAGGAAGATCGCGGCGATCTCCCGCGCCGAACCCGCTGCGGAGCGGAACCGCACCAGCGAGAACGCGCCCATCACGGCAACCCCCGCGCCGAGGTTGCCGTTGACCAGCAGGATCACCACCTGCACCACCAGCGGCAGCAGCGCCAGCGTTACGGCAAGGGAAGATGAATACTCCTCATTCCGGAACATAAACAGCAGCGCAGCCAGCACGCCCAGCACAAGCGACGCAGCAGTACACCAGAAAAACTCCGCCGTCGTGACGCTTGCCGCGCTTTGAGAAATCCCCTCTAAGATACTTTGCAGCATGATCTTGCTTCTCCCCATTCTTTCTCATAAATAAAGTTCGTATACGCCGTGCCGATCTTGGAAAACGACGTCTGGCGGATGTTCATTTCGTCCAGCGCCCGCGCCATCCAGAGGGGCATCGCGCCGGGAATCTTGATCTCCATCAGCACGCCTCCGGGTGGCAGCAGGTTTTGCCCCCGCGCTCCCGCGCCCAGATCCAGCTCATCCGTGCGGAAGCGGATGCCGGTATCGAACGTGATGCGCAGGTCGGGATTTTCCTTTCCGTAAAGCGCGACCCGTTCATAGCACAGGCAGACCATCGGGTGAATGTCGTGAAACTTCAGCGTGTAGTCGATCTCCCGCAGAATCTGGGAGTCCTGCGGCGGCTTCTCGCCCCCGCTTAAATATTCCCGCGCCTGACGGAGCGTCATTTCGGCGCGCCGCTTGTAGACCACGCCTTTGTATTTTTTCTTGATCTCCAAAAAGACCTGATCGTCTTCCTTGGGCATACCATAAGCGCGCAGCCGCACCTTTTCTTTATAAATAGGCTTTTCAATGCTCTCGCGCGTCAGCTCGTAATCCGGCGTGTCCAGATAGATGTTGAGGATCGTGTGCCGTCCGTAGGCGTCCTGCGCCATTTTTTCATCGAACACGGCGCGCAGCGCCTTGTATTGCTCCGGGCGGAGCAGGAACTTTTTCTCAATCCGTGCGAAGACTTCCTGTGCCATGTGCGTCGCTCCTTTCCTCATCGGATTTGATGGCGTTATCATACAACGCAAAGCTGAAATTACTCTTAAAAAACCGAAGCGATTTTTTTCAGACTGTTTTCAGCTTTACCGCGTAAAATGGTGACAAAGGTCATTTCCACTTCTATAATGGAAGCAAAGAGCGGAAAAAGGAGGGGCTTTTTCATGCGGATCCTGATTGTAGAGGACGAACGCCGCCTGGCTGAAGCGCTGGGCGCGATTATGGAAGAACAGAAATACAGCGCCGACGTGGTGTTCAACGGGCAGGATGGGCTGGATTACGCGCTCAGCGGACAATACGATGTGATCGTGCTGGACGTCATGCTGCCGAAGATGAACGGCTTTGAAGTGGCGCACGAGCTGCGGCGGCAGAACGTGCGCACCCCGGTGCTGATGCTGACCGCGCGCGATGAGCTGAGCAGCAAGGTTACGGGGCTGGACAGCGGTGCGGACGACTATATGACCAAGCCCTTTGCGCCGGAAGAACTGCTGGCACGGGTGCGGGCGCTTTCTCGCCGCCAGGGTGACGTGCAGTTGGACGAGGCAAAATTTGCGGACCTGACGCTGAACCTTTCCTCCTGCGACCTGCTCTGCGGCGGCAAGAGCGTGCATTTGGGCTTCAAGGAATTTGAAGTGATGCGGCTGCTGATGAGCGCGCCGCGGGCGGTCGTGCCGAAGGAAGAGCTGCTCACGCGCGTTTGGGGCGCGGATTCCGACGCAGAGGACAACAATGTGGAGGCCTATATCTCCTTTCTGCGCAAGAAGT
>ERZ827043.2673-NODE-2673-length-14590-cov-3.328861_pt1 | contig 14590 bp, 16 predicted proteins | sample MGYA00519923_ERZ827043 | MGnify/ENA primary metagenome ERZ827043 (study PRJEB31778, sample SAMEA3449251) | human gut metagenome | biome: human gut; feature: human-associated habitat; material: faeces | place: United Kingdom | collected 2010/2012 ...
CTCGACACATAAAAAAGATCCTGCCGGCCGGCAGGATCTTTTTTATGTGTCGAGGATTACTTAACGCCCATTTCCTTCTTGGCAGCTGCAAGGGAAATGCCCTTGTCCGCCGCGCCCTCGCCCTTGGCGAAGGACTTGGCAAGATCGGCGCTGTTGCCGAAGGTGTAAAGCTTACCGTCCTTAATCAGGAAGGAATGCGGTTCGTTCTCGGGATAATAGACCACCACTTTCTTAACGGTGTCGTCCTTGCTCAGGAAGAAGAGCATTTCCTGATTCAGCGGGGGCTCCTGGAAGACGCGCATCGTGTAGTCCTTTTCGCCGCTGAACTTATCGCGGTAGGGCAGGGACAGCGTGATGTTGTCCTTGGCCTTGACGCCCTTGCCCTTGAGGACCTCGCTGACGCTGATGGTGTACTGCTTTTCCATCATGTAGATGTCCTTGTATTCGGTGCCGTCGGGCTTACGGGCCTGGTTCCATTCGCCCAAGGACTTGGTCAGCGTACCGATAACCACATAGTCAGACTTCTTGTAGAGCTCATCAAAGCCCGCGTCGATAACCTCGCCGTCCATCTCTTCCTCAGAGGAGGGCGTGGGCTCCGCCGCAGTGGGCGTAGGCGTGGCGGTGGGGGTAGCGGTCGGCGCAACCGTCGCAGTCGCAGTCGCCGTCGCACTGGGGGTGGGCGTAGCGGTGGATTCCAGAATCGCTTCCGGCTCGGAATCGCTGGAACAGCCGACCAACAGCGCACAGGCCATCAGCGCGGCAAGAGTCATAACAGCAAACTTTTTCATAGAGTTTATCATCCTCCTGCACTTTTGCATTGCTTGGAAAAAGCGCATTCCCAGTTAGATAGGCGCTTGTCAGATTATTATACATGAAATCCGCCCAGCGCGCAACTTCCAAGCACAGCGTATCTATGAAAAAGACGAAAAGAAAGAGGTAAAAGTTGCATGAACATTCTAAAAAAAACGAAAGCGCGATTGACGCCTTCCCTTTGTTTCCTTACAATAGAAGAGAATCCGCCTTACAGGAGGTCAAAGCTAAAGTGCCCGTTAAAATATTGGATAATCTCCCCGCCATTTCCATTCTCCGTCAGGAAAACATCTTCGTCATGCCCGCTTCCCGCGCCGGCACACAGGACATCCGCCCGCTGCACATCGCGGTGCTGAACCTAATGCCCACCAAGATCGTGACCGAAACCCAGCTGCTGCGCATCCTGGGCAACACGCCCCTTCAGGTGGAAATCACCTTTCTGCGCACTGCGTCGCACCTTTCACGCAACACGCCGCTGGAACACCTGGAAGCGTTTTATAAAACCTTCGAAGAAGTGCAGGACGTCAATTTTGACGGACTGATCATCACGGGAGCACCGGTGGAACAGATGGACTTTGAAGAAGTGTTCTATTGGGAAGAGCTCAAAACCATCATGGATTGGGCAGCGGAGCACGTCTTTTCCACGATGTACATCTGCTGGGCAGCGCAGGCCGGTCTTTTCTACCGCTATGGCGTGCAGAAATATCCGCTGGCGCAGAAGATGCACGGTGTTTTCTCCCACCGTGTCGTCAAGCGTGAAGCGCCGTTGGTGCGCGGTTTTGACGATTGGTTCAACGCGCCGCATTCCCGCCACACCGAGGTGCGCGCCGAGGATGTCGCTGCTGTGCCCGATCTAGACATTCTCGCTGTCTCTCCGGAAGCCGGACTGTATCTCGCCGTTTCCAAGGACGGCAAGCACGTCTTTGTGACCGGCCATGCCGAATACGACGCGGATACCCTCAAAAACGAATATGAGCGCGATATTGCCAAGGGAATGGATATGCCCGTGCCGCGGCACTACTTCCCCAACGACAACCCCACCCAGGAGCCCATCGTCACCTGGCGCGCACACGCCAATCTGCTCTATGCCAACTGGCTGAACTACTACGTCTATCAGGAAACGCCGTTCGATCTTTCCAAGATCGCTCCGGAAGCGAAAAAGAAATAAATATTTTGTAAATTGTACCTCTCAGACCGTTTTCCCCATCGGTTTGGGAGGTTTTTCTATTGCAAAACGCCCCGCATATGCTATAATCAAATTGAAAGTCAAACAAAGGTCAAAGATTGGAGGGGACTTCATGGCGAGCTTATGCGACGACATCGCCCGCTTTATCTGCGATGCTTTGAAGGAAACGCAGCAAATCGATTTACAGCGCAACCTGCTGGCGGAACGCTTCCGCTGCGCTCCCTCGCAGATCACCTATGTGCTCTCCACGCGCTTCACGCCGCAAAACGGCTATCACGTGGAGTCACGGCGGGGCGGCGGCGGATATGTGCGCATCATCCGCCTGGACGCGCTGCGGGATCAGCTGCTGCTCGGCGCCATTCATTCGGTTGGCGACCGGCTGGATGCTTCCGCATCTACACAGCTGGTGCGGAATCTGACCGCCACAGGCGGCATCTCTCCGGCTCAGGCCCGTTTGATGCGCACCTGTTTGGACGAGAGCGTGTTGGGCGACGATGAAGAAGCCGATCGCCTGCGGGCAAAGTTGTTTTGCCGAATGCTGACCTGCGTATTGGAGGAGGGATAAGACCCATGCTTTGTGACGAATGCGGACAGAATCAGGCGACGATCCACATCGCTGCCTTTATCGGAGGAAAAAAGAAATACGAACATCTCTGCGCCCAGTGCTGGCAGAAGCGCGCCGGGCAGCAGGGGCTTTCGGTGGGGGATCTTCTCTCCCACCTTCTGGGTGCGCAGCCCCAGCAGGCGGAGGAGGAAAATCCGCTGCGCTGCGACGTCTGCGGCGAAACCTATCAGGAATTTCAAAAGACCGGGCGGCTCGGCTGCGCGCATTGCTATGCTGCCTTCGGTGAGCAACTCGAAAAAACGCTCAAAAGCATCCACGGCCACGCGCACCACGTAGGCAAGGTGCCGCCCTATCTGGAAGGGGAAGTGCGCACCGAGCGCGAGCTGGACGAACTGCGCCGGCAGATGGATCAGGCTGTGCAGGATGAAGAATTCGAGCAGGCAGCTCGGCTGCGCGACCGCATCCGGGAGCTGACCAGAGAACAGGATGCGGGCAGCGGCTCTGCCGACCAAAAGGAGGGAAACGCGGATGCCGGAGAATGAAAAAAAACAGGACGCCATTGCGCAGTCCACGCGCGTGCGTTTGGCAAGGAATTATGCAGATGTGCCCTTCCCCGGCCGCATGAGTCCCGAACAGGAAGAGCAGATCATCACCCGCACGGAAAACGCGCTGCAAGGCGAACGGCACACGCTGCGCCGGATGCGCGATTTAAGTAAGAACGCCCGCGGCGTGCTGGTGGAGCAGCATTTGATCTCCCCCGAGCTGGCCGCCAAGGACGGCGGCGCGGTGCTGCTGTTTGAAGAGGGCAGCGCCTCGGTGATGGTCGGGGAAGAGGATCATCTGCGCATCCAAGCAATGCGCCCCGGCTTACAGCTAAACGAAGCCATAGCGCAGGCGGATCGAATCGACCGCACGCTGGAACGCGGTGAGCGCTTTGCCTTCGACCGCAGCTGGGGATATTTGACCGCCTGCCCCACCAACACCGGCACAGGGATGCGCGCCAGCGTCATGCTGCATCTCGCCGCGCTGACCATGCTGCACCAGACTGGGCAGGTCATCCGCGCGGTGAGTCAGCTGGGTCTGACCGTGCGCGGGCTTTACGGCGAGGGAAGCGAGGCCAGCGGCCAGCTCTACCAGCTTTCCAACCAGATCACACTCGGCCGCACGGAGGACGAAATCCTCAAGCTGCTCTCCGACACAGCCGATCAGGTCATTCAGCGCGAGCGCACCGCACGGGAGCTGTTGATGGAGCATACCCGCTTGCAGGTCACAGATAAGCTGATGCGCTCGTGGGGCGAATTCACCAACGCGCGGCTCATGACCAACAAGGAATTTCTGGCGCGGCTCTCCGACGCGCGATTGGCGTCCGATCTCGGTCTGATCCCGGTCAGCGCAGCCCAGCTGAACAAGTTGATGAGCGATGTGCAGCCTGCCACGCTGGAACGCAACGCGGGGCGCACGCTCAAATCCGAAGAGCGCGACGAGCTTCGCGCCGAGATCATTCGCAAAACACTCGCCTGAACAGGCATCTGACAATAGAGCAAAAAGGGGGCTCATTGCATGAACTTTTATGACAGCTTTACCAAGGGCGCGCAGCGCGTGCTCGTCATTGCGCAGGAGGAAGCACGCCGCATGGGCCACAACTATGTGGGCACGGAGCACATTCTGCTGGGCACCGTTAAGGAAGAATCCTCCGTATCGAGTCTGCTGGAAAAGCTGGGCGTGACCTATGAGCGCGTCTGCGATGAAATCGAGGAACTGGTGGGCATGGGGGATTTCAATTTCTCCGAAGCCTTCGGCTACACGCCGCGCACCAAGCGCGTGCTGGAAATGAGCCGTGAGGAAGCCGCCAAGCTCCAGCAGAACTATGTAGGCGTGGAGCACATTTTACTGGCGCTGCTGCTCGAGCGCGAGGGCGTGGCCAACCGCATTCTGCGCGACATCGGCGTGGACACGCAGCAGCTTTACCAGCGCATGATGGCCGCTACGACGGAGGCGCTCAAGCGCCGCGGGCAGCAACCGGGCGATGTGTCGCAGGAGGGAAGCTCCTCCGGCAGCGCCAATCCTTCCGCCGGTCAGGAGAGCGCGCCGACGCTGATGCAGTACGGCCGCGATCTGACTGCCGCCGCGCGTGCCGGGGAACTCGATCCCGTGATCGGCCGCAGCGAGGAAATCGAGCGCATCATCCAGATTCTCTCCCGCCGCACCAAGAACAACCCCGTGCTCATCGGCGAGCCGGGCGTGGGCAAGAGCGCCGTTGCCGAAGGCTTGGCGCAGAAGATCGCGGAGGGCAATGTGCCGGAGCTGCTGCGCGGCAAGCGCATCGTATCGCTCGACCTGGCCGGGATGCTGGCAGGTGCAAAATACCGCGGCGAATTTGAAGAGCGCATGAAGAATGTGATGGATGAGCTCAAGCGCGACCGCAGCATCATCCTCTTCATCGACGAGCTGCACACGCTGATCGGTGCAGGCGCTGCCGAAGGTGCGATCGACGCGGCGAACATCCTCAAGCCCGCGCTGGCGCGCGGCGAAATTCAGTGCATCGGCGCGACGACGATTGACGAATACCGCAAGCACATCGAAAAGGACGCGGCGCTGGAACGCCGTTTCCAGCCCGTGCAGGTGGGCGAACCGAGCAAGGAAGAAGCCGTTGCCATCCTCAAGGGTCTGCGCGACCGTTACGAAGCGCACCATAAGGTCCGCATCACGGACGAAGCGATTGAAGCCGCCGTACAGCTTTCCGACCGCTACATCACCGACCGCTACCTGCCGGATAAGGCCATTGACCTGATCGACGAAGCTGCCTCCCGCGTGCGCATTCGTTCCTACACCACGCCGCCGGACATGAAGGAGCTGGAAGCCAAGATTCAGCAGCTCAACAAGGAAAAGGAAGAGGCCATCGCGCATCAGAACTTTGAGCGCGCAGCACAGATTCGCGATGAAGAGCGCGCCATTCGTGCCGACATGGAGGCCCAGCGTAAAGCCTGGGAGGATCGCCGCTCCACGGCGCAGCGTCAGGTCGGTGCAGAAGAGGTCGCGCAGATCGTGGCTTCGTGGACGCATATCCCCGTCACGCAGCTGACGCAGGACGAATCCGACCGTCTGCTGCACCTGGAAGAGACGCTGCATCAACGGGTCGTCGGGCAGGACGAAGCGGTCAGCGCCGTCTCCCGCGCGATCCGCAGGGCGAGAGCGGGGCTCAAGGACGTGCATCGCCCCATCGGCTCGTTCCTGTTCCTCGGCCCCACGGGCGTAGGCAAGACCGAGCTTTGTAAAGCACTGGCAGAGGCCATGTTCGGCGATGAAAGCGCGCTGGTGCGCATTGATATGTCCGAATACATGGAAAAATTCTCCGTTTCCCGCATGATCGGCTCTCCTCCGGGCTATGTCGGTCACGATGAGGGCGGCCAGCTGACCGAAGCGGTGCGCCGCAAGCCGTACTCGGTGGTGCTGTTTGACGAGATCGAAAAGGCGCATCCCGACGTATTCAACATCCTGCTGCAAGTGCTGGAAGACGGCCGCCTGACCGATTCCACCGGCCGTACGGTGGATTTCCGCAATACGATCTGCGTCATGACGAGCAACGTCGGCGCAGCGGATGTGGAAAAGAACAGCCGCGCGCTGGGTTTCTCCAGCACCGGCAAGGGCGAAATGTCCGCCCGCTCCTACGAGCGGATGAAGGAATCCATGCTGGAAGAGCTCAAGCGCACCTTCCGCCCGGAATTCCTGAACCGCGTGGATGAGTTGATTGTGTTCCATCCGTTGGATGAAGAAAACATACTGCGTATCGCGGGGCTGATGGTCGGTTCGGTTGCGCAGCGGCTCAAGGAGCGCGGCATTGCACTGAGCTGGGACGACAATGTGCTGCAATACCTCGCCAAGGAGGGCTTTGATCCCACCTACGGTGCGCGTCCGCTGCGCCGCGCCATTCAGCGCATGGTGGAGGACGATCTCTCCGAGGAAATCCTCTCCGGCCGCATCAAGCTGGGCGATACCGTGCGCATGGGTCTTGCCGAAGATCACCTGACCTTCACGCCTGTGCCGCAGCAGGAAACCGCTCCGGCCTCCGACGCCGAGGGATAAAACTCAAGTAAAAGGACGCGTCTGCGAAGTTTTTGCAGACGCGTCCTTTTACTTTCTATTTTCTGATACAGACGGAGACTCAAGACGCTTATTGCAGTAAATCTCCATGGCCTTTGCCGCAAAAGCCGCCGTGCCATAGCCGCCGGTTTTGTCTATGTTCTGCGTAAATTCGCCGCCGGCAGCGTACATTGCGCCCAGACCCTTCAAGGTCTGCGGCGTGCAGGGATAGTAGTGCTCCGTAATGTATGCCCGCAAATGCGCTGCCAGCTTCTGCACCGCACCGGACGCCAGGTTGCTCTCTTTGATCTTGCTGAACGCTTCAAAGAAACTCATCAGCCCCTGCGCCAGCGCGTTTTCCGCTTCGCCGGAGCGCCTCTTGCTCTGATGAACATCCTAAACTATGACGCAGCGTCGGAGGCAAGTGCTTTTTTGCAGAAAAAGCGCCGTCCGCATGGAACAGCGCCTTTCTCTTTTTGTCATTTCTCTACGATATTTCCGGCTTCAGCCCTTTGCCAGGTCCCGTCCTTCTTTTCCAGCACAATTTCGTATTCCCCGCCGCTGCGGCAGAGCGCCACGGCGGATACATCCTCCGCAACCGGAATCGCATAAGCGTCCTTCGCGCCGATGGAGCCGTTCGGGCCGCCGAACGCGGAATACGCATCCAGCAGCAGAACATTGTCCTTCGTGCCAATCGGTTCCAGCTTGCGAACATATCCCATCGAGCCGGCCACGCCGATTTGCACCGTCATCGCTTTTCCGTCTTCCAAAAGACTGAAATCCGACACAAACACGTCGTTTCTGCGTTGAAAGCCGGGAAGCAGCATGACTAAGCCGATGATTCCCACCAAGAGAATGCAGACCACAAGCGTGATAATCCAGACTTTTTTCATCTTACCACCCTCCGTTTACAGCTGCATCAGCGCCGCGAGATTCTCGCGGGAAAGTGCAATGGCCTCCTCGCAGGGTTCCATACCCTCGAACTCAATGGCGACGGTTCCATCGTAGCCCACATTTTTGAGGATGCGCAGGCAGGCTTCCACCGGCACCACGCCGTGGCCGATCACCGTGCCGCGCAGGAACGCGCCGCCGCGCGTGCCGAACCAACCCTTGCCGGGATTGCGCGCCGTGCAGGGCTTGTAGAGGAAATCCTTGGCATGGACATGGAAGGCCAGCGGCGCCATCACGCCCACAGCCTTTTCGGGCGCTTCATCCGCGCACATGAAGTTGCCCATATCCACCAACGCGCCGAAGTTCAGGTGGTCCACCGCCTCGATCAGCGCCTCGACGCGGGCGCTTTCCTGCACAAAGGTGCCGTGGTTTTCGGTCATGGTGCGGATGCCGAGGGTTTCGGCGTATTCGGTGACGCGGCGACAGCCCTCCGCGATGCGGGGCAGCGCCTGACGGAAGGTGCGGATGGAGCCGTCCTCCGGCAGCTTCCACGCCGCATCGTGGCGCAGGGTACGCGCGCCGAGCAGCACCGCGTTGCGCAGTTCGCCCTTGACGCGCTCGACTTCTTCATCCAGATTCTTGTTCAGGAAATCCGCTGCCACGGCGTAGTTGCTCACGCCGATCCCTGCGTCCTTGGCCTGCTTACCCAGCTTTTTGCACATTTCCTCCAGCGGATCGTCCCCCAGCAGCACAGCAAAGTCGATCTCTTCAAAGCCCATCTTCGCCGCTGCGTCCACAATGTCATAGGTGCTCATGCGTCCCGCGGACACCGCCTGATGGAAACTGTAACTGCTCACGCCGATTTTCATGATGAGTTCCTCCTGTTTTCTTATGATACATAGGGCGCTTGCCCTCATTCAATTCCCTCTTCAATACGCCTTTCCAATTGCTCGGCCAGGATGCGAATGTGCTCCCTCGCCTCCTGCTGCATTTGCAGCGCTTCGCTTTCGGACTGCACCTGATCGCCCATCAGCTGGACAAACTGGCTGACCTTGAGGCCGAGTGCCTCCTGCATCTGTGCATCGCTCCCTCTGGGCGACACCAGATAATAGCAGAGCACGCTGTCCTTCTGCCCCATGCGGTGGGCACGGTCCTCCGCCTGCGTGTGCACAGCAGGCGACCAATCCAATTCTCCAAAGACCACGCAGGTAGCCCTTTGCAGGTTCAAACCCGCCGCGGCGCGCATGGAGATGCAGCAAAGGTCGGTCTTGCCGTTCATGAACGCATCCACAGACTTATCCTTCTGCTGCGTGGTTTCGCGCCCCGTGATAAAGACGGGCTTTGCCGCGTGCAGCGCAGTACGATAAGCGTCCATCACCTGATGATGGTGCGCAAACAGCAGTACCTTTTCTCCGCCCTCGATCAGTGCGCGGACAAACGCCGCGACATACGGCGCTTTGGCTACGCCCGTGGCCTGCCGCATCCGCTGGCAGATTTCATCCTCGATGCGCGTGCGGTCAAACGAGGTCTGCGCATCGCGCAGGCGGCGGGCGGCTTCCATCGCAGGCTCCATGAGTTTGCGGTACACCTCGTCGTCCGCGTCGATCTCCTGCACCAAACGGCGCTTGGGCGGCAGTTGATCGAGCACCGCGTCCTTCGTGCGGCGCAGCATATAGCCCTCCTCGCGCAGCGTTTCGCCGAGCAGGTCGGGCTTGGCGACGATGTTGTTGCCGTAGCCGTAGCACCATTCGCGCGTAAAGCTCTCCCAATCACCCAGCGCGTGGAAGTCAAGGATGTTAATGACGTTCCAGATCTCGCCGCCGCGGTTGTAGATCGGCGTGCCGGAAAGCCCCCAGACCCTCGGCGCTTTCTCCGCAAGGAGCGATGCAGCGCTGTATTTTTCCGTGCCGCTGTGCCTAAGCTCCTGAATTTCGTCAAAGACCACGGCTTCAAAATCAATCTGCGGCAGCGCGGTTTTCCACCCGCGCAGCAGCAGATAATGAATGATATAGATCTGCGCTTCCGGCAGCTCATAGGGTTTTAAGCCTCGAATCACATGAACGCTTGGTTCGCTGCCGTCCGCGTTCTGCAAAAAGCTCTGAATCTCCCGCTGCCAGTTGGTCACCAAATGCGGCGGCACGACGAGCAGCAGCGGATAGCTCTGCGTCTGCGCCACAGCAGCCAGGGCCTGCACGGTTTTGCCCAGACCCATCTCATCCGCCAGCAGCGCGCGCGGGGTGTTGCAAAGATAGGCCGCGCCCTCGCGTTGAAAATCCATCAGCGTACCCTTGAAGAATGCCGGCGGCGGATCGATGCCCTGCGGCGCCTGCCGTGCGCGCTCCCGCGCCCGTGCAAACTCCCGCGCACCCTCCAGCGCTTCCTGCCAGCGCAGGGCGTCGGTTTCGCGAATGCGCAACGGGTAGCGCAGCATCAGCCAGTTGAGATCGCCGGTGTTGCGCCGGTTGGCGGTAAACCTCGCTACGCCGCGCCCCTTACCGTCGCAGCCTGGAAAGAGCCGCTTGGCCATCTGGCAGACCGCAGGCTCCCCTTTGATGACCCAGGACCGGCTGCGGCGGTTATAGCTCAATTCGCCGTAAGTGCGCATCCCACCCTCGCCATTCTGGCGAAGATACGGCGGAAGAATCAAATCGTCCGGCAGTTCGGGCAGCTCGTCATAAGGATCGTAATCGCTCATCCCACCGCCACCCCCCAAAGCCGGTTCAGCGCCACCACGCGGCAGGGCTTACCGCAGACGGTGTGCGGAAGCTCCGCCGTGCGTTCCACGACCAGAATCAAGGCATTTACCTGCGGCAGGGATGCGTAACGGCGAATCTGCTCCAGCAGCTTACCGTGCGGGGGCTTGCCGCGCTTGACCTCCACGGCCACGCCGCCCCCGCAGAGGAAATCCACCCGGCACCTCGGCGCCAGCCGCGCCTCTTTTTCAAACGCAATGCCGTCGCTGCGCAGCGCTTCCGCGACCAGCTCCTGGAGCTGAAACTCATCCGCGGTCAGCGGAATGCGCAGCCTGCTCAGCGCGCCGATGATTTCCTCCATGCTGCCTTGTGTTCCCTCCCCGCGCTTATTTTCTCCTCCATTCTACCACATCCCCCTCCCTGCGAACAGTCCATTTTCTCCCCACACGCACGTTTTCCCCACGCAGCACATAAGCTGTAGTGAAAAAAGCGGAAAGGAGCTGTTTTCCCCTTGAAAAAGATTCAGCCTACATATTCTGCCTACACCCGCGAGGACATGGACGCGCTTTTCGGCACGCGCCCTGCCACCAGCACTTCGCAGTCCATCTCCTGTCCGGACGGTTATGCCGCCTACACCATTGAGGCGGGCGACACGCTGCGCTCCATTGCAGAAACCCGCGGCATCACGCTGACCGAGCTGCTGTTCTACAACCCGTCGCTGAACCCTTACGGCTACAAAAAGGGCGACGTGATCTGCGTCCCTGCGGACATAAATGACACTGCGCCGGCACAGCCCGATACCGGAGATTTGTCCACGCCTCCTCTACCGGACGACAATGCGGCAGACGATGAACCCGCTCAACCGGGAGAGGGGCCGGACGGACTGCCCATGCCCACCCTACCTGATGACAGTGCATCGGACGATGAACCCGCTCAACCGGGAGTGGGGCCGGACGGACTGCCCATGCCCACCTTGCCCTCCACGCCTGTCATCCCTTTCGCTCCCCCAACGCCCATCGCGCCCAATTGCCCGAACGGCACGCTCTACACCGTGCAGGCGGGCGATACGCTGCGGCGCATCGCCCAGCGCTTTGACGTGACGCTGATCGAACTGCTCGCCGCCAATCCCGGCCAAACCAACGCCCGGCTGGTGATCGGCCAGCAGCTGTGCATCCCGCGCTGCAACTGCATCGCAGAGTGCGATGAGGTAAGCACCGCCGTGCGCGTGACCTCGACGGATTTTGCGGATTATCTCGTGCAGTACAACATTTCCTACGCAGCGCTTTCCGCTGCCAACCCCGGCGTAGACCTGACGGCGTTGGTGCAGGGGCAGCGGTTGTGCATCCCGCCCGCCGGTTCGCGCGGCAACTGTGCGAACGGCGCGGCTGCGCAGGAACTCGGCGCAGACACGACTGCCGCGGCGCTGGCGCAGCAGCTGGGCATCTCCCTGCAAAGCCTGATGATGGCCAACCCGACCTTCACGCCCACGGACTTTTTGAAGGGGCGTCTGGTCTGCATACCCGTTCGGGCGTAATCCTCCGCTTTCTTTCCAAGCACAGCGGAATATGCTATAATCAAGCCGACTGTTTTTCGGGAGGCTTGATTTTTTATGCGCGATATTCCGGACAAAAAGCCGCTGCCGCCCTTTCCGCCGCAGATCGACGAAGCATCACTTGTACACGGCGGGGATCTATACACCGAGTTGGATGCATCTGCGGACGATCCTCCTGCGCCGGAGGGGCAGCTCTATATCAATCAGGATTTATCCTATACCTCCTGCCGGGGTGCAGAGTTTCGTGCTTGCATATTCCGCGGCTGTGATCTGCGCGGCGCGCAATGGAAGGATGCAGCCTTCACCGACGTCGTTTTCGACCGCTGCGACCTTTCCAACACACGCTTCGCAGGTCTTTATTTACAGCGGGTACACTTGATCGGCTGCAAACTGCTGGGCAGCGATTTAAGCGCTGCAAGGCTGCGCAGCGTGCGCTTTACCGAATGCCCGATGCGCATGGTCAATCTCTCCGCCTGCAAGATCAACCAGGTTGTCTTTTCGGATTGTCAGCTTACTGAAGCCGGTCTGCAAAGCCTGGCCGAGATCAAGAACCTGACGCTTAACAACTGCGACCTGACGCGCGCAGAACTGCTGAACACGAAGCTTTCCGGGCTGGATCTGACGACCTGCCAGCTGGACGGCATTCTTTTGCAGGGTGCGCCGGAGCTGCGCGGCGCAATTGTGACCGCAAGCCAAGCGCTGGCGCTTTCCTCCCTGCTGGGTCTGCGCATCAAAGAGTGATTTTTCAAACGAAACACAAAGGAACAAAACAGCTTTCCACCGCGCGCCTGACGCTGCGCCCCTTCGCGCCGCAGGACGCAGAAAGCTGTCTGCACAACTGGGCGGCAGACGAAGAAATCTACCGCTATTTAAGCGCGCAGCCGCAGACCGCCGACGAGGTGCAGGAGTGGTTATCCTCCGCAGACAAGGCCTACGCCGACCCGCGCACCTATTATTGGGCGATTGAAGAAGCGCACAGCGGCGAAGTGGTTGGCGAACTCTTTGTAGACAACTTCGGCACAAGCAGCCGCCGGTGTGAAATGGACTGGAAGATCGGCACGGCCTTTCAGGGCAAAGGATACGCCGCGGAGGCCGCCCGCGCCGCCATCGAGTATTTGATCCGCGAAGTGGGCTTTCACCGCATCGAAGCCAAGTGCTGCACCGAAAACACCGCCTCCGAGCGCGTGATGCAAAAGCTGGGCATAAATAAAGAAGGAATACTGCGCGAACGCTTTTACGGCAAAGACGGCCGCTGGCATGATTTAGTGGAATATTCGCTGTTGGCGCATGACCTGTAAAGGAAAAGAGCGCAGCGATACGGGAAAAAATCCTGTATCACTGCGCTCTTCATTTTACTTTGTTTCCTTCAAAAGCTCTTCTGCCGTCGTGCCGAACAGCTTGGCCAGCGCCATCAGATTCGTGGTGCTGGGATCGGACGCGCCGCTTTCCCATTTGGAAACCGCCTGACGGCTCACGCCCAGGGTTTCTGCCACAAATTCCTGCGTCATTTTGCAGTCCATCCGGCGTTTTTTCAGAACTTCGCCGAGCGTTTTCGCGTCTTCCGCTTTTGCCCTTCTTACCGGTTCCGACTTCGTATACTTCCGCAGGGCCTTGATCAGCAGATAAATCACATAGATCACCGCCGCCGTCGAAGGGAATACCAGAAGCAGAATTTGAACGAATCCAAATCGCATTTTACTTTCCTCCTTTCTCTTTTGTAGGCCCATTATCCCATGGATTTCTCCGGTTGCGCCACCAACTATCGCGCAACTTTTCGGTTGCGGGACAAAAATCATAAACGACAGCCGCAGCAGTTCATCACTGTTGCGGCTGTCGGTCTCTTTAGGGATTATATCCATCTCGGCGGGACGTCCGGGCAGGTCAGGCGGCGCTTGACGCAGCGCACTTCGACATAGCAGCCGCACTTGACGCACAAGGCGTTGTGCAGAAATTCGCAGCGGCGGCAAACCTCCAGCCGTGCCCGATAGGTCTTCTCATCCGTGCGGCGCTCCGGCGGCAGCGAGTCGATGTAGTCCTTCACCGTGGCGTAAGCCGCCTGATCCGCCTCGTCGGAGAGCAGGCATTTGCGGCAGGGCTGGCGCTGCGCGCTCACTGTACCGTGATGCGGGCCAGCGCGCACGCAGGCAGCGTGTAGGTCAGCACCGTGTCCTCACCCTCATAGGCAACTTTGATGCCCTCAAAGGGCGCGATTGCAACCGCATTGCCTTCTTCAAAATCGTTATGCGCATGGATATCGCCAGCGAGCAGGTCGGCGCTGCGGAGCGAAACGTGTTTGCCCGCAATCACCGTGCGCATGGGCAGCGCATCGCCCGCCGAAGGATTGCAGATGGTCGTCGTGATGGAACCGTCCGCCTGCACGGAGGACGATTCGTGCGCCACGGGCAGGCCGTCCTTCTCGCCCGCAATCAGCTCGGACTTCAGCAGCCGCGCGCCCTGATGCGCCTTGTAAAGCTCAAAGGCATAGAACGTGGGCGTGAGCACCATCTGCGCACCGTCGGTGAGCACCACGGCCTGCAGGACGTTGACCGCCTGCGCGATGTTGGCCATCTTGACGCGGTCGGCGTGCTTATTGAAGATATTGAGCGTCATTCCCGCGACCATCGCATCGCGCATGGTGTTCTGCTGGTAGAGGAAGCCGGGGTTAGTGCCGGGCTCGACGTCATACCAGGTACCCCACTCGTCCACGATCAGGCCGATGCGCTTTTCCGGGTCGTAGCGGTCCATGATCGCGCCGTGACCGCGCACCAGATCGTCGATAAAGAGCGACTTCTTCAGCGTCTCGCGGTATTCTT
>ERZ827043.2676-NODE-2676-length-14583-cov-3.388560_pt1 | contig 14583 bp, 18 predicted proteins | sample MGYA00519923_ERZ827043 | MGnify/ENA primary metagenome ERZ827043 (study PRJEB31778, sample SAMEA3449251) | human gut metagenome | biome: human gut; feature: human-associated habitat; material: faeces | place: United Kingdom | collected 2010/2012 ...
GGCCTGACTCCGGAGCAGATTCTTGAAAAACTGCTTGGAGACATGGACCTTGTGATCAACGATACCGTGCCGACCCAGTTTTACTGCAACTGCAGCCGTGAGCGTGTATCGAAAGCGCTGATAGCGGTCGGAAGAAAAGAACTGAACGAGATGATTCAGGAAGCAAAACCGGTGGAGCTGAAATGCCATTTCTGCAACAGCGCCTATGAATTTTCTACCGAGGATCTGAAAGAATTATTGCGTAAGAGCAAATAACAGTACTGTTTCAGGCGAAACGGAGGCTGTGAGAGCTTCTGTTTGCAGAAAATCTGTAACAGGGAACCAGATAGTGGAGGAAGAAAGAGATGAAACAGGGATTCGTAAAAGTTGCCGCCGCTTCCTGTGCGGTAGTGGTAGCGGATGTCAGAGAAAATACGAGAGTCATTCTGGAAACGATTCATAAAATGGAGGGCGAGGGAGCAAAGGTGATGGTGCTCCCGGAGCTGGCTCTTACCGGCTACACCTGTAGTGACTTATTCTGGCAGAGTCAGATGATTGATGCGGCGAAAGAAGGATTAAAGGAAATTGCCGATGGTACGAAAGAGACCGATGCGCTGATTTTTGTCGGACTGCCGTGGGAACAGGGCGGAAAGCTGTTCAATGTAGCCGCTGTGCTCTGTCACGGAGAGCTTCTCGGTGTTGTGCCGAAAAAGTATCTGCCGAACTACAATGAATTTTATGAGCTGCGTCATTTTACGCCGGGAAAAGAAGCGGTGACAACAACGGAATTTTTTGGAAAAGAGGTTCCGTTTGGCATGAATCTGCTCTTCCAGTGTGAAAAAATGCCGCGTCTTAAGGTTGCGGCAGAGCTCTGTGAGGATCTCTGGACCCCAAATCCGCCGAGTGTGGCGCATGCGCTGGCCGGTGCGACAGTGGTCGTAAACCTTTCTGCCAGTGATGAAATGGTTGGAAAAGACAGTTACCGGAGAAGCCTTGTGAGCGCACAGTCGGCGCGTCTGATCTGCGGCTATATTTACGCGACAGCAGGTGAGGGCGAGTCGACGACAGATCTTGTCTTTGGCGGACAGCATCTGATTGCTGAAAACGGAACCATTCTTGCCGAGGCAAAACGATTTGAGAATCAGATCATTTGTGCAGATCTCGATGTGGATCGTCTCACAAGTGAGCGCAGAAGGATGACCACGTATCCGGAGCAGAGAACCGATGGGTATCAGGTCGTTCGATTCTCCTTGTCAATAGAAGAGACAAAGCTGACCCGTTACTTCGATCCACGGCCATTCGTACCGTCGGATAAGCATAACCGCGATCAGCGATGCGACGAAATTTTAAATATTCAGGCTATGGGACTGAAAAAACGTCTGGCGCATACCCATTGCCAGAGCGCAGTTATCGGTATTTCCGGTGGACTTGACTCGACGCTGGCATTGCTTGTAACCTCCTGGTTACTGCGAAAGCATTTGATATGCTTGGAAGGGATAAAAAAGATATTCTTGCGGTGACGATGCCGTGTTTTGGAACGACAGACCGTACGTATCAGAATGCATGTGAGCTGACGAGATGCCTTGGCGCAACCTTAAAAGAGATCGATATCAAGGAGGCTGTCAATCTTCATTTCCGTGATATCGGACAGAATCCGGAGAAACACGATGTGACGTATGAAAACGGACAGGCGCGTGAGAGAACCCAGATTCTGATGGATCTTGCCAACCAGTCCGGCGGTATGGTTATCGGAACGGGTGATCTTTCCGAGCTGGCACTTGGCTGGGCAACGTACAATGGCGACCATATGTCGATGTATGCCGTCAATGCGTCCGTACCGAAAACCCTGGTGCGCCATCTGGTGCAGTATTATGCGGACACCTGCGGGGAAAAAGCACTTTCCGATATCCTTCTGGATGTGCTCGACACGCCGGTCAGCCCGGAACTGCTGCCGCCGAAAGATGGTGTCATTTCTCAGAAAACAGAAGATCTCGTCGGACCGTACGAGCTTCATGATTTCTTCTTATACTATATGCTGCGTGTGACGTACGAACCGCTCAAGATTTACCGTGTGGCAAAACTTGCATTTGCCGGTGTCTACGATGATGCGACGATCTTAAAATGGCTGAAAACGTTCTACTGGAGATTTTTCGCGCAGCAGTTCAAACGCTCCTGCCTGCCGGATGGCCCGAAGGTCGGAAGCGTTGCGGTATCCCCGCGCGGCGACCTGCGTATGCCGAGTGATGCGTGCGTGAAGCTCTGGAGAGAGGAACTCGACCAGCTGTAAAAAACAAAACAGGAAATACGGAAAGAAACAAAGATAATCCAAATTGGTGCAGACAATCAAATTTTGAGATGCACGACAGAAAAAAGGCTTCGGAGCAGAAGAATGCTTCGAGGCCTTTTTGCATGGAAAGATCAGGATTCTGCGGAGGAAGGATTTTGAGCCTGTTCGAGCGCCTGATTGATCGCGGAGACGAGCAGTTCGGAGGTGTAGCGGTCGTCCTCTCCGTAGATGAGGCCTTCCGTCGTCTGATTCACATAGATCTGGCTTGCGATGGAATCGAGCGCGGGCTCCATGAGCGGATACATGGCGGCGGTGGTTTCACTTAAGTTATTCAGTGAAATCGCGGTGATGCGGTCCTGCTCAACATTGACCTGCACATCGAAGGTCTGGTCGCCGAGGGAGATCGTGGAGGTGTAGATGCCGGGAATGTAGCGTGCATTTTCGGCGGAAGCAGCAGTGGTGACAGAAGGTTTTTTCGCAGAATCCTTCTTCCCGGAGAACATGATCAGAAACACCACGAGAAGAATCAGCGCGAGAGCAAGAAAAACAGCGGTGTAAACCACTTCTTTCATATGTAGTACAATGATTTTCGTTTTGGAACTCATGGGCGGGCACACTCCTTTTTGAAAAACCGTCTGTGAGCGGACGAGGGCGAACGGACGGGCGTTTTTACTATAATGTATGTAAAAGAAAAATCGTTTATGAAAAAAAGTGTCTGAAAAATCATTTCCGCAAGCTGCAAGTAATCTTTGGACAGTCTTTCTTCTGCCCGAAAATTAGTATATAATGTAATAGATAAATAGGAGGATATAATGAACATTATAAAAATTTTACAATACGTATTTTTAGGTATATTACAAGGTTTTACTGAGCCTATTCCAATATCGTCTAGTGGACATCTTTTAATAGCAAAAAAGTTATTTAATTTTAAAATGCTTAGTGACATGAACTTTGAAATAGTTGTTAACTTTGGTTCTTTTTTAGCGATTGTATTTTTGTATAGAAAAGAAATAATAAAGATAATATCACACTTTTTTGGTTATTTAAAAACTAAGAAGAACGAATATAAAGAAAATTATAAGTATGCTTGGTTAATAGTTATAGGAACCATTCCAGCAGGACTTTTTGGAATAATATTTAAAGATAAGATAGATTTGTTATCTAACAATGTTAAACTAGTTGGAATTGCTCTTTTAATTACGGCACTTGCTTTATTTTTAATAAAAGACTTTAAGGGTAAGAAGGATAAAAAGGACTTATCGGTAATGGATGCTATAACGGTTGGATTATTTCAAGTAGTAGCTTTATTTCCAGGAATTTCGAGAAGTGGTTCAACGGTAGTTGGTGCAATGACTCGTGATTTTAAAAGAAGTACCGCTGTTAATTACTCGTTTATGCTTTACTTACCTATTAGCATGGCAACCATGGCTTTAGGTGTTAAGGATTTAATTAACACTTCAAACATAGGTGAACTTGTAATGCCATACACACTTGGTATGATAGCAAGTTGTATCGTAACTTATTTCAGTGCTAAATGGTTTATTAACATAATGAAAAAGGGAAAATTAGGATATTTTGCTTTATATTGTTTAATAGTAGGTATACTTGTTATATTGTTTGTAAAATAAAAAAGACCTAAGCCAAGGTCTTTTTTAGTTATAATAAAATACCAATTATTATAACAATAATAAGTAATACTATTGATATAACTATCTTTTTTATTACGCTTTTCTTTTCTTCTTCAGTTAAATTATCCATTAAGTAAGCCTCCTTGATTATAAGTTAATATTATCATAAATATATAAAAACTTCAACTTAAAGGTGTAAAAGAAAGTTTTCTAAACCAACTATTTTATCTACCTTACCAGTTTTGATTTCATAGTCTAAATTATGAAGTTTTTTTAATATATCTTTTAATTCAAAGTCTGGGTAATTAGTTTCTAAAGCAAGTTTTACGCGGTATGGATGAACCTTTAAAGTGTTTGCTATATCTTTACTCATAAAGCCTTCTTTAGATAGCAGTTTACTTTGGTATACAAGTGTAAACTGGCTTGCTAAAAGCGCAATTATTTTAATTGGTTCTTCTTTTAGAATCATTAAATCATTATAGCAAGAAAAAATCTTTTTAAAATCCTTTTTCATAATTGCATCACTTAAATCAAAAACGTTATCATTAAAACCCTTACTACTTATGTTTAAAATATCTTCTATAAAAATTTCTTTATCAGTATCTTTATAAATAATCATTTTATTTATTTCACTAAGTAATATATCAACGTTTTTACCCACGTAATCTACAAAGTAAGAGGCTGTTTTATAGTCTATTTTATATCCGTTATTCAAAAATTCTTTTATAACAAATTTTGGTAAATCTTTTTCATCTATTGTTTCTTTATGAATTACGGTTACGTTTTTCTTTAGTAGTTTAACTATTTTTTTTCTTTCATCTAACTTATCTTGCACAACTGTTAAAATTACTATATTATCGTGATTTTCAGCATTAACATAACTTGTTAAGTAATCTATATCATGGTTAACACTTGTATTTGTACCCGTTAAAAATAATGCATTTTCCCCTATTACAGCCTTTTTATCGCCAAATAAAGACATGCAAGATGCTTCTTCTATTACCTCACTTACATTACTAACTGATAAATCATACTTTACAACATCTATTATGCCATTTGTTATTTTATCTATTTCTCTTTTAATTAACCCGTAATCATTTCCATATATTAAATAAGTATTCATATTTACCACCTAAAAACATTATATCATTTTTATCATATATTTTATTATTTTTCTGAATTAAAGTTTATGATATGGCACTTTCTAAATAAATTGCTTTTATATCTTCTTTTCTTTGTTTTAAATTCTGCTTTTGAAATAACTTTTATTGTATTAATTCCCATTGTATTTTTTACTACTAACAAATTATTTTTACTACACAATTCTAGCAATTTATTAAAAAATTGAGCATCACTTTTATAAAATTCAGTATGTATGTGTGTAAATGAATCCCAATATTCCCATTTAAATATTCTATACTTTTTTTCTACATACAATATGTCACTAGATACAAAAAGCCTATATTTTTGATCACAGGAATATATGTAAATAGAATCATATTCATCACCTACCCAGCAAACATCACATATTTTTTTTAATTTATTATAAACATCAGAAATATTTTCCATATTAGCCTCACCATAATATATCATTATTATAACATCATTATACAAAAAAAAGAAACTATGCTAGTTTCTCCAATAATTCAGCCTTTTTCATTGAAGTGTACCCTTCGATACCCTTTTCTTTAGCCATCTTCTTAAGTTCTGCAACTGTTAATTTTGATATATCACTGCTTTCTTCCTTTTTAGGAGCAGCTTTTTTAGTTTCTTTCTTTTCTTCTTTTACTTCTTTTTTAGTTGTTTTAACTTCTGCTTTTGCTTCCTTAGGCATTTTTCCTTCTAAAGCATCTTTTGCAACCTTAACTAATTCTGCGAATGTTTTAGGTTCGTTAATTGCTATTTCAGAAAGCATTTTACGGTTTATAGCAACACCTGCTTTTGATAATCCGTTTATGAATTTTGAATAACTAATTTCGTTTTCACGGCATGCAGCGTTGATACGTACTATCCATAATTTTCTGAAGTTACGTTTATTTTGCTTTCTATCTCTATATGCATATACGTATGAATGCATTACTTGTTCTTTTGCAGTTTTGAATAATCTATGTTTGCTACCAAAGTAACCTTTAGCTTGTTTTAATACCTTTTTACGACGTGCTTTTGTTACAGCACCATTTTTTACTCTTGCCATTATTTATTTCCTCCTTAATTCCTATATACTATAAAGTATCAATTATTCTCTTTAATCTGTTTGAATCTGCCTTACTTAAAGCTGATTTAGCTCTTTTTGTTCTGTTAAATGCAGAAGTTTTGCTACCAGTGTTATGTCTTGAACCTGGATGTCCTACTGTAATAGAACCACTTTGTCTTACATTTAAAACTTTTTTAGTACCCTTATGAGTCTTTTGTGTTTTCTTTGCCATAATATAATTCCTCCTATTTCTTAACTGGGCTAAGCATAGCCATCATATTTCTTCCATCAAGTGTTGGAGCACTTTCTAACGTTCCAACTTCTTTTAATTCATCTGCAAATCTTAGTAATACTTCTTTACCTTTATCAGTAAATTGCATTTCACGTCCTCTAAAACGTATGGATAATTTGATTTTATGACCTTTTTCTAAGTATTTTTTTGCATTATTTAACTTAGTGTTAAAGTCATGTACATCAATGTTTGGTGACAGGCGATATTCCTTCATTTCGGCATTATTTTCCTTTTGCCTTTTTTGTGATTCTTTTTGCTTTTTCTTCTTTTCGTATTTGAACTTATTATAGTCCATTAACTTACATACAGGATTTTCTCCGTTATTAATTAAAACTAAATCAAATCCAGCATAAGAAGCAAGTGTTAAAGCCTCATCCTTTGATTTAATACCAAGTTGTTCACCATTTGGGCCAATTACAAGCATTTGTTTTGCTCTTATTTGTTCATTAATTGGCATGTCTTTTTCTTTTGCTATATCAAGCACCTCCAAAATAAAAAGTGAATACGACATTAGTATCCACCTTAAAAAACGCTTGTTTATTTATCTATTTTATTTGGCGTTTAACCCACTTGCCTAATTGCTAGTCGGGTGAGATGAATACTCGTCTTCTTTCCTTCATATCAAAATTACTTTATTAGTATACAACATATTTTATTATATTGCAAGCATTTTTATTACTTTATAATTGTTTACCGCCTATATCACTTAAATGTTTATCTATATATTTAATATGGTTTAATGCATTCTCTTGCATCAAAGGCCCATATCTTTCGTTTAGACACTCATAAGTCATTAAACTTCTAAAAGGAAGTTCAAGATTATTTTTTAACGTTTTAGAAAGCTTATTTCCATCAAGAATAAAACTCCCTAATTTGTTAATTTTATATTTTGTTTTACTATCAAAATAATTGATATTTTTATTTTTAATGTATCCTATGTTTAAATTAGTAGGATCTATCATAAGAGTAACCCCATTAGATAAATCCATTAAACATACAGCATGGTTACCAACAACATTAATTATATCTTTAGTTTTATCTTTAGCTTTATCTTTATCATTTTTTGTTTTATCATCATCAAAGTAAAACCTTCTTTTTATTGGAAGAGTATATGCGGAGTTTGTTCCATTAAATTCTAACGAAACCATCCTGGCATTATATTTAGGATTTATTTCATTTAGCCTATGAACCATATCATCTACAAAATGTCTACAAACACCATAGTTATGTTTATATAAATATAACCTATTAACTCCCTCATAATCTAATGAATCATTGGGTAAATTTTTCATATAGCCACCTATTTTTTGCCACATGTCATAAATAAGTTTAATTGCTATTTCTAAATCGGTTAATTTAAGTTTTCTTATATAATCGGCATAATTTTTTATTTCTTTATTATACTCTTCTAACTCTCTTTTATGCTTATATTCGTTTCTTTTTTTAAGATAATTACATTTATGTTTTAAGTTGTATTTTTTGTTCTTAGAAAAAAGATTAAATGTGACTAATCCCACTCCAGAGCTTAACCCCAGCACAATTGAGAAATAAAAAACATTAAGCACAACACTACTAATCATATGTTATTCTCATCCCCTTAGTCTTTAAATGTTTGTTATTATAGCACAAAAAAATAAAAAGTAAATATAATACTTTTTATCTTAAAGTCTCTATTTGTTTTTCATAATCTTCATCGTTCGTAACGTAAGAACCTGAAACTACCATATCACATCCTGCTGTTTTGCACATGTTAATGGTATCTTTATTAACACCACCATCAATACTTATGATTAAATCTTTAGGTGCTACTTTTTTTAATCGCTTTATCTTACTGATTACTTCTTTTTTAAAGGTTTGGCCACCTTTTCCTGGAGTAACACTCATAAACAAAACTAAATCTATGTCATTTATATAAGGCATAAGCACTTCTATGCTAGTTTCTGGATTTATTGCAAGACCTACTTTCGTTTTTCTTTCCTTAACATATTTAATTAAGCTTGAATCTTTTATTATTTCTACGTGAAACGTAAGTAAATACGGCTTAAGGGTTAAGTACTTTTCTATCATACTATAATCTTGTACCATCATATGAACATCAAGCTTTTTTTTAGAAAGTTGTGCTACTTTTTTATAATCTTCAAACAAAAAGGCTTTATTTTTAACAAACTTTCCGTCCATTACGTCAACATGAAGAAAGTCTGCACTTGATTCATTAACTTTTTTTATAGCATAATCTAATCTATTACATTCTTTTAATATTGATACAGAAACCTTCATATTCTTACCTCTTTAACTCTTCTATGCTTTCTATAAATTTCTTATAGTTTTCATATCTTGTTTTTCTTATTTTACCATTTTCTACTAATTCTTTTATATAACATCCATCTTCTTTTAAATGCATGCAATCTTTATATTTACATTTGTCTTCATTTTCGTAAAATTCTTTAAAGTTATCTTTTATATCTTTTTTATCCATTCCGTTAAAATTAAGGGATGAAAAGCCTGGAGTATCTGCAACTAAGCCGCCCGCTACTTCTAAAAGTTCAACGTGTCTTGTTGTGTGCCTTCCTCTTCCTAATGCCTTAGAAATTTCTCCTGTTGCTAAATTTAAACCTTTTTTTAAATTATTTAATAAAGATGACTTTCCAACTCCTGTTTGGCCCGTTAAAACGCTTAATTTGCCCTTTAAAAGGCTTTCTATGTTAGTTAGATCATCATTTATAAAAACCTTATATCCAATACTTTTATAATAATTAATTGCCTCATCTATTTCACGTGTAGAAGCTAAAAGATCATACTTAGTGAAACAGATAACAGGAACAACGTTATTATACTCTATTACAACAAGCATTTTATCTAGTAAGTTACTAGAGAAATTAGGTTCTTTGCAACTTACTAAAATTATTGCCTCATCTATATTTGCAATAGGAGGCCTTATAAGTTCATTTTTTCTTGGTAATATCTTGGTTATTATGCGTTTTTCTAAATCAAAATCAACCATATCACCAACAAGAGGAGAAATTTTTTGATATCTAAATTTCCCAATTGATGAACATTCGTAATACTTTTTATCGTATTCAACGGTCCACTTATTACTTATTAGTTTTATTACTCTACCTTTCATCTACTCTTCCCCATCTGTCACTGCTTTGGTAGTAGTTGTTGTAGTTGCTTCTGGCTTTTTAGATACAACAACTTTAAATGTTTCTCCGTCAAACACTTCTTCGCCTGCTTTTGGAGATTGCGCAAGTATTATGTTTTCTTCTCCATCAGACTCTTTATAAGTAACCTTTATTGTTAATCCATATTTTTCACAAAATTCAGTTGCTCTATCAAGTGTCCATGAATCAGTTACCATATCAGGATAAGTAGATAATATCTTAGGAATGTATAAAACTATTTTTTCTCCCTTTGATAGTTTTTCTCCTTGTTTTACACTTTGGTCTATAACTAGCTGTTTTTTATTAGTATAACTAGACGAATCTTCTACTTCTTTTTCCTCTATTGTTACCTTTATTCCAAGTAATTCTAACTTAGCCTTTACTTCGTATGCATTTTGACCAGTATAGTCTTCTACCTTAGTTTTACTTGTTCCAGATGAATAGTATATAGTTACAGTTGTTCCTTTTTTAGCATATCTGTTTTTAGCTGGATCCGTTTCAATTACTAAGTTTTCATCAACGTCGTCACTTGCTTTCTTTTTAGAATCAACCTTAAAGCCTTCTTTTTTAAGCATCTTTTCAGCCTTTGATATTTCCATACCAGATACATCAGGCACTTCTATATCTTTTGATGAACTAAGTTTTGGAAAAACAATAATAATAAGAATAAAGGCTGCTGCTAAAACACCAATTATTGAAAATAGTATGGCAAGTCTTTTTTTGTTACCTTTTTCTATTTTCTCATCTTCTGTTATTTGTTTAATTTCTGGCTCTTCTTTAGTGTTTTTCTTAGTTTCTTTTAAAGTATTTGCCCTTGTATCAGAAAAGTCTGTTTCAGGATATTTAAATGTTATTCTCTCTTCGTTTTCCCTATCTTCATCTAAACAAGTTTTTATATCATCAGCCATCTCCCTAACGTCATGATATCTGTTTTTAGGATTTTTAGCAGCTGCTTTTAATATTATGTTCTCAACTGATTGAGGTACAACCGGGTTTAACTCACGTACAGAAGGAAGTGGTTCTTTCATGTGCTTTAATGCTATTTCAACTGCGCTATCGCCTCTAAAAGGAACTCTTCCAGTTAGCATTTCAAACATTAAAATTCCAAGTGAATAAATGTCGCTTCTAATTGTTGAACCTTTTCCACTTGCTTGTTCTGGTGGAAGGTAGTGAACGCTTCCCATAACTGAGTTCGTTTGGGTTAATTGAGCACTATTTAAGGCCATTGCTATACCAAAGTCAGTTATTTTAACAAGGCCACTATCTTTTATCATTATGTTTTGTGGTTTAATATCACGGTGTATTATGTATGAATCATGAGCACTTTTAAGTGCATCTAATAACTGAAGCATAATATCCATCGTCTCAGGAAGAGATAAAACGCCACGTTTTTTTATTAATTGTTTTAAAGTTTTACCTTCAATATATTCCATTACGATATAAAAGTTTCCATCATCTTCACCAACATCATATATTTCAACTATGTTAGGATGAGATAATGATGAGGCTGATAGTGCTTCTCTTTGGAATCTTCTTACGAATTTTTCATCACCTGCAAGGTCTCCTCTTAAAACCTTTACCGCAACACGTCTATCTAAAATGGTATCACGAGCTAAATAAACATTAGCCATTCCACCTTCACCAATAAGTTTTAAAATTTCATAACGGTCATTTATTAATTGTCCTTTTGCAATCATAACTATTCACCACTTTCCTTTTGTAAACATGCGATGGATATGTTATCAGTTCCACCCCTTAAATTACTCTTTTTAATTAATTTAACTATTTTTTCTTCGATTGTTAAGTCGCTGTTTAACACTTTTTCTATTTGACTTACGCTAAGCATGTTAGTTAAACCATCACTACACAAAAATATTCCGTCACATGATGTATCAACATCAAATATGTCTACGTCTATTGGATTGTTAGCTCCAAGTGCTCTCATAAGTACGTTTTTTCTTGGATGGTTTACCGCTTCTTCCTTGGTTAATTCACCTGTTTCAACCAAAAGATTAACTAGCGTATGATCCTTTGTTACCTTGTATAAGTTTCCACCCTTAAATACAAATCCAGAAGAGTCTCCAACGTTACCAAATAAAATATAATCTTTTGTTACAATAGAAAGAACAAGAGTTGTACCCATTCCCTTACTTTCAGGAAATTCATCAGTATACTTAAATATATCATCATTTAACTTACTTACGTTTTCTCTTATCCAGTTAACCGCAGCATCTTTTTCGCCTACCGAGGATAAGTTTTTAAACTTTTCAGTAAGACCATTTACAACGATTGATGATGCAACTTCACCTGCTTTGTGGCCACCCATTCCGTCTGCTACAACAAGCAAATACTCACCAGATAAATTTTTAACAATCATAACAGAATCTTCATTATGGGTTCTAACCTTTCCCGTATCAGATATATAATATGCTCTCATTTTTAACTTTCCTTTCCTATCTGTTCACTTCTAAGTTGTCCGCAAGCTGCAGATACTTTAGAACCAAACTCTCTTCTTATGGTAACGTTTATGTTTCCTTCTTTTAATATATCATAAAATCTATTAATTGTCACTTTAGGAGAAGTTTTATATTCTATGTGAGAAGTTTCGTTATATGGTATTAAATTAACGTAGCAATTAAGTCCTTTAAGCAAATGGACAAGCTTTATGGCACAATCTTCGCTATCGTTTACACCCTTTAATAAAATATATTCAAAAGTTACGCGGCGATTAGTTTTTGCAATATAATCTCTTACCGCATCCATTATATCTCCTATCTTATAAGCCTTATTAATAGGCATTATTTTATCTCTTACTAAATCAGTTGGAGCATGAAGACTTATCGCTAAATTAACGCCAGCCTTTTCTTTTGTAAACTCCCTTATTTTAGGAACAATACCGCAAGTTGATACGGTAATATGTCTTATTCCTATGTTTATTCCCTTAGGATCATTTATTATGTTAATAAATTTCATTACGTTATCATAATTATCAAATGGTTCTCCTATACCCATTAAAACAACGTGACTTACTCTTTCTTTTATATCTTCTTCTACTTTTAGGATTTGAAGCACTAACTCAAACGCGTTTAGATTCCTTACCTTTTTTAGTCTACCACTTTCACAAAAACGGCATCCCATATTACAGCCAACCTCAGTTGATACGCATAAGCTGTTGCCATAATCATGATTCATTAAAACAGCTTCTATTTTGTTTCCATCATAAAGCTCAAATAAATATTTTTTAACGTCAACATCACTTTGCTTTTTAACTAGCTTAATCGTGTCCATACTAAAGTTTTCTTTTAAATACTTAATCAAATCTTTTTTTAGATTAGTCATTAAATCAAATGATGTAACTCTTTTTATATAAAGCCAGTCAAAAACTTGTGCTGCTCTAAATTTAGTTTCACCAATTTTTAAAAAATAATTTTCTAAATCTTTCTTTGTATAATTATAAATATTGTTCATAAATACTCCTTAATCACTAATAATAATTATATCAAATAAAAAGATAAAGGTTAATAAATTAAGCAAATATTGCAAAGAAAATGATTAATTAATACGCTATTTACACATTTTTATGTATATATTTTATTTTAATAGAAAATACTATTTATGGAGGTTAGGAAAATGAATGATAGTAATAAAAGTATTAAATGTGAAGTAGAATCTTGTAAGTACAACAATAAAGCTGACAGTTATTGTACTTTAAATGAAATAAAAGTAAGCTCAACATGCGATAACTGTAATGCTAGAAAAAAAGAAACAATCTGTGATAGTTTTGAAGAAAAATAAAAAAGAGGATTACATAAAGCATTTGCCTACATAATCTTCTTTTTTATTTCCATTTATAAAATCCTTTATATTCATTTTCTTTTTACCAGGAATTTGTAATTCTTTTATTAACACACTTCCATCTTTAGTTGCAACACAAAGTCCATTTTTATCTAGATTAATAATTGTACCAGGGGTTTTGTCATATTTATTATTAGTTATTGAAGATGACCAAAGTTTTATGTTTTTATCATCTAAAACGGCATATGCTCCAGGCCAAGAATTAAGTCCTCTAATTTGATTATACACATCTTTAGATGACTTATCAAATGATACGTGTTCTTCTTCTCTAGATACGTTATATGCATAGGTTGCATCAGCATCATTTTGCTTTTCTCTTTTATTTGTTCCGTTTATTATGCTAGGTAAAGTTTTCATAAGAAGTGGAACTGATATAGCACTTAACTTATCATGCAAAGACTCTGCCGTATCATTATCTTCTATTTTAACTTCAGCCTTTTCTATCATATCACCGGTATCCATACCCTTATCCATATACATGATTGTTATTCCCGTTTTATCATAACCATTTATAATTGCCTTATGAATAGGTGCTCCTCCTCTTAACTTTGGTAGAAGAGAAGCATGAACATTTATACACCCATACTTAGGACAATTTAAAATAGCTAAAGGCACTATTTGACCATAGGCACAAGTAATTATAATGTCTGGATTTAAGCTTGTTACATCTTCATATTCTTCTTTAATTTTAACAGGTTGAAGAACCTTTATATTATTTTTAATAGCAACCTTTTTTATAGGAGAAAAAGATATCTCATGTTTTCTTCCTACTTCTTTATCAGGTTGTGTCACTACTGCTACTACGTTTGTCTCTTTTATTAATTCTTCTAATATTGGAACACAAAAAACTGGCGTTCCCATAAATATTACTTTTAAATCTTTCATTTATATCACCAAACAAATTATAACATAACTTATATTAAATTAAAAATGAATAACAAAAATAGTTATTCATTTTATTAATTATAAATCTGATTTTGATATTGTAATTACTGGACGAAGGCCAGCTAAAAAATCAGTTTCTGGAGAAAAGCCACCTGAAAAACTAGAGCCATGATCAGCTTGAATAGAATCTGCTGGGTTTATGATATAAATAGAATAATAACTACTTGCAGTTGAAAGATAATACCATGTTGTTGTAACCCATGATGGGGCTGAAGCACACGAGTTAGTACTTTCGGCACACC
>ERZ827043.2705-NODE-2705-length-14449-cov-7.150132_pt1 | contig 14449 bp, 11 predicted proteins | sample MGYA00519923_ERZ827043 | MGnify/ENA primary metagenome ERZ827043 (study PRJEB31778, sample SAMEA3449251) | human gut metagenome | biome: human gut; feature: human-associated habitat; material: faeces | place: United Kingdom | collected 2010/2012 ...
CCAGAAATGATTTTCAATGAGGTTAGCACCTCAAATACCCTAAAATAAAGTAGACAAAACCATTATGGTTTTGTCTGCAATTTGAGATGGCTACATATTCGTAGCCATTTTTTTATTAACAAAATATTCATAAATAAAATTCTTCCTTTAAGGTTTATTTAAGAAACTAAATGTATAATGAAATCAACATAAAGGAAAGGGGTAATAAAAATGAATATCGGATTAAAGAAAAAGATAATAAGTATAGCAGCAGTAGTTGCAATTACCGCAACAATCGGCAGCGGATGTGTTTTGGCAAAGAGCAATGATATTACGGTTACATATGACGGTGAAAATATCAGCTTTGACGTTCAGCCTGAAATCGTAGATGACAGAGTAATGGTTCCTATGCGTACCATATTTGAAACATTCGGTGCAAAGGTTAAATGGGACAGCGACACACAGACGATAACAGCAAAGAAAAAGTCAAAGACTATACAAATGACTATCGGCAGCAGTGATATGACTAAGAATGATGAAACATATTCATTTGATGTTTCACCTATAATCGAGGACGGAAGAACACTTGTTCCGATTCGTGCAATAAGCGATATGCTCGGACTTGATGTTGAGTGGAACGAAAAGAACAACACAGTTATAATAACCACTCCGCAAGATGATGAGGATGATTCTTGGAAAGACAACACAGGAACGGTTGATCTTGACAATGTTGAAGTTACCGGTGACGGTATAAGCGTATCGGATAACGTTATAACAATTTCAAAGGGCGGTGACTTTGAAGTCACAGGCACACTTGATGACGGTCAAATCGTTATTGACACCGAAGAAAAAGTTAAACTTCGTTTGTCGGGTATGAGTCTTACAAATAAAAACGGCTCGGCTGTATATGTAAAGAATGCCGACAAGGCTTATATCACATTGACGGACAACACCGAAAATACTTTGACGGACGGAGAAAATTACACAAGCGGTGATGAAAATGAAAAAGGCTGTATAACATCAAGAGATAATTTTGAAATTAAGGGCAGTGGCTCACTTACCGTAAACGGAAATTATAATCACGGTATTTTCAGCAGTAACAGCATTGAAATCGGCAACGGAAATATTACCGTAAATGCAAAAAATGACGGTATTCATGCAAATGACACGCTTGCGATAAGCGGAGGTACTGTAAATGTTACTGCAGAGGGTGACGGACTTCAAGCAGAAGAAATACTTGATATATCGGAAGGTGAAGTGAATGTTACGACAACAGGCGAGGTTAAGGCAAGTACATCTAATGACTTCGGCGGTCGAGGTGAAATGAAAGATTCGTCACAAATGACAGATGATGAAATTAAATCAATGCGTGAACAAATGAATAATAATCAATTTACGCAAACAGAAGAAAGTGACGACAGTGAAGATACTTCAAGCAAAGGTATAAAAGCGGATTGGATGCTTGATATATCGGGCGGTGAAGTTACAGTTAATTCGACAGACCATGCTATTCATTGTGCATCTGATATAAATATTACGGGCGGTACACTTAATTTATCGTCAGAGAGTAAAAAAGGTATATCAGGTCATGGTGATGTAACGATTGATGACGGTGATATAACGATAACGAAATCAACCGAGGGTATTGAAAGTAAGAAGACTTTGACGATAAACGGCGGTGATATTGACATAACTGCAAGTGATGACGGATTGAATTCAGGCGGTACAGGTGCAAATCAAAACGGCGGTTTCGGCGGCGGTACTAATATGCAATTCGGTCAGCAGGGCGACAGAGGTCAAATTGGCAGACCAAACAGTAACGGACAGGGCGGTAATCAAATGACACCGCCGGAAATGCCAAGTGACCAAAACGGTAATCAAATGACACCACCGGAAATGCCAAGCAACCAGAACGGTAATCAAATGACACCTTCGGAAATGCCAAGCGACCAAAACGGCGGACAAATGACACCGCCGGAAATGTCAAACGGACAGAACGGTAATCAAATGACACCGCCGGAAATGCCGAACGGACAGAACGGTAACCAAATGACACCACCGAATATGCAACAAGCCGAGGGTAATGAACAGGACAGTGAACATCATATCCAAATCAACGGCGGTAATATTAAAATAGTTGCCGACGCAGACGGTATTGATTCAAACGGTTCATTGTTCATCAATGGCGGTACTGTTACGGTTGACGCACAGGCAATGGGTGCAGAAAGTGCTTTTGATACAGACGGTGCGTTTATAGTAAACGGCGGTACAATTATAGGTGTAAGCGGCAGCGGTATGGACGAAAGTCCGAACAGCTACTCTGCTCAAAACGTAATTTTGGCATACACAACTTCACAGATTTCCGCGGGTGATGAAGTTAAGATAACTGATTCAAACGGTAAGACAATCGCTGAGTATACAGCAGTTAAAGGAGGAAGTAAGATTGTGTACTCATCGGATAAACTTAAAACAGGTGAAACGTATACGGTTTACGCAAGCGGTGAAGAAGTCGGAAGTGCCGAAATTGAAAGCAGTATAACGAAGATAGGAACAAAGTCAAATTCTGGTTTCGGCGGCGGTCACAGACAAAAAACAGCGGATAACACAACTGACACAAGTGCAACAAATTAATAAATAAGGCAAGCCATATCGGCTTGCCTTAACGTGTTGAAATGTGAAAAAAGGACGTCGAATAACAGCCACCACTCCGACATTGCGTGCCACCTCTCTTCAAGGAGAGGCAAGTAAGGCTCCCATAGAGGGGAGCTGTCGACAGAGTCGAATGAGGGGTGGTGATAGAGGAACAGAAAAAGGGCGACCAATGATCGCCCCTCCGCAAAATAAAACATCATTCCACAAATTTAAAATTAATAACATCGAAAAGTCCCGAATCGGTAATACGAACTTCGGGGATTACAGGTAGCGGCAAAAATGCAAGTGACAAAAACGGATCGATTTTATCTGTTATATTAAGCACTTTTGCGGCACTGTAAAGGTTATCGTGTTCTCTTGTAACTTCATCGGCTGATTTTACGGACATAAGTCCCGCAATATCAAGAGTCATTGACGCGATAACTTTACCCTCTGAACAAACTGCAATACCGCCGCTTGTACCGAGAGTATTTACGGCAAGTGCCATATCGCTGTCGTTATCGCCGATAACGATTACATTATGGCTGTCGTGACCGATAGAAGTGGCGATAGCACCGTTTGTAATTCCGTAATTGGTTACAAATCCGATACCCTTTGTACCTAAATTATGATGACGTTCGATAACGCATACTTTAGAAAGGCTGTCGGAATACGATACAGTAACCTTTTTTGTGATAATACTTTCGGGTATAAGTTCGATAGCGTCAAATTTGTCTTTAACATCAGTCTTGAAGAAGTCGGCTGATATTTTCGGCAGATGAACGGTATTTGTAACTTTTGAATTGTCAACTGTTTCGCATTCAAACAATGCTTTACCGTTTTCACATACAAGTTTGCCGTTTTTGTAGACTTGTGATATTGAACTTAAATTCAAATCGTCGGCAACGACAATATCGGCAACATATGACGGAGCTATTGCTCCTTTATTCTTCATACCGTACATTTCACAAGCGTTAAGCGTTGCCATAATGATTGCGTCAATATTGTTAAGACCGAGTGAAACGGCTTTTCTGATACAGTGGTCAATACTGCCGTCACGAATAATTTCGCCGACAAATCTGTCATCGGTACAAAACGCACAACGTCTTAACGTATAAGGGGTTACACCCTTGATAAGTTTTGCAACGTCAAGCGAAAGCGTACCCTCACGAAGAAGAATATACATACCTTTGCTTATTTTTTCGGTCATTTCTTCAACGACACTGCATTCATGGTCGGTTTTTATACCGGCACTTGTATATGCGTCAAGCTCATGACCCGAAAGCAAAGGTGCATGACCGTCGATAATGTCAAGACACAACTTACCGAGTGTTTCATCATCACCTGAAACAATACCGGGATAATTCATCATTTCACCGATACCGAAGAACTTAGGTGCAAGTTTTTGAGTTGTTTTTGCGTCAAGATTAGCACCTGTATGTTCAAAAGGCGTTGCAGGTACACATGACGGCAACATAAGATTTACGTCAAGCGGAATATTTTTCGCAGACTTTAACATAAATTCAAGACCGTCCTCACCGCATACGTTTGTTATTTCGTGAGGATCGGCAATAACGGTTGTAATACCGTGAGGCATAACTGCCTTTGCATATTCGGACGGCTGCGTCATAGATGATTCAATATGAACGTGCGAATCGATAAAACCCGGCATAATATATTTGCCGGAAACGTCTTGTTCGTTTTCACCGCTGTATGAACCGACACCGCAGATAATACCGTCTTTTATAATAACATCGGCTTTAATAACTCTGCCCGAAAAAACATCGACAACGTTTCCTCCTTTAAGTATTAAATCAGGTGCGATACGTTCCATAGCCGTATCAATATATGTTTTTTTCACTTAATATCACCTCGTACAATTATGATATAGTTATTATATACTAAAAGTTAATAATATTCAAATGAAATGTGAATAAAGTGTAAATTCATATTGTATCAAAAGTGTAAATATTGACTTAGAATAATTGTGGTGGTAAAATGGTTAAGTAAATTAACAAAATTTAATATTACGGTGTGTGGGGGGATACACGGTGAAAGAAGAAATGTTTCTTCAATGTTGGGAAATCGTAAGCAGGATGGAGCTGTGGTTTCTTTCAAAGTGTCCTTTTGAGGAAATGTCAAGGGGCGATTATATGATGTTGAATTTACTTACTCAGTCCGCAAATGACGGAAAAATGATGACGGTCACTATGATGAGTGACATTTTAAAAGTCAGTAAGGCGGCTATTTCTCAAAGCATAAAGGCTTTGAAGAAAAAAAACTGGGTTAAAAGTATATCGGATACAACCGATAAGCGTAAGAGTTATATAGTTCTTACTGACGAGGGCAGAAAAGCATATGATAATCAAAGGAAAGTTATAATCAGAAACTTACAGGAATGTTTCAGAGATGTAGATGAAGCAGACCTTAAAATGTTTTGCGATAAATTAACTAAAGTCGCAGAGCAGATAAGTTAAAAATATAAAGGTGCAGGAGGCAAGAAATATGGGAGATTTTACTTCTGAAAAGGAGCAAAAGCTTTTGGAAAGTGAAGCAGAAGTATCTAACACAGAAGATACAAATGCAGACGAACTCACTTTTGAAGAAATATCTGGATTTTCAGATGATGATGACAACAGTGATGAAGAAAAGAAACCGAAAAAGAAATTCATTGGATATGACAAGCAAAACAAGAAGTTCTTTATCGGTAAGTTTAAGATAGGCAAGAAATTACTTATAATTATTCTTGTAATAGCAATACTTGCAGGTATATGTTCGGGACTTATTATAAAGTCCAAAAACAACAGTGCCGTAAAAGTTATGTATACCGATTCTCCGGTTGAACGCCGAACAATCACTAATACAATCACAGGTTCATCATCTATCGAGCCGAATGATTCGTATAAAGTAACAACTATCAAGTCGGGCGATATAACAAGTGATACATTCAAAGAGGGTGACGTTGTTAAGAAAGGTGATAAGCTTTATCAATTTGAGGACAGCGACGCTCAAAATTCTTTGAGTACGGCAAAAAATGCACTTGCAAAAGCACAACAGGCATATGTTGACGCAGTAAAGCAAAAGGCACAGACCGTTTCTTCAAACAATATCGGTACAAAGTCTGCACAAAATGCAGTAACAAAGGCATTAAATTCGCTTAATGATACTAAAAACAATCAGTACATACAGTCAAATTCAGCAGGTAAAGTTAAAGAATTATCCGTAAAAGAAGGTGACCATATCAATGCCGGTGCAGCGGTTGCAACATTGTATGACGATTCTTATATGAAACTGAGAATACCGTTTAATGAAGTTGATGCCGAAAGTATTCAGACAGGCGCGGTCGCAACAGTATCTGTTATAGGTTCGGGCGATACGATTTACGGAACTGTTAAAGAAAAATCATCGTCAGCCGTTTCAACAGACGCACACGCTAAAGTTGTGTATGTAACGGTTGAAGTCACAAATCCGGGCGCACTTACAACAAATGATTACGGCAGTGCGGAAATAAACGGAGTTGCTTGTGCAAATACGGCACAATTTGAATATGTAAGCGAGGGAACAATCACATCAACGGCATCAGGCACACTTGAAAATCTTAATATTGCGGTAGGAGATTCTGTTTACAGCGGTCAAAAAGTCGGATATGTTAAGTATGATAATCAAAACTCGACAATGAGCAATGCACAGCTTTCATATAATGATGCGGTTTTGGCACTTGAAAAGCAAGTATTGCAAAACGATACTTTCTCACAGGATTCAAGCATAAAGAACGCACAGCTTGCACTTGACGATGCCGAACTTGGTATTGAAAAAGCACAGGACGCAGTTGACGATTATGTTGTCGAAGCACCGATTGAGGGTACAGTCGTTAAGAAAAACTCAAAAGCAGGCGATACGATAGATTCTTCAAATGCAACAGATCCGCTTTGTGTAATTTATGATTTGTCAAGCGTTAAATTCTCTATTGACGTTGACGAAACGGAAATAGCACTTGTTAAGACAGGTCAAAAAGCTACTGTAACGGCAGATGCGGTAGAGGGTGAATTTGAAGGTGTGGTTACAAAAGTTCCTGTAGACGGTGTAAACGAAAACGGTGTAACAACATACACTATCGAAATTCAAATAGAAAATTACGGTGATTTGTTGCCTGGTATGAATGTTGACGCTGAAATTGTTGTTGAAGAGGCTGACAATGTAATTGCAGTACCTGTAAACAGTGTAAACAGAGGCAATATTGTATTTGTAAAGGACGACGGAACAACTCACGAAAATGATGTTACGGATATTATAAAGGGTAATAAAGATAAATCGGGTAAAACGGACGATAAGAAGAAAGCCGATGATAAGGACGATAAGCCACAGTCAAGCGGTATGCCGGTTGTAAGCGGCGATACACCGAACGGTGATAAATCGGATGAAATTTCGGTGACTAAAGAAAGTGTACCTACTAATATAGATGTACCTGACGGTTACCGTGCAATTCAGGTTGAAACAGGAATTAACGATACAGACTATATCGAAATCAAGTCAGGTTTAACAGAAAAAGACCGGGTAAGAACGCTTGACACAGAATCGTCAAGTGCGAATGCGTCATTCGGTGATCAAAATGCTCAAGATATGTATGTAGTTCCTAATGGCAATATGGGCGGAATGTACGGCGGCGGAATGTCAGGCGGAGGAATGTCAGGCGGCGGAATGTCCGGCGGCGGTGGCGGAATGCCAGGCGGCGGCGGAATGTCCGGCGGCGGAATGCCGGGCGGAAGATAAAGCGGAGGTGAAGTAAAATGCCTCCATTGGTAGAAATGAAAGATGTTTATAAGATTTATCATATGGGTGATACGGAAGTTCACGCACTTGACGGAATATCTCTTACTATAAACAAAGGCGAATTTGTTGCAATAGTAGGTCAGTCGGGTAGTGGTAAATCTACTTGTATGAATATTATAGGTTGCCTTGACGTGGCAACAAAAGGTGTTTACAGATTAAACGGCAGAGAAATTAATAATTACAGTCAAGATGAATTGTCTGACGTAAGAAATAAAATGCTTGGTTTTATATTTCAGCAATATAACCTGTTGCCGAAATTAACCGTATTGGAAAATGTTGAACTTCCGCTTTTGTATGCGGGACTTAGCGATGCGGAACAAGAGAAAAGAGCACTTGCTTCACTTGACAGAGTAGGACTTAAATCAAAAGCGAAAAACCATCCGGCACAGCTTTCGGGCGGTCAGCAACAGAGAGTGTCAATAGCAAGAGCTTTGGCGGGTGATCCGTCTGTAATACTTGCCGATGAGCCTACAGGTGCACTTGACTCGCGTACAGGTCGTGAAGTAATGCTGTTTTTGCAGAAACTTAATGCGGAGGGTAATACGATTATTCTTATCACTCACGATAACTCGATAGCGGCGAAAGCAAAACGTATCATTCGTATAACAGACGGACGTATCGTTTATGACGGCCCGGCAGAGGGGGACGTAACAGTAATGAACCAGCACGGTGCCGGCGAAGATGCTCCCGAAGATGAAAGAGCAAAGGGGGCGACTTGATTATGAGTATTTGGAAATGTTTTCAAATGGCAATGTCAAGTATTGTCGGCAACAAAATGCGTTCAATACTTACAATGCTCGGTATTATAATCGGTATTACGGCGGTTATTGCGCTTGTAAGTCTTATGTCGGGAATGACATCGGAAATAACGGAAACATTTGAAGAAATGGGTATTGAATCAATCAATGTTTCAATTCAAGACCGTTCCGCGACAAAGGAAGTAAAGCCTGAAGAAATGGAACAGCTTGCGGAAGAACATTCCGATATTATTGCAGGTCAGTCACCGACAGTTTCAATGCCTGCATTTATAAAAAACGGCAGTGATACAATTTCAACACAGGCAACAGGTGTAAACGAATACTATCTCGGAATGAAAAAGTATAATATTACATACGGACGTGAGCTTACATATGTTGACGTTGAGAGAAAGCAGAAAGTCTGCGTTATCGGTACTTATATAGCAAAAGAAGTTTTCGGCGGTGACGCACTCGGTAAGTCTATTCAAATAACGGGTACGCCGTATGAAGTTGTCGGAATACTTGAAGAACAGGACGACTCGACAGAAAATTCTTCGGATAACTGTGTGTATATACCGTACACTTTGGCGTCATACACAAACCGTACATCAACCGTAAGCAGCTATGTTGTCTATGCGGTTGACCAGGAAAAGGTAGAAGAGGCGGTTTTGCTTTTAGAAGCACTTTGCGATAAAGATATAGGCGACAGTGATTACTATACTGTAACGTCAATGAAGTCTATGGCAGACAGTGTAACCGATATTCTTGATAAAATGGAACTTATGCTTATCGCAATCGCGGCTATATCGCTTGTTGTTGCCGGTATCGGTATTATGAATATTATGCTTGTGTCGGTTACGGAACGTACAAGGGAAATAGGTATCAGAAAATCGCTTGGTGCAAAGCAGAAAGATATACTTTCTCAATTCGTTATTGAGGCGGGTATGCTTAGTTGTTTGGGCGGTGTAATCGGTATTATTGTAGGCTCGCTTTTGGCAATACTGGCAGGTAAACTTTTGGGGATGGATATATTACCGACCTCGACATCTATTGTAGTATCGTTTACGGTTTCGGCGATGATAGGTGTGTTCTTCGGCTATATGCCTGCTAAAAAAGCTGCCAAATTAAATCCGATAGATGCGTTACGTTATGATTGATAACTCAGCAATGCGAATGATTTTCTCTCGGACTGAGATTTTCTTGATTTTATAGTATGTACGATAATATTGCACGGAAAGGAAGTAAGTTATGAAGAAAATAATTTCTTTTGTTTTGGCGGCGGCTATGTCATTATCGACTTTGCCTGTATTGGCAGACTGGAACAATGACGAAGATATTATGTCGCTTTTGTCGGAACTTAATATAATGGTCGGCGATGATGACGGCAATTTAAGACTTGATGACAATGTATCAAGAGCGGAATTTGCAAAAATTGCAGTAGCGTCATCAAGCTACAAAGATACAGTAGCAACAGGTTTAAAAGTATCACCTTTTAAAGATGTTACATATACTCACTGGTCAGCACCTTACATAAAGGCCGCTGTATCAGCCGGAATTGCGGAGGGATATGTTGATTCAACATTCAGACCTGACAATACGGTATCATATGAAGAGGCACTTACAATGGTATTAAAGGTGCTTGGATACACAACACAGGACTTCGGTGATTCATGGCCTTACGGTCAAATGGGACTTGCAAACAGTCTTGAAATTACAAAGAACGTAAATGCCGAGCAAGGCGAGGCACTTACAAGACGTCAGGTTGCAAGACTTATTTACAATACACTTGACACAAAAATCAAAGATAATCAAAGCAAACTTATAACTTCAGTGTTTGACAGTAAAGTTATTGAGGGTGTTACGATTATTGCGTCACACAACGAGGACAGCTCACTTGGTACTGACAAAATCTATACAACAGCCGGAACATTTGAATTTGACGGTAATTTCAACAGCGATTATGTCGGCAGAAAAGGCGATATTGTCGTAAAGAACGATGAAGATTTTGTGTCATTTACACCGCGTGACCAGCGAGTTGAAGAATACACCGTTTCAAATGTAATCGGTTCCGATATAATTCTTGACGGCGATATGTATAACATCAATTCAAACACAACTACATATTACAAGTCACAGGCACTTACATACGAAAATGCCGCAATGCAAGCCGAAAAAGGCGATACATTCAAGCTGTTTAAAAATTCAAACGGTTCTGTTGACTATGCAATGCTTGTTGCAAAAGACAGCGAAACAGGTACGGACAGCTTTGATAAATATGTAATCTATTCACTTCTTTCAGACGCTGTTATATGTTATAAAAACGGCAGTTTTGAACAGATTGATATAACAGACGGCACAACTTGTTACAAAGATAAGAATAAGAGTACATACGGTGCTGTAAAGAATGAAATGGCAATGGGTGATATTCTTTATGTCAAGATGGACGGAAGTAATGTTGATTACGTAAGCTATGAAAAGGGTAATATGGAAGGACCGGTCAAGGTTACAAATTCAAATTGGATCGCGAACTTCGATACAAACGGTTCGACAACAGTAATGAGAAGCGGTAATAAGGTTGACGCGTCAGAAATTCAGCTTAACGATATTATTTACTATTGTAAAGATTTGAATATGGTGCTTGCTTATACGGATAAGGTTACAGGCGTGTACGAAAAGGCGTCACCGACAAAGGATTCGCCGACAAGCGTTACAATTTCGGGTAAAGAGTATTCTGTTGAAAGCGTAGACGCATTTAATGCACTTTCATCAAGCGGAACATTTAAGTATGGTGATACCGTAACACTTCTTCTTGGCAGAAACGGCGAAGTAGCTGGAGTTGTCGGCGGAAGTGAAAGTACATCTTCACACACAACAGTAGGATTTGTTACGGAAACAGGCAAAAAAGATTTCACAAACCCTGATAATACGGTATATTCAAGTTACTATGCAAAGGTTGTTACACCTGACGGAACAGTAAATGAATATGCGACTTCATCAGATTGCAGTTCGCTTAAATGTGCTGTAGTAAATGTATCATTTACAAACGGTAAAGCGAGTCTTTCAAGAGCAAAGGGGTATGACAACGTAAGCGGTAAGTTTAATTCCGAAAAGAATAAATTTGGCGATTATACCCTTGCAGACGATGTGAAGATTCTTGACACTGCCGGAACTGCAAGCGACGACTTAGCAATGTACACAAGAATTTATCCGCAGCGTCTTGACGGTGTTACGATAAAATCTTCAAGCGTATTGTATTATTCAAAGAATAAAGCCGGTGAGATTGACGAGCTTATATTGAAGGATATAACGGGTGATGCTTACAAGTACGGTGTAATCACTGCTGTTGATTCGACAACTCATACATATACTATTGATATAGACGGTACGCAAAACACATATGCGACTGCATTCTCAACAAATGTAAAAGGTCCGCACAGATTCAGTATGAATCAGACAGGTATTGAAAGTATGCGTCAGCTTTCATCGTATCCAAGCAATATAACTTCGCTTACACGTACAGAGGCGAAAATCAATAATCAAACATATTTGCTTAGTGATAAGGTGATTGTATATCATAAGACAGATGTTAATAAATATCTGAAGATAACACTTGATGATGCTATAAACGGAAATTATAAGCTTACTGCTTATTACGATAAGGCACAGACATTGGGTGGCAGAATTCGTATAATAATAGCTCAATAAGATGAAAAACAAGCGATGAAAATCGCTTGTTTTTTGCGTAATATTAAAATTTTATAAATTTGACGGCAGATATATTGACATATTAAATGTCAGTGATTATAATAATAGGTAAAGAAGGCTATGTGTAAATTAAAAAAGGCGGTAGAATAAATGAATTCAGTTTTGTATTGTTTGCATAATTTGTCACAAAAATCGCATTTAAGACGTATGGAAAAGTTTACTCAGCACGGTGACACTTCGTGCCTTTTGCATACGATTGCGGTTGCGTATTACAGTATTAAAATTGCCGAGTTTTTCGGTATAAAGTACAAAAAGCGTGACCTTATAAGAGGAGCATTGCTGCACGATTATTTCTTATATGATTGGCATGACGGCGAAAAGGAGAGAAGAATACACGGTTTTACTCATCCTATGACGGCTCTTAGAAATGCTGACAGAGATTTTGATTTGACCGATACAGAACGCGATATTATAAAAAAGCATATGTTCCCGCTTACTGTAATTCCGCCGACTTGCCGAGAAGGGTGGATAGTATGTTTGGCGGATAAATATTGTTCTCTTTATGAAACATTTAAAAAAGAAGCGTACAGAAAGATAAATACAAAGATTATGGGGGACTATGCTGAATTGTATAAGGAGATACAAATGATTTAAACAAGGGGGGTAAATGATGAGTATTTGCCAATATTTCTTGTGCTTTGCGGTATTTAGCTTTATTGGCTGGGCTTATGAAACGGTATATTACAGCATACAACAAAGAAAATTTGTAAACAGCGGCTTTTTAAGCACTTGCTTTTGCCCTATATACGGTATGGGAGCAATGCTTGATTTGATATTGCTTGGATGGATTGAAAATCCTTTGATACTGTTTTTTGCGGGAATGGTGGTTACCTGCTCGCTTGAATATTTTGTATCGTGGCTTTTGGAAACGCTGTTTCATAAAAGATGGTGGGATTATACAGGTTGGCCCGGTAATATAAACGGACGTGTTTGCCTTATAGGTGGAATTGCGTTCGGTACATTTACCGTTGCACTTATTAAGCTTATTGCACCGGTGACGATTGATATGATTGACAGCGTGAGTTTGCCGGCGTTACATATTATGACGTGCGTAATTGCATTTGTGATGATTGCGGATACGGTTAAGACGGTTAAGTGTATGGATTCGTCAAAACTTTGGTATGTGGAAAAACAAGCCGAATTTATGGACGAGCTGCGTAACGGCAGATGTGTGGGATTGGTAAAGAAAATAAAAGATACATTTAGAAGATAAACGGAGCATTTTTGCTCCGTTTTTGTGTGCAAAAAAGAACCTTTGGCGCGGGCAGATGGTGATATTTCACCATCAAAGTCCGTATATGCCTCCGGTTCTGTTGGTATTATATAATATAAAAATAATGCTGTCAATAAAAAGAAGATGTAGATTGTTGAGAAGCGACTGCTACAAACAGTGTAACCACGCCTGACACGTCCAAAACGTCCCACCCACTACATCTTCTATCGGCAGCAAATATTGTATTGATTGTCAACAGTGGATGTAGGGGCGATATATTGGACTATTTCGTTACCGTTTTTGAGTCAGTGATTGGAACAAGATTGCTTAGAGAATTCCACCACATAACTTTTACAGTATTGGTTGCAGAAAGTAGGGGAACACTTATATTTTCTTGTGGTGAATTGATAGTACAACGTAATAATCTGCCGTCCGAATGAAATTCAGAAATTAAGATAATTCCGCCTGAAGTGCTGTTTGTGAGTTTAACAGATATATTGTTGCCTTCAATGTTGCAGTTAATATCATGTGTAGGACTTGCTGTAGGACACGTTGTAGCAGTTGGGCTTGTTGCAGGAGTTATTGTCGGATTTGTAGTCGCAGTCGGACGTGGTGTAGGTTTTGGGGTAGAAGTCGGACTTAGTGTCGGACTCGCTGTCGGAGTTGCAGTAGGATTTGATGTGGTTTTTGGAGTTGCAGTAGGAGTTGCTGTCGGAGTTATTGTCGGGGTCGGATGTGGAGTAGCCGTCGGACTCGCTGTCGGAGTTATTGTCGGAGTAGCTGTCGGACTCGTTGTATGAGTTGGACGTGGAGTCGCAGTAGGAGTGGGACTCGGAATAGGACTCGGACTCACGGTTGGAGTTGGATTTATGGTAGGAGTCGGAGTAGGACTCGGAGTAGGGGTTGTTTCTGCAATTCCGCTAATTTCAAACTCTAATTTGTCAGCTGACATATTTGTTACATAAACAAATATGTCGTTACCAATATAAAGTTCTTCGCCGTCACCGACTGCACAATCTGACATGGTTGAGTATTGACCGTTAGAAATGACCTGCATATTCCAGTTAGCGCCTGTAGTGTTTATATTTGAGGGAAAACGTACACCTGTGTTAGCAAGATAGCAAATCAGTCCGCTCTTAAGTGTTACACCTTTTATCAAGTCACCGGTATTGCACGAATAGAGTTTCTTGTTTTTTGTATCATATTTGTTACCATTGTCATCGAATTGACGATATTCCAAATAAAGAGTTTTTCCGTTTGGCAAATCTCGTTTATATGCAACAACTTCATTTTG
>ERZ827043.2706-NODE-2706-length-14447-cov-7.848666_pt1 | contig 14447 bp, 10 predicted proteins | sample MGYA00519923_ERZ827043 | MGnify/ENA primary metagenome ERZ827043 (study PRJEB31778, sample SAMEA3449251) | human gut metagenome | biome: human gut; feature: human-associated habitat; material: faeces | place: United Kingdom | collected 2010/2012 ...
TATTTATATTCTATCATAGAAGGATTATTTTTTACAGACTTTTTCTCACACTCTCGGCAAGCTATAGATGTGGCTTGCCTTTTGTTTTATCTTCGTTTATTATCTTCTGTATCTTGAATTTGAACCTTTTGTTTCGCGGTCAATTCTTTCTGTTCTTGATGCATTTCTGTTTGGTGTGCGTGTACCTGTTTCATTTTCTGATGATGAACGCTGTCTGTTTTTCTTTAACTGCTGAATACGTCTTTGTCTTTCGCGTTTCTTCTTCTGATATCTGGCGTACATAATAAGAAGTATAAGAAGTATTGCCGGAATGAAGAAGAATGGACTTGTTATAACCTTTAACACAAGGTGGAATACGTGAAGAATATTATTTCTTTCAACATCATTTGTTGCGATAAGGTTAGCCGAACCGACTTCAATGCCTTTATATGAATATGTCACTGTACCAAGTACGTCACCTTTTGTAATAGGTGCCTCTAATTTTTCGGGCATATCGATATTCGTTGTTATTTGCTCTGCGTTGCCTTCACCGCTCGGAATAAGTGCTGACACGTCGTTTTCAACAGTTACAGCAACACGCATATCCTGTTTTGCCTCATAAACCTTTGAATCGGAAACTATATCTCCGACTGCCGCAAGCGGTTGATGTGTGTAATTATCAAAACCAAAATTGAACAAAGTCTTTGAATCGATATATGAATAAGCCTGTTCCTTTGTATCTACGTTTTTACAATTCATAACGATTGCAAGAAATTCGGTATCGTTATATGAAGCGGCTGATACAAGACAGTATCCGGCTTGTGAGGTGTGACCTGTTTTAATACCTATTGCCGGTGGGTAATAGTAGTAAGTCGAACGTGATGTTCCGAGGAACAGGTTTGTATTTACAAGAATACGCTCTGATGCATACTTATTTGTTGCCGGAATTTTGTATATAGGCATTTTTACAATTTCACGGAATTGATCGTTTTTCATTGCGTACTTTGAAAGTATTGCAAGGTCGCGAGCCGTTGTATAGTGGTTATCGTCATGTGAACCGCAAGGATTTACGAAGTGTGTGCCTGTCATTCCTAATTCCTGTGCCTTTTGATTCATCAAATCGACAAATGCGTCCAGTGAGCCTGCAATGTGAATTGCAATAACATTTGCCGCATCATTGGCACTGTATACAAGCATACCTTTTACAAGTTGGTCTAAAGTAAGTTCCTCGCCGGTAAGTATACCCATATGAGAATCTTCAAGAGTTATTGATTTCAGTGCGTCATATGTGGCGGTTACCGTATCGTCCATATTACCCATTTCAAGTGCAAGTATAGCTGTCATAATCTTTGTTGTACTTGCAGGGTAAACTCTTTCATCAAGGTTTTTGCTGTATAAAACTCGTCCCGACGCCATATCCATAAGAAGTGCGGACTGTGCATACTGCACGTTCGGAGGCGTAAGTGACGGATCTTCCATAGTTACGCCGTTCGGAAGTGAATTTGCGTTTTGCGATGTTGTATCTGTATCGCTTTGCGAAGTTGTATCAGATGTGCTTGATGTATCCGATGAAGTATCTGACGGTGTTTCGGTTGCGGATGTCGTTTCCGTATCGCTTGATGTATCTGTGCTTTCGGTTGCCTTTGGTGTTGATTTTACATCATTGCCGTCGGAAGTTACTGTTCTGGTTGTTCCGTCAGGTGAAGTCACGGTTGAAGTTGTGTTATCAGCAGTCGGCTCCGGAGTCGGTGCCGCAAAAGAAAATGATAGCGGCATAACCGTTATAAATGCCGCAAGCAGTAAAGAAATTAACCTTTTCTTTTTCATTATAGTATCATTGCCTCCATAAATCTATATTCTAATTTTAATACATTATATCTCAATTTACTATTATATCGAAATTCTAATTATATTGCAATAAAATTTTCTTTAAATTCGTAAAAAAAGATGAAAAAATGAAAAATTTATGTTATACTATTAATATAACACATTTTCAGAGGTAGCAAAATGTTAGTTTTGAACAAAAAATCAAAAATATTCTTATACATAATCATTTTTGTATTGTTGGTTTTGGGCGGGTTTGCCGTTGAACACTTTGAAAAAGACGCTTTTGTTATGGAAACCGTGGCAACGGAGGATTATATTCCGTATGAATCGGACACTAAAGAAGTCGCCGACGGTAAAATCAATATCAATTCCGCAGATACAGAACAGCTTGTAAAGCTGAAAGGTATCGGAGAGAAAATGTCTGAAAGAATTATCAAATACAGACAGGAAAACGGTCCTTTTATGTCAATAGAGGAGATAATGAAGGTGTCGGGAATAAGTGAGAAGAAATTTGAGGATATTAAGGAATATATTTCGGTAGAATAAATCTGTTTTTTAATTAATATAAATATTACAGTGAGTTGAAAGGATGGGACAGATGAAAATATTAGTGGTAGATGACGAAAAACTTTTGGTGAAAGGTATAAAGTTTAACCTTGAGCAGGACGGTTATGCGGTAGTGACTGCATTTGACGGTGAGGAGGCTATTCGTCTTGCACATGATGAAAGCATAGACTTGATTTTGCTTGATTTGATGTTGCCGAAAGTGGACGGATTTACCGTATGCCGTACGATAAGAAGTTTTTCAAATGTACCTATAATTATGGTTACGGCGAAAAGTGAAGATATAGATAAGATACTCGGACTTGAATACGGTGCGGACGATTATATAACCAAGCCTTTTAACATTCGTGAGGTTACGGCAAGAATTAAGGCGATTTTGCGCAGAGTAAATCCTGCACCGAAAGGCGAAAGGGACAAGCTTATCATATCGGGCGATATAACTTTGGACTATAATTTCAGACGTGTTGTGATAAACGATAAGGTTATTGAACTTACAAGCAAGGAATTTGACCTTTTGGAACTGTTTATGAGAAATCCGGGTAAGGTTTATACAAGAGAAAATCTTTTGGATATAGCGTGGGGCTTTGATTATCCGGGTGATGTACGAACGGTTGACGTTCATATAAGAAGGCTTAGAGAAAAAATTGAGAAAAATCCTGCCGAGCCTTCATATATAAAGACAAAGTGGGGAGTTGGTTACTATTATAAGAAGGATTAAGGAAAAGATTAAAAACATCACCAATTCAATGCGTTTTACAATGATTGCAACTTATCTTGCAATTATTGTTACAACGCTTGTTTTGATGAGTATTTATATAATCAGTCTGCTTAGCGAAAATCTGTACAGCACGGAAACGATAAATATGTTTGCAAAGGCGAATATTATATCTGAAACCATTGCGGACGTATGGGGAAGCGATACATCTGCAACTTCGGCTCAAAAGTTTTCGGATGTTGTTGAGCGAAGTCTTGCAGGTACGAATATAAGAGGTGTTGTGACAAATAAATCGTATTCGGTTTTGTATGACACGAACGAAGAATCACAGCTTATCGGCAAGGTTTTTATGCGTGACGTTTTAAAACGTGCGCTTGACGGCGAACAAGCCGATATTATAACGACAGGCGAAAACAATATGCGTCTTATAAGCGTTGCGGTGCCTGTAACATTCGGCGGTGAAATAATCGGAAGTGTGTATTTGGCAGAATCGATAAACACGATTGATGATACAGTCCGAACGACAAGGAACAGTCTTATAGTTTTCAGTACGCTTATTGTAATTCTTATCGGTATGCTTAGTTTGGGTATGAGCTATATTATAACGTCACCGATTGAAGAATTTATTGCCGTTGCAAAGGAAATTTCAAAGGGTAATTTCTCAAAGCATGTTGAAGTTAAAGGTCATAATGAGATCGCACAAATGGCACAAATGCTTAATTATATGTGTGACGAACTTGAACTTTTGGAAGAAAAAAGACGTAAGTTTGTTTCGGACGCGTCACACGAACTTAAAACCCCTATGGCTGGCATAAAACTTATATGCGACAGTCTTGTTGCGGCGGAAAATCCCGATCCGGCTATGGTAAAGGAATTCCTCGGCGATATGTCGGACGAGGTTGACAGACTTACAAGAATTGTCGAAAGACTGCTTGTGCTTACAAAACTTGACGCAGGCGGTAATTCGCTGAAACTTGAAGAAGTCGATATTAAGATGCTTATAAGTCAGGTTGTAAAAAAACTTACACCGATTGCGAATGCAAAGGATATTGTTATATATGTTGACAATCATCAGACAGAATTTAGCCCGATTTTACTTGACTATGACAAAATGTATGAGGCGATATACAATATCGCGGATAATGCGATTAAATATTCGCCGGAGGGCGGTTTTGTCCATATCGACCTTACGGCTGACAATGACTATCTGACAATAAAAATTGAGGACAACGGTCCGGGAATACCGGAGGACGAGCGTGACAGAATATTTGAACGTTTTTACAGACTTGACGATTCGAGAGCGAGAGATACCGGCGGAACTGGTCTTGGACTTGCTATCACAAAAGAGGCCGTACTTATGCACAACGGTACTATAGATGTTGCAAATGTGTCGGATATAGGCAGTGTATTCACAATACGTTTACCTTACAAGATTACTATTGGAGGACAGAATGAAAAGTAAAAAGGGAGTAATAGCTATCGTTGCGGTTGCGGTGCTGACAGTGGCGGCGGTTGTCGGAATACTTATAAAAAAAGATTACGGCAGTTATCGCTACAACAGTGAACTGTATTTCTTTAATGAAACGGCGACTTCGATAGTTATGGAAAATCGTGAAATTAAATATAAGGACGATAAGGAACTTGCGGAGTCTGTAATTGAGGCACTTATGAAAGGTCCCGACAACAGCCGTTATATGAAAATTATTGAAAAAAATACGAAGTTGCTGTCGCTTAACGACGTTGATTCCGGTAATATTGTTGTAAACTTTTCAGGTGAATTTTTGACAGGCGACAATACAAAAGATGTGCTTGCGGTTTATGCAGTTGTGAAATCGTTGTGTGCAATCAGCAGTGTTGACAGTGTTAAAGTAATTGTTGAGGGCAAGGATATTGCAACGGCGGACGGCTCGATTATAGGGTATTTGCGAAATCAGGACATTAATCTGTCAACCGATACATATAACAGCGAAACGCGTGAAATTGCATTGTATTTTCCGAATAAAGACGGCAACAAGCTTGTTATGGAAACAAGAACGATTAAAGTCACTGACCAACAACCTTTGGCACAATATATTATAAATGAACTTATCAAAGGTCCCGAAAACAAGGAACTGTCAGTGCCGCTCAGCAAGGATACCGTACTTTTGAGTGTGGAAACTTCGGATAATATTTGCTTTGTAAATTTCAAAGCTAATTTTACCGATAAAAATTCGGGTACTGCGGAAAAAGAGAAAATGACGATATATTCAATCGTTGATTCGCTTACCGAGCTTGACAACATTCAGCGTGTTCAATTCCTTATGGACGGTAAAAAAGTTGATAATTTCGGTAATATCAATATCGGAAGTATGTTCGGACGTGACGGAAGTATAATTGCCGAATAAATTTAGAATATGCAGTTGACAGTTTGGTAATAATATGATATTATACAATCAATAAAGGGGAGTAGCTTGCGCATTTTATATGCGTAATATGATGTCGTCAATACACGTTCGGAAGAACCGTATCATATTCTACGAAGCAAGACTTTTATTGCAGATAATTTTTTGTGCTGCAATAAAAAGTCTTGCTTTTTTGTTTGCGGCATAAGTGAGAAGATGGAGGAATTGATTATGAACCCATATCAAATGAAAAAAGAAGATGTGCTTAAAATGCTCGGGACTGATGAAAATGGTCTTACGCAAAATCAAGCAAAGGAAAATCAGAAAAAGTACGGCAAAAACGAACTCGCGGAGGGTAAAAAGAAAAATCCGTTTATATTGTTTTTGGAGCAGTACAAGGATTTTCTTGTTATAATTCTTATTATTGCGGCGATTATATCCGGTGTGCTCGGCGATATAGAAAGTGCGATCGTAATATTTGTAGTTATAACGATAAATGCGATTTTGGGTACTGTACAGCATATCAAAGCGGAACAGTCGCTTGACAGTCTTAAAGAAATGTCTGCGCCGACTGCAAAGGTTATCCGTGACGGTGAAATAAAAGTCGTTGAGGGAAAAGATGTGACAGTAGGCGATATTGTGGTCATTGAGGCAGGTGATTACGTCTGTTCGGACGGACGTATAATTGAAAATGCGTCCTTGAAGGTTGATGAAAGTGCGATGACCGGCGAGAGTGAGCCTGTCGAAAAACAGGAAACCGTACTTGACGGCGAAAAACCGCTCGGTGACAGAGTGAATATGCTGTATTCGGGAAGTTTTGCGACTTACGGCAGAGCGAAAATGGTTGTAACGTCAGTCGGTATGGAAACCGAAATCGGCAAAATTGCGTCACTGTTAAAAAGTACGCAGGAAAAGAAAACGCCGTTGCAGGAAAGCCTTGATAATTTCGGTAAAAAGCTGTCGCTTATCATAATCGGAATATGCGTTATTGTTTTGGGTTTGGAACTGTTCCGCAGTGACGGTATAAATTTGACAGTGTTTACGGACGCATTTGTGTTTGCGGTTGCACTTGCCGTTGCGGCAATTCCGGAGGCTTTAAGCTCGATTGTTACGATAGTTTTGTCAGTCGGAACACAGAAACTTGCAAAAGAAAATGCGATTATACGAAAATTGCAGGCAGTTGAGGGACTGGGCAGTGTTTCTATAATTTGTTCGGACAAAACGGGTACGCTTACGCAAAATAAAATGACTGTTCAGAAAATTTATTTTGACGGTCAAATTATTGACAAGGACGATGAAATCAATGCACGTCAAGGTCAGCTTATAATAGACGGTGCATTGTGTAACGACTCCGTTCAAAAAGAAGGTCAGGAAATCGGTGATCCGACAGAAATTGCACTTGTGAATTTTTCGGAAAAGCATGATTTTCCTGTTGAAAAAATGCGTGAAAAATATCAGCGTTTGGGTGAAATTCCATTTGATTCAGACAGAAAATTGATGAGTACCGTTCATAAAATCGGCGACAATTATAAAATGCTGACAAAAGGTGCGGTTGACGTTTTGTCGGGCAGAATTAATGAAGTCAAAACTATGGACGGAAAAAGAACGTTTACTGCCGAAGATTTGGCAGAGTTAAAGAAAGTTAATACGGAATTTTCTCAAATGGGACTTCGTGTACTTGCTGTGTGCGAACGTGACGTTGATACAGTCGACATAAGCGTTGACGATGAAAAGGACTATATCTTGCTAGGACTTGTTGCAATGCAAGACCCGCCGAGAGAAGAAAGTGCAGAGGCGGTAAGAAAATGTAAAACCGCCGGAATACGTCCTATAATGATAACCGGCGACCACCTTGTGACCGCGTCGGCGATTGCAAGAAAAATCGGTATATTGGATGATAACGGCCGTGCGGTAGAGGGCAGAGAGATTGAAAATCTGTCAGATGAAGAACTTGATGAATTTGTTTCGGACGTGTCGGTTTATGCGCGAGTTTCGCCTGAACATAAAATAAGAATAGTCAGCGCATGGCAGAGAAAAGGCTACATCGTTTCAATGACCGGTGACGGAGTGAATGACGCACCGGCACTTAAACAGGCGGATATAGGTGTGGCAATGGGTATAACGGGCAGTGAAGTGGCAAAAGACGCCGCGTCAATGGTGCTTACGGACGATAATTTTGCAACGATAGTCAAGGCAATCGAAAACGGACGTAATCTGTACAGAAATATTCAACGTGCAATTCAATTCTTGCTTTCGGGCAATACGGCAGGTATACTTGCGGTATTGTATGCGTCATTTATGGCGTTGCCTGTTCCGTTTAAAGCGGTGCATCTGTTGTTTATAAACTTGCTTACGGACAGTTTGCCTGCGATTGCACTCGGTGTTGAACCGCACAGCAGTGATGTTATGAATGAAAAGCCGCGACCGAAAAATCAATCTATACTTACAAAAAAGGTACTTACAAATATATGTGTTGAGGGCGTTGTGATAGGTGTTATGACTATGATTGCGTTCTATGTCGGATTTATGAGAAATGCCGAAGTTGCAAGTACAATGGCTTTTTCAACATTGTGTCTGTCAAGACTTGTACATGGCTTTAATTGTAAATCGGATAAACCTGTTTGGTTTACAAAAAAGATGTGGAACAATAAAAGTATGATAGGTGCGTTTTTTGTTGGATTTGTGCTTTTAAATGCCGTATTACTTGTACCTGCACTGCAAGGTATATTTGCGGTTGCACCGCTTACGATTGCGGAACTATTGACAGTTTACGGATTGTCGCTCGGTACATTTGTGGTTGTGCAAATTTTGAAAATGATCAGAAAGTAAATTAAAAGAGGTGACGGTCTGAAAAGGCTGTCACCTCTTGTTTAATTTTTGTTGTCATTTGAAGAAAGCCAAGCACCGATTACCATAAAAATTAATGCTATAAAATAAGTAACTGTAGGAATTTGCTTGAATATAATCAATGACAGGATAGCGGCTATAAACGGAGAAATTGCGTAATAAGCACTTGTCCGTGCCGCACCGAGAAGCCTTTGAGCGTAGACATAAAAATATATACTCAATCCGTATGCGATAAATCCGACCAAAAGCACGGGGATAATGCTCCAAAGCACAGTTAAACGTTCACCTATGCACAAGCCTATAATTATCGAGCCTAAGCCTGAAAAAATACCTTTAAGTAAAACGATTTGAAGCGGGTCTTTTGAAGATAGTTTTCTTGTACAGTTGTTTTCAAATCCCCAACAGACGGCGGCAAGAAGTACAAACAGCGAGCCGTACGTAAATTGCAGACTTGATAAATCTTCAAATGACAAAATTCCGCATGAAACCGTTATAAACAATATACCGAACCACAATCGAGGACTGATTTTTTCTTTGAATATCATAAGTGCGATAATTGCCGTTGCGACAATTTCAAAATTGTTGAGCAGTGACGCATTGGCGGCGGTTGTCGCGTTCAATCCGAACATCAAGCAAATCGGTGCGGCTATGTCCAAAAGTATCATTGCCACAGTGTACGGCAATTCCGATTTTGTCAGTTTTAATTCGTTTGTTTCTGTTTTTCTGATTTTGCGGACGAGTGCAATTATAATCATTCCTATTCCTGCACCGACATAAAGAAAACCCGCCATTAAAGTCGGCGGAATGCAGTCGAGCAATATTTTTGAAAACGGAGCGTTGACGGCGTATAATGCCGCCGCAAGTATTGCAAATGCTATGCCCTTTTTCATATTTAAGCCTCCAAAAACCATAGTACGGATATTGTATCACAAATTTTTGTGAAAATAAAGGTATTAAACCATTATTTTGGTCATAAAAAATTAACAATTTGTTTATAGACAATTACGGTTACATTTGATATAATGTAAACTGTAAATTAATCTGTTAAAAAGGAGTTGAGGTGTTTGAAGGTCAGGAAGAAGGCAGTATTATGTGCTATATTAGCCGGAATAATGTTGTCAACAGCTACACCCAGCTTAAAATTAACCGTTTTTGCCGATTCGGCAATAACAGAAACAGAGGCTTTGGATAAGGCAGTTGCTTTATATGAACATCTTACGGATAAAGAGGTCGAAATCCCACAGGGACTTGACGAAACGGGACTTGATACAAATTTAATAAAACCTATTGTGTTGGGATATATTAATTTTGAAGATACCGAAGAGGCAAAACAAGAGAAAAGTATAACAAAACAGGATTTTATGACAATCCTATACAAAACAATAATTACATACAACGACAGTTACACGATTTATGAAGATGAGGCAAACTCAATTCTGAATGAATGTTATGACAACGCATATATTGATGATGAAAATAGAATTGCATATGCGTTTATGATGAAACAAGGCATAATTACAGCAAAATTCGGTACAGAGCCGAACAAAGAGCTTACAAAAGAAGAATGTGAAACTCTTATCGACACTGTATATGATTATTTTGCACAGAATGTAATGGTGACAGTCGGCGGAAAAGAAATAAGAGTCGGTGCGAATGTCAGCACAATTCTTGATACGTTCGGCGAGCCTAACAGAATTGACCAGACAGAATACGGATTTGAATGGTATGTTTATGATTCAAACTATTCGGAATTTTGTATGGTAGGTGTTGAGGCAGACAGAGTTTGTGCCTTGTACACAAACAGTTCAAGCTTTGATTTTAACGGAATGAAGTCAGGCGATAACTATTCAAAGACAGCGGATTATCTTGATAATCGTTGTTACAGATTTTATGCCGACTCGGAAGGACATCTTGATTCGATATTGTACAATCCGCGTTATCGCGGTGTTGATGACAGCACATCTGTAAAACGTTCAAAGTCGATGATTCTTCTTGATATGATAAACTCATACAGAAGTAAGCATAACAAGACTGTATACGTTGAAGATTCCGATATGAATGCGGCGGCATGGCTTTCGTCACTTGATTTTATGAATGAAAAGGAATATGAAAGTGATGTGGTTACACAGTCGGGTTATGATGTGTTCTCTGTATATCGTCAGTTGCTTGAAAGCAATAACGATATTCTTGTACAGGACACACAATACACATCTCCTATCGGTTTGAATACAACAACAGATTTATCGGGCGGTATTCAGGCAAAAATAGTTGCGGATACAACATCAATAGCCGTACCGGAAGAAAAGACTACTGTTGAAATACCTCAAAAGGATTACAGCATAACACCTGTTGAGGAGGTTACAACGCCTATACTTAATTCGCCGGTAACTGAAGATAATTATGAAGAAGGCGATGACGTTGTAATTGAGCTTGCTATGCAGGCGGCAACGGAATATCATATAGAAATGTTTGACGTTGAAAACGATGAATATGCGGTAAATGAGTATATCACTACCGATTCAACGGAAATTACATTGCCGTCTGAATTATTCAAAACGGGCAGAGATTACAGACTTATCGTAAGCTCAATCACAGATGAAGGCGAAGCTTTGAGTGCCGATGAAGTGCTTATAAGCTACGGTACTGCATACGATACAGGCGTTAATATCGTTACTCCTTACAATAACGGTGTTACAGATGACGACTATGTGTCAATCGCATGGGAATCCGACAAGTATCACGATTTTTACGTCGATTTGTATGACGCGGACGGAAATCTTGTTGTAAGCAAGATTGTCGAAGACGAATATGAGGCACTTATTCAGGGCGTCGATCCGGGTAAGTATTTCTTATATATAACAGCATTAAGACGTGGAAGTAAAGTTGAAAAGGCACAGGATTGCGTGACGTTTGAAGTAACTCAGGCAGAGCCTGTTATAAATGAAATTATTCTTGATAAGGATGATACATATTACTTTGTTTATGAGGACGAGGCTTTGGGACTTTTGTACTTCTATGACGAAGAATTGGTTGACGTTGACGAAGAGGACGAAAACGGCAACGTGCAGACAGTCACAAAGAAGAAAATCATTCAGAAACAAGTTAAGGCGACAAAGGGTTACAGACAACTTGCCAAGTACAGAAATAAAATGGAATACACAACAGGCGATCCTGTTATAAGAACGCATATGCTTACAGGCGATAATGAAAAGGGTAACGCGATAGTGAGCGAGGCTGAGAAGTATTTGGGTGTGCCGTATGTATGGGGCGGAACAACCCCGAACGGCTTTGACTGCAGCGGACTTGTTCAGTATGTATGTAATTCGCTTGGCATAAACGTAAATCGTGTTGCGGAAGACCAGTTTAAGAACGGTACTGCGGTGAATAAAGATGAACTTCAACCGGGTGATCTTGTATTCTTTGAACAAAACGGATACATTCACCACGTCGGTATTTATGCCGGTGACGGAATGATGATTCACGCACCGAGAACCGGTGATGTGGTAAAATATCAGTCGATGGAAACTGATTATTACCGCAGTCAGTACGCAGGAGCAAGAAGAGTTTACTAATGATACAGGGGGGATTGAAATGGCATCATCTGTAAAAGCTTGTACAAATTCACGTTACAGAAAAACCAATATAGTGATTATTACAATATTGAGTTTGCTTTCGTGTTTTGCACTTGTAATGGTGATATATAATCTTATAAAGGGCAGTTATTTGTTTTCGATTGCGTGGTTTATCGCTACGGTATTGGCGTCAACATATGTTCTTATAAGAATTAATACCGTCTTTGCAACGTATATTTCAACCGACAGAATGAATTTGTTTATGAAAAATTGGAATAATGATTTTTTGCCGTATGATTACGATAATAAAGTTAAGATTTTGAGTGAATTTATACCGGCGAAAACGAAAATTGTTGAGATACCTCTTAATGAAATAAGTACGGTGCTTATCGGTACAAAGAATTTTATAAAGAGAAATGTTGCACCTGATTCTGATTTTGTGAAGAATATACGCGTGCTTGAAAAGTCGAAAGATTTTTATAAGAAGAAAACCGTTTCGAGTATGGATATATTATATGTAGAAACTTTTGAAAAAGAGTGCTATTATATGCCGATTGTAAAGTTTGATACGAGAAATGTGACTAAAATTGTGCAAATAATTCAAAGGATTAATCCTGAATTGCTTATAAGAGTAAGCAGTAGAGAATACAGAACGCTTAGAATGGCGTCAAAATAATTAAGGGCGAGCCGTAAGGTTCGCTTTTTTTTGTGCTTGATTGTTAAAAATGCACAAAATATAAATACTGATTTAATTCATAATCACGAAAAATAACATAAAACCAAAAAAGAATTGAAATTTTTGTCCTTATAGTTTATAATGTAAATATATGAATGTAACTTGTATGCGTGTCCGGATTTTATAGACACTCAAACAAAAAAACAAAAAATCTATTTTAGAAAAGGGGTAAAACAAAATGAAGAAATTCTCAAAACTATTTCTATCATGCGCAGCAGTAGCAGCAGTTACAGCTGCAGTTGCAACATCAGCTATGGCAGCTGGAGAAATTTCAGCTGAGTACAGCGCAGAAACAGCAAGTCTAAAGATCACAACAAAATATACAGCTGATCAAAAGACATTGCTTATCGTTCCTTCAAGTGTAAGTCTTGATAAGGTTACAGCTGACGATGTTGTACAAATCGACCAAAATGCAGAAATTGTAGACGTTGCACTTCCGGCTGATCTTAAAGACGGTAAATACACAGTTTACATGGGTGGCGACGGTCAGGTTTATTCAACAAACTTCAAAGTAGGTAACGCTTCATCAGTTCTTGTCGGTGATGCTACACAAGATGATTCAATCGATTTGGATGATGCTACAGCAGTTGTTAAGCATTACATGGAAATGAACACTTTGACAGGTGATGCACTAATCGCTGCAGATGCAAACGGCGATGAGAGCGTGGATTTGGACGATGCTACTTGTATCGTTAAGTACTACATGGAGCTTGATGGTGCCGGAAATGTAGGACAAGAAAAATAATTGGCATTTTATTTGATGTAATTTGCTTTATTAAGACAAAAGGAGTAAATGATAATGAAAAATAAAAAGTTAATATCATTGATTTGTGCTTTATCTATGATCATTTCTATCTTTTCAGCTATCACAGTAAATGCTGAAGATCAAAAGGGTATGACATTAGATTCAAGCTTATCACAAGATGGTAAAACAATAACTATTAATGCTACAGCAGTAGGCATTACAGCAATTGATAATTTCGGTGTTGAAATAAACATTCCGGAAGGTGTAACAAAGGATGATATAACAGTATCACCAAATTACGGAACAAACATTACAAGTGCAGGTAACTTTTTGGTAAGTACAACAGACCAAACAGGTAATGGTATTGCACTTACAAATGGTAAACTTGTAACAATCACTATTGCTTTGAAAGAAGCTTTGGCAGAAGATTTTACTTTTACATTACAAAATAAGTCTGCTATTAAGGAATTGAATGCTGCTTCATACAAGATTTCGAATGGTACATTGGAGGCTGCTTCGACAACTGTTAATAAATGGATTGATCCATCAGCCCCAACTCCAAAGCCAACATCTCCGGCTCGTCCGACAATAGCTCCTGTTCCAACAGAAAATCCTGATCAAACACCTGTTCCAACAGATGTTCCTTCAGGAGAAAAAGGTATCAATCTTAAGAGTTCAATTGATAGCACAAACAAGGTTATAACTATTGATGCTATCGCAGCTGGTATTACAGCAATTGATAATTTCGGTGTTGAAATAAACATTCCGGAAGGCGTAACAAAGGATGATATAACAGTATCACCAAATTACGGAACAAACATTACAGGTGCTGGTAACTTCTTGGTAAGTACAACAGACCAAACAGGTAATGGTATTGCACTTACAGATGGTAAACTTGTAACAATTACTATTAATTTGAAGAATGCTTTGGAAGAACCTTATGCATTCACACTACAATCAAAATCAGCAATCAAAGAGCTAAATGCAGATTCTTATAAAATATCTAATGGTACTCTAGTTGCTGCTTCAACAGTAGTTACACCATCAACAGAACCTGTTCCTACAGTTAACCCTGTTAAGA
>ERZ827043.2708-NODE-2708-length-14444-cov-3.391619_pt1 | contig 14444 bp, 24 predicted proteins | sample MGYA00519923_ERZ827043 | MGnify/ENA primary metagenome ERZ827043 (study PRJEB31778, sample SAMEA3449251) | human gut metagenome | biome: human gut; feature: human-associated habitat; material: faeces | place: United Kingdom | collected 2010/2012 ...
TGATGTTTGAAGGTCATAGTTTTAATGTAGATATTGAAACAGATTTATTAAAGGCTTGTAAGATTTTATCTAGAAGAACATTAAATCTATATGACATTTGTTTTAATCTAAGAAGAAAAAGTTCAGAGGTCTTATCTTTCTTACCAGTCCTTAGAGATGCCGTAGTAATGAATGTAGCTGAACATAGTTTACAGTTCCAATCTACAATATTAAATTCAGAATTAAGACTAGGTAAATTAGGTTTTAAAGGTGCTATAGGTTGGTTGAATTATATAAAACATCAACAGGCTGTCCTTACAGAAAGAATAGAGAATGCAGAATCAGGCTTAATGGTAATAGACTCTTTAGATAAATCAGAAGAGTTATTGTCTACACTAGAAACTCTTTATATTCCATTAGCTAGTTATGATTTACCACCAATGGATGAATCTACTCCAATGTTAAGACACAGATTAACAGTTATATGTGCTAATGAAAATGTTGGTAAAACTAAGATTAGTACAAATTGTGTAGGTAATTTATTAATTGCTGGTAATAGAGTTGTAATAATGTGTGGTGAAAATACTATGCCTTTAGTTTACGCCTCTGTTTTATCAAATTATATTTACAAGAAACATGGTTTAAGAATCTCAGCTGAAATGGTAGCTAAGAGAAATTCTTTACCAGAAGATAAAAAGAAACTTGTAAACCTAACATCAGCTGAGTTATCATCTAGTGGAAAATTAATTTTAAAAGACAGTTTTAGTTACAATAACTTCTACGATGAAGTAGTAACTATTTATGATAAAACACCTTTTGACGCATTAATCATTGACCACTCTATGGCATTATTAGGTACTGGTAATGATACAGAGAACATAACCAATCTAGCTAAACAGGCTAGAGAATTTAAGAAGGCTTATCCTGTTTATGTTCAAATATTATCACATCTATCTGTTACTGCAAAAGATGCAATATCTAAAGGTAAAGTTGTAGATAATTCACCTACTAAGAGTAGTAGTGTTCTTTCAGCAGAAGCTGATGATATAATGTTACTTATAGATAATCCTATCTTAGCTAAGCAAAATCTTTTAGCGATTTATAACTACAAACGTAGAGGAGCTCAAAGAATTTTAGAGAACATGATAGTTCGTAAAAAGTTTGATGTATCTAGTTATTATTATGACCCTGCTTTACAAAATTCTATTGATGGAATTGATTTAACAGCAGAACAAGTTTTACAGGATATAGATGAACTTCATAAAGTAGATGATGTTTCAGATGATGATGATTTTGATGATGAAAACATAGAATGGTTAGATGATGAAGATGAAGATTATGAAGACGATATGTAATTTGACAGGAGTGATTTTATGTTAGAAGAAAAAATGTCAACACTAAACTCATTTGTAGTAACAACTAAACATCATGCAAGAGAATTTAATATAGATTTAAATGGTATCTATGTGACACAAAATTATTTTGCTGATAAATTAAATGAAGTTGATTTTATAGTAATAAGCGAAACAGTTTTAAAACCTGAAGTTAAAGTTGAATTTGAGTTATTACTAGGTTCTAAATTTTTACCATACACAGTAAAATATATGACAAACTCTGAATTTATAAATTCGGGTTTAAATAATATTTGTACTACGGTATGGCATTCTTAGATTATAATGACATATTAAGAAATCAACTTACAGTTAAAGAAACCAAGAGCACATTTGAACATATAGCTAACGATTTAGTTTGGACTTTAAGAAGATATGAAAAGATAGCAAAAGATTCTAAAGTGGATATTAAATTTAAAAGAACCTATATACGTTCTTTGGTTTTAATTGACTGTGAAATAATAGAAAACTGTATGGTAATAATTGGGCAACATATAGATAAACGAGGTTATCGTGTAATAAACCTTAGTTATCCTGAGTTAATAAAAACATTTAAATTTTGTATTTCAGAGAGTTTAAATATTGGAACTGAAGAGTTAGATAAACTCAACAGTAGTATGGCATTTTTATTACAACTCAACAGAAGAAGAAATGTTTTAGTTCATGGGATTTATGAGAATGAAGCTGGTAAGAATGAAGCTCAAGAAGAACTTCTTACTTACCTAAATCAGTTAGACACATTAAAAAGTTTATTTAATACTCTTTTAAAGTATCACCCAAATCGTATTCCTATTTTGGATGAAAAGTGTGCTAACATGAAAGTATTTAATTAAGTATTTATTAATCTTAATAAGGGATATCTATATGGTATCTCTAATTTAGGGTTAATAAAACCTATCAATTATTTAAGGAGAAAAATTATGTTTAAAAATTTAGTATTTACTGCAACTGTATTATGTTTATTATCGATAGCTGTAATGCCAATGGGTAGTTCTGTTTATTCATATAAAAGAATAGATAGTGAAAATCCTATTGCAGAAGAAATGACAGTAGACTTATTACAAAGAACAGATTTAGACGCATTAAGTACTTATGAAATTTAGTAGCCTTCACTTAAACATTAATATAACTGATTATTGAAAGTTGAGAGCATGTAAATGTGTTCTCTTCTTTGAGTAATTAAGGAGGATGATTGAAGTGGAAGAACCTTTTAAAGATAAGGAACAGAAAACTTTTTGTAGTCGTAGTTTAAACTTAGGTTTACTTGCAACTATAATGCTTACTATAGCATATGGTTTCTATTCAGGAATTTATTTAAAATCTTATATTTCTCTTATAGGAGTTGCTACACTTTACATTATTTCTTGTGCTTTTACACTAAATGCTTTTGCAGACAAGTTGTATAAAGATATTAAAGAGTTAACTTTAGTAGATAAGTTATTCTTCCTAGCAATAGGCATAGGTTTTTGTAGCTTAGTCTTAGTGATTTTCTCTTTCTTAAAAACAAAATTTGTTATAACTATTTTAAGTTATAATTGCTTATTAGATATAGCAATCTTACTCTTTAAAAAAGAATTAAGTAACTTAGGAAATAACAAGTTAACTTTACTTTTAAGAAAAGTAACTTTTATATTACTTGCTGTACTTTTATTACTTCTACTTTACTGTTTTATAACAAGCAATATTCCTTTATTAATCTTTATTTTTGTGGATATACTATCACTTTGTTTAGTACAGATATAATCTGTTTTGAATTAAATGCGTTTTATATTGAAGAAATAAAACAGTCATTGAATTTTATGTAGTGTTATAGTAACTTGAAAATAAAAGAACAAAGGAAATTAAAAAATTTCTTAGTTGCTGTTTTTATTTATCAAGGATTTATTAATTTTGGTTACACAACCTTAATTAAACATTATTAGTATATTTAGAGAGTATCTATACGGTATTCTCTATAGTGTACTAATATTCATATTAGTAGGAGTGATGAATTATGAAAACAAGAAATGCTAAAATATTCCAAGCTACAGGATTATTTGTAGTATTGGGTTTTGTATTATATGCTAGTTTCACAGGGTTAAAACCTAGTGATGTTGAAAAATCAGTTGATGAAGCTAAAGCTAAATATAATGAGTTTTCAGAAAATTATAGTAAAGCAGAAAAAGAATATCATAAAACTTATTATTCAGAAACAGAAGTAGAACCATACTCAGGTGCAGAAAAGATGAACAAAGATGAAGAAGATTCTACAAGCACTCATGACATAGCATCAAATTCTGATGATACAAGTGTTTATCATGACGACAATTCAACTGCAGAGAAAGCTGAAGAAGAACAAACATTTATTGATGGTAAAAAGTTTGAAGTTGTGATTGGAGAAAGTTGTGATAGAATTCATGAGAATGCACATAAAATGGTAAAGATGTTAGATAATGCTTATGGTAACTATAAAGATATGGATATGAAAAAGTTTAAAGAATATGCTGAAATTGTAAAAGGTGAATATGAATTTGTAATGAGTGCACCTTTCCCTTTAGAACATGAAAGCACTAGAAATGCTTTAAATGTTTATGGGTATGAAATAGATATTGCAATCGATGACTTTATCTCTAATGCTAAGAAAGCAGATGCAGATGCTTATGTTGAATTATCTGATAAATTACAAACATTATATAATTCAACAAATAATATTTTTGGTGGATACAGATTAAATTATTAATAAAGGGGATTAGAATTAGTCCCTTTAACTTAGTACTTTAGTCAGTACTAAAATAAATGTCTTTCTTGCATAAAGTGGTGGGCTTGTTCCCCTATTTCAATCCCACCCTATAAATTTAATTAAAACTTATTATAGTTAGTAAGTTTTAATTAGGTTTATAGAAGCCAACTATATACCTAAAAGTTTCTCATTTCGTACTGTACTTCCCTGCAGTATAACGTTTGTTTTATTACAAACTAACCATTTGATGTTTTTTGTGAGTTTGCATTTAAACTCACCCCTTTGAAATTTAATCTTAGGGTATTTACTTATAGAGTAAAATACCCTAACACTAGGTTTCACTTAGGGACTTAGAACATCACAATAACTCCTTATGTCGTGGGTGTTTATGTGTTTTCACCCACGACCTGTTGAACTTAAGATAATAAAAAGATATATCCGTGATAATATAGTAGATTACTTATGATTATTAGAATGAATTTATTCAATTAAAAATAATTAAATTAAATCATGGAGGGTTTTATTATGGAAAAAATGTTAAGAAGAAGTTTTACAGAATTTTTAGGAGAATTATTTATTAAGGACAAATTGGACGAAGAATTAAGAAATACTTCTAGATATATACTTGAGGATTCTAATCCAGTATCAATCAAATTCAGTAGTGCAAAATCAGATAATTTATTATTCGCAGAAAATCATAGTAACCAAATGAGAATTTACAAAGATAGGGAAGTTTCAGTTAAAGATGGTTATGTTACAGATACTGAGTTAGGCTACATAAATGTGCCTTTACACAAGTATTTGAATATGCTTAAGAGAGTTAATCATTCTGACAAGATAATTTTAAACTCAATTAAGTTTACTACAAATAGTGTGTATATAATTTAGTAATCAAGAATTAAAGAGCGTAGGGAGTTATAATAGAGATATTATAACTCCCTACCAGTATTATAATATATGTGGGGTGGTATTATGCGAATTATAGTTGTACTTGAAGAAAATGAAGCTTTAAGTTTAGCAAAAGATAGAGAATTCACTATAAGTGAGTTAAAAGATGATTATAATAAATGTTTCTTAGAAAACATAAAAGAATATCTTAATGATAATACAGGTTATGATGATAATCCTATAGTAGGTATGGCTTATATAGATGGTAATAGATGCGATTTAAGAAAACATTTTGATTATGTACCAAACTTTATCGGTACTTCAGCAGGTGATTATATACTAGAAATAGAATTGCCAAGTGATGAAGCAGTTTTTATGAAATATGATGACTTTCTAGAATTGGAAAGCGAGGGTGATGTAATACCTGAAGGTGATGAATTATATAAAGAGGATATTTTAGACAAGTTGAGTTTAAGATTACCCGATACAGATTACGATACTTATGTATGTTTTATTCCTAAAATAAGAATAAACCAATGTAAATGTTTTGTTGTTGTTTCAGATGATTGGTCTTCAGAGGAAAAACAATTAGGTAGTATTCCTATGCTTAAAGTAAATAAGTTGAGTGCGTTTGGTTAATGAATATTAAATTAATAATAATTGTAATAACAGTTATTTATTGTATATCTTTTATATTGGATGCTATAAAACAAGTCTATTTCAAAAAGACTGGTCCGTATAGAAAATATAAAAAACAACAACATAAGATAGAGAATCTAGAAAGAGAATGTAGGTTAATGCAAGATGAAATTAGACGTGGTATTCGTTAACTTAGTATCTTTATTGGTAATTATAATTTTCTTTTCACTTAGTAGATTATTGATAAAGATACTTAATACATATTACTTAAGAAAAATAGAAGATTTAGAAAAGGAAGAAAGAAAATTATATCGAAAATTACTCATGTTTCATTCCTATTTAAAGAACAAGTAGGATAGTAAATTAATACAGTGGGAGGTTAGGTTAAATGCATGAGATAAAAGAAATGAAAGTGAGTTCTACAGGTTCGCCATCACAATTAGCTACGGCAGTTCTGATGGCACTAAATCAAGGTAATAACGTAAAATTAACAGCAATAGGTGAAGCTGTTAAAAATATTGCAAAGGCTGTAGCTTTTGTAAATAAGTTTAATAGCAATAATTTAAACTTAAGATTTACACCAAACTGTGAATACATTACTGCTTCAAATACAAAGGAATCAGTAAGTGCAATTACATTTTTAATAGAGAATTTGTCTGACACAAACATTAAAGAAGTTAAAGAAGATTCAGATAGAGTAATAGTTCCTATTCTTAATAGTCTGACTCTTATAAAAGATTCTATAAATGAATATGCACAAAAAGGTTATAAAGTGGTTTCTATGTGTCCTATAGTAAAAGATGGTAGAACATCCTGTGTATATGTATTATTTGAAAGGTAGGTATAATTATGGGTATTTTATGGGAAGGAAAGAAACAAATATTAGGTAAACCTTGGACCTTTACAAAGTACAGTTTAGATGAAGAAATGTTATATGTCAGAAAAGGTATGTTATCTATAAACGAAGAGCAAGTAGCATTATATAGAATCATAGATATATCAATGCAACAAACTTTAATAGACAGATTATTTAACCAAGGAACATTAACATTAAATACTACAGATGCAAATGAAAGAACTATACTATTAGAGAAGATATCTAATCCTAGTAGGGTCAAAAACATTATAAACAATAATGTTGAAAAATGCAGAAGAAAGGTTAACATTTCAACAAATGAGTTTTACAACCCTGCACAAATAAACAACATGGATAATAGATATCAAGATTGGTAAATGTTAAAAATTGAAAAGACGACTTCATATAAAAACTTTAAAACTTGGATACTTCCTATTATCCTAAGTTTAATATTTGTAAGATTTTTAAATACTTTTGTATTTATTGTAGCTTACATACCTAGTGCTTCAATGCGTGACACTTTAATAGAAGGTGATAGAGTATTCTGTGTAAATCCATTTTTTCTAGAAGAGTTACAGCGTGGAGATATTGTAGTATTTACACCTAAAGACGCTGATGCCTATATGGCAGGTACTAATGGATATTGGATAAAAAGAATAATAGGAGTTCCAGGTGATAAAGTAAGGATTGAGTCGGGTAAGTTATATATAAATGGTGAATTACAGGATGAATCTTATGTTACTTATAATGAGGATTACACAGGAAGTTTTGTAATTCAAAAAGGTAAGTATTTAGTGTTAGGTGATAATAGAGCAGATTCATTTGATGGAAGAAAGTGGACTAATCCTTATATAGACGAAAGTCAGATAAAGTTTAAAGCAATAATAAAACTTTATCCCTTTAATAAAATGACAAAATTATAATATTGAAAGAGGTGGGTATTAATAAATGTATGTAGAGAGTGTTTATGTAAAAATTAAAGGTGAGGAGAAAACTAGAGATGGGTACTATATTGGAATAACTGATAATGCAGAAGTTTCAACTATATTGGACACATCATATAAACCAATACCTGCAGAAGATATTGAAGAGGTTTTCTCTAATTCAGGTGATGTACAATTTAGGTGTACAAGTGCAGAGGACAGCAAATACTATTCTAAAAAATATAAAACTAGAAAGCTAGATGCTTTTAATTAGTTTAACTAGTATGGTGTAAAATGAGATTAACTTGTTGTAATGATTTTATGAGATATAGAGGTACAACAAAAGATAATTATAGTAATATAGAGACGTTTAAATGTATACATTGTAACAAAATTATAAAAGTAAAAAGACATATTTGCGGAGAGATTGAAATTATCCTTATATAAGGATTCAATCTCTCATTACATATTTATAATAGTATTACAAGGAGATATCTAACATGACTAATCAAAAAGATTTAATTAGTAAAAATGATGAAAGCATACTTAAAGACACCCAACCTAAAAATATAACAATAGATGATGTTTTAGAATTCATAGAAAAGAATGGTGAAGTTTATAGTTATAAAATAATGAAGGCATTGGAGAAGTTTGATAATAGAGGTGTATCTGTAGAAGATGTAGTATCTGAAAACAGAAATATGTACGAGAGGTTATCTAAATTGTGATAACATTAAATAAATTATGTATGATTAACGAATTTTAGGCAAACAGTTTGGTGGGGTTGTGTAGGCTTAAAGATGATTACTTAAAGAATCTTTTATATGTTGTGAAAAATAATTATAAAAAGGGAGAGAATATTTATGAGAAAGAAATTTATAATAGGAGTAATCCTAGCATTTGGTTTAAGTTTAAACTTAGTAGCATGTACCTCAAATACAGCTAAAGAACCTAACAATATCGAAATATCTAACGAAAGTTCTTCTACTGAAAATAATGTAGAGAATACAGAATCTAGTAGTTCTTCATCAGATATTTTTGAAGGATACAAATTGATAGAAGTTGATGGTGGAGATTTATCGGGTAATAGAGAACCTAATGTTGTAGTTGATATTGGATTTGGTGATAGAGAGTATTGGGCTTTTACAAATGAATATGGTCAACTAGTAAGAGTAATAGCAAAAGAAATTATTTTACAAGATGATTCTAAAGAACCTGTTACGTCTGATGGTCGCTATTATAGGGACGAAGCTAAAGTTCCTGGTGTAGAAAGTAAAGATTTAGATGAAGGGCTTGTTATAGCAGATTCACTTGGTGGTGTATCAAATGCCTATAATATAACACCACAGAACAGTACATTAAATAGACATGGTGACCAAGCGTATATGGAAAAGGTTATAAGAGAAGCAGGTGGATGCACAGATTTTGAAGCTATAATAACTTACCCTAATAATGAAACTCAAATACCTAGTCACTATAGTTTTACTTATACTTTAAAAGGTAATGTTATTAATGATGCATTTGATAATGTTAACCCTGAAGGAAGTTCTTCTGTTGAGAGTAAAGATGATTATACAGCTCAATCTAGTAGTGCTTCATCAGATATTGTTTATTGGACTCCTAGCGGTAAGAGTTATCATAAAAACAAGAATTGTTCTACTTTAAGTAGAAGTAAGACGATATTAGAAGGTTCTATATCTGAAAGTGGAAAATCAGACCCATGTGATGTGTGTAACTAATTAGAGTATTAAAAATTAATTTAACATTATAAAATAAATGGTATAAAGAGGTGTATTATGGGATTAGATGTGTGTAATGCTTTTGATAAAGTTAGTGAAGGAGTCAATAACACTGTTAATAAAAGAAATTTAGAATATTATAGAGGTATAAATAAAATTTGTATATTAACATTTGAGGGTACTATTCATTTAGTTAAAACAAATCATACAACATGTAAAGCTTGTTGGAATGATATTATGCAAAAAGGTTATGTGGAAGTTATGGTAGATACTAGTAAAGGACAAAGAGAACGTATATTACATGCTTCCTTAGTAAAAGAAATGTTTTTGGGTAGTAATAGTCTTTAAATCGGAGTATATTTATGAGTGTAAATTATATGGAGCTATTTGGGTTAGCAGATTATTACGGTTTCAACGAAACCAATGAATTATACAGTAAACTTAATTGTGATGTAAACCTAATAACTTTTCAAAGTTTAGATGTAATAAAGATATTATTGAAGAATAAGGTTTATATTTCAGACCCAAGTAAAGCTAGAGAAAAACAAGACTATGATGCAGATATAGAGCAATTGGGTGGACATACACCTGTATGGTGTTTTTCACCGTTTAACAAAGATTTTGGGTATCGTACTGAATTTCATAAAGGGCATTTTAGAAGTGGTGGAATTTTTACTGTATTTTCTAATGAAATGTGTTTACAAAACTCAGATGGTTTTAATAGACTTTTCATGTTAGAATTAAGAGTGTCTAGTAGCATAATAAAGGTGGGTGTAACACGTAACGGTTATGAAGGTGCTGTTGTAATTCCTAAAATAGAAATAGATAATTTAGTAGCTGTATATAAGTACCAATATAGGATTAATAAAATAACAAAAGAAAGTATCCCTTATATAAAAGTATTAAAGATATTTAAAGATAATAGTTTATTTAATACTGATTTTGAATTCGAATCCAATATGGAACGTCTTAAAAGATTATATTTAGATAAGAAATAAAAGCAAGATAAATTAAATGTGACAGATTAGATTGAGAAAACTTAATACAATTAATACAGTTAAAGAGTATCTATACGGTACTCTGTATAGTGTATTAATTATACTTAACTCAGAGGTGATTATATGTATATAGGTAGGGCGTTTACGGAATCGGAAAATCTAATACGGAATAAAATAAGACGAATATTAGATATTGATGGTGTACAGGCTTGTTTTATTTTTGGTAGTTTTTGTACAGATAAATTTAGAGAAGATTCTGATATAGACATTGCTATACTAACAAATTTAAAAATAACAGAGATTTATTCGTTAACAAATACACTTGAGAAGAGAATACGGAAGAAAATTGATTTAATAGATGTTAGAAGTCTACCTAAAATATTTCAATTACAAATAACACATAGGTCAGATATATTATTTTGTAACAATGACATTTTATTAGATGATTTTTATGACGAAGTTCAACTTTGGTATAAGACAGAATTCAGATTATGGAAAGCTTGGCAGGAGGCTGAATGGTGATGGTGAAAATAAATAATATGAGATTAAATGATTTAATTTATAATCTTGAAGAGTGTTTAGAGGATATAAATTTTGCAATAGAAAAATTAGAGGCTACAGATGAAAATGTTATGATGTTGCGTATGATAAATAATTCAATAAGATGTGGTATAGCTTCAATCTTCACTAATTGTGAAGATTATCTAGGTATGATATTAAAAAAGAATGGTGTTGGTGTAACTGATAAGTCATTAAGAGATTGTTTAAGAATATCAATAGAACAGGAATTAATAGAATCTAATTTCGGAAATTGTATAATAAAAGCTATAAAAATGAGAAATTCTTTTTCACACAGATATAACGTGCCAACAACAGAGGAACTTATAAATTTTTACACTGAAAATAAAGAAAATTTTTACAAACAGTTAGAGTTTATGAAAAGTCTTAGTTCAATAAATATCTCTTATTGTGATGTATTTGATTTTTAAGTACTAAGCATTTAGAGTTTTGTGAACAGTCTGTAACTGTATATTGTCCATATATAGACTTGATTAAAAGATTTGATTTTTATGGTGAAGTTTATATTTAAATTAGTTGAGAAATAGAGGGGATGGTTTGTATTGTCTTTGCGTAGAATCGATGTGTTTAGCGGAACAACAGCTCCTAGTATTAATAATGATAATATGATTTATAACCTAGGTGTTAACCTACCCAATAGTTCTACTGGAGTCCTAGCTAAAGGTTTAATTAAGATTAATGATAATTTATACTTGACTAAAACCGGTTCTTTTAAGAAACCTAGATTTTCAAAATTAGAACCAGTAATAGAAGTTATCTGTTGTGAGATTATAAAACTTCTAGGTATATCTTGTGCAAATTATAGTTTAAAAGAGTTGAATATTTCAGGTAATGCTTATTGGAAACAGCAAAAAGTTTTATGTAGTTTATCTGAAATTTTTTTAAATGAAAATGAATCTTTAGTTAGTGCAAGCAAATTATTAAATGTTAAGAATGCTAGAGTTTCTTACTCAGACCTAGTAAAAGTTTTTAATAAGTTGGATATTAATAACATGTTAGTGGTTGATTATTTAATAAATAATACAGATAGACATTTAAGGAATTTTGCATTAATAGTTAATAAAGATGATAGTTCTTCTAGATTTGCTCCTTTATTTGACCATGGATTTAGTTTAGGTCAAGACATTGATGGTGATTATTTAGAAGAAGAGCAAGATGATTTTTGTTATGTCTATGATGAATGTGATTATGCTAAGTGTTGTGGATTAACAAATTATAGTCAGATTAGTAATGTTGATTTCACTTCAGTAAAGCTAGATATTAACCAAGATGATTTATTTAACATTATTGATAGGTATGCAGAATTTATCCCTAGTTACAGAGTGGAGTTTATAAAGTACCTACTGGAAAGGAGATTAAATTATGCGAGAAAGATTTTTCTAAAAGAGAAGGGATTTACTTTAGGAGAGATTATTAGAGAGGATGGTCAGTTTTCATTTATCTTAAGAAAGCCAGATATTAACAGTCCTAATGTAAACCCTAGTACAGGCTGTTACCCTAGTTCCTATTACCCTTGTGAGTTTTATTTGCTAGGTGCTAGAGGTTTTGATTATGAAGTTACTCATCAAAACATTTTAGATTTCTTTGAGAATAGAGCAATGGATAAGAATAGAGAGGGTATAGATGAATACTTGTATAGTCTAGGTCTTAGTGAGTGGGATGGTTGGGAGATATGTAGAAGAACCAAAGCTATAAACTTTGAAGATTTTCATTGGATAACTCAAGATGAAAATGAGGATTATAGAGAAGTTCTAGCAAGGTGGTAATCAAGATGATTTGGAGGTACAATTGAAGTGTTAAAAAATAATATTAGTAATTTTATTATTGTATTTATTATTAAATAGTGTGATAGTTCGTAAAAATGCTAATGCAATTGATGCAGTTTATAAAGCAGGTTGTAAGAATCTAGGGTGGAGTTTTCCTAAATGTATAGTATTTATAGTTTTCTTATTTAGTGCTATTTTCATCTTTGGTTTTAAGAATTTAGATTATGGTAGTAGTAATGAATTAGATAATAAAGTAAATGAAGTTATTAGAGAGAACAACCCCGATAAGTTTATTTAATATAGTTGAAGGTTATTTAAATGTGTTACTGCGAATTCTATTAACAAACAAAACTATAAATTGGGAGTTGATAAAATGTCAATGTTCAAAAAGAATAGATTAAAAAGAATAGCATCAGAGACAGTTTCTATCATAGATAAAGGTTTCTATAGAACAAGTGAAGATAAAGATATTGATATTTCAAATGCTGTAGCTTGCAGTAAAGATTATACTTTTATTTACGAATTAAAAGAAGGTTTTAATGATGTAGTTTTAAATAAAAGAAAACCTAGAAATCTAAACATAGTATTATCTAAAAGATTTACCTATGAAGCTATGACAGAGTATAAAAGAACATTTAAAGATTGTAGTTTATTTGTATTAAATTTTGCTAGTGCAAAAAATCCTGGTGGGGGTTTCCTAGGTGGAAGTAATGCACAAGAAGAATCTTTATCTAGGGTTAGTGGTTTATATAAAGCTATATCAAGTAAGCAAGAGTTTTATGAGAAAAGTAGAAAAAATCCTCGTAAAGGTCTTTATTATAATATGGCTATTTATTCACCAAGTGTACCGTTTATAAGAGATTACAGGAATGAGGATTTATTTATAGAACCTGTGTTTGCAAATGTGATTACTTGTGCCGCAGTTAATAATGCTATTGTTTCTGCAACACCTATAAATGACCAGTTGGTGAAAGTAGAAATGGTAAATAGAATAAAAACTATAATAGAAGTATTTCTAAATCAAGCAAATCCTAATAAAAAGAATGTGTTAATATTAGGTGCTTTTGGTTGTGGGGTATTCAGAAATAATCCCAGTCAAGTAGCTAAATCATTTAATTATGTTTTAGATTTTTATAAAGAAGAGTTAAGTAAGTTAGATTTAATTGTAGACTTTGCTATACCAGATGATAAGAACCTTTATGAATTTAAAAGGTGGGTGTAATAATCACTTTAAAGGACGATATGTAACCCTTTGCTTTATCACTATATTAGTAGTCTTAAATAATAACCTAACATCTAACAAGGAAACTTGGAGTAGAGTTTTGAAAATCCCAAGAAACTTATTGTCTGATGTAGGAAACTATCTAGGTAAGCTCTAATAAGATATTAATAGTAATTTAAAGGAGAAATTAAAAATGAAGTACAGTGTTAAAGAATTAGTAAAATCTAGAAGACCAGTGGAATTTACATTCTTTTATGGCGGAACATTTAGTCAATGGAAACGTTGCTCATTTGTTGAAGATGGTGTAAAATTTAATTGTGCAGAGCAATATATGATGTACCATAAAGCTAAATTATTTGGAGATAATGGAATAGCTAAACAGATTTTAGAATCAACGAACCCTAAAGAGCAGAAACAACTTGGTAGACTGGTTAGTAACTTTGATGAGAATATTTGGAACGAACATAAATATGAAATAGTTAAAAGAGGTAATACACTAAAATTTTCTCAGAATCCTAGCATAAAGAAGGAATTAATGTCTACAAGAACTTCAATTTTAGTAGAAGCTAGTCCTTATGATAGAGTGTGGGGAATCGGTATAGGTGAGTTAGATAATAGAAGATTTAACCCTAGTAATTGGCGTGGTGAGAATCTTTTAGGATTTGCTTTAACTGAAGTTAGGGAAATGTTTAAAAATAATTAATTATAGATATAGATTAACTGATAAAGGAAAAGAATTTCTAGC
>ERZ827043.2716-NODE-2716-length-14421-cov-2.620284_pt1 | contig 14421 bp, 20 predicted proteins | sample MGYA00519923_ERZ827043 | MGnify/ENA primary metagenome ERZ827043 (study PRJEB31778, sample SAMEA3449251) | human gut metagenome | biome: human gut; feature: human-associated habitat; material: faeces | place: United Kingdom | collected 2010/2012 ...
GGATACTCAAAATTAAATGCAACCAACCTTTGTGCAAAACTTTGTGGTAATTTAACATTACCTGCATAAGTTGAAGTATTAGAACAAAATACAATTCTAAAACTATCAGCAGCATACACAATTTTATCACCAATTGCTGTTACTGCAGTCCTATCAAGAATGCTATTAAACATTAACAAAATTTCCTGCATGCTATGTGTTGCTTCATCAACAATAATAATTCCACCATTTTCCATACAATCTGCAACAATACCATTTTCAGGTACCAAACTACCATTTTTTAATCTTAAGCCTAAAATTAAACTTGTTTTAGTTTGTTCAGGACTCAATTGAACATAATATGCATCAACTTTATGTTTCATTGCATATTCTTTCGCAATGTTCATTGCAATGATGCTTTTACCACTACCAGAAGGACCAACAATATATAATGGCCATTTCGTATTTTCAATTACATTCAAACACCTTTTCAACATCCTTCTACCTTCAACACCAACTACACGTGGTACTTTCCTAACATCCAATTTTGTATTAATATTATTTGCCATTTCATTTGCCTCCTGAATATATTAAGAATAGTCTACTAACTCCCTCGTAAAGTTTGTTAGTAGACTATCCTATATTTGATTGTTAATGATTCTTAGAAGTCATCCATGTCATCGTCTTCATCATCATCTTCAACTACCTTTTTAGCAGGTTTTTTAGCTTTAGCAGCTTTCTTTACCGGCTTTTTAGGAGCTTCTTCTTCTTCATCCTCATCATCAAAATCATCATCTTCGTCTTCATCTTCAACTACTGCTTTTTTAGCTTTAGCCTTTTTGGCAGGTTTTTTCGGAGCTTCATCCTCTTCTTCTTCATCATCTTCTTCTTCAGGTTCAGCAACCTTTTTAGCTTTAGCTTTTTTAGCAGGTTTTGCTTCTTTAGCTTCCTCAGCTTCAACTTCTTCAACATCATCTTCAGAAGCACCTGCATCTGCTTTCAAAGCTGCTTCAACTTTGCGAACAGAAATATAATCAGGAATTGCTGCAATGATTTCATCTTCAGTTGCAGTTGCAAATAACGGGAATCGACGACCGATATCCATTCTTGCTTCCTTGTCACCACTTCTCAAAGCTTCATAAGCATCTGCTACATTCCAATTTCTTGCCATTTTCATTTACCTCTTTCTTATTTTAAATTTGCTAACTTGGTGTGGGGTTGTGACCACCTACCTGCCAGCATTAACGGGGAATTTGTCCCCGCCACTCTGCTTTATTCTACTTCAATTGCTTTTACTGAGAACCAAAAACCTCTAAAAGTTATTAACCTTTCATTTTTAACTCTCATGATATTTTCGTAGTATTTATCAGCAATTTCAACATCAATTGTATCTGCTGGTTGTTTTACTTCCATTATAGCCATTAAAGCTTCAGTTGCCTCAAATACTGAATGGCAAACCTTTTCAAATTTAACTCCATTAACTTCAACCTTGACTAATAATGCTTTCATAACCAAGTCCTCCTTATAACTTAATGTTTTTAGGTTTTTCCTTGATTATATTATAATACACATTTACTAATTTGTAAATAGGTTTTTTAATTATTTTGCAATTTTTCTTCTGCTTTAAATAAAGCATTTCGAATTTCATTTAAGATTTCAGCATCACAAATAATTGCATTTTTAACAAACATTTTAAATTCCTTTTTACCATCAACAAATGTAATTTCCTGAGCAATACTAATTTTGCCATCATTTACATTCTTACTAATTACAACATCTTTATTTTTAGCAATTGTTACCCTTGCCAATTCTTCAAATTTTTTATTCATTTACAAATACCTCTTTTCTTATCTTTTCAAAAAACATTGCTTTACAGGTTTTCACCTGGTCCATATCAATAGGATTTTCCCTATCACAGTTTTTTCTTAATTCTAATAATTGCTTCCTTGTTGCTTTAGCAATTTTTACAATTTTATCATAATGTAATGCTTTTTCTTCAATATCCATAAATGCCTCACTTTGCAACCAAACATAAACGAATATTCTTTTCAAAGCATTCATTCAACAATTCAAAATTTACATCCATACTTTCCAATTGAAGTACAGCATCACCTTCACGATTGATTCGTAAAGTTTTGAACCTTGTTTTACCAATAATGCCTTTTGTTCCTTCACCATTGTCAGCTTGTGTTTTGATATCATTATTTAAAAGCATTACAACGTTGATATATTTTGCTAACTCAGAAGCTGGGAAAACAAATTTCAAAGTTGTAATTCCACTTTTATTGGTATTACTCCCATCATAAGTACAAGCTAAAATCAATTTCTTTTCATCCATTTTCTTTCTCTCCTTTTTTCAAACACATCACTTAATGTTGATGGTTTTTGTTTTTGATTGTTTTGTATTTTTGATTCTTCTATAATTTCATCAACCGTTAATTTCCCTTTACCTTTTATTTTTGTAATAGGTTTTTGTTTATGTTTTACAATTTCTATAGGTTTTGCTTTTTCAAACTCCTGCCCTTTTAAATACTTTGATAAATTTTCAAGTTCTGCAGGAACAGTAGCAATAAGTATTGGCCCATCAACAAATTGTACAACAAAAATAGGAATTTTTCTATCAACAGTTGCATGATATAAAAGCTTTTCAACATCTAATCGTTTAAATGATACTTGATTAGATTCTGTGCTTTTTAATTGGCAAATTATATCATCATTATATCCATCTTCTTTTAATATTTCTCCTGCACCACTTCTTGGTGTAGATTTTAGTCCAAGTTTTTCAATTACTTTTCTTTCATTTGCATACCAGAATTTTGAAGTCCTACGTTTCACGATTCAAAATTGCTCCTTGTTTAAGTGGATATAATGAAATACAAATTGCATCAGCCATATCATCATTGCCTTCAACATCAAAATCAAATTCATTTTTAATAAATTCAATTGTTTCTAACTTTTTATTTGACGTTTTATGTTTTGATGTTCCAACAACTTTTGACTTCCAGCTCCTTGTATCAACAGAATAAACAGGAATGTCAAAAGTAAAAGCTATATCAACAATAGAAGCAATTAGAGCACCAGTTGCTGATATATAACTTTTTGAAATAAATCCTTGTGAAAATGTTCTAATTTTCTCACAAATTATAATTTTAGGATGATAATTTAAAATCAAACTTTTTACAACTTTTTTCACAGCATTACGTTTTTCTGTTTTTGTTTTCATTTTTTTAAAATCTATACTATCAGCATATAATAATTTCCCATTTTCCGTTACCGCAATACCTGTTCTTGTATAACTTTCATCAATTCCAATTATAGGATATTGCAATGCATTTTTAATATATTCTAATTCTTCTTTATTTTTAATTTTAGCCATACAATCACCTGCATAAATTATATGATTTTACTTCAACACCAAGATTATCTGGTAAAATAAAAGCTTTCTGTTCTTCATTGTAATGTTTCATAAACCAAGTAAAAATACTTGCAGCTTTTTGCAAATTTTTATCGGTTGCATATTGAACAAAAGTAACATTTTCCAAACCTATATAACCAAGAAATTTTTTCTTAAGTGTTAAACCACATTCCTTATTTCGATATGAATATGATTTCAATTCCACAGAACAAAAAACACTTAATGGTTTTAATAAAAATTTATAAAAAGCATTCGTTTTTAAGTTCACTAATTTTAATTCAATTGATTCTTCATCATTACATTCAATAATGATTTGTCTAATTCCAATTTCCATTTTATCGCCTCCTAAAAATAATGGCTTTACATATATATTATATCATACTTTATTAAATTTGTAAATATTTTTATAATTTTTCTTTCCTAATTCCAAAACATGTATCTGACATTGGACAATCCTGTGCCCTTTTGCATGTTAAACTTCCACATTTGCGTTTCACCAGTTTTCCCTCTGATAAAAGTTTGTCCTTATATGTGGATATTTTATATAACCTTTCCAAATAGGGCCTTACAACATTAAAGTCATAATCATAGGCCAATATTTTTATCTCCTGTGTATTTTTGTCTTCACATAAAACGAATCCTTGAGGTATACAAGTAAAATGCATATATAATTGTAATTGTTTTGTCCCTTTTGGATGAGTATCTTTTAAATGTTTAAATGCAAAAGTATTCATTGACTTAATTTCACAAACATAAAACTTACCATTAATTTTAACAATTGCATCAGGAGTCATATATAAATCCAATGATTTTGAATAGCCCCTATCTTCAATTGCTACAGCAATTCCTGCATTCTTAAACATCCTCTGCCATTTTTCATGAATTGCTTCACCTTCACGAAATATTCTTGCTAAGCTTACCGACATTTCTTCCTTTTCAGCCTTATTCCTTTTGTATACTAAACTAAGGACCTGTTCCCTATAACAAAAATTATTTTCACTATCAATAATTGCTGAAGCATGTAAACCTTTTCTGTCTTCATCCTCTTTTGACTTAACAAAAAATAATGAATTTAATTTATTTTCAAGCATTAAAGATAATGTAGATGATGGTTCAACTTTAATCCTGCTCCTTTTTACTGCATCTGCAATCGCTGCACTTTTATTCATCATCTTCATCCTCCTCAACTTCTGCTCTTAGCCTTTTTAGCTCCTGATTCCTTTGCTTCATAATTTCTTTTCTAATTTGTGGAACATCATCAACAGGGACAAATCCCCTATCAAAAACAATTGCCAATGTACATTCCCCTAAAGGATTGCAAACTTTACTTTTTATAACTTTTACCTTCATAATCATACCAATAATTTCTTTTGCTGCTGAGTTCGCAGGATTCTTATTCGGTACTTCAATCCAACTCATTCTATTCACTTGCAACCTAATTGAAGCAAAATGTTTTAATGCCCTACCACCAGGTGTATGAGTTTGAGGACCAAATAATCCTGCCTTCATTTCATCTCTCAATTGATTGATAAAAATTACTGTTGTTCCAGATTGCTCACATAATGTTACAAGTTTTGGAAGTTTTGCAGCTAATAATGCAGCAATTCTGCCACGTTGGCCTTCCTTCTCCATGTCATCTTCTTCGAATTCTTTCCTCGTTATCATTGAAGGAACAGAATCTATAACAACCAATGGAACATTTGCTTTTGATACTTCTTGGATTGTTTCCATGCATTGTTCTCCATATTCACATCTACGAATAAACAACTGCCCCTTTTTATTTCCAAATATTTTAGCCCTTTTAGCATCAAATGTCCCTTCAATAGGAATATCAACAGCAACTTCATGTTGAGCAAGTAAATGATATGCCAATGTAGTTTTTCCTGCGGATTCAGGCCCAAACAATTCAATAAACCTGCCATAGGGAATTCCACCACCAAGTATATTGTCTAAATCTTCTAATCCTGTAGACCATCTATCAACAACAAAAGTTGACTTTTCAGAATCCAATGAAAAAATGCTTCCAACACCATATTCCTTTTCAAATGCTTTTAATGTTGCTACTAATTTCTTTTTATCGATAGCTTTAGCCATCATTAACACCTACCTTACTTGAATTTCCCTATGGTATATTTTTCTATTCTCAATTATTACTTGTTTCTTCCTTACATTTTCATTAAATTCTAATGCACCTGCATCAATCAATGCCTTAACAACCCTAGCATTACAAGTCCTTTTTTCATTTTTATCTTCAAAATCAGGTTTATCAAGGTATGGCCCATTTTTAGCAATTGCTTCCGCTGCCTTTTCACCAACACCTTTAATTGTTGTTAGCCCCCTTGATATGCATTTACCACCAAACATTTCAACTGCACCATAATTTGCTGTCCCATTAACATGCGGTGGAAGTATTACAATTCCTGCTTTTGATGCCTCTGTTTCATATACTGCTAATTTTTGTTCATCAGATTCATTTTGTAATGTTATCAACCAAAATTCAAATGGATAATGCACTTTGTACCACATTTGTTGAAAACTTAATAAACAATATCCAACTGCATGACCTTTGTTAAATAAATAACCATTTAACATACTTTCAAATAAATCACTATATTCTTTCTTTGAATATTCTTTGTTTACTTTTCTTGCATGTTTTAAGAATTTTTCCCTTATTCCACCAGGCCCAAAAATAATTTGCCTTTTTTGAATGTTATCATTACTATGTAAGTCAAGTCCTTTCATTAGCATTTCTGCTTCTTCCCAATCAAGTCCACCTAATTGAGTACATATTCTCAAAATATCTTCCTGATACACGAAACATCCATACGTTTCAGGTAAGTATTTTGCTGCAATATAATCAGCATTTTCATTATTATTTTTAGCATTTGCAAATTGTTCTGGCATTCCACACCCTAATGGACCAGGCCTATTCAATGCGGATACTGCAGCAACATCAGCAAAATTTGTTGGTTTAATTAATTCAAGAATTCCTTTTGCTCCAGCTTTTTCATACTGGAATACTCCATTTGTATCACATTCCCTAAATGCTTTTATAACTTTTTTATCAGTTAACATCTTTTCATCATATTTTGCACCTGTTAACTTTTCTAATTGTTTAATAATTGATACAGTCCTTAAGCCTAAAATATCCATTTTTAATACTTTAAGAACATGTAAATCATTTAAATCAAAACAACTTTGATAATTACTTCTAACCCTTATTAAAGCAAATTGGTCAGTTAATTTCCCACAAGTTATAGCAACTCCACCTGCATGCCTTCCCATAAAACGTATTTGACGATAAAATTTATAGAACAATGTTACTACTCCTGTTTCATCATCAATTTGCCTTAACTTTTTATTGTTTAATAATGGCTCAAGCTCAATATCAATGCCACCCATTGCAGTAATACTTGGATATACGACTCTGATTTCTTTTTTCATAATATCCATGTATTCTTTTGGCAAATCCTCTCTGACCCTAAATAAATCATTGATTAGATTGTCTGCTTTATATAATCCATAAGTTGTTATTTGTGCTGTTCTCCCTTTATATCGATTGTGGATATAATCAATAACTTCTTGCCTACGTTCTGACTCAAAATCCATATCAATATCAGGCATTTTATGTTTACCTGGTCTTAAAAACCTTTCAAACATTGTACCTTGCTGGATAGCATCAACATCAGTAATTCCTAAAGCATAAGCAATAATGCTCCCACAAACAGATCCACGACCATGTCCATAACCAATATCATTCTTTTTTGCAGATGCAATAATGTCCCAACAGAGAATGAAATAATCTTCAAAACCTAAATCAAAAATAATGCTTAATTCATATTTTGCTCTTTGAATATACTCCTTGTTCCACTTACCTTTTGCTTTCAATCCTTCCTTAATAAGCCTTTTAATTAATGTTTTTGTGTCCTCACCATAATCGACTTTCGGAATATCTTCAACAAACAAATTGTCTAAATCAACATTACATTTTTCAACAATTTCTGCCGTATTTTTTAAAAGCGGAATTGCACTCCTTTTATGCCTTTTTTCAAACCTTGCTTTTACTTCATTTTCTGATGGCATGTAACGAGATGAATAATCAGCATACATTGTACGATTGCCAATCTTATACATTAATTGATATGCTTCATAATCTTCAGGTTTTATAAAATGACTATCAGTTGTTATAATTGGTTTATATTTATATTTATCACAAATCTTTAAAAGCACATTATCAACTTTTAATTGAATATCATTCCCATTATCATCAACAACTTTGTATGGCATTATTTCAATATATAAATCATCACCAAATATTTGTTCTAAAAGCCTAATTCTTTTTAATGCTTTTTTATTATCATTTTCAAGAATTGCACTTGATGCTACTCCTGCTAAACATGCAGTAGAACAAATTAGCCCTTCATGATACTTTTTTAACAATGCCATTGTAACAACTGGTTTACGATAAAAATTTTCAACATTTGCAGCTGTCATCAACCTCATTAAATTTTGATATCCAATTTTATCTTTGCAAAATAAGCACATGTGATAATATCTTTTTTCTTTATCAAATTTCGGTTGAAAATAAATTTCACAACCTAAAATTGCTTTAATTCCAACATCCTTACAAGCTTCATAATGAGCAACTAATCCTGATATGCTACCATGTTCAGATATTCCCAGTGAAGTTAGCCCTAATTCATTTGCATATCTTGCTGCATCCTTTTGTCTCCCAAATCCATCAAATAAACTAAATTCTGAATGTCTATGTAAGTTTGTCCATCCATACATTATCTTCTCCACCTTTGCGTAAATTTTTCAACAAATTGTGGACATTGCAGCATATCCTTTTGACCTGCCTTGTATAAAATTTCATTTGCAATAATGTTCATATGATTACTTGTACGATACTTATTATCTTTACAATATTGTTTAAACATTTCACTATTTGCAAATAAATCAAATCTTCCCTTTTTAGTAGCATCAACAAATGCTTTATAAATTTTTGCTTGTTTCTTCCATTCTTTCAAATTATTACAATTGTATGTTAATACTTCTTCAGAATTCTTCATCATTTCAAAAATTTCAAAATTTTCTTGATAAACATGAAGGCTTCCAACTTGATGAACATAAGTACCAACATTAACACCTAATGAATTTGCAATAACTTCTTGAATGTTTGTAAAATTATAAATATCATAAGGCATTCCAAGTATTGCATCATTAGACCTCATTGTAACAATCAAATGTAGTTGATTATCACGAAGCATAAATTGTAAAGCAATTGTGCAAGGAGTATCATGACCAGAATAGTTTAACAAATCACATTCATGGCTATAAATTGTTAAAACTGCTTGCCTTGTATCTTTATCTTTTCTTATTTTATCAACAATTGTTTGAAGTCCTTTAGCTATACGATATCCATAAGCTCCATGCATTGTCATTCCATCATCACTAAATAAACCCATTTTTGAATTAAATGCCGTAAAATACTTTAACTTATCTTCTTTTAAAGCAAATAATAAAGATTCAATTGTTGCGTATACAATACTAAATTTTCTTTCAGGTAAATATGCCAATCTACTTCTTGGATTAGTTAAAACAATTTGAACTGCGGGAAGTTCTTTTGTAACTTTCCCTCTTGGATTCACATTAAATGCATCAACGAATTGTGTATTTAATTCTTTATATAATTCAGCAACACTTGAAACAATGATACTCATTTCATTCACCTCAATTTTCAATTATTTCTTCAATTATTTCTTTTAAACATAATTGCTTGTCTTTAATATTCCTTTTGCATTCATATAGCATACTTTTTACAAAATCAACATTTCCTGGCATATTACAATAATTCATCAAATGCTTTGCTTCACGACCAGTTTGTACTCTAAAAAATCCAGGAATTTTAAAATGATTATCAGCATCATATGATATATCAACAACCGGAACAGATCCCATTGAAATGCATTCAACATATCTTGATGTTACCCAATTATATTTTGTGTATAAATCCCTTGCAATAATTAAATGATATTTATATGCCATTGCAGTATCATAATACTTATCGTATGAAAGCCTGTTGTCAACATTTCCATGTTTAACAAAACATTGCATAAAACATTCATCATGATATTTCTTTAATGTAATGTCACGCCCATCATTTAATCCACCACCAAAAAATAAAACATCTTTGTATATTTTATCAACAACTTTATTATATTTGAAAAATAATTCAGGAACATAATTATATGAATAATTTTTTAGCCAATCATATTTACTTGGTAAACAATGAAATTGTCCTAAAACATAATCACACAATCCAACTATTTTGCTGCATTTGTCTAAACAATATAAGTCTGTTGCAATAAAAATTTTTGTCATTTTGCTTGCTTGCAACATTTCACTTAGTTGCTCATTTTCCTTATCTGTGATTGCACCACCAATGAGTATAATTACATCATCAATATTTTTGACTCCTTTAAGTGCATCTACAATCAACAAATATTCATAATATCCACTATTTACATCTGCATTATTTCGATAATAATCTAAACCTAATTTTTTAATCATCATTATCACCTGCTTTTAACCATGCAACAATATCCACTAATGTTGACCAATCACAAAATATCGTTTTCAATTTCAATTTATTACAATATTTCTGAAATAATTCATCATGTTGGCTTTGATTTTTTCCATTTAATGATGCTGACAATTCAATGTTTGCAGGTTTAACATATATGATTGTTATATCAATTTTTTCATTTTTCTGCTCTTCAATCAATTTATTATGAATGATATTAAAATATTCATCAACATAATCCCTATTTCTTTCAATTGCAGAATAAACAACCTCAGTTAAGAAAAATCTATCACAAATAACATTTAAATCTAATTGTTTAACAACTTCAATGAATGTGAACGTCTTTTCAACAACAGAAATTAGATTGCTATGATTGTGGTCATAATATCCATGGTCCTTGTATATATGCATTCCTGTTTCATTACTTAAAATTTTTGCAAGTGTTGTTTTTCCAACCCTATCAATTCCTTCAATTGCGATTATTTTAGCCATTATTTTCACCTTTTTTCTTTTTTAATTCTTTCAAAAACAATGCTTTGTTTGTCACAAATCATTTCTTTAATTGCTCTACAATTATAACCTTCAGCCAACGTTAAATTAATTAAAAATAGCCAGCAATCAGCTAATTCTTCTAATGTACTCCATTCATCACGTGTTCCTTTATGAAACGGCTTCCATGTTTTATCAGCCTGAAGGACTTCACCAACCTCACTTACTAAACCTAATGCAAAATAACTTACTAAATCTGGCTCATGTTTTGGCAACGTTTTATTGAAAGCAATTTTTTGCAACTCAATTTGTTTTTGAAAAATATTTTCCATTGTTTTTTCCATTTTATTTCACCTTAATTCCTTTTAATAATTCTTGCGTTTTTTTTTATCAACATCATTCCAGCAATTGCATTCAAATAAATGCCACATTTTTTTACTTTAATATTTTGCGGTATATGTTTTATAAGTTTATTTGACTTAAAAGGGTCAAGCACAACTATTTCATCATCAATGCTTTCAACAATAGCATCAAAAAAGCTTTTTGTTGTGATTACTACATTATTTTCAAGAATTCCAGCAAATAAGATTCCAACCATTATTCATTCCTCCAAAATTAAATTATGCCGACTAACATCTTCATTAGCCGGCATAATAATTATCTCCTACGTTTCATTCTTGATTTGTTGGCTACTGAAGCTTTAGCTTTTTTCTTAGGAGGAGGCAATTCATCTTCTTCTTCTTCGTCCTCCTCCTCATCTTCATCCTCATCTTCATCTAAATCTTCATCATAGTCATCATCCTCTTCATCTTCTTCTTCATCTTCAATTTCATCTTCATCGTCTTCATCTTCATCATAATCATATTTCTTAGAAGGCTTTACTTTTTGTTTTCGTTTTCTTGGTGTTTCATCCTCTTCTTCTTCACCAATACGTTCAATGTATTCTTCAACTGTTTCTTCTTCACTTACCGTATTAAATGCTGCAAACAACATTTCAAACATTTTCTTTTTAGTAAACGGTTTAACATTTGCAGTGAATTTAGTGATTTTCCCTGTAGGAATAACAGCATAACTTGTATCTGTTCCTGTACCATTTCTTTGGATTACCATATCCTGAGAAATAATATCACCAAGTGTTTCATATACCGCTCCAAGTGCAGGTAATGGAGTTGATCTTGCAGCTTTAAAGAAGAATAATTCCTGTTGTTTTGTTTCATAATTATAAACCGGCCAACAATAATGGGATTGTGTTCTTACTTCACTATCAGAAGTATCACAGTTAGGGCATTCAATTCCTTTGTATCTCAAACAAGGATGCTGAAAACCTTGCCATTTTGTATGCATTACAACTTCAATGCCATCTTCAAAATCAACTAAGAACCTTACCCTTACTTTGTCTCCTGCTTTTTTAATACCAAACAGGTTTTTGAAATTGCCTCCTGATTTTGCAATATCAGATTTGATTGCATCAAGAATGCTTCTTTTTTCTGTCATTTGTTTTCTTCCTTTCGTATTTGTTTTTTAATATTCATCCAACAATAGTTGAAATGAAATTTATCTAAGTCACCAACATCTTTTATTGAATTTGGTAACTTAAATCGAATTACATCAAAATATTGTTTTAAGTATTCTGTTCCCTTTTCACCAGTTGGAGTATTATCTAATGCAGATATTATTTTTGTGATTCCTTTTTGTTGAAGTTTTGAAATTTGTTCATCAGTTATTTTCCAACCAAGAATTGCAACTGAATTCTTAATTCCAAATTGTTGTAATTTTAACCAGTCCATATAACCTTCAGTTATTACAACATAATCATCAAAATAATTTCCAACCAATGTTCTTCTTCTACTAAAACCAAAGTTATATAAGTACTTCCTATCACTTGGAACAACTGCTCTTGATACATACCCTTTAAATTTTCCATTGTCAACCATTGGCATAATGATTGGATATGTATCATTGTAATTAATTCGAATATCACATTCTTGCATTACTTTTCTTGTGAATCCTCTTTTCAACATATACTTTAAAGCAGCTGTTTTCTTTTCATGTTTCCAATCCACAGTTGGTAAACTATAAAAGTAAATTTTTGCATCGTTTAAAGCTTCTTTATTTGTTTTTTTAGTCGATTGTTTTATAGTAATATTTTTTGTTTGTTTATTATATATTATTTTATTATATATTATTATCGCTTTCAATGGAGAACATTTTTCAATTCTCCTGACGAATTCCAAAATATCACCTTTTGCTCCACAACCATAACAATAAAAGTAGTCTTTGTCAATGTTTACTTGTAAACTTGGTTTATCATCCTCATGGAATGGACATTTTATCTTGACCTTATCATAAACAGTATCATCAATTAGCTTGTAATGATATAAAACTTTTGCAAAATTTCTTGTTGGCTCATCCATTATTTCTTTTTCCGACGAACAGTCAATGCTTGAACTTCTTTAATTGTATATGCATCTTCTAAATCTTGAATTGTTACAATCCCATTTTTCAATGCATAATCAAGTTTTGTATCATTAACTGTTTCAACTTTTGTAATAATCTTTTTGAATTCTTTCTTTAACTCCGGATATCTTTTTAACAAATCTTTCAAACCATCAATATCACAAACATAAACAACATCAGCAATTTGAGCAATTTGTTTTTTATCTAATTTTTGAAGTACTTTTGCATTATCAATATTTGCAGAAATTTTTGAAGTAAGAACTGCACTTAAGTTCTTTTCTCCACCATCATCTAACAAATATTCATAAATGCCATTTTCATTCATATCACTTTTTAATTGATTCACATACTCCTTCTTTGCATCTGTTGCTTTATTAATTTCCTGAGTAATATTTTCAATATTAACCATTACTTTTGCAACAGCACTATCAACTTTAACACTTTTTACAATTTTCTTTTCTTCCATTTTCATTCATCCTTTCGTTTGTTAATTAGCCAGATTATCAATTTCATAATAATCTTTTATTGCCTCAGTTAAAGCTTTATATAAGTATTTAACTGGGAAATTCTTATCACGATATGCTCTTAACATCGATTCAAAACATTCCTTAAGCGGAACTTCTAATCTCCAATGCCTTGTTCCTCTATCTTTAGTGTATGGTCTCAAAATATAGATGTAACTATTCACATCATTTCCTTGGTCATCCCTTACTACGACTTTTTTCTTTGAGCATTTCCAGTTACTTCTTGTATGAATAATTGCACTTTCAAAATGTTCAAATTCTTCTTTTTTATAAAACTGAACCAACAACCCATACACTTTATCTTTAGGATTATTGGTTCTTTCAACTGTTGGATAGCCGAAAGTACAATCACCAATAAACAGCAATTTTGCACCCTTTAATACCGCTCTTCTCTGAATAGAATGAGCTAAAAATAATGAATAAACTTTAGAATCCATGTGAGTATCAAATACGAATATTGGCTTCATTTGTTGGCCACCCCATTTATTTATTTTTGATTATGTTTATATTATATCACAATTATGTGTAAATGTAAATATATAAAATGAACTATTTTTCATACAAAAATAAAATATGTGTTTACCATGTCTTTGCACGATAAACACATATAATATAAAACTATTACATAACCACTTTGGTATAATATCTGAATGCTTTACCAGGAGCAACATCCTTATCCTCCAACCATGCTTCAGTGGCCTTTACATATGAAGTTGTGTCTTTTCCAAGTAACATCGACATATCTGAATAAAGCATATTCATAACATAATACCAATCCCAGCTATTATAATCTTCATCAAATACAATTCCATGATTTTTAGCAGCACTTGTTGTTTGTTCATGGGTCCAATGTTCACCAGTTGTACCATCTGCATTTTGCATCTGTCCTACAGCCTTTTTAGCTAAACATTCATCAAAATGTTCACCATGAATTTCAACATAAACACAGGTCATAATATCGTCATACATGT
>ERZ827043.2717-NODE-2717-length-14414-cov-4.795041_pt1 | contig 14414 bp, 13 predicted proteins | sample MGYA00519923_ERZ827043 | MGnify/ENA primary metagenome ERZ827043 (study PRJEB31778, sample SAMEA3449251) | human gut metagenome | biome: human gut; feature: human-associated habitat; material: faeces | place: United Kingdom | collected 2010/2012 ...
GCAGCTTGCACGGCACGCCAAAGCGTCGGCAGACCATGTAGCCGATGCTTTCGGCGTCGATCTGGTAGGCTTCTCGGTTATACTGTGTGTTCCGTCCCTGATTGTGCATCCGCGCATGAACGCTCTCTACGGCGAGGGCAGCGAACACATCATGCGCGGGATGCTCGGTGTTGACGAGGATCGTCATAGTGTTAGGATCGTAATAGGCGCTTTGCTCCAGCGTGTTATCCTCCTTGAGCGCAGCCCGCGCGCCCTGCATCAACGGTTCCAGTGCGGCAATGAGCTTCGGGCTTCCCTCGGGAATGACCGACTGCCCCTCCAGCGGTCTGCCGGTGGTTTGGCTGATGTCGTAATAAATGCCCATGAAATAACCGCGGGCATTTTTGTTACGCGGCGGCACAAACACCTTTGCACCGTTCTGCATCGCCTCGTCCTGCACATAGCGTCCGACACTGTGCCAATAGTCGATCGAGCCGATCCTGCTGGCGTCGGGAAGCTGGATCAGGGTCAGCGCGACGTTACCGGCGCTGCACCGGATGTTGTCTGCCTGCAAAGTCAGGTACTTTTGGTACAGCTCCGGCTCTGTGGTGACGACCTCAAATGCGGCGTCGCGCATCTGTGAGAGGTTTGTCCGTTCAGCCTGCCGGACTTCCCGCTGCTGCTCGCTCTGTGAGGTCGTTTTCTCAATAAGATCACGAATACTTATCATGGTGTAGTTCTCCTTTGTTGCTTCATCGAATGTGTTCTTTGACCTTTATGCGGTCCGTGTTCCTTTCGGCGGAGAGCTGCCGCATGGCCTCCAGCTTCCCCAGCACAGAGGATCTGGCATCATCCGTAGTCCTCTCCTGCGATGCTGTCGAGATACTCCCTCGCTCGTTCGAGGCTTTCTCGGACGGAGCGAGGGGGACTGCTTTTTTTGGTTCGTCCGTCTCCTTGACCGGCACGGGATAGCCCAGCTCTTCCATGATACAGTTGAGATTTGCGGCATAGGTCTGCGTCGAAACGATGGTAATAAGGCCGCTGTCGTCCCCGCGCTTGCGGACCGGCAGATACAGCACACCGTACTGCTTTGCCGCCATCTTCCGGAAGCGCGAGAGATCCTCCGCACGGATCTGAACGACTGCGGGAGGATTGGGGTCGCGGGCCAGCCGCGAGGCGCTGGCCTGCCCGATGACCTTATAATCCTGTTTGGACAGGGCAAGCAAGAGAGCGGCAACATTTTTGATTCCGCTCCCCGCCAGCTTGACCGCCGTTTCCGTTGCCTGCAAGCCTTCCTTGACTACCAGATCGGCAGCCTCTGCACTAACATCCATAAGAAATGCTCCTTCCAAAATGTGTTATCGTTCCTGCTGTTTGTATTTTCTTTTTTCCGGTTCCTTTTTCGCCCTTTGCTCCCGATACTGCTGTGTCTGCGTCTGCAATCGCGGAATGTCCGCTTCGATGCTCTGGCAGAGGTTCAGGCTGCGCCGCGTCTGCCGCAGACGCTCATTCACGGCAGATAATTCCTGCGTCACATCCATGCCTCGCCGTTTCCATTCGTACAAGCCCTTGCGCCGCTCAGTCAGCGCGTCGATCTGCGCCTGCAAAGCGTCGTGGAGCATAGAGAGTTCCTGCACCGTCTCGATCCGGTTTTCGCGCAGAAATCGGAATTGCCGCTGGTAGCGGCGCAGCTTCGCCGCCTCCTGCCGGATCGTGAACGGCACGGAGCGGGACCGCTTCGGCGTCTTGCCGCGCAGGAGGTAAACGTAGTAAAGATAGATTGCGTGAAAGCCCTTGACCCTTTTGCGCGGCGGCATCGGCGCGTGTACGCGATACTGCTTCACCTTGTGCGGTGGCTTGTCCGGCTGTAGGTGCTGTCGCTCGGCACAGGGAACGGCAAGACGTGCGCGAATAGCAGCCTCGGTATAGTCCTCGCCTAAGCTTTTCAGACGCACATAGCGGCTGCTGCCGCTTGGCCTGACAGCAAGGTATTTGCCTTGGGTCCTAACCTCATAGCCTTGTGCGCGGAGACGGATGAGGAAGTCGGAAAAGCTGCGTGCCCGCAAAAGCGCGGCGTCCACATCGGCGCGGACCGTACCGCGCACGGTCGGGCGACTGTGCTTCTCTGCGTCCCATTCAGCGTAATGCCTGCCCTCGTGCTCCGGCTCGATGACGGATAAGCCGCGCTCGCGGCTGACCGCATTGGATGTGCCGCGCAGCGTTCCAAAATAACTTTTGAAGTCGCTGCGGTATTTGCTGCCATCCACCAGAGAGACGGAATTGAACACGATGTGACAGTGCAGGTGCTCGCGGTCAAGATGTGTGGCGACCACGGCCTCGTACCTTTCACCCAGCAGACGGCGGGCAAACTCCACGCCGGCCGCGTGTGCCTCCTGCGGTGTGACCTCGCCGGGGGCGTAGGAATGGATGATGTGGTAGCCGAGAATGCCGCCGCATTTGTCCCACCGGCGCTTGGTCGCCTGCATCTCTGCATAAGCGGTCTCCACCGTGCAGTTGATGCCGGTCCGCAAGCGGTCTGCATGGGGCGGCGCGGTTTTCCGCTCATTGCCGATGTAATGGAGTGCGGCGGCAAGGTCGGTTTTTTGTTCGTTTGCGGCATAGGCAAGGCAATGATCCAGCCGTCGCCGGATGGGGATGATCTTGTCGTAAGCCATTCACAGCGTCTCCTTGACGAGCCGCCACGCCCGACGGACCAGCGCCGCGGCCTCCTGAATATCCGCTTCGCTGGCGCTTTGCTGTGCGTTCGCCCAATATGCGATCTGGTTGACATTGTTGCCGATGGCGGACAGCTCGCGTAGTAGGGCGGTATAGGTGTCGGGCGGGCGTGGGCGGAGTTGGACGCCGGAAACAATGCTGCGGATAAACGGGTCGATCCCCATACCGGCAAGCTCCGCCTGCGCCCTCAAATGCCGGTATTCCTGCTCGTTCATCCACACGCTGATATGACGGTTCCGTGTTCGCATAGCGGCTCCTTTCAGTTTGTTCTAAATTGCGTCTCACGGTGGGACGCAATTCCCGCGCTCACCTGACACGGCCTGTCCGCGTAGGCCTCTCCAGCCTCCGCGCCAGCCGTTTCTCACGCGATGCCCAATACTCCGGCTGGCAGGCTTGAAGCACACGGTCAATGGCACGTTCAAATGCAGCGGCGTCTTTGATCCGATCCGCAGGCGGCGTCCACAGCTTCTTGTCCATCAGCTCACGCAGCACCACTTGCTCACAGCAGTTCTCTTCAAACCATAAATAGCCGCCTTCGCGGAACCCGCATTTCCTTGCCTCCGGAGAGAGCAGCATGGCTGCCTCGCGCGTCACTCTCGCTCCGCCATGGCTCGGTGTTGAAACAAGGTCTATGCCGGGGAGAACGAATATGACCTCATCCATTTGTCCCCATGGGGAAAATTCATGTTGTATGCTCATCAGTCCTTTCATATCTCACGGTGATATTTCATTTCGTACCGGGGGTCTGGGGTACACCCCAGCAAGCGTCATTTGTGCTACCAAATGACATACTTGCTGGGACAGCACCGCCATCGGCGGCGCTGTCTGTGACTGCGGGATCAATTATCGGGTCGGGGAACAATGCTTTTTTGTCACTCGTTTCTGTTCCGATTGGCGCTCTACAGAGAGTGCAGCCTCCAATGCCGCCTCATCCTGCACCTCAAAGCGCACAGATTGGATGCCTCCGTTTTGCGGCCGAATGATTGGAAGATTCCGTGGGTAGTCCGCAAAGGGGACCGTGACGGTAAGACCGCTTTCATAGCGCAGCGTCACCAATGTGGCAGGGATCGCGTGAGTCAGAACACGCCGCACCTGTTCACGGTAGTCCAGCGGATGCACCGTCCCGACCACGATTCTACCCTTTTCCCCTATAACATTCACACGGTATGCTATGATCCCCTCCGGTTCATCCGCATAATGCGTCCAGATGTTATGTGCGCTGCTGCCACGGATAAATGCTTCGCGTTCCAAAACGCACCATGTTCCGCTTGGCCTGCTCATCCAGAAAAAGCAGCGTTCCTCCGGTGCAGCGGCTTGTGCCGCTTCTTGCAGCTTCCTGCTGTCGTAAAGGAAGTCCGAGCGATAGTGCTTGGTATTCTTCTCTGTCACACGAGAGAGAAAGGATAGGAGGTCGATTTCTTTTTGCATCCTATCTCCCGCCATTCTCTCCATTCGGAGACAGGTACTTTTCTTCAAATTCCTGCGGTGTCCAGCTTCCGGCCTCCGCATCCAGCATCAGGTCGTCCGGTGCAAGCTCACGCTGCCCGTTGTCCATTGGGATAGGAACAGGTGTGAGCACCGTGCCGAGGAAGGTGCCGGATGCCGTGTCGGACACACGCTTGGGACCGTTGTTCACCGTTTCCAATTCGTAGCGGTACATTCCAGGATACACGGTGTCATGGTCGATCCGCTTCTCCGTAAAAAGTGCAGGGATACCGAAAATCTCGATTTCTTTCATGCGTTCCATTTCGCATCTCCTTAATGGCTATATATTTTTTGCTTTCGCTCATGCTCTCGCGTGGGTACCGCAGCTGCATCAATGATCTCCGCGGCAGTTTTGCGGATGGTGTTGAGCGCCTCATGCAGTTCTCGCAGCTCCTTACTCCTGCTCCAGCCCGCAACATAGCCGAAGGAGTAATCGGACACATCGATGCCGAAATGTCGGCAGACAACGTAGGCGACGCTTTCCGCCTCGACTTCCTTTTGACCGCGTGTCTTTTTCCCAGTTTCCTGTAAGCGTTCCGCGTTGTGAAGCACGGCGTGTGCGATCTCATGCATAAGCGTTTTGACGATCTGCACCTCGCTCATGCCGGAACGGAGGACAATACGCTGCTCGCGGTCGCTGAAATAGCCCTTTGCACCGCTTTGCGCGATCGGCTCGATGCTCACAGGAACGGGAGAAAAAGCCACAAGGCGGTCGTAAATGCACTGGTAGTTCGGAACATCGCCGTACAGCTCAGCGACACCAAGGGATGGCAGCTCCTTGCCCTCGGTCTGACTCACGTCAAAGACGGTAACGACGCGGTAACGAGGGATGGTAATGATCGTGCGCTCCTGCATCGTGTTTCCATTCTCGTCCTTGACCGGCAGACCCGTAGCTGGGTCGATCTTGTCGTGATCCATCCATTTCCGCTTTGGGCAAGGCGCAAGGATCCGGATGCCGTGCTCGCCTGCTTTGACGCTTCTGCCGAAGTCCTTCTTCCATGCGTGAAAGCCAGCCACATGAGACGCATTGGGGTTTTGCAGAAAAATAAGGATGGTGTTGCGAAAGCTATAATGATGGAATTTGGACATGACAGCGAGGTATTCCGCATAGCGTCCGCTCTCAAAAATATTCTGCGTGCCTTTTTCCAGCTGCTCCATCAGGTAATCCAGCCGCTCATCGGTAGTTCTGGCCATGCCTCAACGCTCCCGTTTCTTTGACTTCTTGTCTCGGTCAGGTACCTGCGCTTTTTGCCTCGGCTCGACCTTGAGTGTGATCGGCGTGTTGCCCTTTGCACCGATCAGCAATTCGGCCATGTGAAATTTTTTCTTGTAGGTCTCCATCTGCTCCGTCGTCAGGCTGCCAAAGTGATCCTCCTCCAATGCACAGACAAAGAACGGGCCGAACACACCGCCGTAGCCGCCCTCCATACTGCGGTTAAAGGGCATTCCTAAACTAATGCTGTCATCGTTGCCTACCACGGCGACCGGCTCAGCAAAGGGGTAGATGGCGGTGATCGTGCCGCCTACGACCTCCTGCATCCCATGCAGTCCCTCGATGTCCTTTTCATACGGGGCGTACCCCGGCTCCACAACTAATACCTTCATTTCGCCTTCCTCCTTCGGGTATGAAAAAAGGCTCTATCGCTGCTGCGTAGAGCCTTTCTTGAAAATGGAATCCTTTGCTTTCTGCTTTTCGTCCATCTGACGGCAGCGTTCCAGCTTGCCGTAAATGTCCTCCTCGATCTCGCGCGGTGTCATGCTGACGTCGGGATAATATTTTCGCAGGCGGTCGCCGCTGAGAATGACTTTGGTATTTTCAGCGCGTTCCTGCTTTCCCTTGAACGGATCGTCCTCCTGCTCCGGCACAGTGCCGGACGAGGCATCTCGATTCACAACGGAAACGGGGACCGCCGTGGTCGGCACCACATGAGCGGGCGGGACCGCCACATCAGGGGACGATGGGATCACGGGCGAGGGGGACGGCGCTGTAGCTGCGACCTGCGGGGCGGGCTGCACTGCGGCAGGTGAATTTTTCTCCTGCTTGACCGGCAGGGGAACGACTTTGGGCGGATCAAGAATATTTTCCCCTTCAAGAACCTTACGCATGGCGTCCTCTGTCAGCCTGCCCGCTTTCTCCACGCGCTTGAGGTATTCCACACGCTCCGTCGAGAGCCTATAGCCGAGGTCGGAAAGGCGTACCGCCATATCCTGATTTTTGGGCTTCAGGAATGAGAGGGCAGATGCGATGGATAATGCGAGCGTGCCATCGTCCACCTTGCTGCACACGTCCTTGGTCGCTTCGGACATACGCAGCATACGGTTGAATTTGCTGACGGTGATACCCATTTCCTTTGCGATGGCCTCATCCGTATTCAGCCTTTCGCCCAGCTCGCCTTTCTTTTTGCGGCCGGCCTTCTGCTTCATGCCCTCCATCTTCATTTTCAGCGCACGGGCGAGGTCATAAGTGCTGATCTTATCGCGGTGCAGATTACTGTCCGCGACGAGGATTTTTGCGTCGGCGTCGTCAATGCGCTGGATGATGGTGGGAATGGGATAGTTCAGCTCTGTGCCGATCAGGTGGCGGCGCTGGCCGGAAAGAATTTCAAGTCCGCCGCCCTCCTTGGGGCGCGCCAGCACGGGGTCCTTGATACCGGCCAATTCCACCGCCTTGTACAACTCTTTGAAGTTGTCGCTGTCCTTATCGACGGAAAAATTGTTGTACTTTGAGCGTTCCAGATAGGCGGGATGCAGCGTGATGAAGTAGCTTTCGCCCTCTTTGGGAATCGGCAGGTCTTTGAGCGCCTTTTCGTCCGGCGGATTCAAGCGTGCTTCAAATACCTGTGTGATGGCCGTTCCGGTCGGACCGACGGCGGCGGGACCGGCAGGCATTGCCACGGGCTTAGCCGGTGCCGCTTTGGTCGAAGCTGCGGGAACGGACTTCTCGGCTCCCTTGCCCTTATCCATTGCGGCAGGCGTGGCGGACATTTTTCCTTCCGTCTTGGCTGGTTCACTCTTGGCAGGAGTCGCAGCCGCAGGCTTTTCGGCTTCTTTGCTCTTGTCAGCATTGGCAGGAGCGTCGGCCGGTTTCTCTTCCGCCTTGACCGCCTCGTTCTTGGCAGGAGCCACAGGTGCGGACTTTTCGGTTTCCTTGCCCTTGTCAACCACAACGGGTACGACAGGCGTTTTTTCTTCCGCCTTGGTCGGTTCGGACTTGATAGGAGCTGTAGGCGTGGGTTTCTCGTTCTGCTTGTCCTTATCATCGGCAGGAACAGAGGGGGACGGCTTCTCCTCCGCTTTGCTCGGCTCGCTCGCAGAGAGCGTCACCGGTTTGCCGGGGATGACGGTCTTGGGGTCGAGCGTCTGCGCCTTGTGATAAGTCCGCGCCTCTTCCAGAGTCATTTCGTACACAAGAGCGGGGATCGTTGTTTTCTTGGCAAGCTCGCTCGCCTTGCGGCGGCGCTGACCTGCCAAAAGCTGATACGTTCCGTCCTCGCTGCGGCGGACGATGATCGGCTCACGGACGCCGACGGACTGGATACTGCTGACAAGGCCGCCTAAATCCTTTGGCGTGTAGGTGCGGATGTTCACGATGCCGGGGAGATCGCGTATCTGCGCGAGCGGGATCTGCTGGGGTGTAGGGGGTGCGTTGCCAGGGGATGTGGTTTTGCTGGTTTCAGTTGCCATTTCAATACCTCCATGTTTTTTGATTTATGCTAAAATTGCGTCCCACCGTGGGACACATTTCTAACCGGTGTCATGCCGCACGGCGGCAGAATAATAAGGGCCCATCGTCAGCGGCGCGTTGTAAAGCGTCGTAAGCAGATAAGCCCTTATGTTTCGGATTTGTGTGGTCGTCTGGCGCAGACCGTCGATGACGTACCTGATGTGCTCGGCGTCAAGCTGCCGGTATCGCTCCTTGACGGCGCTCGCCGGAAGAATGTCTCCGCCGATACGCATGGTCGTCGATGTGCTGCAAAGCGTATCAACGATCAGCTCCAACAGGCAGTCCACATCGTCATACGGATAGCTTTTCTGTAGGTCAACGTAGTTGATCTGCTCCATGACTTCTTTTCTGCACTCGTATCGCTCCATCTCCATTTCGTGGGATTGGATAGATGGATCAGGATAACTAAACTCAGGTTTATTTCTATTAGGATAACTTGCATCGGTTTTTCCGAGGTCTGCACATCGGGATTGCCGAGGTCTTGACATCGACTTTTCCGATGTCTGGAAGTCGGAAAAATCGATGTCTGCACCTCTGCCGGTATCAGGGCATTGCGCGGATGGCTCAGCCGTGTCCGCTGGAAGCTCCCGCGTCGTAAAGCGCTTGACATATATTTTCGTCGGCTTACCCTGTCCCTGTTTGATTCGTTCGATCAGGCCAACGCCCTTCTTCGTATCCAACTCGGAGAGCAGCTTGAGCGCCTTATCGTTACCGCAGCCCATGTCTGTCCTAATCTCATCCGCGGTGTAGTAGATGTAGACGCGGCTTTGCTCGTCGTACCAGCCGTTCTTTGCAGACAGGCTCATACGGTCAAGCAGCATACCATAGAGCAGCTTCGCGTCTGTTGATAGTCCCTTGAAGCGCGGACTTGTGATAAGCAGGCGAGGGATTCGGAAGTAGCTGAATTGTTCGGATTCATCGCCGTAAAAGTAATCGGTCAGCAGCATCTCTGTCATTTTTTTCACCTCCTGCGGGCATGAAAAAAGGCACGATTTGAAAATTACATCAAATCGTGCCTTTTTCGCCTATTGAATTGTGTCAGTTCGGGTCGTTTTTCTGGTAACTGCCTCTAAATTTAACATTTGAAGTCGTGGGCTTTACCAGTAGAACCCCGAAGCGTCTCTTTATTTTCTCGTGTTTTCGGGAGATCAGACCGCAGCCTTCTTCTCCTTCTTGTTCTCAGCCCTCTGGATGAGCAGGATAACGATCAGAATGGCGAGGCCGGCGAGGTCGGTGACCGTACCGGGGATGACCATCAGCAGACCGCCGGCGATCAGCGCGATACGGGAGTACCACTTCAGGTCGTGGATCAGATAACCCATGAAGCCGGAGGCGATGGACGCCATACCGAGCGTCGCGGAGATAACGATGGAGGCAACGCCGAAGAAGGTGACATCGCCGACGAAGATCATCGCATTGTTATAAGCGAAGATGTAGGGGATGATGAATGCCGCGATCGCCAGACGGGTGGCGTTGAGCGCGGTCTTCATCGGGGGCGCCTTGGCGATGGCAGCACCGGCATAAGCCGCGAGCGCAACGGGAGGCGTGATGTCGGCGACGATGCCGAAGTAGAACACGAACATATTGGCAGCCAGGATGTGCATACCCATACCGTTGATAAGGATAGGCGCGCAGGTGGAGGCCATGATGATGTAGTTCGCCGTGGTGGGAACGCCCATGCCGAGGATGATGCAGCAGATCATCGTGAGGAACAGGGCGATGAACAGGTGGCCGTTGGAGAGCTTAACGACGTAGGTGATGAGCTTGCCGCCGAGACCGGTCATCGTGATGCACACGGAGATGATGCCGGCGATGCCGCAGGCAATACCGATGGACAGGCAGTTCTTACCGCCGTTTTCAAGGCCGTTGACGAACTTGGTCGGGGTCATGCGGTCATCCTTGTTGATGATACCGACCACGATGGCAACGATGGTGCCGTAGATGGCGCTCTTGGCCATGGTCTGACCGGCAATGACCATCCAGGTCAGGATGATCAGGGGCAGGAGCAGATAGATTTTCGGCAGCAGGAGCTTCCACTTGGGCAGTTCCTCACGCTTGAGGCCGACGAGACCGAGCTTCTTGGCCTTGAAGTGGACGCCCAGGAAGATGCCGAGGAAGTACAGGAACGCGGGCAGGATCGCACGGACGATGATGTCGGAATACTCATAGCCGGTCATTTCCGCCATGATGAACGCCGCAGCGCCCATGATGGGGGGCATGATCTGGCCGCCGGTGGAGGACGCAGCCTCGACCGCGCCGGCAAACTCGGGGGGATAGCCGGTCTTCTTCATCATCGGGATGGTCACGGAACCGGTGGTAACGGTGTTGCCGACGGAGGAACCGGAGACCATGCCGCACAGGGCGGAGGAGACGACCGCGACCTTCGCGGGACCGCCGGACGCCCAGCCGACCAGCGCGTTCGCGCAGTCGATGAAGAAGTTGGCGACACCGGTCGCCTCAAGGAACGCGCCGAACAGCAGGAACAGCGCAATGTAGGTCGAGCAGACGGAGATCGGCGTACCGATGATGCCGTTGGTGGTATAGAAGATGTTGTAGACCACCAGGTCCAGGCTCATGCCGCGGCCGATGAAGGCGTAGAGCACGAAGCAGCCCGCCACGATCAGAATGGGAAGGCCCACCGCGCGGCGGCAGCACTCAGCCAGCACCAGCGTGCCGATGATGCCAAGGATGACCTCGGTCTGGCCGATGGCGATGCCCATCGCCACAATCCTCTTGAAGTTGGCAACATAGTAGAAATAGGGAATACAGCCCGCGACAGCGAGCAGGATATCATACCACGGCATGGAGTTGGGCTTTACATTGCCCTTCTTCACGGGGTAGATAAAGAATGTGAACAGGATCACAAAGCCGACGAACAAGCAGCGGCGGATCTGGCCGCTCCAGGTGGCCCACAGGTTCATGTAGACCATAAAGAGCATAAAGGCGGCCAGCACATAGCGCAGGATCTTCTTCGGCGTGCCCTCCCAGACACGGGTGTTGGACTCGCGGTCAAACTTTTTCATGATCGCGTCAACGTCTTCCATCGTACCGACTTCAACGTCTACGCTTTCAACGACGACCTCTTCGTCCAAGACTTTCTTTTCAGCGTCAGTCATTGGTGTTTTTCTCCTCCTTTTTATTGGTGAACACTGTGACGTCAATAGAGGAAGAACTCATAATTGAGCGTCACCAGCGAATTTCTTCCACACAAATCACGCAGACTGATATCCGGACCGTCCTTTACCTTCAAAAAGAAGTCGTAAACGGTGGCCACGGCATAACAGACTCCGGTTCTATCCTGATGTATGCCGGTGATGAGCATGGCTCCGTCGTCGGTATAGCTGAGCTCCTCTCCGGGATTCAGCTCCACCTGCACGCCGGCGCCGTAAGCATAGTACTTACACTCCTCGGCATAGATCTTTCCTTCACTGATCTCAAAGGTGTCCGTCAGCGGATATTGGTTGACGGAATGCTTAAAGGTAATGGAAAAGCGATCCCCCTCGTCCATGCGGTAGCGCGCATAGAGCTCGCCGCTGTCCTTATTGCGGAGCGTCAGGTAATAGCCGGCGCGGGGAATCAAGAGGGAGGCCGCTGCAATAATCAAGACTATTGCAGCGGCCATGCTTATGCGTTGTCGCAGTTGCACTTTCGCACTCTTTCAGGATTGGGTGTTCTTACAGAACGCCGATCTCCTTGTAGTACTTCTCGGCGCCGGGATGCAGGTCGAAGGAGCCGGCAACAGCACCCTCGGGGCTCAGGAAGCCGAACTTGGCCTGAGCACCGGCGAGCTCGCTCTGGCTGTCGAACATGGCCTTGGTGATCTCATAGACGACATCCTCGCTGAGGTCCTTGGAGGCGGTGAAGACGGCCTTGACGGCGACGCAGACGGTCTCGTCCGCAACGCAGGTGTAGGTGTTGGCGGGCAGGTTATCCTGAACCAGGAAGGGATAGTTGGTGGTCAGATAGGAAACAGCCTCATCGCTGAGGGAGGGCATATTGAAGTTGTAGGCGGTGGCGAGGTCGGTCAGAGCGGGGGTGGGGGCGCCGGAAACGGTGAAGGCCGCATCGCACTGGCCGTTCTTGAGGGCCTCAGCGCCGCCGGAGAAGGAGTCGTACATGACCTTGATATCGTCGAAGGTCATGCCGTAGGCCTCGAGGACCTGAGCCGCGTTCAGAGCGGTACCGGAGCCGACGTCGCCGACGCAGACGGTCTTGCCCTTGAGGTCTTCAATGCTGGTGATGGAGGGAGCGGTGACGAGCTGGACGGTCTCGTTGTAAACGCCCGCGACCCACAGGGAGTTCTTGTCGGCAGCGCCGTCGAACATGGTCTCACCGCCGGAGCCGTTGTGAGCATAGTTCAGAACGTCGGACTGCAGGATGGACATCTGGGCCTGGTTGGCGGTGACGAGCTGGACGTTCGCCTTGGAGGCGCCGGAGTCGACAGCGGTGAGCTTGGACAGGCTCAGCTTGTCGCCGATGGTGGTGACGAGCGCGTTACCAACGGCATAGTAAGTACCGGTGGTGCCGCCGGTGGCGATGACGATGTCAACGGGAGCGGCGGGGGTATCGGTCTGCTGGGTGTCGCCGTCGGTGTTGGGGGTATCACCTTCCTTGCTGCCGCAGGCAACAAGAGCGAAGATCATAGCGACGGACAGGATGAGGGCTAAGAACTTTTTCATACGCAATCTCCTTTTTGTTTTACCGTTTCGGCAACGTTACCGCCGGTCGGGGACATTCTGCACAACGTTGTCCAATGTTGTGCATGAGCGTCGGCCGGCGCTTCTTCGTTTTGCAAAACGGCCAATGTACCTCTTTGAGGCATAGCTATTATAACTTATTGCAAGTTTTATTGCAAGATACTTTTGCACTTTTGGCTATTCGCACAAAATTAAGGCGGAATCCGTTTTTCTTAGCCCTTTCTTTTTCCGCTCGTTCCGTTATTTCACACAAATTTTTTGGTGACGACAAATTTTTACTTTTTCTTCATATATAAATTTTTCATGCACCTTATTCGAATTTATGCAAGTTTTCCTTCACCGTCTGTCATTTTGGCTAAATCCAAGGCAAAAAAACAGTCACTCTGACGAGTGACTGTTTTTCCAAAAAGATCGGTTTACTTCTGCTCCTTGTTGTCCACAACGCGCTTGAGCAGGGCGGAGAACTCGTCCACGCTCATCGCGCCGAGATCGCCGTCCGCGCGGTGGCGCGGGGAGACGGTACCGTTCTCCATGTCGCGGTCGCCGACGATGACCATGTAGGGCACCTTCTCGGTCTGCGCGTCGCGGATCTTGCGGCCGATCTTCTCGTTGCGGTAATCGACCTCGGTGCGGAAGCCCTGCTCCTCGAGCTGCGCGGCGACCTTCTCGCAGTATTCGTTCGCGCGGTCGGTGACGGGCAGGAACTTCGCCTGCACGGGAGCGAGCCAGGTCGGGAACGCGCCCATCGTCTCCTCAATGAGATAGGCCATGAAGCGGTCGAGCGAGCCGAGGATCGCGCGGTGGAGCACCACGGGCGTCTTTTCCTCGCCGTTGGAGTCGATATAGGTCAGGTGGAACTTGGCGGGCAGGCAGAAGTCGAGCTGGCAGGTGGAGAGTGTGTACTCCGCGCCGACGGCGGGACGCACGTTCACGTCCAGCTTGGGGCCGTAGAAGGCCGCCTCGCCGATCTCCTCGGTGTAGTGGATGCCCAGCTCGTTGAGCACCTCGCGCAGGGCGTTCTCGGCGGTGTTCCACATTTCATCGTCGTCGTGGTACTTCTCCTTGTCCGCCGGGTCGCGCAGCGACAGCACGCAGCGGTAATCCGTGATGCCGAAGTCCTTGTAGGTCTCGAAGATCAGGTCGCAGACCTTGGAGAACTCGTCCTTGATCTGCTCGGGCGTGACGAACAGATGCGCGTCGTTCTGGCAGAAGTGGCGGCCGCGCTCGATGCCCTTGAGCGTGCCGGACGCCTCATAGCGGAAGTCGTGGGCAATCTCGCCGATGCGCACGGGGAGATTGCGGTAGGAGTGGGGCTGATTGGCGTAGATGCGCATATGGTGCGGGCAGTTCATCGGGCGCAGGACGTAGACCTCATCGTCCACCTCCATCGCGGGGAACATATTCTGCTTGTAGTGATCCCAGTGGCCGGAGGTCTTGTAAAGCTCGACCGTTCCGACGCAGGGCGTGAGCACGTGCTGATAGCCCAGCTTGAGCTCCTTGTCGCGGATATAGTTTTCCAGAATGCGCCAGACCGTGTAGCCCTTGGGCAGGAACATCGGAAGGCCCCGGCCGACCAGCTCGTCGGTCATGAACAGGCCCAGCTCGCGGCCGAGCTTGCGGTGGTCGCGCAGCTTGGCCTCCTCGAGCTTGGCAAGGTACTCATCCAGCTCGTCCTTTTTCGGGAAGGCGACGCCGTAGATGCGCTGGAGCGTTTCACGCTTGCTGTCGCCGCGCCAGTAGGCGGCGTTGCAGGCGGTCAGCTTGATGGCGTTGCCCTTGATGCGGCCGGTGGA
>ERZ827043.2728-NODE-2728-length-14351-cov-4.665081_pt1 | contig 14351 bp, 10 predicted proteins | sample MGYA00519923_ERZ827043 | MGnify/ENA primary metagenome ERZ827043 (study PRJEB31778, sample SAMEA3449251) | human gut metagenome | biome: human gut; feature: human-associated habitat; material: faeces | place: United Kingdom | collected 2010/2012 ...
CGCTCCTTTAAAGCTCAATTTCTTAAAATAGAGGGGGTACTGCTCAGTCCTCAACGACTGCCAGGATATCGCCCTGACGGACGATGGTGCACTCTTCGCCGTCCACCTTGACCTCGGTACCGGAGTACTTGCTGGTGAGGACCTTGTCGCCGACCTTCACAGTCATCTTGACTTCCTTGCCGTCCACAACGCCGCCGGGGCCGACAGCGATGACCTCAGCCACCTGGGGCTTTTCCTTAGCACTGCCGGTCAGGATCAGACCGCCCTTGGTGGTCTCCTCAACCTCAACAGCCTTAATGACAACACGGTCTGCAAGAGGAATGATCTTCATAGTTCTTGCCCTCCTATAGTAAAAATATAATTTAAAACTTTGCTGTGTCCAAAGGGCCTCGTGTCGGCTCTTCGGTTCTTTAGCACTCCATTTCTCTGAGTGCTAAGTGTATTGTACTCATCTTGACCCAAAAAATCAAGACCTTTTTTGCAATTCTTTATTAACAATTTGTGACGATTCATTCATTCAACGTATCATCAGCAAAACTCGGTTCAAAACCTTCCGGGCCTCCTTTCTTTTTTCTGCAAAAAAAGGTCGGAAGCCCCGTTTTAAGGCTTCCGGCCCTTTGGCTGCTCAGGAGATCCTGAAGGCTGATTTTTTCGCGTCTGGTCAGGTTACACTCTGTTCGGTCCTCTGCGCTGCAAAGCGCTCAAAAGCAGGCTTTGGCAGAAGGATGCGCCCTGCCAGCGGCTGTACCTGTACAGTGATCTGCTCCTTGGGTGCGCATTCGCCGTCTGCCGTGGCAACGATCGGCCCGCGGCCATCCGCAGCGCGCAGGCTCACCTGCTTTGCGCGGCGGTAAATGAAATACGGCTCTGCAGCCCTGACGAGCTGACCGTTCTGGAAGTGCTTGCCGCTCTTGTACATTCCCAGCAGCTTTGCAATGGTCACGCGGCTCACCTTGCGGATGATATATACATCCAGCCAGCCATCGTCGGGCTGTGCTTCCGGCGCTGCACAGAAACCGCCGCCATAGGTGCGGCCATTGCAGATGGCACACATCAGGCAGTCCACATCCAGCGTTTCACCATCGATGGTGTACTCCACCCTGCGGCCGATGTGTCCGCACAGCTGTTCCACAATGGAAAGCACATAGGCCATCTCGCCGCCGCACAGCGGGATGCGCCGGAACTTCGGGATGCCGTAGGCAACCTGCGCATCCAGACCGGCAGCGCAGATAGTGGCCGAAAGGCCAAGGCTGGTCTGCATCAGATCGATGCTCACCGGCCCACCGGCCAGCTGGGCATCCAGATCCAGAAACTCTTCCTTTGTACCAAAGGTGCGCAGAAAATCGTTGCCGCTGCCAAAGGGCAGACAGCCCACGGCTGCATTTGCATAGCCATAGATCCCGGTGAGCGCTTCGTTGAAGGTGCCGTCGCCGCCGGCAGTGAAGACCCGCAGTTCTTCCCCGCTCTGCCGGGCCTGCTGCGCAGCGGCATTGGCCAGCTCCCGGGCATGACCGGCGTGATTTGTGACCTGAATGGTATATTCTTCCGGCGCAAGCCCTGCACGCGCGGCGGCAGCATTAATCTGCTGCGGCAGCGTACGGGTGCAATCGGCCTTACCGGCAGTTGGATTCAAAAGAAACAATGTGCGCATGGACTTCCTCCTGCAATTCTGTTGCTTCTATGATAACAGAAAACCAAAAGGATGCAAGAGCCAATCTCACAATGTCCCTGCCCCGTACGCACAAAAAAGGAGCGGATGTCTCCGCCCGCCCCCTGCAGACAGAAAAATACCGCCCCGGGTCTTGTAACTCAGGGCGGTCCTTTTGAGCTTCCGATGCTTTACAGTGTTGCGGTTTCGTCCTCCCGCAGGACGATAGCACCATCCGCCGAGCAGTCCGCCGTCCAGTGCTGGCCCACGCAGGCCGTGCCGGATGCGATCTGATCCGCAAGTGCCTGCTCCACTGCCCTGTCCACTGCGCGGCGCAGTTCTCTGGCCCCGTAGGCAGAGCGGGCCTTTGCTGCCAGCGCCTGCCCTACCCGCGGTGTGTGATGCAGCTGGTAGCCGCTGCGGGCGGCACGCTGCTCCAGCTGGCACAGCATTTTTTCGGCAATGGCGCACAGGCTGTCGTCGGCCAGCGGACGGAATACGATCATCTCGTCCAGACGGCCTGCCAGCTCTGGCCGGAACCACTTTTTTGCCTCCTCAATGGCCTGCGCAGACTGCTTTTCAAACACGGCTTCGCTGCCCGCCGCAAAGCCCAGCGGCGTGCTCTGACCCGCCAAAAAACGTGCGCCGAGGTTTGAGGTGAGCAGTACGATGGTGTTGCGGAAATCCGCCTTGCGGCCCATGGCATCGGTCAGCTGGCCATCTTCCAGTATCTGCAAAAGGATGTTTTGAATGTCCGGGTGTGCCTTTTCGATCTCGTCAAACAGCACCACACTGTAAGGGCGGCGGCGCACTGCTTCGGTCAGCTGTCCGCCCTCGTCATGGCCCAGATAGCCCGGCGGCGCACCCAGCAGCCGGGCAGCGGTGTGCTGCTCCTGATACTCCGACATATCAAATTTGAGCAGGGCTTTTTCGCTGCCGAACCAGCTGACCGCCAGCGCCCGGGCAAGAGCCGTTTTGCCCACTCCCGTAGGGCCAAGAAACAGCATGGCACCCATGGGCCGGCCCGGCTCGCCAAGACCGGTGCGGCTGCGCCGGATGGCACCTGCCACTGCAGCCACAGCCCGGCTCTGGCCCACGATCTCGGCGTTGAGACGTTCTTCCAGCTTGTCCAGCCGTTCCCGTTCCTGCTCACCTACCCGCTCCACCGGCACACCGCTGGCCTGCGCCACCACATGGGCGATATCGTCCGGCATCAGCGTGGGCTTTGACTGCTTTGCCTGCTCGGCCCGGATGCGTGCCGCCGCACAGGCTTCGTCCACAAGGTCGATGGCCTTATCCGGCAGAAAGCGCCCCGGCAGATACCGCACCGAAAGTTCCACCGCAGCCTGCAGCGCTTCCGGCGGAAGGCAGACATTGTGGTAGCGCTCATAGCGCGGCGCAAGCCCGTTGAGGATATCCAGCGCCTGCGCAGGCGTAGGCTCCTCTACCTGCACCTTGCCGAAACGGCGTTCCAGTGCGGCATCCTTCTGGATGTGGGTGCGGAACTCTTCGGTAGTGGTAGCGCCGATAATTTGTATCTCGCCCCGGGCCAGCACCGGTTTTAAGATGCTGGCAGCATCGATGGCACCCTCCGCTGCACCGGCACCCACGATGGTGTGGAACTCGTCCACGAACAGGATGGAGCTGCCGTCCCGCACCAGCTCTTCCAGCAGGTTCTTGAACCGCTCCTCAAAGTCACCGCGGTATTTAGTGCCCGCCACAAGGCTGGCCATATCCAGTGCCAGCAGACGGCGACCCTTGAGCGCACGGGGCACACGATCCGTGGCAATGCGCTGGGCCAGCCCTTCGGCAAGGGCGGTCTTGCCCACGCCCGGCTCCCCCACAAGGCAGGGGTTGTTCTTCTGACGGCGGCATAAGATCTCCACCATGCGGTCCAGCTCTGCTTCCCGGCAGAACACCGGGTCCAGTTCCCGTTCCGCAGCACGGCGGGTCAGATCCCGGCAGTACTTATCACTGGCGCGGCTGCCGCGCGGCGCACTGACCGTGGTCCGCATCTGATACGGCAGTACGAACTGCCCGGACAGCTGGCGGCATTCCCGCACGGCATCTGTGAGCTGTACGCCCATGGAGGCCAGCAGGATGCCTGCTGTGCAGCCGTCATCCTCCAGCATGGCGCAGAGCAGATGTTCCGGCTCGGCCCGGTTCAGGTGCGCGTTCTGTGCCCCGATGATGGCGTAATCCATGGTGCGCTTGAGGTCCGGCGCAAGAGCGTAGCGATCCAGATGCAAAGCCGGTGCGCGGCGGCTCTCGGCCAGCTGACGGCGCACCTCCGGTTCCCGGATCTGCTTGCCCTCCAGAAACCGTGCTGCCGCCCCGTGATCCTGCTGCAGGATCGCCAGCAGCAGGTGGCCGGTATCGGCTTTTTCGCAGCCAAGGTTCCCGGCAAGCTCCACCGCACTGCGCAGCAGCTGATCCGACTCGTGCGAAAAGCCCTTGTACCCGCCAAAGCCAAGTTTTTCCCAAATACTCATTTGCCCGCTCCTTGCTGATGAAATTCGTTTTCACAAGAAGTATAGCCCCGAAGCACAGAAAAAAAACATCTCTTTCTGTCGGGATGGGAAAACAAAAAGGAGATACCCGCAGGCATCTCCCCCTTCGCTGTTTGATTTTTCAGTCCATTTCGGCCAGAGCCTTTTTCAGGTTCTTGGCGATCTGATCCGGGCAGCTGGTATTGCGGAAACCGCAGAGCGTGCCCTCCATGCGGTCGATCACATCTTCGGCCTTCATGCCCTTGACCAGACGGCAGATGCCCTTCAGGTTGCCGTTGCAGCCGCCAATGACCTCCATGGACGCAATGGTGTGGTCATCGTTCAGCACAAAGTTGGTCTGCTTGGAACAGGTGCCACTGTTCGGGAAGCTGAATTCCTTGCTCATAGTTCAAAATCCTCTCTTTTTGACAGAAATCCCGACGAAGATCGTCTGCTTCTATTATAGAGCAGCGTGCCGGAATGTCAATGTGACCGGGTCACACATCAATACCGCGGCGCTTGTGGGCCAGCTCCAGAATGCGGGCCACCTGATCGTCTGCCGTGGTACAGGTACCCACCGGGTGCGGCACCTTGTGGTTTGCACCGTGGAAGTCCGTACCGCCGGTATGGATCAGCCCATACTGCTCACACAGAGCAGCACACTCGGCCCTGTCCTCCGGGCTGTTGCGGGGGTGCTCCACCTCAATGCCATCGATGATGCCCTCTTTGGCAAGCTGACGCACCAGCGGCATGCTCTTGTAAACGGTCGGGTGTGCAAACACCAGCACCGCACCGGCAGCTTTCGCCGTGGCGATCACTTCCTGCACCGAGGGATATTTTACCTGATGCAGCACCACACCGCGCGGCTCCCAGCCAAAGAGATAACTGTACAGCTTGCCGTACACAGCATCGCACAGCCCCAGCTGGTGCAGCGCTTCCATAATGCCGCTTTTGAACAGCACACCGCTGTCCTTTGCATATTCCAGCGCCTGTTCCGTGCGGAACTGCGGGTACAGCGCTTCGATCTCCTTTGCGCTTTGCAGGCCGCACTCGTTGCGGCGCTGTCGCAGGATGTCGCAGTGCTCCTTCAGTTCCCGGCTTTCCGGGTCCGGGAAGTAGCACAGCAGGTGCACGCGATGCTTATGCTCATGGTCATAGCCGGTCAGCTCGGTGGCCGGAAGCAGGCGCACGCCGTCCTGCACAGGGTGTTCATTGCAGTAGTTTACGCTGAGCAGGGTGTCGTGGTCGGAAATGGCCATGGTGTCCAGCCCCGCCCGCGCCGCCATGAGCGGCAGGCGGTGGATGGGCACAGAGCCATCGGAACAGGTGGAATGGTTGTGAAGATCGCCGGGCATGGAAAATGAACCTCCCAAGAAAGCCAGAGAAAGGCTTCCCCCAAAGAGGAAGCCTTCTATCATATCAGTGCTTATAGAAATTGATCAGGCAGCCGTCGGCCAGGATCTTGCGCTCGTCGGCGGTCAGCGGGGCCATGTACAGGCTGAACTCCTTTGCGGTGTCGCCCAGCACATAGGCCTTGATGTCCTGCAGGTCGCCCTTGAGGGCCTCGCGGACATTCGGGATAAAGACATAGTCGCCCAGACCGAACGGCGTTGCGCCCACCAGCTGCAACGGCAGCATGCCCCAGTTGATGAGGTTGGAGCGGTAGCGCTTGGTGGCGTACTCGGTAACGATGTTGGCACCGGCCCCCAGCACACGCTGGCAGCTGGCCGCCTGCTCACGGGCAGAACCATCGCCGGGCTTGACGGCAAAGATGGTGGATGCGATCTGCACATCGTTCCAAGTCAGGTTTTCGCAGCCGGGCACCTTGTGCAGCTGGGCCAGCACCTCGGCGCTGCCCTCGCCTGCACGGCGGGCCTTTTCTTCGGCCTGCACGGCCTTGGCACGGCCCACATACTCCGGGTCCTTGCGGCTGAGGGTGAACTCGGCCAGACCCAAGGGGTTGGAGCGGTAGGAGGAAGTCTCACCGGAGGGGATCAGCTCGTCGGTGGTCGTAACAGGGTCGGTGATGTAGGACGCCACCTTCAGCAGCAGGTTGTTGCCCAGCGGTGCGATCTCCGGCCAGTCCTTGATGTTGGGGCCCAGCTTGAGCAGGGCGTCGTAGTCGCCCTTGCCAAAGCCCTGATACACGCGGGTGTCGTAGCTGGAAGGATCGTACTGGTACTCCGGCACGGTGGGATCGTAGTCGATGTCGGTGGCCGGGGTCAGGATGCCGCCGTTGGCCGTGGTGGCCGCAATGCTGCGGGCATCCATCAGGGCCACACCCGCCAGCTGGCCATTGCCGGGCTTGGAGCCTTCGCGGCTGGGGAAGTTGCGGGTGGTGTGGCGGATGGACAGTGCCCCGTTGGCGGGCACATCGCCTGCGCCGAAGCAGGGGCCGCAGAAAGCCGTGCGCACGGTGGCACCGCTGGCCATCAGTTCGCTGATCACGCCGGTGCGCACCAGTTCCATCATGATGGGCTGACTGCCGGGGTACACACTGAGGGCGTAGTCGCCGCAGCCGCCGGTGCGGCCCTTGAGGATGGAAGCCGCCTCATAGATGCTGTCGTACAAACCGCCTGCACAACCGGCGATCACGCCCTGGTCCACCCGCAGCTTGCCGTTCTCGATCTTGCTGCACAGGTCCAGGTGCACATCCTTGCGGCCGATGAGCTTCTGCACATCCTCTTCGCAGGCGTGCAGGATGTCTTCCAGATTGGCGTTCAGCTCTTCGATGGTAAAGGCATTGGAGGGGTGCATGGGCAGAGCGATCATCGGACGGATGGCCGACAGATCCACTTCCACAACGCCGTCATAGTAGGCAAGGTCCGCCGGGGCCAGCTTCTTGTAATCCGCAGCACGGCCGTGCACGGCAAGGAACTTCTGCGTGGTCTCGTCGGTCTCCCAGATGGAGGACAGGCAGGTGGTCTCGGTGGTCATGGCGTCGATGGCGTTGCGGGTGTCCTGCCGCAGGGAGGCAATGCCGGGGCCGACGAACTCCATGACCTTGTTCTTGACATAGCCGCTCTTGAACAGCTTGCCCACCAGCGCAATGGCCACATCGTGCGGGCCGCAGCCTGCAGGCAGAGAGCCGGTGAGATAAATTGCAACAACACCCGGACGGGCCACATCGTAGGTGCGGCCCAGCAGCTGCTTTGCCAGCTCGCCGCCGCCCTCACCAATGGCCATGGTGCCCAGAGCACCGTAGCGGGTGTGGGAGTCCGAGCCAAGGATCATCTTGCCGCAGCCCGCAAACTTTTCGCGCATGTACTGGTGGATGACCGCCAGATGCGGGGGCACAAAAATGCCGCCGTATTTTTTGGCGGCGGACAGGCCGAAGCGATGGTCGTCCTCATTGATGGTGCCGCCCACGGCGCAAAGGCTGTTGTGGCAGTTGGTGAGCACATACGGAATGGGGAATTTCTCCAGACCGGACGCACGGGCCGTCTGGATGATGCCCACAAAGGTGATGTCATGGCTGGCCATGGCGTCAAACTTGATCTTCAGGTTTTCGGCATCGCCGCTGGTGTTGTGGGCCTGCAGAATGCTGTAGGCCATGGTGCCGGTCTTTGCGTTCTCGATGGCTGCGGCATCAAAGCCCTTTGCTGCCAGTGCGGCGCTTGCTTCGCCGTCTGCAGGCACCCATTCACCGCGGGCATAGTATGCGCCGCCGGTGCTGCACTTGATCATATCCAACATCTCGATTCGCCTCTCTTTTTGTATTTCCCGCCCGCCCTATCTTGCGGGCACTGCCCCAGCAGAGCGGCACGCTGCCCGCTCTGCCCTCTTCTGCCGCGCTGCCAAAGCACGCGGCCACGGCCCGGAAAGCCGTATCTGAAGGTTATTATACCATGAAACCACGGAAAGAAAAAGCACTTTTTACAAATGAATCGTGAATGGAGGATGAAGAGGCGGGCTCTGTGCTTTTTCTTGACAAAGAAGCCATTCTATTGTATTATTATTAGCGTTGTATGCCGCTGTGGTGAAATTGGCAGACACGAGGGACTTAAAATCCCTTTCTGGAGACAGAGTACGGGTTCGACCCCCGTCGGCGGCATAAAAAGACCCCCCAAGCTTACGCTTGAGGGGCTTTTTATTTTGCTTATTTTACACCTTGCCGCCGTGCAGCTCTGCATACATCTTGGAACGGCACTCGGCCACAGCCGGGGTCATGTTCACATAGTGCTTATGCGGGCACTCCAGACGCAGTTCGCTCTCCCAGGTCTCCTCGGTGAGCTGCTTTGCAATGTAGGCCTTCTTCTCTGCGATCGAAGGCAGCTCAATGGCCAGCTGACCATTCAGCACATGCGGCACCAGCAGCTTTTTGACCTTGGTGGGGGTGATGGTGACGGTGCGCTCGATGGCATCGGAGTCCAGATTGACCATCGTGACGGGCTTGCCCGCCTCGATAACTTCATCATCCATGGCGATCAGGTCGCACTGGGCCTGACCATTTTCATCGTAGAGGCGCCACGGCATCTTCTTGCCCGGAATGATGGCCTTGCTGGCGGAATCCGAGCACTTCATCTTGGGAGTGTAGCTGCCGTCCGGCTGCTTGACCGCCACCAGCTTGTACACGCCGCCGAACACGGGGTCGGAAGCAGAGGTGATCAGGTTTTCGCCCACGCCGTAGGAGTCAAAATGAGCGTGCTCATACAGCTCCATGTTGGCGATCTTCTTTTCGTCCAGACCATTGGAAGCCACCAGCTTGATGTAAGGCTTACCGGCCGCATCCAGTGCCTTGCGCAGGCGCTTGGAGCCGCGGGCCAGGTCGCCGGAGTCGATGCGGGCGCTCTTGACGCGGCGGTTGGGGTCATTGGGGGACTTCTCGATCAGGTAATCGTCCAGTTTAATGAGGTTGGGCAGACCGCTCTCCATGATATTATAGGTGTCCAGCAGCAGACTGACCGAATCCGGGTAGGTATCGGCAAAGGCCTTGAAGGCATCAAACTCCGTGGGGAAGAACTCGATGAAGCTGTGTGCTACGGTGCCCACAGCCTTGACCTCCGCGCCGAACTTCATCTCGGCCAAACAGTTGGCAGTGCCCACGCAGCCGCCCAGAACAGCAGCATATGCACCATCGTTGCCAGCGCTTTCGCCCTGCGCACGGCGGGTGCCGAATTCCATCACGCTGCGGGGCGTGTGGGTGTTCAGGCCGGTGACGCGGGTAGCCTTGGTGGCGATCAGGCTGTGGAAGTTCATGGTCTGCAGCAGGTAGGTCTCGATCAGAATTGCGCCCACGAGGTCGCACTCGATGCGCACCATCTGCACATGCGGGTATGCCACCGTGCCCTCGGGCAGAGCGTACATGTCGCCCTTCCACTGATAGGTGCGCAGATACTCGCAGAATTCCTCACTCATGCCCTTGGTGCGCAGCCACCAGATATCCTGTGCATTGAAATGATAATTCAGCAGAAAACGGGTCAGCTTGCGCTGGCCGGCACTGATGGAGTAACCCTGATTATCCGGGTTCTTGCGGAAGAACATATCAAACACCAGCGTGGTATCCTTGAATCCGTGCAGGAACAGGCAGTTTGCCATTGTAAATTCATAAAAATCCACGACCATTGCGGGGTTGTCGTAGTCCTCATCTGGAATATAAGGCACAACCTTGATTTCGTCCATGAATAGTATCCTCTCTTCTTTACACCCGGCAAAGGCTCCTTGCTGTCCCCTGCCGTTCTGACCTGTGGGAAGGTTTGCGCGCCTGCCTGTCTTGACAGTGCGTTTCTATCATGATATCACCAAACGCAGAGCGGTGCAAGCATTTTTGGAAAATCCCGGTCAATTTCCGGTAAGAAAAAGCCGCCCATACACAAACAGCACGGGCGGCTTTCAGAACAAACGTGTTAACCGTTGATGATATTGGGGGTAGCATTCTTCAGCACAACGTCGTGGCTGCCGCCCTCAACGATGGAGGTAGAGGAAACCACGGTCAGCTTTGCTTTCTGCTGCAGCTCCGGGATGGACAGAGCGCCGCAGTTGCACATGGTGCTCTTGACCTTGTACAGAGTGGTCTGCACACCGTCAGCCAGAGGGCCGGCATAGGGCACGTAGCTGTCCACGCCTTCCTCAAAGCTCAGCTTGCTGGAACCGCCCAGATCGTAGCGCTGCCAGTTGCGGGCACGGTTGGAGCCTTCGCCCCAGTACTCCTTCATATACTGGCCGTTGATGCGCACCTTATTCGTGGGGCTTTCGTCAAAGCGGGCAAAGTAGCGGCCCAGCATCACAAAATCCGCACCCATGGCCAGTGCCAGCGTGATGTGGTAATCGTGGACGATGCCGCCGTCGGAGCAGATGGGCACGTAGATGCCGGTCTCCTTATAGTACTCATCGCGGGCCTTTGCCACCTCGATGACAGCGGTAGCCTGACCACGGCCAATGCCCTTGGTCTCGCGGGTGATGCAGATAGAACCGCCGCCAATGCCGATCTTCACGAAGTCTGCACCAGCCTCGGCCAGGAAGCGGAAGCCCTCGGCATCCACAACATTGCCTGCGCCCACCTTGACGGTATCACCGTAGTGCTCACGGATCCAGCCGATGGTGCGGCTCTGCCACTCGGAGTAACCCTCGGAAGAGTCGATGCACAGCACATCCACACCGGCATCCACCAGTGCGGGCACGCGCTCAGCGTAATCGCGGGTGTTGATGCCGGCGCCCACCACATAGCTCTTGTTCTTATCCAGCAGTTCGTTGGCGTTCTTCTTGTGGGAGTCGTAGTCCTTACGGAACACCATATACTTCAGGTTGCCCTCGGCATCCACCAGAGGCAGGGTGTTGATCTTGTTATCCCAGATGATGTTGTTGCAATCGTGCAGGGAGGTGTTCTCCGGTGCAGTGACCAGCTTTTCAATGGGAGTCATGAAGGTGGTGACAGGGGCATCATCCGGGGTGTGGTTGATGCGGTAGTCACGAGATGCAACAATGCCCAGCAGCTTGCCGCTCGGAGTGCCATCGGCAGTGATGGCAATGGTGGAGTGGCCGGTGCGCGCCTTCAGCTCCAGCACATCGTGCAGGGTGGCAGTGGGGGCCAGATTGGAATCGGACACGACATAACCGGCCTTGAAGCTCTTGACGCGGCGCACCATGGCAGCCTCGTTCTCAATGCTCTGAGAGCCGTAGATGAAGGACACGCCGCCCTGACGGGCCAGTGCAATGGCCAGCTTATCGCCAGAGACCGCCTGCATGATAGCGCTGATCATGGGAATATTCATCTGCAGGGGGCACTCCTCCTCGCCCTTGCGGTACTTGACCAGCGGGGTCTTGAGGCTGACAGCCGTGGGGATATTCTCTGCAGAGGAATAGCCGGGGATCAGCAGATATTCACCGAAAGTGCGGGAAGGTTCTTCATAGAAATAAGCCATGTTCAAACTCCTTTTCTCTTAACGCATCAACATCAATCGGATTCATGTTTGCAACCTATAAATTGATTGTATATACTGTACCACAAAGCCAGCCGGAATACAAACCCCCGCCGCGCCAAACTTTGTAAATGTCCTTTGCAGAAAAACAGGCAAATTGCCCACCAAAATGGCGTAAGGTCATACTTTCCCGCATGAGAAGCCGGTTTTTGCGTGATTTATGGATGCAAAAAAGCTCGTCCAGAACGGACGAGCTTTTTTGCACACGAAGCGGGATACCGCCTGTGCGGCACATGGATCACGACTGTGAAGGAGAACAGCCGGAGGAGGAGAACCTGTGCCCGATATCCCCAAAAAACAAGAAGAAAAAGATTTCACACTCAGCAGGGCTTGTGCCCTTGCTGTAACCATATTGTAACTCTTTTGAAACCATTTTGCAATAGGGTTTTGTAATTTTTCTGTAATTTCTTTTGTTAACTTTTTGTAGACACATATAAAGCCCCTGCCAGAAAATTTCCGGCAAGGGCTTTGCAGATCATTCTTTATTTTCTTAATAGCACTTTTTGCAAGCAGTGAAGCCTTCCGCTTTTGCTTTCGATAATGTAACCTTTTCCGGGTCTTTCATATTGCTGCAGGTAGACTTGCTGTGATATTTTTTGCCGCCGTGCGTTGGGACCCAGACCATCTGCTCCGTCTTTTTGCCGGCAGAAATGGTCTGAACGGCTGCAGTGGACGGCTTGCAGGCCGCAGTCTGTACCCTGGCGGCAGATGCCGCCGGGCACAGCAGACTGAAGCACAGTACCAGAACGGCCGCAAGGACTCGGAGATGTTTTTTCATTTGTTTTATCCTCCTTTGGACAATCAGAAGATCCTTCTAATAAAAGAGTACTCCCTGTTCCTCAGAGGATGCAATTCTCAAAATGCGCCGGTTTTTTCTGCACGGGTGACGCTTTTTTTTGCATTGCTCGCTTATTTTCAGCTAAAAGCGGCGCAGCGGTTCTCTTGAGAAATCAACGATTTACACGTTTGTCTTTCCCACCTCCAGATAGCACTCAAAGCTGGTCTGGCCGTTGTGCTTTCCGACCACATACCAGCCATCCGCCGAAGGAGCATAAAACACCTCTGCCGTTTCTCCCATCGGGATCTCGCGGTGGTAGTTGATAGAAGCAAAGGTCACGGGGCCTTTGCGCATCACTTCCAGCGGCAGCGCATCGCAGACAAGGTCCAGATAGAATGCGTTGTTCAAATGGCCGTTCAGATCGCACTGGGAATAATGCGCCGTCCACTCCCCTGCACTGGTCAGACCGTCCTTGCACTTGTGCAGCTGCAAAGGCAGCTCGCCCTCCACCGTATCGTTCCAGAAATTCTCCACCGTCCAGCCCGGCTCCCGCAGGATACGGCCCTCGGCAAGGCTTGCCACGATCCAGCGGCAGTCCACCATAGCCACCTCTTTGCCCTCGGCATCGGTCAGGGTGGTGATGCGTTTGACCGAACCGTGTTTGCTGACCTGCGCCCGGGAGGTAAGGGTCAGCGTTTCGGCACGCTGGGGCACACGGTCAAATTTCAGGGCCTGCTTGCCCACCAGAAAGGTCACACCGCGATCTTTGAAGAACTGGTCATCCATACCAAAGGCGCGGGCGTGGTCTGTCGAAATCTGCTCCACATAGCGCAGCAGGGCGCTGGGCTTGAGCAGGCTGCGGAAGTCGGCATCTGCGTTCATGACTGTCATGGTCTCGGTGTAAAAGAACTGTTCCATGGTTTTTCCTTTCTATAAAAAGAGACCACTGCACGTTGTTCTGTGCAGCAGCCTCCTTTGCGTTTAATACTGATTGCGGTTGCGCCTGCGGACCTTGCGCCAGATGTTGAAGCAGGCCAGCGCCACCATGGCTGCCAGCAGCGCAAGGAACAGTAGACTGCTGCCACCCTCGTCGTAGCTCTTCATTTCGCTCCACTTCACGTCCAGCTCGCTGTTCACATCGTCGCTCAGGGAAGTGAACACCTTTTCCTTGGCGGCTTTCTCTTCGGACGGATAAGCGATCTCGCTCTCCTTCAGATCCTCGTCCAGCACCTCCCACACATCCTGCATGGGGGTGGTGTAGCCGATGTACTCGGCGTTTGCCTTGCCGATATCCGTCTCGCACATGAAGTTGATGAACATTTCCGCAGCTTCCTGATGTTCACTGGCAGCAGGAATGGCCATGCAGTCCACAGACAGCACGCTGCCTTCCTCCGGGAACACCCATGCAAGGTCGGGATTATCGTCGATCATGGTGATGGCATCGCCGGAGTAGTACACACCGACGGCTGCCTCGCCGCCGATCATCTTATCAAAGATCTCGTCCATGACGTAGGCCTGCACCAGCGGTTTCTGAGCCTTCAGCTCTTCCACCACCTCATCCACCTCTTCGGTGGACTGCGGGTTGATATCGTGGCCGCTCTTAAAAGCAGCAATGGCGTAGGCATCGCGGCTGTTGTTGAACATCAGGATATTGCCTGCGTACTGCTCGTCCCACAGGTCGGCCCAGCTGGTGGGCGCTTTGTCCACCATGGTGGTGTTATAAATGATGCCGGTGGTGCAGAGCATATAGGGCACGGTGTAGGCATTCTGCGGATCGTAATCCGGATTCACGTACTCCTGATTGATCTTTTTGAAGTTCGGGATATTGTCATAGTTCAGAGGCTTGAGCATCCCCTCGGCGATCATTTTTGCCACCATGTAATCCGACGGAATGACCACATCGTAGTTGGCTGCGCCGGACTTGAGCTTTGCGTACATGGACTCGTTGGAGTCGAAGGTGGTGTAGTTCACCTTGATGCCGGTGAGCTTTTCAAAAGCCGCCACCACGTCCACGCTGT